>PDWJ01000252.1_pt1 | contig 81231 bp, 65 predicted proteins | sample 1430881 | NCBI WGS metagenome assembly PDWJ01 (sample SAMN01162460, study PRJNA174530) | Oral metagenome, whole genome shotgun sequencing project. | biome: Marine environment; feature: Marine mammal; material: Swab sample of the gingival sulcus; isolation source: swab sample of gingival sulcus...
AAATGCAAGCCGGGGTTAACTGGCAATTCACTACTGAAGATGCCAGGATAAAACTAAAACGGCTCTATCCAACATTTAATACGTGACATGACACTAGTCGAAGAGTGCTCCGATGCTCTCCCCAGTATGAATCCGCCGAATCGCCTCGGCAAACAGGGGTGCCACGGAAAGAACCCGGAGGGCCCCCCATTGTTTCTTTTCAGGCACCTGCACGGTGTCGGTTACAGCCACGGAGGCAATGGGACTGCCGGCCAGCCGTTCGACTGCCGGGCCACAGAGTACGCCATGGGTGGCCCCCACGTGGATGCTGCGCACCTTTGCCCGCTTAAGGGTCTTCACCGAGGCCGCCAGTGTACCTCCGGTGGAGATCTCGTCTTCAAAAATGATGGCATCACGCCCCTCAATATCCCCCACCACCAGTCCCTGCACCACCTCGGTATCCGCCACCCGTCGTTTGTCGATAATCGCCAGGGGCAGGTGGATGTGTTTGGCGAAACGACCGGCTCGTTTGGCTCCGCCGACATCGGTGGCCACGACCACGGCGTTGGCCGGATCCAGATGCTGGTTGAAGTGGTCCACGAAGTAAGGGATTGCCGTCAGGTGATCCACGGGAATGCTGAAAAACCCGTGCACGGCGTCCGAATGCAAATCCATGGTCAGAACCCGGTTGGCGCCGGCGGTCTTCACCAGGTCGGCCATAAGCCTTCCGGTGATGGATATGCGCGGTGCATCCTTTTTATCCGACCGCGCATAGGAGAAATAGGGAATCACCGCTGTTATTCGCCAGGCCGAAGCGCTTCTAAGGGCGTCCAGAATAATGAACAACTCAAGGATATTGTCGCCCACCGGCGTGGTGAAGGGCTGTACCACGAAAACATCCTTTTCGCGGACATTCTCCTGGATCTGAACAAAGAGGTTATCGTTGGAAAACCGCGACACCGCCAGACGGCTCAATTCGATGCCCAAATTATCGCAGATGGATGCGGCCAGTTGTGGATTGGCGCTTCCTGAAAAAATTTTCAGTTCGGTGGACATGCTGACCTCGGTATAATTAACGTTTTTTTATCAGCCCCACCCCAACCAGATAAAGCAACATCCCGTCATCGGGCAGTTGGAGCAGGTCGGCGGCTTCACGGTCATAGAAAGCACCGATGCCGCAAGCCCCCCATCCCACGGCCGTGGCGGCCAGATATGCCTGCTGACCCAAGCGGCCGGCTTCAATCATGGCATACCGGTATCCACGGGCACCCCAGCGGCGATCAACGGTTGCCAGGTCGCTCATGAACAACAGATGCATGCCGGCATGCTTGAGCCACATCTGATCCAGACAGGCTGCGGCCATGTGTTCCATCAAAACTCCTGCGTGCAAAAGGCCCACGCGATGGCTGCCTGCATCCAGCAGGTAAAAACCCGGCGCCACCGGCTGGCCCGGTCCGGCCAGGATTCCGACAGATAATGACTGACCGCATGAACGCGGAAGGGGTGAGGTTTCGTTCATACTGCCGGAGATTAACATCATGAAGGTTGTCCAGTGATCTGGATCCACGGCATGGGGCACAAAATTCCGACGTGAACGGCGCTGCCAGAGCACATCTGTATAGCTTGCCGCAGCCAGTGGATGCCCCAGCGCCAGGGGCGTCCATGAATCCGGTTCCCGGCCCAGCGCATGCGGCGCATCGGACGATGCCGGCGTCATATCTGACATGCTGCCCGCACGGTGAACATTACGGATCTCGGCATAGGATAATTCCCGATCCGACACCCTTGACGCACGCTGCATCCACTGAGGCGGCTCGAACCCGTCATCCACATTCGGTGGCGATGGATGTCGGGCCGAATCGACATACAGGTGGATGCTGATCAGGCATACCTCGCGCTCCGGGTCCAGCCCCAGCAAGGTGCCCGTCCGCCGGTCGTCAAAATCCAGATGGATACTGAAGACCAGGCCCAGGGCACGCAATGCCAGACGTAGATTCTCCAATTGATGACCGGCATCCAAAAGCACGTATCGGTATGCGCGGCCGCGATATTTCCAGGCACTGCGAAAAAAGATGCCGGTTATGTAAAATGTGGCGGCGACCGATTCGGCCACATACGGCTCCACCGGCAGGGAGCCGCTGCGCAATTTGGTGAGACACGCTTTGAACATCCGATAGTGATACAGCCCCGGATCCAGGCCGTTTATGCAATGGGCTGCAAGATAGGTTTCGAATGGATACAGGGCCCCGGCCGAGGCCACGCTGCGAAAATAAAAAGGTTCACCCGAGGCCATGGTCTGGCGTGCGGTAACCGTATGGGCCAGCGTCAGAATCGTGGTCAAGTCCTGATGTGTCAATGCTGACGGCCGCTCAGCACTTTCTGCGGGACACCGCATCACCAGGTCCGTATAATCCACCGGGGTCAGGTGGGGCCCGCCGATCAGGCTGACCGTCGGACGATCCCCATAGGATTTATCCAAGGCCGGCTGGTTGGCCCAATCCAGGCGATGGGGCGTCAGCTCGTGGCGGCGGTAGCTGGTGGTCCGGTGATAACCGGCGGCGGTTCGCTGTGATTCATTCATCTTCAGTTCACCAGATCTTTCAGGGCAGATGCCGCATCGGAAAACCGGAACTCAAAACCGGCGTCCATCAGGCGCTTCGGATGGACCTTTTGGCTGCCCAGCAACACCCCGGCCATCTCGCCCAGCATCAGGCGCAAAGCCGGAGCCGGAGTCCACACAACCGCCGGCCGGTTCAGCTCCTTGGCCAGGCAACGGACAAAGGCTTTATGGCGGATCGTGCCCGGTGCCACGGCATTGTATACGCCAACGGCCGCTTTGTCTTCCAGCAGATAATGAACGATGTTCAGCAAATCGGTCATGTGGATCCAGGAAAACCATTGGCTTCCGCTGCCCAGCGGACCGCCGGCAAATCGGCGAAAAACCGGCAACATTTGCGCCAGTGCCCCTCCGCCATTTCCCAGTACGACGCCAAAACGCATGACGGCCACACGCACACCCTGATTCTGTGCCGACAGGGCCGCGTGCTCCCAGCCCACGGACAGGTCAGCCAGAAAATCATCCCCCGGCGGTACCATTTCGTCGAGCGCCTCGTCTCCCCGGTCTCCGTAGTAGCCGATGGCCGATGCGCTCACCAGCACCTGACCGCCGCGACGCATGGCTTCAACGATGTTGCGCGTCGTCAGGACGCGGGAGTCGAGAAGGACCTTTTTGTAGCGCCGGGTCCAGCGTTTGAAGATGGTGCGCCCGGTGAGGTTGACAACGGCGTCCGCATCCCGGACGGCCTCCTGCCATGCCCCCCCCCGGATCGTATCAGCGCTGATCCAGTTAAAACCGGATTCCGATTCCATTGGATGTCTGGCCGACGTACCCAATCCGGTGACCCGATGTCCCTCCACCAACAGTGAACGAGCCAGAGCCGAACCGACAAATCCCGAAGCGCCGGCGACGACGATATTCATGAGAATCTCCTTATGTTTACCCCAGCGTTGTAAAACGCCAATCGCTTATCATTTGAATTATAGTCAATAAACATGCCAAGTTACAATACAAAAAAGTCACCAATATTGCTGTACAAGACGTAACATCCGGATATCGCCTTGATCACTGATTGTACGGTTAACGATTCCATGGTTATGTGTCATGAAGCATGAAAAAAAGTTACCCGGACAACCGTGATGGTCCCGTAAAAAAGTTCACACCGGTCTGTCTTGCGAGACGTCTATGTATCAAATTATTATTGAGACTCTGTTGATCCGCCGGGCGTGCTGATATGGTGCCTGTAACCGCCAGAAAGTGCTCCATGTATCCGCAATGCGAATGTGTATCTGATCAAGGAAAGGAATTGGTTCTGATTGCATGTCTTTTCCTTACAACAGGCCATCCTGAAGGCGTCGAAACTATTGGCACGATTATTGATTGTCGTGCAATTGATAATATTACTGGATACTGACTGGGCCGGCGGCCTGCAATTCTTTCGGAGAACCTTAATTTGTGAAACCGTGCGACCACAACCTGAAGCAAACGATTCTGCTGGCCGAAAGCATGATCAAACTGGCAGACACCGGTGACATTGACCGTGAAGATACCGGCTGCGGGATTCTTTACGGCACCCTGCGAGATTCAGGATACAAAATCAAGCAGTTGGCCGAAGCCGAAAAGATCAGGCATATTGCCAAAGGCTGGTGGGATGAACATTCCTGACACAAAATGACGTCAGGCAATCATTACAAAATGGAATTCATAAAAGGGAGGCTAACGCGTGGCAGAGATTAAAGGCACCAAAACGGAAAAAAACATTTTGACAGCATTTTGCGGTGAATCCCAGGCCCGGAACCGCTACACCTACTTCGCCAAGCAGGCAAAGAAAGAGGGCTTCGTTCAAATCGCGGACATCTTCGAAGAGACGGCCAATCATGAAAAAGAGCATGCCAAACGGCTGTTCAAACTGCTGGAAGGCGGTGAGGTTGAAATCAGCGGGGCCTTCCCGGCTGGCGTGATCGGCACCACCGTCGAAAACCTCACCGAGGCCGCCGGCGGCGAAAATCACGAATGGACGACCATGTATCCGGACTTTGCCAAGGTCGCCCGTGAGGAGGGACTGGATCATGTGGCTTTCATTTTCGAAGCCATCGCCGTGGCAGAAAAACAGCATGAGAAACGTTATGTGGACCTGAAGGCCAACATTGAGGCCGGCAATGTCTTCAAACGTGATGAAAGCGTCACCTGGCGCTGCCGCAACTGCGGTTACCTGCATGAAGGCACTGAGCCCCCAGAAATGTGTCCGGCCTGTGCGCATCCCCGGGCACATTTTGAGATCCTGGGAGAAAACTGGTAGTTGATCGTTTCTTTATCAACCATGATGATTTAATTTAAATTTAAAAAGGAGAAAAAATGGCTGAACGATATGGAGTTAATAAATGCGATCTGTGCGGAAACATCGTCCAAGTGCTTGTAGATGGTGCCGGTCAACTGGTTTGCTGTGGACAACCGATGCAAATGCAGACAGAAAATACGGTCGACGCCGCCAAGGAAAAACATGTGCCGGTCGTCGAAAAAATCGACGGCGGTTACAAGGTCAAGGTCGGTGATGTTCCTCATCCCATGGAAGAGAAACACTGGATTCAGTGGATTGAGCTGATCGCCGACGGTAAATCCTACTTTCAGTTTCTGGATGCAGGCCAAACGCCGGAAGCGGAATTCAAAGTTGAAGCGGTATCGGCATCCGCCAGGGGCTACTGCAACCTTCATGGTTTGTGGAAAGCGTAACCCCGACGGCCCATTTTGGGGAGGGCCGCCTGTTGCATAAAGGCGCCTCCCACCGACGGTTTTGTCAGTCTCGGTCAAAACGGCCGGGACTGACTGTGTCCCGTGTCCGTTTGTGTAAGGAACGGAATTTTTATGTTGGGGGCACATTACTTCATCTCCATTAAACAGGCACTAATGCGGTGCCGGTTGGCACAGACCACAAGCCCCAAAACAAGAGAGGTGCCCCATGGGTAGCTGGAAATGCGGTAATTGCGGATATGAACTGCAGGCCGATGCGCCGCCTGAGAAATGCCCGTCCTGCAAGGAAAAGTGCGATTTTCTGGACAATACCTGCTACACACCTGACTGTCAGTACGGTGGTAAGGACCCGCGAATTAAGTAGCGCCTGTCCAGAAATGGCCAAATATCCGCGTTGTGCGTTAACTTTGACCGAATCCCGAAATCGACCTACGGAGTAGACGATGATCCCATCCGGAAGATTTTTCAGTTTATTGTCCTGTTTTCTGCTGTTGATGATTTTCACCGTCCCTGCGACAGCGGCAAATCCTGGTCCGAAGCAGATCGACGTTTTCGGCGGCAGCCGCGGCAAGGTCCCTTTTCCCCACGCCAATCACCAGAAGTCAATCAAAGACTGCAATGTCTGCCATCGTGTTTTCCCTCGGGAAACCGATGCCATCAAAAAAATGAAGGCGGCGGGCAAACTGAGACCCAAAAAGGTGATGAACATGCAGTGCATCAAGTGCCACAAAGCGGAGAAAAAATCCGGAAAACCCCATGGCCCGGTCACCTGTAGCACGTGCCATGTTAGATGATTTCCGGTTTTCAAAATGAACCCATAAAAGGAGCGAAAAATGGCCGAACCCCACGAAATGTATCAATGCCAGACCGTTAACTGCGGCTACATCTACAACCCCGATAAAGGCGACCGCAAAGGCAAGATTCCCAAAGGGACCGCTTTTGACGACCTGCCCGAAGACTGGAAATGTCCCATCTGTGGCGCCACCAGGAAAATGTTCCGCCCGCTGGGCTGACTCACCTTCAATCCGTGGACAAACCGATATGCATGAAGCTGTAGCGGACTTACTGTTTTGATTAGACAGGTCACCACCTGCATGATAAGGGAAAACAGCGTCATGCGGATCGGTTTGTTTGCAATCCGTACCGAAAGCTTGCATCCAGCATTTATGCAGGCATCAACTTAACGTTCAACCGAATGGAGGAAACCATGGACAAGTATGTTTGCACTCTGTGTGGCTATGTTTACGATCCCGAAGCAGGTGATCCGGACAATGGCGTAAATCCCGGCACCAAGTGGGAGGATGTACCGGAAGACTGGGAATGCCCGGTGTGCGGTGCAGGAAAAGACGATTTCGAAAAAGAAGAATAACCAATCACCAATAACATACCATATGCCCTTTTCCCACGAGGGAAAAAGGGCATATGGTTATTCAGGAAAGCGATCATGAAACCGACCAAAATTGCAGACGGTATCTACGATGTAGGCGTCATCGACTGGAACATCAGAGACTTTCATGGCTATTCGACGGATCGTGGCACCAGCTACAATGCGTATTTGATAGTGGACGAAAAAGTGGCCCTGATCGATACTGTCAAAGCCCCTTTCACCGACCAGTTGATCGGTAACATTTCCCAGGTCATTGACCCTCAAAAGATCGACGTGGTCATTTCCAATCATACCGAAATGGACCACACTGGCGCCCTGCCGCGTATCATGCAGGCGGTAGGAGATGACACCCCCCTTTATTGCTCCATAATGGGGGCCAAAAACCTGGCCCTGCACTTCCCCAATGCCTGGAATTACCACCCCGTAAAAGAGGGTGAAGAACTTTCCTTGGGCAAGCGTACGCTCCAGTTCATTGAAACCCGCATGATCCACTGGCCCGACAGCATGTTTACCTACCTGAAGGAAGATCACATTCTTTTCTCCAGTGATGGATTCGGGCAGCACTATGCCGGCTTCGACAAATTCGACGATCAGGCCGACAATAATCTTATGATCCAGGCAAAAAAATACTATGCCAACATTCTTTTGCTCTATGCCTCCCGTATTCTTAAACTGATGGAAAAAATCGTCGCCTCGGGGATCCAAATCGACATAATCTGCCCCGACCACGGCGTAATCTGGCGTAAAAATCCTGGAAAAATCATCGATGCCTACCTGAAATGGAGCCGTCAGGAATCCGAAAAGAAGGCCGTGGTCATTTACGACACCATGTGGAAAAGCACCGAAACCATGGCCAACGCCATCGCCGAGGGTATTTCGTTTACCGGCGTCAGGGCCAAACCGATCCACATTCGCAGCTCCCATCGAAGCGATATCATGGCCGACGTACTTGATGCCGCCGCAGTGGTGGTCGGCTCCCCGACACTGAACAACCAAATGTTCCCCTCTGTGGCCGACACGCTGGTCTATATGAAGGGACTCAAACCGTTGAACAAGATCGGCGGTGCCTTTGGTTCCTATGGCTGGAGCGGAGAATCGGTAAAAATGGTGGCCGCGGAACTATCGGCCATGAAATTCAATATGATCGAGCCCTTTCCACGGCTTCAATACGTTCCGGACGGCTCAGGTATCGACGTCTGCGTCGCTTATGGAAAACAGATCGGCGAAGCCGTCAATGCCCGATAACGGAGTATGAAAGAGCCCGTTGTCGATATCGGTACCTGCACCTTGTGCATGGGCTGCGTGGAAGTCTGCCCGGAGGTGTTCCAGCTCAACGATGCCGGTTATATTCAGGTCGCCGAGCTGGGCACCTATCCCCGGGAAGCGGTGGATGAAGCCATTAAATACTGCCCGGAAGACTGCATCAATTGGGAATAGCCAGGAGAAGCCATGAAAAAAGTTGCACTTTTCGTTTTCAACGGTGACCCGGTCTGTTTCATTCATGTCCTGCTCAACGGACTGGATATGAATGAAAAAGGCATAGACGGCCGGATCATCGTGGAGGGCGCGGCCACGGCCCTGCTGCCCAAACTGGCCGAGCCCCAAAATCCCCTGCACAAGCTATGGGACAAGGCCAAGGCACAAAACATCGTGGACGGTGTGTGCAAAGGCTGCGCTTACAAGATGGGCACATTGGACGAAGCCGTGAATCAAGGGCTGACCCTGCTGGGCGATATGTCCGGCCATCCCTCCATGTTCGGTTATATCGAAGAAGGATTCGAGATCATTTCCTTCTGACGATTGCCGGTAAACGTCTTAAAATATAGCAAGAACCCATCCGGAAATGGCCCATTTGCCTATTTCTGGCCAGACACTAGAAAAACATTTTTCTTCTTCTGACGTCTTTTGCAAATCCGGATGCCATGGGATTCCGCTCACTCAAAACCAAGATCCGATCATTGCTGAAGGCAAAAGATTTCAGCGCTTCGCTGGAGAAGCTCCGCGAGTTGCCCGGCCGTCGGGCGGTCAATCCGCTCTTCTCTTTGTTTTATTCGGGAGACGAACTGGTCCGTTGGCGTGCCATTGCGGCCATGGGTGTCGTGGTGAACCAGCTGGCAGACACCTCCATGGAATCGGCCAGAGTGGTGATGCGGCGGCTGATGTGGAACCTCAACGACGAGTCCGGCGGTATCGGCTGGGGGTCTCCCGAAGCCATGGGCGAAATCGCCGCGCGTCATACCCGGTTGGCCGGCGAGTTTGCCAACATCATCATTTCGTATATCAATCCCAAGGGAAACTTTCTGGAACATGAACGGTTGCAACGCGGCTCCCTGTGGGCCGTGGGCCGCCTTGCCCATGCCCGTCCGGCGCTGGCCCAGGCGGCGGCTGAATTTCTCCCAGACTTCTGCACCGCTTCCGATCCCTATCTCCGGGGGACGGCCATTTGGGCTGCCGGTGCGGTTCTAAACGATACGCTCATCCCGATGATACAGGCCCACCGGACTGACGACGCCCCCCTGACCATCTACCGATACCAGAAAATCCACCCGACCACTGTCGGTGAGCTGGCCAGGCAGGCCCTTAAGCCCGGGTAAAACCAAATCACGGCCGATCGCCCGTTGGAAGTTTTGTAACGCAAAAACCAAATTGGGCTCTAAGAAAACATAGAAAACCCCATCTCGACACCGACCAAGAGGAGGAGAAATGCACAGGCTTCCGGTTTGTCGCACCTGGATCTGCACCCTGTTGTTGGCAACATTTTTATTCGCCGGCTGTGCACTCCAGGAGGTTTATCGCCATGAAACGATCAAAACCCGGCATACCGATCTGGGCATTGATCCACAGCAATCTCCGGCCTCCGGTGAAAGCGAGCCGATGGGTGTCCCGGACAGCCGCCTGGACCTGGAAAAAGTGCTAAATCTCGCCAGGTCCAACAACCCCGACATCCTCATGGCCATGGCCCGTATCCAACAGGCCCAGGCCATGCTGGAAAAATCGGCGGCCCCTTTTTATCCGCAGATCAACGTCTATACCGAATACATGCAGGGCGACGGGCCTTCTGCCTACCTGTTCAAGGCCATCGACCAGCGCAAACTGCCGCCCGGAACGGACTTCAACGATCCGGGCTGGTTCGAAAACTTTGAGAGCGGTATCAGTGCCGCCATCAACCTATACAGCGGCGGCCGGGACAGCCTCGGCCGGGAGATGGCCAGAACCGGCCTGACGATTTCTAAACTGGATCTTGACAGCATCGAAAACCAGGTGATGGCCACGGCCATCGGTGCTTATTACGATGTTCTCGCCGCCGCCAACTTCGTCCGGGTGGCCGCCGAAGCGGTGGAGACCACCCGCTCCCAGCTACGCATCATGCGCATCCGGTTTCAATCGGGCGGGGCCCTGAAGACGGATCTGCTTTCTCTTGAAGTACGCATGGCCGAAACCGAAGAGATTCTGGTCCAAAGCCGTAACCGGCAGCGCCTGGCCAAAGCGGCCCTGGCTGAAATCCTGGGCATGCCGCCCGAATTACCCCTGGATCTGGTGAATATCGACGAATATGCCGTTCACATCCCGGACGATCCCATTGCCGCCCGGGCCTATGCCCTAGCCCATCGCCCGGAACTGGCCAGTGCACGCCACAAGCTGCGCCTATCGGAAATGGCTGTGGATGCGGCACGGGCTGGTTATTTTCCCCGGGTGGACTTTCAGACCCGTTATTATGCCGACGATCCCGAGATGAAATACAGCAGCGGCCGGGACAACTGGACTGCCGGCCTCTACCTGAACTGGAATATCTTCGATGGTTTCGCCACCCGCAGCGATTGTGCCAAAGCCCTGTCCCAGCTTCAGGAAACCATGGCTGCCGACCGCAAAATCGTATTGGCCGTCAAATTCGACGTAAAAAAAGCATATCTCAATCTCGATGAAGCCCGACAGCGGCTGACAGTGGCCATGTCCAATGTGGAGACTGCCCGGGAGACCTATCACCTGGTCAAACGTCAGTACGGGGGCGGATCGGTTAACATCAGCCGCTACCTGGAGGCAGAACTGGCCTACAACCGGGCCAGGATGCGGGAAACCGCTGCCTATTTCGACCGGGAAAAAGCCCGTGCCCAGATTGCACGGGCCACCGGGTATTGGACCGGCAACCGTGAAACCGATAACAATAAAGTCCTAAAATAAAGGATAACCAAGTGGACAGAAAAAATCGAGCCATCCTGTGGATCGCCGCATCCTGGCTGTTTTTGACAGGATGTGAAAAAATCGAACCCGGCGCATTTTCCGATGTCGAAAAAGCGGCCTTCAACCCCTCTCAGACGGCCAGCGCCCAGGTACGTGCCATCGACCAATGGTATGAAGCCGTGGGTACGGTGCGGCCCCGGACCGAGACACGCATCGAAGCTCGGGTGACCGGACAAGTGCTTTCCGTCAAGGTTCGTCCCGGCGACCGGGTGGCCAAAGGCACCCTGTTGGTGGCGCTGGACAGCCGTCAGACGATCTCTCGCCTGAACCAGGCCAAGCAGGCGCTGAAAACCGCTCAGGCCGGGCGTGAACAGGCCCGCCATGCATTGGACGCGGCCCGGGCCGGATTCAAACAGGCTCGGGCCAACTATCAGCGGATTAAAACATACCACGATTCCCAAGCCGCAACGGCCCAGGAACTGGAAGCGGCCGAGTCCACCTTCCGGCAGGCCGAGGCCGGGGTCAAACGTGCCGAAGAGGGTATCACCGCTGCCGAGGCCGGAATGCTTCAGGCCCGGGCTGTGGTCAAGGAGAGTGCCATATCCCTTGAATACAGCCGGATTCTGGCTCCCGAAGACGGGATTGTACTAAAACGTTTTGTCGAACCCGGCGACCTGGCCCTGCCCGGCAAACCCCTTGTGGCCCTGCGAACCACGGGTGCTCTGCGGCTGGAAGCCTATGTGCGTGAAGGGCTGATCGAAAAAGTGGCTCCCGGAACGGCTCTGGAAGCGGCCATCGACACCCTGGATACCATTGTTGACGCCACCGTCGAGGAGGTCATTCCCTACGCCGATCCCGACTCACGGACCTTCCTGGTCAAGGCCACCATCGGACCCCTCGAGGGCCTCTATCCCGGTATGTTCGGGAAACTTCGGGTGCCCGTGGGCAGCCGGCGCATCGTCACCATACCGGCCGCTGCCGTCCGCCGGGTGGGTCAATTGGAGCTGGTGCATGTAAAAAGCGGTGATCGCTGGCAGATACGCCATGTAAAAACCGGCGTCCGCCTTAAAGATGCCAGCATTGAAATTCTTTCCGGACTGGACGGATCGGAAGCCATTGGCTGGGGAGGCGCGGACAATGGTTGATCACACCGACACCGCCGCCCAGACCGATGCCCCCCGCGGCTTCATTGCGGCCGTCGTCCATCGTTTCCTCACCTCTCAATTGTCCGTTATCCTGATTATCCTTTCCCTGTGTCTGGGCGTGGCCGCCATTATGGTCACCCCCCGGGAGGAAGACCCGCAGATCGTCGTCCCCCTGGCCGATATTTATGTCAGTGCACCCGGAGCCAGTGCGGCAGAGGTGGAGCAGTTGGTGGCCACCCCCCTGGAGCGCCTGCTCTGGCAAATTGACGGCGTGGAATACGTCTACTCCATGTCCAGCCGGGACATGGCCGTTGTTACGGTCCGGTTCCATGTCGGGGAAGAACGCGAGAATTCCATCCTGAAGATCCACAACCGCATCACCATGCACCAGGATGCCGCACCGTCCATCGTTAAGGGCTGGGTGGTCAAACCCGTGGAGATTGATGATGTACCCGTTGTCAACCTGACCCTTTTCTCTGACCGCTACGATGATCACGCCCTTCGCCGGGTGGGTGAGGAAGTGCTGGCCCGCCTGTCGGCTGTCAAGGATATCTCGCGCACCCAAATCGTCGGCGGCCGCAGCCGGGAAGTGCGGGTGGAATTATTGCCGGAACGTCTGTTCGGTCTGGGCATCTCCCTGCCCGAGGTGCAAAAGGCCCTGATGGACGCCGACGCTTCGGTCACGGCCGGCGCATTCTCCCGGACGAACCGCAGCCTTACCGTAACGGCCAATGCCTTTTTGACATCGGCGGGCGAAGTGGGAGACCTGGTGGTGGGCGTCCATCAGGGCCGCCCGGTATATTTGAGGGATATCGCCGCCATCACGGATGGTCCGGCCGAGGCCGATAACTATTCGCGTATCGGCTATTCCCATTATTTCAGAGATCGGAACCATTTGACCGAATCCCCCCTGGACTATCCGGCGGTTACCCTGGCCCTGGCCAAGAAAAAAGGCACAAACGCCGTGGCCGTGGCAAACAACATCCTCGCCGAGCTGGAAGTCCTCAAAAAGGAGATCATTCCCGATCATGTGCGGGTCGAGGTTACCCGCAACACCGGTGCAACAGCCCAGCAAAAGGTCAATGAACTGCTGGCATCACTGGCCTTTGCCATCGTCAGTGTGGTCATTTTGCTGGCTTTTTCCCTTGGCTGGCGCGAAGCTCTGGTAGTGGCCCTGGCCGTACCCATTAGCTTTTCCCTGGCGTTGTTCGTGAATTTTCTGTTCGGTTACACCATCAACCGGGTGACCCTTTTCGCTCTGATTCTCTCATTGGGTTTGGTGGTGGATGACCCCATCACCAATGTGGACAACATCCAGCGCCACATGTTTTCCGGCAAGCGGGGCGCCATCGGCAACGTACTCTTTGCCGTCAACGAGGTCCTGCCACCGGTGATCATGTCCACCATCGCCATCATCCTATCCTTTACCCCCCTGTTTTTCATCACCGGCATGATGGGTCCCTATATGGGCCCCATGGCGTCCAACGTGCCCATGACGGTGATTTTTTCCACCGTGTGCGCATTGACCATCGTGCCCTGGATGACCTATTTACTGCTGAAAAACCATCCGGCTGCCGGCCGCGGGGAGAATACCGATCTGCATTCAGCCACGAACAGCCGCATTCACCGGATATACCGGGCCGTGGTGGCTCCTTTTCTGGCTTCGCGTGCCCGCCGCCTGGGACTGCTGGCGGCCATCTTGGTATTACTGGTCATTCCCCTGGGACTGGTCGTTTTCCGTCAGGTGCCCCTGAAAATGTTGCCCTTCGACAACAAAAACGAATTTCAGATCGTGGTGGATATGCCCGAAGGAACCAGCCTGGAAGCCACGGATGCGGTGGTAAGGCAATTCGAAACCTATCTGCGCACCGTACCCGAGATGATCCATTATGTCACTTACACGGGCGTGGCATCGCCCATCGACTTCAACGGATTGGTGCGCCACTACTATCTCAGGAAAGGCCCCCACCTGGCCGACATCCGGGTCATCCTGGCGGACAAGGGCCTTCGCAAACAGCAAAGCCACGCCATCGTACTGAGACTGAGAAAGGACCTGGAGAAAATCGCGGCCCAGAACGGAGCTGACATCAAACTGGTGGAGACACCTCCCGGCCCACCGGTGCTTTCCACCCTGGTGGCCGAAATTTACGGTGAAAAAGACGTATCCCACGCCCAGCTCATTGCCGGTGCGGACCACGTCAGGTCCATCATGGCCGCAGAGCCATTTGTCACCGACATCGACGACTCCACGGAAACCGACCGCCAGCGAATCGATTTTTGGATAAATAAAGAGAAAGCCGCCTTGCACGGCGTTTCGACCCGGCAGATCATCAGCACCCTGCGCATTGCCCTGTCCGGCGATACCCCGGCAGCGGTACACCTGCCCGATGAGCGACAGTCGCTGATGGTGAGAATCATCCTGCCCCGCCAGAAACGTTCCGGTGAAACGCGGTTGAGCCAGATTCCGGTGAAAAGCGACACCGGTGCAATGGTTCCTCTTGCCGAACTGGTCAAACCAATACACACAAACCAGGAACAGCCCATTTACCATAAAAATTTGGAACGCGTGGTCTTCGTCACCGGCGAAATGGCCGGACGGGCGCCCGGTGAGGCGGTATTGGACATGATGAAACGGCTGCGCTCCGATCCCATGCCTGCCGGCACTCGCGTCCAATGGGCCGGCGAGGGCGAATGGAAGATCACCTTGCGGGTGTTCCGCGACATGGGCATCGCTTTTGCCGCAGCCCTGACCGGCATCTATATCCTTCTGATTGTGCAGACCGGGTCCTTTTTCATGCCCCTTTTGATCATGATGGCCATCCCCTTGACCCTCATTGGCGCCATGCCCGGGTTCTGGCTGCTCAACCTGATTACCGGAAAAACGGTCGGGGAATTTGCCGATCCGGTTTTCTTTACCGCCACGGGGATGATCGGCATGATCGCCCTGGGCGGTATTGTCATCCGCAATGCCATCGTACTCATTGAATTCATCCAGGAAGCCCTTGATCGGGGTACGCCCTTTGACGAGGCCATTCTCCAAAGTGGGGCTATCCGCATGCGGCCGATCCTGCTCACGGCGGCCACGACGGCGCTGGGAGCTTGGCCGATCACCTTGGATCCTATTTTTTCCGGCTTGGCCTGGACCCTGATTTTCGGTCTGCTGGCATCCACGGTGTTTACCCTGGTGGTGATTCCAGTGACCTATTATGCATTGTATCGTAGAAAGCACTCATGAGACTGTGGGGCCGCATTTTTTAAACCAGGTTCTTGGTCGCCAGGTAAAGTGCCGGGCTGGTGCAGACCTCGTAATATTTACGTTGTGTCAGATGAAGGGGGGTCAGATTCTCGGGATCAACCGCCGGTATGTCCGCTTCACGAACAACCAGGCGTTGGTATCGACCGGATTTGGTCGGGAATTTACCGGTATACAGGCGTACGTTTTTCACACCGAGATCCGGGATATCACCCCGGAAGCATTTCAAATCGATTTCTTGGGACAGTTTATGGAATCCGACCTCGTTCAGTTCGATGCCGTTGATATTGTACCGCATGAACAAGTCATCCGCCGTTTTTTGCATTTCTTCGTCCGAGGTGCCCTGAAAGACGAACAGATTGAAGGGACTGGTATTGTTACGGATGAGACGACGCACCATTTTATGGCACCCCGATAGACGGTCGGCGCGATTGATGGCCGGTGAAATCATGATGCGGTTGTCACCGTCAAAAAGGAAGGTCGGCGCGTCTGCCCGGTGACAGATACCGATTCCCAGTTCCAATACGGGCAGCTGGTATTCCTTACTTTTTTTATTGTAACGGTTGATGATCATCAACATATTGATCGCCATCCCGCAAGCCCGGGAGACGCTGTACCAACCGCTAGGCGTCTCCTCACGTTCGAGAATGGAAAGAATGATGGCATCGCCTTCGATGAACACCTTCTGGGCATCGTATTCGGACAAAATCTCCGTGATCGGATCGAAAAAGTTAAGGCTGAAATAGGACGCCGGGTTGAGCCCGCGTTCGTTCATCTGGTAGGTAATATCCGTCGAGCCACGCAGATCGGCTTTGATGATGCTGTGGTTCAGAATCGGCTTTTCACCCATTTCCTGCTCATGGGGCAGGAGGAATTCATAAAGGGTGTGATTGGCTTTGGACAGGGCCAGAATCTTTTTGTCGGTGACCAGGTTGATACGCTCGGCCGCGTCCCGGTAAATGTTGAAGCAGCACGAATCGCGATGATAACGGCAAAAGGCCTTTAAAAAACGGACCAGATAGGTTTTTTTCCGGCGTTTGCCCATCCTTTCCATCTGGACCACTTTCCGGTTGAGCGGCCACATGCGGAAGGTTTTACCGTATAGTTTTTTCAGGCGTTTAAGCCGGTTGCGGACCAGCTTCCGGCTTTTGGGGTTGATCAGGTATTGTAAGATCTGTTGAGGTACCAGGGGGGGGCAATATTCACGATAGAGCGGCTGCATTTCGTAGGCGGCCGCGATCCGCTCCATCAGGCCGGTTCGGGAAAACTGCCGGTAAAAATACCCCAGCAGCAGTTTCTGGTGCTTCATCCGGATACGCTGGACCTGCAGGGACGTTTTGTCGGCTTTGTCACGCTTGATGGCCTGGTATTGTTTCCTGGCCAGTTTTCGGTTCAACAACAAATCGATGTTCTCCGGTCGCTTGATCCACTGATCCAGGCGTTGCAGTTTGAACTTTTTGGCCTCATCATCACCCGGCAGCTCTGCGGCATCCAATTCACGACGTCGGCGGTCAAGTGTCCAGCTGATGGAAGCCGTATCTTCCATCTCCAGAAAACCGAAAATGTTTCGAAGCAGGCTGAGCACCATATCATAGCGGTCGGGATCTTCGACACGCCGGCCCAGACACAGATCGTATTCTTCGATCATGAAGTAATCGTTGAACGGGTTGTCCATGTGGATAATCGGATTGGTGAGCAGATCGAAGAGGAAGGGCAAGTCCTGCCCGAAAACGGCCTCGCGCATTTCACGAATATCGGTTTGACGGATTTCCCGAAAATAACCGCAAAGTTCCAGCCCTACTTTCTGCTGGACCGTTTCACGGTTCTGGAGAACATGGGCCAGGTTTTCTTTGAGTTTCAGGGCCTCTTTGTGGTCGTCATGGCGGGCAAGGTCCGATCGACGGATGGCTGTTTTGCAATGGCCGATCAGGATCTCGTATTGTTTGCGGATTTCATTGTGGACCAGGCTCAAAATGCCGATCTGGGCAAGGAAATCGACCTGAATTTCTTTTGCGGTACGGGCTTTGTTGACCGCGTCGCTCATGATTTGGCTGTACAGTTGCCGGTAGTTGGCCTGTTCCCTGGCCAGGAGCTTCAGCTGCTTTTTTTCCGAGCTGGTCCAGATACCGGTTTCCCGCTCAATCAAAAGGGCCGCCAGTTTGGCCGTGGCGTTACAGAACGTCGGACTCAGCCGGACGTCGCGACGGATGTTGTCTACTCCCAGAACCAGCCGGTCCATGGAAAAATCGGTGGAATAAGATTCCATGGGGAATGCGTTGAGGCCGGGCATTCTGGGTTGGTATTTGAAAAAATCAAGCATCCTTTACGTCATCCATCCGCTGTTAGGACATGGCGGTATCGGGTATCAACCCTTTGTTACCCTTACCATTTGACTTCGGCGGTGTCCATAGAATTAACCTCTTGCGGGACCTGTCAAAAACACCGGCAGGTCTGGACAAGACCTGCCCCAAACGATAAGATGAATATCAGTTCCTTGCGAGAGTGTGTTCTTCCAGAAATTGGCCATTTCCGGATGGGCACTATTTATGGGTGATACGAAAAAAGCGTTCTGTCGATAATATCAGGGTATTAGTATGCAAACAATCCGCATCGAAAATGCGTTAACGGTCAATGAAGGCCAATCCAAATACCAGGACCTCCTGATACGTCATGGTCGTATCGAGGCATTGGGAACGGCGTTATCATGCAGCCCTGTGGACCGGGTCATCGATGCCCGGGGCTGCGCACTTCTTCCCGGCATGATCGATGATCAGGTGCATTTTCGGGAACCGGGCCTGACCCACAAGGGTGACATCGCTTCGGAATCCCGAGCCGCGGTGGCCGGCGGTATTACCAGTTTCATGGAGATGCCCAATACCGTGCCCACCACCACCTCTCTTTCTACCCTTGAAGACAAGTACCGGATGGCGAAACATCGCGCCTTCGCCAACTTCGGCTTCTATCTGGGCGGGGCCAATGACAATATCGAGGCCATCAAAAGCCTGGACCCGAAAAAGGCCTGCGGCGTCAAGGTCTTCATGGGAGCATCCACCGGCAACATGCTGGTGGACGATCCCATCGCGCTGGAGCAGATATTTACCCACAGCCCGGTTATTGTCGCCACACATTGCGAACACAGCCCAACGATAAGTGAAAACACCGAGCGGTTCCTGTCTCTTCATGGAGAGGATATTCCCATGAATCTTCATCCGGCCATTCGCAGTGCGTCGGCCTGCTATCGCTCAACGGCCCTGGCCGTTGAACTGGCCCAAAGATGCAATACCCGCCTGCATGTGCTCCACCTGAGTACGGCCAAAGAGCTGGAGCTGTTTTCCACAAAACCGCTGGATGAGAAACGCATCACCGCCGAAGCCTGTGTACATCACCTCTTTTTCTCGGAAAACGATTATGGGGAGAAGGGCAGTTTGATCAAATGCAACCCGGCCATTAAAACAGAAAAAGACCGCAAGCAACTATTGAAGGCACTGCAATCGGGAAAAATTGACGTGGTCGGTACGGATCATGCGCCGCATACGCTGGCGGAAAAGCAGCAACCTTACATGAAGGCGCCTTCCGGCCTCCCCCTGGTTCAGCACGCGCTGGTGAGCTTGCTGGAACATGTTCACGACGGGACGCTGACCCTGGAGCAGATCGTGGAGAAGACGGCTCATGCGCCTGCCCGACTATTCGAGGTCAAGGAACGGGGCTACCTCCGGGAGGGATACTGGGCGGATCTGGTGTTGGTCAATCTGCAAAAGACCAAGGATGTCGATCAACAGCCAGTTCTTTATCACTGTGGGTGGACCCCTTTTGCCGGATACCGTTTTCGCTCCGAGGTTGCTGCGACCATTGTATGCGGCCATCCGGCCTACCTGGACGGGCGGGTCGATCCGATGCCGGCGGGAATTCGACTGGAATTTGATCGTTGAAGGAAAGTAAGCGTTCACGGGGCAGACGCATCTGCTTTGTTACCGGGCAGTTGGAGTATGCCCCATACGTCTGCGTGCCCGAAGCCGTGCATCTATGGCGCCCTGCAAACGCTTACCGGCTGTGCTTTACAGGTACTGGCTGCTTCTACCCCGTGAACAGGTACCTGACGGGTTCGGATATAAGGGTTGTTTAAGCGGACCGTTTCGAATATGCTGATCGTAAGCGTTCACGGGGCAGACGCATCTGCTTTGTTACCGGGCAGTTGGAGTATGCCCCATGCGTCTGCGTGCCCGAAGCCGTGCATCTACGGCGCCCTGCAAACGCTTACCGGCTGTGCTTTACAGGTATTGCTGATCAGCGCGTAAATTATCAGATATTCTTTCTTGCGCTGTCGGTTCATTCATGATGCATAGGATGGCGTCTCGTTTGAAAATCGTCGTAACCAATGATGACGGCTACGATCAGCCAGGTCTGGAAGCGCTTGTAGAAGCGGTTGCCCATCTGGGTGAAGTGACCGTAATCGCTCCGGCGACGCCCATGTCCAATGTGGGCCACCGGGTAACCATGAAAGATCCCATTCGGGTGGATGACTTGGCGCACCCGCGTACCTATGTGGTTCACGGCACCCCAGCGGACTGCAGTCGCCTGGCCGTCAAACAATTCGTTCCCGATGCGGATTGGATCATCGCCGGCATCAACCCCGGCGCCAACCTGGGCAGCGACGTATACCAGTCCGGCACAGTGGCCGCCGCTCGTGAGGCCGCCATTCTAGGGGTGCATGCCGTGGCGGTATCCCAGTACATTGCCCGGGACTGGAGCGTGGACTGGGCCGCAACGCAGGCTCAGGTCCGGCGGTATCTGCCATTGGTGCTGCAAAAGCCTTTGGCGACCGGACAGTTCTGGAACATCAACCTGCCCAGTCCCGTGGATGCCAAGACACCGCTCATCCTTCGGTATTGTCCGGTGGACAAGAATCCGCATCGTTATCGCTACGAAAAAGACGGCGGTATTTATCGATACGAAGGCGTCATCCACAACCGTCCCCGATCTGTCGGCAGTGATGTGGACGTCTGCTTCGGCGGCGCCATCTCGGTAAGCCGGCTGGAGATATGACCCTATGAATTTCTGCTCCCAGTGCGGCCAGCGGGTTCAACTGACCGTCCCCCACGATGATGACCGCCCCCGCCATGTCTGCCCCGCATGCAGCACGGTTCATTATCAAAACCCCAGGGTTGTCGTCGGCTGCATCCCGCTGTGGGAAAACCGGATTCTCATGTGTCGCCGGGATATCGAGCCGCGCAGGGGATATTGGACCTTGCCTGCCGGCTTTCTTGAAAACGGTGAAACCACGGCAGAGGGTGCCAGGCGGGAAACAACGGAAGAAACCGGGGCACAGGTGGTGGGGCTGGAGCCCTATCTGATGGTCGATATCCCAGACATTCACCAGATATACATGATGTTCCGCGCACGCCTGGCGGCACCGACGTTCCATCCCACCCGGGAGAGTTCCGAAGTGTGCCTGATGGCGGAAAGCGACATCCCCTGGGAAGAGATTGCGTTCAAGGTGGTTCATAAAACCCTGCGGCACTTTTTTCAGGATCGTCCTTCGGGCCGGTTCCATTTTCGGATGGACCGGATTGATGTGCAGCCTGCGATCAATATCATGGGAAAAACATCGAAAACGGATTGAACCCAAAAAATGAAACCCAAACCATTTATCCTGCTGGGACTGGCAGTCGGTGGATGCCATTTTTTATGCAGCATGCTCATCATTCCGCTGACGTTACGGTCCGGGAACCTGCTCTCGAGCGGCAGCGTGAAGGTCCTGCTGCTTGAAATGCTCTATGGGCTGACCCGGATTTTGTATTTTCCCGTCATCGGCCTGGCCCTGTATCCCCGCCACTGGTTTCCGGGTCCGTGGATTGCTGTCCCGATCATGGTCAACAGCGTCCTCTGGGGGATGGTGGCCGCCGTCACGGTGACCGGATGGCGGCGAACGAGAATCCGTGATCATTTTTTTCAGAAAGGATAAGCCATTGATGCGAAAACGGATATTTTGGAAGATATGCCTGGCCATCCTGGGGACAGGCTGCTTCCTGTTTGTCGGATGCAGCAAGCTGACCACCGAAAACTACGACCAATTGCACATCGGCATGGCATACGATGAAGTCATTTTGTTGCTGGGCGAGTCGGACGCGTGCAGCGGCGCGCTGGGATTGAAAAGCTGCACATGGGGTGATGTGGACAAACACATTAAAGCCAGCTTTGCCGGTGACAAGGTGGTGTTTTTTTCAAGTCAGGGACTCTAAACATTGCCTATCTATAAACGACGAATTTGTCGGGGCTTTCGATCCTATTTGCCTGTTCCTGGATGTACATTGACTACTGAAAAATTTCTTCGGCGATTTGCCTCCGGATGGCGCTGGTGCTATCCTCCATGCGTTTGATGATGCCGCTGACATCGTCGGCGGTATGCGCGATGTGCGGTTTGAGGGCCGCGTCGAAATCCCGCTCCACCTGGTTCAGGCGGTTGAGGAAGAGCAGATAATTGGTGCGGGATTTGTAGGCGGATCGGACCAGCGCCGCATAGCTGTTGCCATGGGCTTGGATCAGATCGCGGTAATGGTCGGCCAGAAGAGCCACCCAACCGCGATAATCTTTTCGAATTTCATCGGGGATATCGGCCACTTGAACCACGGCGGGAATGTTCGTATCAACACCCGCTTCGATTGATCGCAGAACCTCATCCAGTGTCCGCTGCCGGGTCATCATGAACTTTGCGGAAAACGTTTTCCTGCCGTCCGAATAGCGGCTGAGCTGCCAGAAATAGAAAACGAAAAACACGGGAATAAGAATCATCCAGACAGCCAGTTTGGGTTTTTCGATGACCCTGGCGGACACCATTGCGGCGACCCTGCGCTCTCCAGCCAAAATCAGGTCCCGCTTGCGGGTGTGAGTTGAGGCATCAGCCATGGAATCACTCCGGCAGGTATTTGAAGCCCAGGATCAACAAAAAGATGCAGGCGACGATCCCGGATATAAAGGACAGGGTCAATCCGAACTGGTCCGGTGCGGCCAGCTCCAGAGATTGCCGCAGATATTTCTCACCAGTGTATGATCCTTCGATTTCGGTATAAAAATAGGCGCCGGAATCAATGTCGTTCTCCTCAATGACCTGTACGATTTCGTCCATGCTGTAGATGTGGTGTTGCAGCCAGGGGCCGATGGCAACGCCGAACACCCAGAGCAGAAAAAAGGTTCCCAAAAGGATGCCCCAGGCTTTGGTACGGGACATGGCGGGCGGTTTGGTTGATTCCATTGGACTTATCTCCGGTATGAATCTTTTTACAACAAGTCAAATGAAGGCATGTGTCCTTCATTTGACTTGTTTCAACAATCCCTAACCTTGCAAAAGCCGGAGGACTTCAGAGCCAGGGTATCAGGGGTGACGCCGTACCACTTTGCTGCGATCCCCCGGCAACGCGGAATCTGGTTTCCTCCGGCTTTTTCGTCAGGGGAAAATGAGAAAATTATCGTTGCACCCTGGATTGTACATTTTGTGAATCCCAGAACCTTGGGTAAAACAGGGTTGCGTCCCAATTGCTGAGTCTCAGCATTTATTAACCAATAACTTTCGGATTTTTTTATACAACCTTGGGGGCATTTTGTTCATCGGGCCGCGAGATGAGCGGCGCGAAGCGCCGCTTATCATGCGTTAGATGGTGGCCGTCAGTTCGGGGAATACGATGTAGAACATGATATAGGCCACCGCCAGGGTCAGGAACAGGTTGAATGATTGCCCCGCGACATAAAGAATAAACGGCTTGCCGCCCACCAGGTGTTCCCTGAGTTCTCGGAAGTTCGTGGCCAGGCCGATACTCACGAAGGATAGGCAGAAAAACCACCCGCGGAACAGGTCACTCATGCCTTTGATCACGCCCTGATCGATCATGGCCGGACCCAACCCACCCACCTGGGCGTTGAAGCCCGTGTAGGCCAGGGAAAAGATGATGGATGCGGCGATGAACCCCAGCACAAATTTCGGGAAGCGATACCAGATCTCCATGGCGCCGACCTTCTGACCGGTCTCGGCGGCCTCTACCCGGGTGGTGAAATACAGGGCCACAAAGAAAGCGATCACGCCGATGAGTACGTTCTGGATCATCTTGATGGTAGCGGCCACGTAGAGTGCTTTCTCACCCAAAAAGGCACCGGCTGCAGCCACGGCGCCGGTGGCGTCGATGGTGCCGCCCATCCAGGCACCGCCCAGGATCAACTGTTTGTCCACGGGGAAGGTGGATTTGATTATCGCCGGCATGACGATCATCATGATTGATGTGAACACCAGAGAAAGCCCCACGGACAAGGTCAGCTCTTCCTTCTTGGCCTTACAGGCGGCCGCCGTGGCAATGGCTGCGGAGACGCCGCACACGCTCATGTCCGAACAGATGGTGGCGTTTAGGCGCTTGGAAGGAATCTTGACCACTTTCTGGCCGAACCAGTAGGTGACCAGCCAGACCGTCGGGGTGACCACCCATGCCACGAAAATGCCGGCGGTACCGATGGTAATGATTTTTTCGAACAGAATTTTGGCGCCCAGGAGCACCAAACCGGTCTTGATATAATACTCGGTCTGAACGGCCGGCATGGCCCACTTGGGTGTACCCACGGTATTGGAGATCAGCATGCCGAAGAAGATGGCCCAGGCGGCGTAACCGATACCATATTGCTTCATGGTTGCCTGACTGGAGGCCAGATAGGCAATGACGGCAACAACAAATACGAAGACGAATCCGATCAGAAATTTTCCCAAATCGTTGCCCATGGCCTTCATGCCGATGCCGAAAAAAACGGCGAAGCAGGTGCCCAGCAAGAGCAGCCAGCCGATCTGGTTGTAGGGCTTGGCTTTGGTTTTTTTCTTGGCTTTACTGGCGGCCAGGTGGGCGTCGCGCCACTTAAGGATGGAGGCCTTGGCGGCATCATTGAGCGCTATGTCGCTAAAACCGGCCGCTTCGGCAGCGGTTTCGGCGGCTGTGGCCGCCACCAGAGCCTGGGCCGCAGCGGCTTTGGCCTTGTCGTATTTGGCGACCCCTTTGGCCTTCTTGGCATCTGCTTTTTCCTTGCTCATAAAAAAAGCATCCAGGGGATTGCTGGTCCACTTGTGCGTCTTTTTCGAGAATCTGGCCATGAATTTGCCGGTCGCGTTACTCTTGGCTTTGACCTTCTTTTTGGCATCATACATCTGATACCAGGCAATGGTTTTGAATTTGTCGGTACGCTGGGCTGCCTGTAAGTATTTGGATTCAATGCCCATGAGCTTTGACTTCATGGTGCCGGCCTGGGGGAAATACAGAACCACACCTGCCAACAAGATGAAAAAGCCGAGCCATATGGCCCACCAGTCTTCTTTCTTGAGCAGTTCGGACCATTCCCATTTGCCGACGTCCTTGACGACCTGGCTGTTTGATTTCTCTGCCATTTTTCCCTCCTTTGGTTTTTAAATAGTGTTGAGCGATGTGTGATGGTAAGCGTTCACACGGCACGCGTCATCAGCACGAACCGATCACCGTTTCAACCACATCCAAGGCCTCTTTCATCAAACCCATATCCGCCTGGGCACCCATATGCCCCAGTCGAAAGACCTTTTCGGCCAATGGGCCGTAACTGCCTGCCACCACCAATCCCTCCTCGCGCAGACGCCGGTCCCAGGATGACCAGTTGAAGCCTTCCGGAATCTTAGCTGCCGTTACCGTGGGCGACATCACGGCCTCCGAGGCCGGAAACAGGTCGATACCCAGTTCGATCAACCGGTTGCGGCAATACCGGGCCACTTCATCGTGCCGAAGAAAACAGTTTTCAAGGCCTTCGTCCAGCAGCCGCCCGGCGGCCGTGTGCAGGGCCGCGATGCCCTGCCAGTTGGGGGTATAAGGAAAATAACGCTTTTCCACTGCGTGCTGAAACGGCTTGAGTGCATCGTATCCCACATATCCCACGGCATCGACAATTTCCCACGCCTTGGGACTCACCGATAAAAAGGACATATCCGGTGGTGCCGACAAGCATTTTTGCGAACCGCCCAGACACAGGTCGATATACCAGTCGTCGGCCAGCACCGGAGCGCCACCGACAGCGGCCACCGTATCCACATAGAACAACGGAACCCGGTAGGCATTTTTCAGGCGCCCCAGTTCCTCCAGTGGGTTCAGGGTACCCGAAGGTGTTTCGCAATGAACGGCCGTAATCATACGCGGCCGGTATTCGGCGATGGCCGCTTCGATACGGCCCATGTCGTTGATGGTCTCATCATAGCTAAAGCCTACGGTTTTCACATCCGCACCCATTGACTGGGCCATTTCACCAATACCATAGCCAAACACCCCGGTGGCCACGGCAAGAACCCGATCCCCGGGCACCAGACAGCTTTTCAGGGCACTCCACAGCGAGAGCATGCCCTCTCCGGACATGATCACGATATCGTCACGGGTGTTGAAAATCGATTTGAACTGTCGCTGGGTACGGGAATAAAGTTCTATGAAATCTGGTTCAAGATCGCCGGATCCATAAGGCTCAAGGTACGCCCGACGGATCGCCTCGGGAACTTTAACCGGACCCGGAACCATGGGAATGGGATAGGCCTGCATGATTTGAAACCTCCATTAAAACACACTTCTATAGATGGATACCACGAATCTGCTCCAGGAGGGGTTGAACCCGCTCCCGGTGTTCCGGCGGTATCATCAGTACAAACACGGGCTGGTTGGCCACCATGTCGGCCGGTTGGCTGTTTATCTGCCCGGCCGCGTAGCGCCGACGGTTCTCATCGACGGACAGAAACTGCATCACATCGCTTAAATTTCCCGTATACCCCTGGGCATCGATGTGTTCGATATGCTGCATGAATACGTCGTTAACCGTCAGAATAAACGAATCCATATCCGCGAATCCGGTCTGGCCGCAATTTCTCGCAGACACCATGCAGCGGCAGGCAAAGGGCCGCACAGGATACAGACGGCACAAATCGTCTGTCAGAACGGGACAGGGTCCGGCTTCAGGATTGAGACTCTCCCCGGGTGGCTCGCCGTCACGGGCACAGATATCGGCCATCCGGTTGATGGATACCTGGGGGATGAATCGGTCCGGGTGGGCAAGCCCTTCAATGGACGACAAGGGCAGCAATCCATCGGATTGTCCCATATGGCGGATGATTCGGAATCCTTCCAGCGTGGTCATGGTCACATTGGCCGTACAACAGTGCGCACAGTATTTCTCACATGCCAAATCGAAGGCCCCGACAAAATCGTCGTATATCTCCACCATGCGATCCAAAATCGTCAATTTGAGATCGACATCCATATCACTGCTTTCCTATAGGGTTACCAGATTTTTATGCTGCGTCCTTTAAGGGACAACAACTCTTCGGTGGTGACACGCAGCCGCTCGGCGAGGATGCCGGAAAATACACGATAAATGACGTAACCAAAGGCCAGTTTGTCTGCACCGGTGAGTTGCTCGATGTAATAAATATCCGTGGCCAGGCAAACGGTCTGATCGACGGCAAGCGCCGATGCACTGCGGGGGGCGCATTCGATGGCGCCCATCTCGCCGAATACATCCCCCCGCCGCTGGAGCAGCGCCACTGGCTTGCTATCCTTGACGAGGCGGACCTTACCGTATACCAGGAAATAAAGCCAGGTATCGGCGCTGCCCTGATCGAAAATGGTTTCTCCGGGGTCGTATTTGCGAATTTTGCTCATGGACATCAGGTGATGGAGTTCATCCTCCTGAAACAGCTCGAAAATCTCGAATTTCTTGATATCCTTCAGAACCCGCTGATTGCCTTTCAGAAAATCGGTTTCCTGCATACTGATCCTCCATGGCCTGACAGCCATTTCTTTTCAATTCTTAATCCAAGCACGGATAAGCGCAACCTCTTTTTCAACGGTCAGCCATCTTCGGGTAAATGATCGAGTCGGGCGAACCAGGCTTTAATCACGGCATTGGCCAAGGTTGCCAGAGGGATGGCGAAAAACAACCCCCACAGCCCCCACAAACCGCCAAATAGCAATACGGCAATGACGATAGCCACCGGGTGAAGGTTGACAACTCCGGAGAGCAGCAACGGTGCCAGAAGATTGCCATCCAATATCTGAATGACCAGGTAGGCGATCATGGCTGATGCAAACTCGCTGCTCCACCCCCACTGGATGAAGGCCACCAGCGCCATGACAAACCCCATGACCGTTACGCCAATATAGGGAATGATCACGGACAACCCCACAAACAGGGAGATCAACAGTAAAAATTGCAATCCCAGGGCCCTGAAAATCAAATAGCTGATCCCCCAGACAATCAAAAATTCCCACCCCTTACCACGGATGTAATTGGTGACCTGAACGTTGGCCTCCTGCCATACGGATTCGGTCAAATCCATATTGCCCGGCAGGAATCGTCGCCCCCATTCCAGAATCATCGATTTGTCCTTGAGCAGAAAAAAAACCATGAAAGGTACCAGTACCAGGTAGACCACCAGATGAATGAGCCCCACGACCGAAGCGAGGGATAGGGACAGGACGCGGCGAACCAGGCTGGAAATGCCGGCATTGAGGAATTCGATAACCTGCTGGACCTGGCTGGCGGATATAAGATCCGGGTAACTGGAGGGCAGCTGCTGCAACCTGTGCTGGATGGTGGCCAGCATGCCGGGGAGCTGTTGAGCGAACTGGCTGACCTGCTTGATGGTCAGCGGCAGCAGCCACAAAATGATGATGACCATACCGGCCATAAACACCGTGAAGACAATCGATACGGCGGCCAGCCGGGGCCATCGGAACCGCTGCAGCTGGCTCACGATACCATCGAGCAGGTAGGCGATGATGATACTGATCAGTACGGGCGCCAGCAGGCTGCCCAAAAAATAGATCAGCCCGGCACCGGCCAGCAGCATGATCGTCAGAATCACCCGTTGGGGGTCTGAGAAATGTCGCTCTTTCCAGGCTCTGAAGAGTTCAAACATGGGCTGACAATCCTGAAAGGATCAGAAGCGATATCCGCGTCAAAGGTGTCCCCGCAAACCAATCTCGGCAGCCATGCAATCAGGCCCCACGCTTTCCGGTGACGTACCATCGAGCCTCCCGCCGGCCTGCCGCAGGACCGGAACCTGCACTGCAGGTATCAATCAGCCGCATCCGGCGGCAAGTCACCAGCATCTTCATTTACCGGTTTCTTGGCTTCCACAAAATGGGCGGCGGCCAGGGCGGCGGTGCAGCCGTCTGCGGCCGACAGCACGATCTGGCGGGCGAATTTTTGACGCAGATCACCGATTACGTATATGCCCGGCGTATTGGTTTCACACTTTTCATCGGTGATCACCATACCATCGGCATTCATCGGTGTCCCGGCGGGAACCAGTTGGTTGTTGGGGTTGAAGCCGATAAAGATGAACACACCATCAACAGCCATTTCCCGGGTCGCTTGCGTTACGGTATCTTGCAGGCTGACCCGCTCCACCCCATCGTCCCCGGCTTTGATTTCAGAAACCACCGTGTTCCAAAGGACCTCTATTTTGCCGTCGTCAAAAATTCGTTTCTGAAGAATCTTACTGGCCCGCAGCTCATCCCTGCGGTGGGCGATATAAACTTTCTTGCACAACTTGGCGAGGTATAGGGACTCCTCGGCGGCACTGTCCCCACCACCGACGACAATCACCGTTTTTTCCCGGAAAAAGAACCCGTCGCAGGTGGCACAATAGGAAACACCCTTTCCGTAGTATTCCGCTTCACCCGGAATGGATAGCTTCTTGGGACTTCCGCCTGTGGCCAGGATCACCGCGTGGGCCTTCAACGAATCCCCGTTGGCCAGCTTGATCGTGTGATGGGTCGGGCCGGGATCCAGTTCTGTCACCTCTTGGGAAATCATCTCCAGATCGTAGGACTGGGCGTGCTGGGTGAGCTTCATCGACAATTCAGCCCCGCTGATATGGGTAAACCCCGGATAGTTTTCCACCTCATCGCTCATGGGCACCTGACCGCCGGCAACGCCTTTTTCCACCAGCGCGGTTTTCATTACCGCACGCATGGCATATATCGCGGCCGACAGACCGCCAGGTCCGCCGCCAATGATAACCAGATCATAAAAATTGGACGTCCCCATGCTCAACCTCCCTTTTTTTGCTGCGCGAACGCCTTTTTCAACTGATCTCCCAAAGATCCCAACGCCTGGGACGATCCACCGGCAAATTCCTGCCACCCACTGCTGTCAACGGCATCGCCGGTCCCAAGGGAGATTTTACGCTCTGCCGCGTTGATACCATCAATGGTCACACCAATCGTTGCACCGGGCTTGAGGGCTTCGATTTGTGAGGCTTTCTCCGAAGCGGCCAATTTGGACTTGGGCAGCAGACCGGTAATGCCGGGAGCTATATTCACGAAAATCCCGAACCCTTCCTTTTTTTCCACTGTTCCCTGAACCTTTGCACCGATCGCGTATTTGTCCTCGATGTCCGCCCAGGGGTCACCCTCGGCATCTTTGATGCTCAGGGATATTCGCTTGCGTTTCGAATCGAACTCCTTGACCATCACCATTACCGGATCTCCGGGGGAGACGATGTCTTCCGGGCGCATGATCCGCCTGGTATAGCTCATTTCACTGATGTGGACCAAGCCCTCGATACCGGGAAAAAGCTCTACGAATGCACCGAAATTGGCGCAACGGGTTACCGTCCCTTTCATTTTGGTTCCTAAACGGATTCGCTGGGGTGCCTCGTCCCATGGATCGCCCATGGCCTGCTTGACGGAAAGGGATATTTTTTGAGTTCCGGGCTTGTCCCCCGTTTTGATACCCAAAACCTTGACCTGTAATTTGTCGCCGATGGCAACCACCTGTTCAGGGTTGTCCAGCCGGGTCCAGCTCAGTTCGCTGATGTGTACCAGACCCTCGACACCGGGAGCCAGCGCCACGAAAGCACCGAAAGGCATGATGCGGACCACCGTTCCCGGATACACCGCATCCGCTTGCATTTGTTCCATAAATGCCTTGCGCTCGGTTTCCGCTTCCTCTTGAAGAATGTCGCGCCGCGAGATGACGATATTGCGGCCCTTTTCTTCAAACCGCTTGATCCGAAAAGGCAGGGTCTGACCTATATAAACGGCCGGGTCCTCAACGTAGTTCAGATCAATCTGGCTGATGGGACAAAACGCCCGATGCTTGATCACCTCCACATGGAATCCGCCTTTGATGCCAGCAACCACCTTGCCCTCCACCGGGATTTTTTGTTCCCAGGCGTCCCGGAGCATATTCAATCCGCCAATGCCGGAAATGGCCTTCGATAGGCGGATTTCACTTTCATCCGCGGCAATGACATAAAGGTCCAGGGTATCACCTTCGGTCACGCTTACCTGGCCATCTTCATCCACCAGTTCGGACCGTTCCACCACACCATCCACTTTGGTTCCCGTATCCACGAATATACTGGAACTGCCGATGGCGATGATTTTTCCCTGAATTTTGTCTCCCACCTGGATGTTCTCGTTCATACCGGCACTGTATGATTCAAACAGGTCGGCAAAACTCTCTTCGGCCTCTGTGGCGTGCTCCTTCAAATCGTCGGTCATGGATGTTCTCCCGGTTCAATCGTTCCCATCCGGAAATGGCCAATTTGCCTATTTCTAGACAGACACTCAATAGAAATCAGGTAAGCGTTCACAGGGGTACCGCATTTGCTCTTTGTTACCGGACACTTGAAGTATGCCCCATACGTCTGCGTACCCGAAGCCGCGCATCTACGTTCGCCCTGTAAACGTTTACCGGCTGTGCTTTACAGGTATTGACTGCTTCTACCCCGTGAACAGGCACGAAATCAGTGGCAACTTCACCAGAAATTGCCCGCTTTTGCAAGCCTATTGTCAGCCCGCGTAGCGCAAGGAACATTTTATGTTCTTTATATCAAGAAAAAAATAAAAATGATAAAATAAGTGGTTACAAACAGTCATTTTTTTATGCAACCATGGGGGATCGACAACATGAACGAACATGAATTTTCCCCGCATTTCTACCGTCAGGCGGACATGCTTGCCAACCGTGTAAAGAAAAAATTCAAACATCTGCGCAAACGCTTTGCCAGGCAACACATCGAGGTTTTCCGATTATATGACTGGGACATCCCCGAAATCCGGGCGGTGGTTGACTGGTATGGCGGACACCTGGTTATCGGGGAGTACATGCGGCGCCAATCTGTACCCGAATGGTTGCCCATGATGGCGCGGGCAGTGGCTGAGGCACTGTCGGTTCCCCAGAGCAAGGTGCATCTCAAGGCTCGCCGAGCGGGACATCTCGATGGCAAGCGCTATGAACGCATCGATTACACGGATAAAAAAATCATTCTGCGTGAACGGGACCTTCGGTTTCTGGTGAATCCATACGATTATGTCGATACCGGCCTGTTTTCCGATCATCGCAACACCCGCGAATTGATCAGAACCATGGCATCGGGCAAAACCTTCCTCAACCTGTATTGCTACACCGCCTCCTTTTCCTGTTACGCCGCCAAGGGCGGTGCCCGCAGCACCACGTCTGTAGACCGCTCGGAAAACACCCTTTTGTGGGCACGCGAGAACTTTTCCATCAACGGTATCGACATGGATACCAATCGCCTGGTTCATGCCCACACGTTCGATTTTCTAAAACGCGCCAGAGACAAAGGCCTGCATTTCGATCTGGCCGTCGTCGATCCCCCCTCCTATTCCACCACCAAAACGCGAGACCTGTTTTTTGACATCGTCCGGGATCACCCGCGGCTGTTGTCGGAGGTCATTTGTTTGATGAAACCCGGCGCCACCCTCTTTTTTTCAACCAACCACCAGGGGTTCGAACCACATCTGGATGGATTGAATGTTTCGACCGCCATCGAAATCACCGACCGCACCATTCCCGAAGATTATGCGCACAAACGCAAAACCATCCATCGCTGTTGGCGTATAACCGTCTGAAACCAGAAAATTGGTATCATACACAAAACCGCAGACTGGACCCCAACCTTGCAAAAGCCGGAGCGTCAGAGCCAAGGCCCAAGAGCGAAGCGGTAGCACTTTTTCACCAGATACGATTTACCATTGACAAACAAAGGGGTCTGATCTAACACATCAATATACTGACTGATCGTTCGTTCGGATTCTTCCCAGGACACCGCCTTTATACAATATTTTCAACTGAATTGAGCAGCAGTTAGCCGTTAGCTATTCGCAAAAGGATTCCGGTTCGTTAACGAAAAGCATGACGCCACCCGTCGGGCTTAACCCAGATTTCTTGTAATTATCTGAAACAAAAGAGCTAATCGCTTATTTTGGGTCTCAATAAACTTCAATGGTTCGGAGAAAAGTGAAAAAACAACGAATTCCAACCCAGGTCAAAAATCAGGCATTGGTGGCTCAACGCCGCCGGCAGATCGTGGACGCATCCGTGAATTTATTCATCGAAAATGGATTTCACAAAACCACCACCCGTCAGATCGCCAGCGCCAGCGGCATCTCCATTGGATCGCTTTACGAGTATATCTCCACCAAGGAAGATGTGCTCTACCTGGTATGTGACGCGATACATGCCGAAATCGAACAGGGTGTGGCAGAGGCCATACACCGGGTCCAAAACGGCAAGAATCCGCTGGCCGAAGTCATTCGGGAATATTTTATGGTATGCCGTCGCATGAGCGATCACATTTTGCTGATTTACCAGGAGACCCAATCCCTTCCCGCTAAATGGCAGCGTGTCGTCCTGGAGAATGAAATTCGTATTACCGGAATTTTCACCGGGGTCCTGGCCAAACTGACCAAAACCGGGGACCTTGCACGTATTGCTCCGAGGCGCTTGGAACTGGTAGCCCACAACATTGCTGTTCTGGGGCACATGTGGACGTTCAGACGCTGGTTCCTTGCCAACCATTACAGCATTGACGAATATGTCGATTTTCAAACCCGCAGCATCCTGGGAATGTGTAAAGAAAATGCAGTGTAAACCCCATGGTAGCATACAAAATGCGAAAGTTATCGTTAATATTTGAAATAATAATTACAGTAAATTAAACCTCGGGCTATGCCCGAGCGGCCCGAAGGGAAATCAAAGGTTGTTTTATCAATTCAGGAGGGGCGGAATGAATTTTGAATTCAGCAAAACCCAGAAAGACATTCAAAAAGCGGTAAGGGATTTCGTGAAGGGCGAATTCGACAAGGAACTGGCTTACGAACTGGAAAAGAAACACGAATTTCCTCGCAAAATCTGGAAAAAAGCCTGTGAACTGGGTCTCATCGGCCTCCATTTCCCGGAAAAATATTCCGGTCAGGGTCTCGGGTCGCTGGAAGCGATCATCGTGGTGGAAGAATTGTGCCGCGGCGATTCGACCATCGGTAGCGCCATTGCGCTCGCCCCGTTTGCGTCCGAAATCATCATGCATTACGGCTCCGACGAGCAGAAAGAGAAGTACCTGCCGGCCGTGGCCGAGGGAGAAATGCTCTCCGCCGGCGCCTTCACCGAACCGGATCACGGATCGGACATTACCGATATGAATACCACGGCCGTCAAGGACGGTGACATGTGGGTGGTCAACGGTGGTAAAACGTTCATCACCAACGGCGGGCTGGCCGGATTTTACAACGTGTTGTGTCAGACCGATCCCGACGCCGATCCCGGGTATCGCGGCCAGAGCCTGATTCTGGTGGAGGCCGACCGCCAAGGCGTGTTCACCGCCGACGTGGGCGACAAAATGGGCATCCGTATGATGGCCACCGCCGAAGTGACTTTCAAGGATGTCCGCGTGCCCCTGAAAAATCTCATCGGCGAAGCGGGCAAGGGATTTTATCACGTCCTGCACTTTTTCGACGAAAGCCGCATTCAGATTGCCGCCCAGGCCCTGGGAACAGCCCAGGGAGCCTACGACCGGGCGCTGGCTTACGTGAAACAGCGCGAACAGTTCGGCCAAAAAATCGCCCAATTCCAGGTCACCCGGCACAAGCTGGCGGACATGGCCACCAAAATCGAGTTGGCGCGCCTGATTACCTACAAGGCCGCCTGGAACTTCGATCAGGGCCGCATTGATCCCAAACTGACATCCATGGCCAAGATGTACGCAGCCCGCACCGCAGTGGAAGTGGCTGACGAAGCGATCCAACTGCTGGGCGGATACGGTTACATGACCGAATACGAAGTCGAGCGCTTTTACCGCGACGCCAAAATCACCGAGATCTATGAAGGAACCAAAGAGATCCAGAAAAACACCATCGCCGGCGCCCTGATCGGCAAATTGAAGTAAAGGCATTTCAAATTTGAGATCTGAAATGCCGCTTCTTTCCGGAAGGCCCCCTGCCTGTCGTCTCCAAAACGCCTTCCGGGGTACCCATCAACAACGCTTCGTTGATGCTGCGGCCTGAGCCCAGGGCACGCCCCACAATGCCGCTTTCATCTATGTCCGCCGGGCAATCACCGGCTTGGAGCGGACACGGGAAGGCCACTGGCCCGGCGGCCGGCAACCAAGATCAGCCACAGGAGGACGCATGAACGACACAATTCAGACATACCGACCCCAAAACAACATCCGGGTCGTCACCGCCACATCGCTGTTTGACGGCCACGATGCCTCCATCAATATTTTCCGTCGCATTTTGCAGCGCACCGGGGTGGAGGTAATCCATCTGGGTCATAATCGTGCGGTCAAAGAGATCGTGGATGCAGCCATCCAGGAAGACGTCCAGGGTATCGCCATATCCAGCTACCAGGGTGGCCACATCGAATTTTTCAGGTACATGATCGATCTGCTCAAAGAGGACGGCGCCCCCCATATCAAGGTTTTCGGCGGTGGCGGCGGCGTTATCGTTCCCGAAGAAATCAGGGCGTTGGAAGCCTATGGTGTGGCCAAAATATATTCGCCCGAAGACGGCACCCGCATGGGTTTGCAGGGCATTATCAACCACATGGTCGAAACCATGGATTTCTCCCGTGCCGATCAGGCTGCCCTGGGTCTCTCAGACCTGACCCCGGACAACAAACTGCGCATAGCCAACATCATCACTTCCCTGGAGCAGGCCAAGGCCAAAAAAAACGGATACCTGGCCGAATTCCGCCAGGAACTCAAAAAAAAAATCGGGGACCGCAAGGTGCCGGTCATCGGTATCACCGGTACCGGCGGCGCAGGGAAATCATCCCTGACCGACGAACTGATCCTGCGCCTGCTCCATGATCTCAAGGATATCCGCATCGCCATCATCAGCGCGGATCCATCCCGCCGCAAGACCGGTGGGGCTCTCCTGGGCGACCGCATCCGCATGAACGCCATCGGCAGCCCCCGGGTATACATGCGCTCCATCGCCACCCGGCGCTCCCACACGGAGATTCCCGAGGCCATGGGCGAGGTGTTGAATGTGGCCAAGGCCGCTGGCTACGACCTGGTTATCGCCGAGACGGCCGGTATCGGCCAGGGAGATTCGCATATTATCGATCTGGTGGACGTGGCCGTGTACGTCATGACCAGCGATTTCGGGGCGGCATCACAGCTGGAAAAAATCGATATGCTGGATTTCGCCGATCTGGTGGTGGTCAACAAGTTCGAAAAGCGCGGCGGCGAAGATGCCGTGCGTGACGTTCGCAAGCAGGTGCAGCGCAACCGGGAGGTTTTCGACAAGATGCCGGAGGATATGCCGGTTTACGGTACCATCGCCTCCAAATTCAACGACGATGGGGTCACCGCCTTGTACCATGCACTGCTGGACACCATCGGGGAAAAAACCGGAGTCGTTTTCGAATCTAGCCTGCCGCGGAGCGACACCAAGCAGTCCACTTCCAAAACCATCATCATTCCACCGGAACGCACGCGTTATCTGTCCGAGATCGCAGAAACGGTGAGAAATTATCACCGCGAGACCCAAAATCAGGCCGATGCCATGCGACGGGTCTGGCACCTGGAGGAAACGGCCAAAAGGGTGGGCGGCAGCGATCTCGCCAATGATGCGGCCGAATTGCTGGACCGCCTCAAGAACGAAATCGCAACGGCACGGGAAGCCCTGGACGACGAGACCGAAAAACTGGTCACCCAATGGGAAAAAACCAAGGCGGATTATTCGGGCGACGAACTGGTTTACACGGTGCGCGGCAGAAAGATTCGTGTACCGCTATATTCCGAGTCCCTCGCCCACCAGAAAATCCCCAAGATATCCCTGCCGCGTTATTCGGATCCCGGGGAAATTTACAATTGGATGCGCAGAGAGAATCTGCCGGGTTTCTTTCCCTTTACCGCCGGTGTTTTTCCCATGAAACGGGTGGGTGAGGACCCCACACGCATGTTCGCCGGTGAGGGCGATCCGGCCCGCACCAACGAACGATTCAAACTGCTGTCCGCCAACAGTGATGCCAAACGCTTGTCCACAGCCTTCGATTCGGTGACCCTTTACGGCTACGATCCGGATCGGCGACCGGATATTTACGGCAAAGTGGGCAATTCTGGTGTGAGCGTCTGCTCTCTGGACGATGTCAAGGTGCTATACGGCGGTTTCGAGCTGTGCGCCCCCACCACCTCGGTCTCCATGACCATCAACGGACCGGCGCCCATCATGCTGGCCATGTTCCTCAACGCGGCCGTCGACCAGCAGGTGGATAAATATGCTGCGGAGAAGGGCCGCCGGCCGTCTGCGGATGAATATGAAAACATCAAAACCATGGTATTGGAGAATGTGCGCGGTACCGTGCAGGCCGATATCCTCAAGGAGGACCAGGGTCAGAATACCTGCATTTTCTCGATCGATTTCGCCCTGAGAATGATGGGCGATATCCAGGAATACTTCATCGAAAAAAATGTTCGCAATTTCTACTCGGTGTCCATCTCCGGGTACCACATTGCCGAGGCCGGCGCCAATCCCATCAGTCAACTGGCCTTCACACTGGCCAACGGATTTACCTATCTGGAATACTACCTGTCCAGGGGTATGCCCCTGGACAGCTTCGCCCCCAATCTGTCCTTCTTTTTTTCCAACGGCATGGATCCGGAATATACGGTGATTGGCCGGGTGGCCCGCCGCATCTGGGCCATTGCCCTGCGTGAAAAATACGGCGCTTCGGTGCGCAGCCAGATGCTGAAATATCATGTGCAGACCTCGGGCCGCAGCCTGCACAGCCAGGACATCCAGTTCAACGACATTCGTACCACCTTGCAGGCTTTGTGTGCCATTTACGACAACGCCCAGAGCCTGCATACCAATGCCTTCGATGAGGCCATTACCACGCCCACGGAGGAATCGGTGCGCCGGGCACTGGCCATTCAGTTGATCATCAACCGTGAATGGGGACTGGCCAAAAACGAGAACCCCTACCAAGGCAGCTTCATCGTCGACGACCTCACCGATTTGGTCGAAGCTGCCGTACTCATGGAATACGACAGACTCACCAGCCGCGGCGGCGTACTGGGTGCCATGGAAACTGGCTACCAGCGCAGCAAAATCCAGGAAGAGTCCATGTATTATGAGACACTGAAACATACCGGTGAGTATCCCATCGTGGGCGTCAACACCTTCCGGGATCCGCACACCGAAAGCGACGTGATGACCGAAGGGGCATCGTGTATCGACCTGGCCCGTGCCACCACCGAGGAAAAGGAGTCCCAGCTCAATCGCCTGGAGGCTTTCCACCAGCGCAACCGGGACCACTCCGCCGATGCCCTGGCAAAATTGCAGAAAGTGGCGCTTTCAGGCGGAAATATTTTTGCAGAGTTGATGGAAACCGTTAAAACCTGTAGCTTGGGACAGATTACGGGTGCTTTGTATGATGTGGGGGGGCAATACAGGCGAAATATGTAAAATTGTTGACCCTGCCGCCCTGATTCTTGGATTCTCATACCTTGAAATTCTTTATTCACCAGGAGGCAAACATGCAAGAAGCAGTTATCGTCAGCGCCGTAAGAACACCCCTGGGCAGTTTCAACGGGAGCCTGGCCGGTATCGGTGCGACGGATCTGGGCGCTATCGTCATCGAGGAAGCCATCCGGCGGGCCGGTATCGAAAAAAAACAAGTCAACGAAGTGGTCATGGGGCAGGTGCTCCCCTGCGGCTACGGCCAGAATCCGGCCAAACAGGCGGCCGTCAAAGCCGGCATGCCCTGGGAGGCGGAATGCATTACGGTGAACAAGGTATGCGGTTCAGCCCTCAAAACCGTCATGCTGGCAGCCCAGGCCATCCAAGTGGGCGATGCCGATGTGGTCGTGGCCGGTGGTATGGAGAATATGAGCATGGCGCCCTACTACCTGGAAAAGGCGCGTTGGGGCTACCGCATGGGACCCGGCCAGCTCCAGGACTCAATGATCCATGACGGCTTGTGGGATATCGTCAACGATTTTCACATGGGCATATCCAACGAGTTGTGCTCCGAGCGCTATGCGATCAGTCGGGAAGACCAGGACCGCTACGCTGCCGAATCCTACCGACGAACCCTGTCCGCGATCGAGAGCGGGCGTTTCGACGAACAGATCGTTCCCGTATCCATTCCCCAGCGCAAAGGTGCCCCCAAGATTTTCGACAAAGATGAATGCCCTCGGAACACACCCTACGAAACCCTTGCCAAAATGCGGCCGGCCTTCAAAAAAAATGGCGTCGGCACCGCCGGTAACGCCTCCATCATCAGCGACGGTGCTGCCGCCGTGGTGGTGATGTCCCGGGAAAAGGCCGAGGCCCTGGGCTGTAAGGTGATGGCCACCATCGGGGCCCAGGCCTCCTGCGGCATCGACATGAAATATGTACTGGTGGCGCCGATTTGGGCCATTCCCAAATGCCTGGAGAAAGAAGGCATCGGCATCGACGATGTGGATCTGTACGAAATCAATGAAGCCTTTTCCGGATCCACCGTTTCCGTAATGAAAGAATTGGGGCTCACCGCAGAAAAAACCAATACCAACGGCGGCAGCGTGGCCATCGGCCATCCAATTGGTGCCAGCGGGTGCCGGGTACTGGTAACCTTGCTATATGAAATGATCCGCCAGGACAAAAAAACCGGTTTGGCATCGCTCTGCCTGGGCGGGGGGGAAGCAGTGGCCATGCTCGTCAAACGTTGACCATCGATGGCGATCAGAACCGGTCGTTCAAAGCTGTCAACCCCATGGTTACATAAAAAAGGGATCGCAGTAAAGTGCTGCGACTTCACCTCTGGCGCCTTGGCTCTGAGGGCCTCCGGATTTTGCAACGCTGGGGTTAAATGAAAGAGAAACCAACGGGCTAAAAAACAAAGAAATGGAGTGAAAAATGGAAATCAAGACCTTCGGCGTGATTGGAAGTGGACAGATGGGCAACGGCATTGCCCAGGTGGCGGCCACCGCCGGCCTCAACGTGATCATGAGTGACATCAAAATCGAATTGGCCGAAAAGGGACTGGCCAATATCACCAAAATTCTCACCAAAAATATGGACAAAGGCAAAATCAGCGCCGAAGACAAGGATGCCATCCTGGGGCGCATCAAGATCACTGCCAATATTCAGGACATGGCCGATGCAGACTTCGTGGTCGAAGCCGCCACGGAAAACGAAACCATTAAATTCCAAATCTTCAAAGATTTGAACGAAATCTGCAAACCAGAAGTGATCCTTTCCACCAATACCTCATCGATTCCCATCGGCCGCATCGCCGCCCAAACGAGCCGGCCGGAAAAGGTCATTGGTATGCACTTCATGAACCCGGTTCCGGTGATGAAGCTGGTAGAGGTAATCCGCGGCCTGGCTACCTCCGATGAAACCTTCCAGACCACCTGGGATTTGTCTGAAAAATTCGGCAAAACACCGGCCCTGGCCAACGATTTCCCCGGATTCATCGCCAACCGAATCCTCTTGCCCATGATCAACGAGGCCGTTTACGCCCTCTATCATGGAGTTGGAACCCGCGAAGATATCGACACGGTCATGAAGCTGGGCATGAATCATCCCATGGGCCCTCTGGCTTTGGCCGACCTGATCGGCCTGGATACCTGCCTGGCCATCATGGAGACCCTTTACAACGGTTTCAAGGATTCCAAATACCGGCCCTGTCCGCTGTTGAGAAAATATGTGGAAGCCGGATGGCTGGGGCGCAAGACCGGCCGCGGATTTTACGCGTATTGAACAGGAGGAAAGCCATGGTCAGAACCGAGATTTCATTGTTTTTGAAAAACGAGCCCGGAGAACTGGGCCGGCTGGCCACATTGATGGGCGAGGCCGGTATCAACATCGATGCCTTGACCATCCAGGACGCCTCCGCCTACGTATTGGAATTATTCAGAGCCCGGGGAAAAGCCCTCAAACGAATCGCCTCGGCGGCCAGCTACAATTCCATGCGCAAGGACTCGGCACAGTTCGCTTTGATACGGCTACTGGCTGAGGACGGCAAAACCAACGCTGCCATCGACCTGCTTTCCCAGAACAAATACGTCTTTGACATTTTACCGGTCATCGCGGTCAAGTTGAACAACGATCCTGGTGAACTGGCCAGACTTTCTTCCCGGTTCGGGGAGGAAGGTGTCAATATCAATTACGTTTATGGGTCCGTCGCCGGTCCAGATGCCAAGTGCCTGTTTGTCTTCTGCCCGGAGAATATCGACCTGGCGGCAAGTTTCTTTTCCGAAGAGCATTACGGGCAATAAACCAGTGAAACACCGCTTCACAGTTAGCAACAAATCTATAAAAAAAAAGGGACCAGGCATTAATGGCGAACGGCTTGTCTTGATGCCTTACACCCTATTTTCTGTCAAAAAAAACAAGAAAATGGATGGGGTACATAGGCTGTGGGTTTCCCGCCTTAGCTGCAATTAAAAGTTAAGTATTCATCCATCTCGCCGATAAATATAGAATCAATAGCCAGGCCGCTTCTGGACAACAACAATGGCTCGAGCCGTATCACAATTGTTCATCCGGCAGCGTTTCATCATGTAAGGAAGGGAGAACAACATCATCATATGGAGGGATTGGAAATGGGAAAACGATCACGTGTCATCATCTGGGCAGGACTATTGATCGCCATGGCAGGTCTGTTTGCACCGCCCGCGGCACAAGCGGAGATAAAATTCGGCGTGCTGGCCAAACGGGGTATTGCCAAGGCCAATGAACAGTGGGGCCCCACCACGGAGTATCTCTCCAAAAAACTGTCCACAAAATGTACCCTGGTTCCATTGAAATTCGTCGAAATCGAGCCGGCACTGAAAAACGGTGAGATTCATTTTCTCCTTGCCAATTCTGCCTTTTATGCGCGTTTTAAAGACAAGTATAATCTGAAGGCGATCAACACCATGATCAACCGGAAAAAAAACATTGCCCTAAAAGAATTCGGCGGGGTATTGTTCGTTCGTAAAGACAGTCCCATTCGCTCGATCAAACAAATCAAGGGCAAGCGATTCATGTGTGTCAAGTACTCGTCCTTCGGCGGTGCTCAGATGGCCTGGCGTCTTCTTTTGGAGCATGGCGTCAACCCCAAGACGGATTGCAAAGCCTTCCAACAGGGGGGCACCCACGACAATGTGGTGCTGGCGGTAAGAGACAGAAATACCGATGTGGGTACCGTAAGATCAGACACTTTGGAACGGATGGCATCGGAAAACCTTATCCGGATGCAGGATTTCAGAATTATCAATCAGGCGGATGACAGCTATCCGTTCGTTCACAGCACCCGCCTCTATCCGGAATGGCCTTTGGCTTCATGTGGGACAACCGACCCAAAATTGGCCAGAAAAGTTGCCAAGGCATTGTTTTTGTTAAAATTTACGCATCCTGCCATGACCGCTTCGAAAGTGTATAAGTGGACCTATCCATCCAATTACGCGGAAGTTACCGATTGCCTGCGTATCATCGGCATCCTCTGAAGCTTCCAGAGCCATCATCACTTGCGGCAATCGCCATGCCTGCAAGGCTGTAATGATGAAGGAGACTGCATGCAAGCAGCTTACTATGAATCGTTCGAAATAAAAACAATCCCTCGCACCGTGGAATAGCTCAAAGAGAGGAACAACCAATTCGAATAAATTGGCCATTTCTGGATAGGCACTAAGGCGGGAAACCCGCAACCCAATAGAAGACTTAGTGCTGAGTGCTAAGTGCTGAGGACTGAGTGTTGAGGCAGGAAACCCGTAAACCATATACCCCCATTTTCTTGTTTTTTTTCACAGAAACTGAGGTGTAAGGCACTAACAAGCCTTGCCATAACCGCGAATCACATGATCGATCAGCATCGGGGTACGGTGGGCGAGGTCTTCGATGAAGACCCGCTCCGATGGCAGATGCAGGTCTTTTCCCCAGGGACCGATGTTAATGCAGTTCATGGATATCTTTTTGATCTCGTCGAAGGGGATGCTGTAAGTGCGGCCCCATCCCATCATGTGGTCCATGGCCTGGTCGTCACCTGCGGCCATGGCATAACTCAGATCTGAAATACCCGTAAAGTAGGCCCGGTTGATGTAGGCCTGACCCCATTTTTCGCTGGCATAAGCTTGAACGCGACGTGTCAGCCGCTCCGGTCGGGGATTGGTGACACCGGGATAGTAGGTCGGTCTAAAGGCCACCATCACCGCCGGTTCGCCCGGATACAAAGCTGCCAGGGTTTTACCGATATCCGTAAAATCCCGGATCTTGTCGTTTCCTGACAACCGCTTCAGTTCGCCGTATGTGATGACCTGGGGCTGCTGCCGGCCTTCTGTTTTATATCGGCCTGTTTTTTTGCCGAATCGTCTGCATTCGGCATCGACCTGATCCAGATAGGCCCCCAGTTCTTCCCGGCAAATCCGTATCATGAGATCCATGACCTGTTCCGGCCGGGTGTCGAAATTGAGGATGTTGAGCTGGCCGTAGCAGCCCTCCGGAAAAGAGGCATCGTACTGCTTCTTGACGTCGCGCAGGTATACCCAGGTGGGCGGGATGCTGATCTGGCCGGCACGCTCGTCCACGAAGTCGGCGGACAGGTCCGTCCGGGAAACGATGCGTGCCATGACGCCGTTGGGATTGACGCCTTCCAGTACCCTGCCCACATGGGTCATCACGCCTTTGACATATACGAAAAGATTGAGCTTGGCGATGGAACCCTGGTAGATCACACCCGTTTCCGGCGTCGTGCGGTGATGGGGTTCACTGTTGATCATCAGTTCATAGGCCAGACCATACCGGTCCTTGAGATGGGCCAGCAAGGATACGGCCGAGCGCATACCCGCAGACAGGTTCTCCTCATCCGGAAGGGCCAGCAGCACCAGGGTCGGCATGCGGTTCAGAGATTCCGGCGGCAGTTGTGCATATGCCTTGAACAGGGCCAGTTGTATGGCACCGCCGCCCTTCATGTCGGCCGTGCCCCTGCCGAACAGCCATTGACCGGACTGCAAATCGTGGCGGGCCGAGTTGTCCAGCAACCTCTGATTTTTCTGAAATTCGGCTTCCAGTTTTTTCGGATCCAGGGCCAGGGGCTGCAACTCAGCGTAATTGTCAGTTACCACCACATCGCTGTGATGGGCAAGCACCACCGTCGTCGGTGAGCCCCCCTGAATCATGGCCCAACTCACCCGGCGTTTCAATGCGTCGGACGCAATCTCCCAGGACCCCAGGAAATCCGGGTGATCGGTAAAGTAGGGCAGCACGGATAGCTGCTGCCTGAAAAAGTTCGCTACCAGCGTCTCCCCGGTGCTATTGGTGAAGCTGGGCACCCGGCAGTAGTCATACAATATTTCCATGATGCTTGCCGACAGCGTCTGGGGGGCCAGGTTGTTTTTATCAACGGTCATTGGGGTCTCTCTGTTATGGACAGGGTTGATATGATGTAACTCAATCCATGACGGGTTTTCCGACCAGAGTGCAGCCACATTGGTATCCATGCCCGAACCGGCCGGTGTACCCATCACCAGCAGGTGCTTGCCGTCGGCCGAGAAGACGCAACCCTTGCGGATGGTGACGCCAGGGTGTCGGCCATCGCCTTGGGCTGTGTCATCAGGTGGCTTCTGCGATCCCTTTGATGCAGCGCTGCACCTTACCCATGCCGGCCCCATCGCTGGCGAATATTGCGATGGTGGCAGACCACGATGAAAATCAGGGTTGCCAGACTTCCCAGACCACCGTACCAGGAAACGCCCAGGGCTGTGCCCGCAGCCAGGACAGCGACCATGGAAAAGGATGACAGAAACGGCGTCCGCCATTTCAAATGTGCTGACCCCCAGGCCAGGATGCCAGCACCGGCCCAGGCCGGAGCGACCGCCAGCGTGAATCCCAGATAGTTGGCCACACCCTTGCCCCCCTGTAAACCGTGAAAGCAGGGAAACCGATTGCCCAGAATCAACCCCAGCCCGATCCAGGGAACCTGCCCGGCAGGCAACAGCCTCGCGGCCACCATGGCCACGGCCATGGCCCGGCCCACGTCCAGCAGCAAAACTGCAGCGGCCCAGCCAATACCGGCCTGTCGGTATACATTGATGGCGCCGGGATTACCGCTTCCGTGACCGCGCGGATCATCACGGCCGGTGGCCCTGAAAACCAGAATGGAAAAATTTATCGAGCCGGCCACGTAGGCGGCGGCGAATAGCATCATCAATAAAATCCATGTGCTCATGATGCACCAACCATCACCAAAAGGGTAAACAGGTAGCCGTCGACAACCGCATCCCGATCAGCCAGTCACGACCCATCCCCATTTGGATAAGATATCGGAATAAAAACATTTTCATGGAAATGGTGACCAAACCAGGTAGACTGTTTCGGCACACGGATGGTTAGGCTTATCTTACCATCTGGCGCCGAATCGTCAATCAAGCATTTATACCACAGCGCCATGTTTTTTTCTAAATGGAATACTTGGTTTTTCGAGAAACTTGAATGATACAACGATCACCGGCAGCCAGATGGTTGACCCCGTGCATGCCTCACGGCGCTGCCGCTACACTTGCGAGCTTTGCTGCGTGGCCTATCCGGGTGGGCGTAAGTTCAGGTCGCATCCCATTGATAACAACCAGATGTTCATCGTGGACAATTCACACATGGGTGATGGCACGTCACCCCAATGTCTTGCTTTTCGGGCCGACAATTCTTATGTTGACCGAATCGTAAGGCGTGAATGTATCGATGAATCGGAAAACAGAATTTCGGGGTTTTTCACCCGATAAGGAGGATGTGATGACGGAAAGCACGGAAAGTAAGGCTCTGGATATTTTGAAGCATGCGATCTTACTTGAAAAACGGGGCAAGGCCTTTTATCGAACGGCGGCCGCCCAATCAACCAACAAGGATGTGAAGGCATTTTTTGAAACCATGGCAGCCGAAGAGGTCCAGCATGTCAAAATCCTCTCTGACCAGTACAAGGTCTTCAAAGCGACCGGCCGGTTCAAAACCCCGGAAGACCAGGAATCCGGTACCATTTCAAAAAATGTGCTGACCCCGGAGATCAAATCCCGCATTGCCGCTGCCGATTTCGAGGCCGCCGCCATTTCGGCAGCCATGCTGATGGAAGAGCGGGCAATCGCCCTGTATGCAAAACGGGGTAATGAGGCGCAGGACGCCGAAGAGAAAAAGCTGTACCAATGGCTGGCCGACTGGGAGAAAGAGCATCTGGAGTTTCTGGCCGACATTGATGCCGAACTCAAAGAGGAGGTCTGGAACGACAGCGGCTTTTGGCCGATGTAATCTTGTAACCTGGTGCCTGTCCAGAACCTGAGTTGATCCATTGTTCAAAATTCGAAGTTGGACGTTCGACGTTCTTAGGTCTGGCTTATAGCCCCCTTCGGAGGGGGCTTCACCCAACCACCTGCTAAACGGGTGGTCGGTGATTTTAGGCAGAAACAGGCTTGTCATCCCCAATGCTGCAACCATGGGATTGCCACCCGTAAATGTCGCGGTCCCTATTGGGGAGGCACTTCGATCTCCAGTTTCTTGAGCCGACGGCTGAGACGGTTGCGGTCAATATCCAGAATTTTGGCGGCAGCCGATTTGTTCCATTGGGTGTGTTGCATGGCCTTGAGGATGTGTGCACGCTCCACTTCGATGAGTGGTACAATCGGCTCCTGCTCTCGGGAAACCGACGGGGACGCCTCGAAAACATCCAGCCGGTCCTTGAGGTGCCGTTTTCTGATGATATCGCCGTCACAGCGATAGGCAATCTGAAAGAGTGTGTTGCGCAATTCCCGAATATTGCCGGGCCAATCGTAGGCTTCCAGCAGTCGGATCGCCTTGGGTGATATGGCCAGGTCTTCATGACCTTCCAGACTCCTGAGGATCATGCGTGCCAGGGGACCGATATCTTCAGGCCGGTCCTTCAATGGCGGTGAGGTTATTTCCACGTTCGCCAACCGGTAATACAGGTCGTCCCTGAAATTCAATTGTGCCCGGTTGTGCTTGATATCCTTGTTCGTGGCGGCGATGATACGCACATTGATTTTAACGGCTGCGTGTCCGCCCACCCGCCAGACTTCCTGTTCCTGGAGGGCGCGAAGCAGTTTGGCCTGCTGTTCCAGGGGCATGTCTCCGATTTCATCGAGAAACAGGGTGCCCTTGTTGGCCAGTTCGAGAAGGCCGGGTTTTTGTTTGGTGGCGCCGGTAAAAGCCCCCTTTTCATGGCCGAACAATTCACTTTCGAACATGGAAGCCGGAACGGCGCTGCAGTTGCAGGCAATGAACTGCCCCGTCCGGCAGGATCGGGTATGAATGTAACGGGCGATGACCTCCTTGCCCGTGCCGGTTTCGCCATAAATCAACACTGCCACATTATACTGGGCGATGCGCTGGATATCCTGAAACACTTTAAGCGTGTTGGGGCTGCGGGCGATGATGCCGACGGATTCCAGTTCATGGATCAGTCGCTTCTCATCACGGCCGAGGCCTTCTTTGGGATTTCCTTGCGCAAAAATCGCATCGGCCATATAGCCGGCGGATGCCGTCATCAGATCACGGTCGGTATCCGAGAAAACACCATTATATTCGGGGTGATCCAGGTAGATGCATCCGATGGGATGCTCCTTTTCTATCAGGGGGAAACACAGCACCGAGCGAAGGTCCATGGGAAGGGTGGATTCCGGCATGTTCAGCTCCTCGGCAGCACTGCGGCAGTACACCCCGTCCCCCTGGTTGAGGACCTGCTTCAAGATGGCGTGGATCGTTTTGGGCAGCGCGACGTCCGGCCCAAACCCCCGCATATGCGCGATGGTCATTCCTCCGGATTCTTTCAAACCGGCCAGGATTCCGCGTTTGGCCCCGGTGGTTTCCAACAGTGCCGACAGGATCAGGCTACCGGGATCCGTATCTGCGGGTGACGCATACAACTCGGTGACCAGTTTCAAGACCCGGTTGAGTTTATACCGCAAATCGTGCTTCGTATCGATGTGGGTGATCAGTTTGGTTGACGTGACCTCATCCCACGAGGTGTCATCCCGATCGGAAAAAGAAACAAATCCGAAGTTCGCCCCCTGTTGGGAACGGGTATCGTTCACGAAGGTAAAAAGGTAATCGTGAATACGAAAGGAATCGCTGTGATCCAACGGATATCGCTGAATCCGCTGGTCGTTGACATAGGTGCCGTTGGTGCTGCCTTCATCAATCAGAAAATACTGGCCATCAATTTTTTCGATGCGGGCATGTTTTCTGGAGACCCCGGCCGCATCCAATAACACGTCGTTTCCCTGACCACGCCCGATGTGCGTGTTGTCTTCCAGGGGGAACACGTTGAAAAAATGGGAATTCTTTGAGATAATTAGACTCGGCATATCAATCTGTCGTGTTGCGATGCGGTTTCAATTCGGAATCGGTTTCAAAGCATTGTATGCAACATGAGGTGTTTTGTAAAGCGATTGAACGCAAGGTTCCGGAATTCACCCAATGCGCCATTGGGGGGGTAACGCAGATATCGGGCTTCCTGCGAAGTCATTAACAGGTCTGGAGGAGACGATGCATTCTGACACCATCATCGATTTCATCACCGGCAAGGCGGTGGCGGACATCGGGGCGGAAGCCAACCGCCAACAGGTGGAACGTTTTTTGGTCAAACACAAAGGGTTTCGTGTCGAAGATATTCGGGTGAGCGCCCCCATCTGTGTGGACATCGACGGCGACGAATACCGATCATTCATAGACCTGGTGGTGGTGATTGGCGAAACGCCGGTAATCGCATTCAAATGTGCCGCCGGGTCGCTGGGTTCACGGGAGCGGGAGATCGTCTCTGCAGCGCGGCTTTACCATGCCACGCCATTGCCGCGGGCCATCGTGTCCGATGGGACCCATGCCATCATCTTCGACGGCGCCACCGGCAAAAAAATCGGTGAAGAGATGGCCGCCATCCCCAGCCGAAGCGAAGCGGTTCAATTGGCCGGGGAAAAGCCGCAGCCCCCCTTACCGCCCGAACGGCTGGCCAGGGTAAAGCTCGTCTTCCGTTCCTATGATTCCATGAATGTCAACGTGGACAGGTCTCATCCCTCAAAATCATAATTGTGTGCGATACGGAACATCTGCAAAACAGAGCCGCCAGGCGCCGTCCGGACTATTGACCTGCGACATCTTTGCCGCAGTGTTTGCACACCTTGGCCCGTTTTTTAATGATTTCTGCACAAAACGGGCATTCACGCGTGAAAAACCGTTCATGGATTTTGCTGATGGCAGCATCCACCTGCTCCTGCAGGCGTTGGTTGCCGAATTTGAGGTTGCGGATGGGCTCAATGGCTTCCAGTTCACCGATATCACCTATCATTTCAGCGGCCTTCATGCGCACCCGGACCGGCTCGGACGGATCCGTGAGCAGACGCAAAATGGTAATTCCATCATTGTTCACAAAGCAGTCCGCCAGTACGGAGAATCCTTTTTTGATATTCTGCTTCAGAGCTTCCTCCTCAGCGAGGATTTTATCGTCGATAACCTGTCCCTGGGCGCCGACCGGGCTGAAAACGGGAATCAGTTCAAACTGTTCCGTACCGGGGTAGTTGATGCAGCGATAAGAGGCATGGTGCGCATAGTTGTCCAACAGGTTATCCCATCCCTTGGTATACAGGGGACATTCGTCATTGAAACACATGAACAGATAGGGGGTTCCCCAGCCCAGGCCGTCTCCCACGTTGATGGGCGGCACTTCCCAGATGCTCATCTGAATGCTGCAGTGCGGGCAGGTGGGTTTTTCCATTCCCATGACCTTTTCCAAGACTTCTTCTTTGGTTTCAAAAGCCATCAATTTATCTCCTAATTAAACAGGTCGGTTCGCGCAACGCGCGATGGGCAGGGGTTATGGTATCCTTATAAAAAAGCGCAAATGGTAAACGGTTGTCCGTCCAGAAACAGGCAAATTGGCCTTTTCCGGACAGACATTAAAATTAAGGTCTGCTTGAGCGATGTCAAACGGCAACGAATGCAGGCGTTCACAAAGCACTCCTTCCGGCCCAGCGCAAACATCACAAGATTTGATCGTCGGCTGCAAAACGCCCACAGCCTTGGGCTGCCCCGCTCTATCGCGAATTCAGTGTGGGCGGAATAAAAAGAGAGATGGACACTCTGCCCCGGCCCTTTGAACGGGCACACAGACGTGTGGGCCAGACGTCAGGTATCCGGTAACAAATCAGATACGGTTCCTGGCGAAGGCGTACGATGAAATTTTCGGTAGAATTTTCGGCTGGTGCAAAGGGTCTAGGGCGGGGCCCCCCAGGCACCCCGCCCTATTTTCTTGTTTTTTTGGCAGAAACAAGGTGTAAGCTATCAGCCCTTAACCCTCAGAACTCAGAACTACGCCCTCACTACACCTTAAACTTACGAACTTTATCATTGATAAGCCCAGCCAGGGTTGACAGTCCTTCAGAACTCGTTTTGACCTGGGAGCTGCTGTTGGTGATTTCATTGGAGAACTGATTGACTTCGATGATGTCCCGGGAGATGGATGCCGTGGCCTCCGAACTCTGAGCAACGGTGGCGTTGACCTCCTGGATACCCGACGAGGCCTGGGCGATGTTGTCGGAAATTTCCCGGGTGGTCACGGATTGCTCCTCCACGGCGGTGGCGATGGAACTGACGATTTCATCCACATTGCCGATGACATTCGAAATCTCACCGATGTCGGTCACCGTTTCCTGGGTGGAACGTTGAACCTCTTCAATCTGCTTCTTGATCTCCTGGGTCGCCTCGGATGTCTGCTTGGCCAAATCCTTGATTTCGTTGGCCACCACGGCAAACCCTTTTCCCGCCTCACCGGCTCGGGCCGCCTCGATGGTGGCATTCAAAGCCAGCAGATTGGTCTGTTCGGAAATTTCCGTGATTACCTCGGTCACCTTGCTGATCGCCTGGGCCGCGTTTCCCAGGGCATCCACTTTTTGCGAGGTCCCCTGGGCCTTGGATACGGCCGTTCCCGTTATCTCACGGGCCTTTTCAGAATTTTGGGCGATTTCACCCACGCTGACCGTCATTTGCTCGGTGGCTGTGGCCACCATGTTCAAATTGGTGGCAGCCTGCTCCATGGCTGCGGCCACCGAATTGACATTGGCACTCATCTCTTCTGCAGACGCGGCCACCGTGTTCGATTTGCCCAGTGCTTCATCGGCATCCGCAGACATTTGCCTGGATATGGATGCCAGATCGGATGACGATTGGGCCAAAGACGTGGCACTGTCGGCAATATCCTTGATCATGGTCCGCTGATTTCCCAAAAAGGTATTGAACCAGGTGGCCATTTCCCCCATCTCGTCACGGGTATTCACTTCCAATTGCTGGGTCAGGTCGCCTTCTCCCTGGGCGATGTCCTTCAAACGCTCCACCACGCTGTGAATGGGTCGGGTCGCCTTGCTCACCAGAAAAAGGATCACGATAATCGCTGATACCACAACGATCAGGGCAAGGGTAAAGTTCAGGGTCCCCAGGCTCTTGACCGGAGCCATCAGATCTCCGTTATCCGCTCCGGCAACCACCGTCCAGCCGACCAGGTCGTCCTTTTTGAAGGCAATGTCTCTCACTTTGCCATCATATTCGTACTCGATGGTCCCGGACCCCATGGCAATCATCTCTTTGCCAAAGGAAAAATCGTTCATGTTCTGTTCCAGGATCCGCTTTTTGTCCTTGGGATGGGCGATGACGATTCCCCGATAGTCATAGACATATACATATCCATTTTCGCCGATTTTTACGGTATCGATAAATTTATCACTGAAAGAGGCGATCTTGATGACACCGATAAAAACCGCTTTGACCGTGGCGCCCTCGGCCACGGGGCCGGCAATGACGAAAACGGGATTGCCGGTTGCCCTGCTCCTGATAGCATCCGAAATGGCGTGCTGTCCCTGCATGGCTTTCCTGAAATAACCGCGGTCCTTGAGGTTAAACTTGTCGATGTGTCCCGCGTCGGAACTGGCGATCACCGTTCCGTCGGCATCGAGTAGACTCAGGCTTTCATAGTATGCATATGCTGCGGTCAGCCCGGTGAGCCATTGATTCGTGGACTCTCGCGCCGCCTCTCCCAGAAAACCGTTTTTGAGCGCCCTTTTCAGGACATCCGCCTTGCTCCATGTCTTGACATCCTGTTTGCGGTCGTTGATCCACGAAATCATCATCTTCGAGGTGGCGTCGGCCACATGCTGTGCATCATTGAAAATGGCCGATTTGAGGGCGTTGCGTGATTTGATATACGAGATTGTGGCGGAAAACCCCATTCCCACGACGATCAGGGTTAACATCGGGATCAAAAATTTGTTTTTCAGGTTCCATTTCATGGTGTCAGCCCTCCATTTTGCAAAAATTCTATCATTCTGTTAATATTAACAATTTAAAACAAACCTTCCTGTCCCAGCCGCTCGGCGGTTTTGGCATCAATGTAAAACCAGAACTTTGGGGCCTGCTTTGACGAGAGGGCATCATCAATGCCTAAAATCCGGCGTTTTCTCTTGCTGAGGATGAATATCGGTGATTGGTGGAAAGACTTGAGAATATTTTATGCAATGCGCAGCGCGCGGCTTTCCCGGCAGGGTGAAAAAAAATGAGCTGCCACCGGCTCAGGAGATTGCCTTGTAAAGGCTGAAATTGCACTTTGACAATAGTGCCCATAAAGGATAAAATCTGTTTATGTAAATCCTTTAAGATGACATATCCCGCCTGAACTTGAGGGCTTGTCTCGGTTTGTATGCCGTCAACTCGTGATAAAAAAATGCCGTATCATTTGTCAGCTATTCGGCAACCTATCGGTTATTTCAGGAATGATCGACGGCCGTCGAAGCATCTGTGAGGTTATGCGATAGAGGCAAATCATCGACCACCCGCTGGGTTAGGCGAGGGTTGGGGGATACGTGCTGAGGACTGATAGGTAACGGATTATTTTGGTGCCTTTCCGAAAATGGCCAATTTGCCTATTTCCGGAAAGACACTATGTTATAACTTACATGACTAATTTGAAAAACAGGCTGCCAACTGCCGCACCAGAGCAGATGGCGGCCACGAACACCACAACCAGGAGGAGAAGCCAAATGAAAAGACTTATTATCGCAGCCTTGACCCTTGTCGTTTTAATTGGGTTCGCCACCGCCGCCGGTGCCGCCACACTAAAAGTCGGCCTGGATGCCGATCCGGTCTCCCTGGACCCCCAGGTTCAGTTGTCCGGCGGTATGCTGCAACTTTCCCACTGGGTATTCGATCCCCTGGTCCGCTGGACCCAGGAGATGACCTTCGAGCCCCGCCTGGCCACCCGATGGGAACGTCTCGACGATTTGACCATGCGGTTTTATCTGCGCGAAGGCGTACAATTCCACAGCGGCAATCCCTTCACCGCCAAGGACGTCAAATGGTCCTTTGAACGCATGCGAAAATCGGCCGACTTCAAAGGACTTCTGGCCCCTTTCGAAGGCTGCATCATCGTGGATGACTATACCGTCGACATCAAAACCAAAAAACCCTACCCCCTGGTCCTGAACATGACCACCTACTTTTTTGCCATGGACTCCAAATTTTACACCGGAACGGACAAGAATGGCCAGCCCAAGGACATGATCCTCAAAGTCGGGGAATCTTTTTCCCAGAACAACGCCTCCGGCACCGGTCCTTTCATCGTGACCAACAGACAACACAATGTGGTCCTGGAGATGGAAAGAAACAAGAACTACTGGGATACCCAGTCACCGGGCAATGTCACCAAGTTCATCCTGACCCCCATCAAGGAAAATGCCACCCGTGTGGCGGCCCTGCTTTCCGGCGGCGTGGACTTCATCGCTCCGCTGCCGCCCCAGGATTTCAACCGCATTGAAAAAGACGACAATCTCAAACTGGTGATGATCAACGGCGGACGCATCATTACCTTCCAGATGAACCAGAAACGGTGTCCCCCACTCCGGGAGAAAAAAGTGCGCCAGGCCATTGTGTACGCGATCAACAACGCCGGTATTGTCAAAAAAATCATGAAAAACAAAGCCACTCTCGCGGCTCAGCAGGGCCCCAAGGGCTATGCCGGCTACAAAGAGAACCTGACCGCCAGGTACGACCTTAAAAAGGCCAAAGCCCTCATGAAAGAGGCCGGCTTTGCCAACGGCTTCGAGATCACCATGATGGCCCCCAACAACCGTTATGTCAACGATGCCAAAATCGCCGAAGCCGCCGCCTCGATGCTGGGCAAAATCGGTATCAAAGTCAACCTGAAAACCATGCCCAAGGCCCAGTACTGGAACGAATTCGATGCCCGGGCGGCCGACATGATGCTGATCGGTTGGCACTCCGATACCGAAGACTCCGGCAACTTCTCTGAATTTCTCATGATGTGCGAAAACAAAGATACCGGCTACGGCCAGTACAACTCCGGCTACTGCAATCCCGATGTGGACAAGCTGGTGCTCGCCGCCCAGTCCGAGACGGACCTGGCCAAGCGTGCCAAGATTCTCCAGGAAGTTGAACAGATCCTTTACGATGATGCGGCCTTCGTGCCCTTGCATTGGCAGAACCACGCCTATGGCGCCAAAAAGAATTTGATGATCAAACCGATCCTCAACCCGATGAACTTCCCCTACTTTGGAGATCTGGTGGTGAAATAAACGCCCTGGTGGTAAAATGGCGCCCCTTTGGAGATATCCCCAGCACTATATAATGACGGGGAAACGAAGGGGCGCCTTCATTGTTGTCACCTTGTTGAACGAGATCTGAACACGGAATTGGAATAACATCTATGTTCGTTTTTATCGTACGCAGACTGATCCAGGCGGTTTTGGTCATGCTGGTCATCAGCCTGGTGGGTTTTTCCATCAAGGACCAAATCGGCGACCCGGTCAGAGACCTGGTGGGCGAGCGGGTTACCCCTGCGGAGCGGGCCGTGATCGCTGAACAGATGGGGCTCAACGACCCTTTTGCCACTCAGTATTTCCGGTTTGTGAAAAACGCCATCACCAAAGGAGACCTAGGGCGTTCTTTCCTGTATAACAAGCCCAACTTGGAAGTCATTGTCGGACATGCGCCGGCCACCATTGAACTGGTGTTCGGCACGGCCCTGATTATCATCGTCGTCTCTTTGCCACTGGGGGTTTATTGTGCCTTGCGGCCCAAAACCATCCTCTCCCGTTTTATCATGAGTTTTTCCACCCTGGGGGTCTCCATGCCCGTGTTTTTGACGGCCATCCTGCTGATTTTTTTATTTGCCATCCATTGGCAGATTCTGCCCTCCTATGGCAGGGGAGCGACCGTGGATCTTTTCGGCCTGGGCTTGTGGGAAACCGGAATGCTCACCATAGATGGCCTGTTGCATCTGATCCTGCCCTGTATCTCCTTGTCCACCCTCATGCTGCCGCTGTTCATCCGCCTGATCCGGTCCGAAATGATGGAAGTGCTGGGAACCGAATACATCAAATTCGCCTGGGCCAAGGGCCTCACGCCGACCAGGGTGTGGATGGTGCACGCCTTTAAAAACACCCTGCTGCCGGTCATCACGGTCTTTGGGGTGCAAATCGGCATCATGTTCGCGTTCACCCTGCTCACGGAACTGGTTTTCCAATGGCCGGGCATGGGTTTCATGTTCCTGGAGGCCGTTCACCGGGCAGATATCTCTTTGTTGATTGCCTATCTCGTGGTGGTGGCCACCATCTTTGTGCTTGTGAATACGATTGTTGACATCCTTTACGGTTTTATCAATCCCACCGTAAGAATCGCCGGGACGAAATGAGAACAAAACTCCAAAAATTCAAAGCATCCTACTTTTTTTACAGTTTCAAACGGGACAAGGTGGCGATCTTTTCCTTTGTTGCCCTGATGATATTCCTGCTGTTAGCGCTAACTGCGCCGTGGGTGGCCCCCATGGATCCCTATGATTCAGACAATATCGACATCATGAATTCGGAAATGCCGCCGGTCTGGATGGAGGAAGGGAGCCGTGAATTCCTCCTGGGAACGGACAACCAGGGCCGGGATATGTTCTCCACCATGTTGTACGGACTGCGGACCTCCATCGTCATCGGCCTTGGCGCCGTGGCGCTTCAGGGAATCATCGGGGTGATCGTGGGCCTGTTTGCCGGCTACATGGGCGGGAAACTGGATGCCGTACTCATGCGGCTGGCCGATATCCAGTTCTCCTTTCCCTACCTGATGGTGGCCATTTTCATGTCGGCCATCTTTCAGGTGGCCTTCGGCCTGGGCAGTTTTGAACGCCTGGCCGTGCCCCTGCTGATCGTCATCATCGGTCTGTCCAATTGGCCCATGTTCGCCCGGACCATCCGCGCCTCGGTCATCGGTGAAAAAAACAAGGAATACGTGGAGGCCGCCCGGGTTATCGGCCTTCCCACGCGGACCATTGTGTTTCGCCATATTTTGCCCAACTCGCTCACCTCGGTCATGGTCATTTCCACCATCCAGGTGGCCAATGCGGTGATGAGCGAGGCGGCACTTTCCTTTCTGGGGTTGGGTATGCCGGTGACCCGGCCTTCCCTGGGCTCGTTGATCCGGGCCGGCCAGGAATTCTTTTTCTCCGGATCATGGTGGATTACGGTTTTTCCGGGCATCTGGCTGGTGCTCTTTGTGCTGGTCATCAACCTGCTGGGCGACTGGCTGAGGGATGTGCTGAACCCCAAATTGTATAAAGGTTAGGGCGAAAGCCTTGATCCCGATCAAATTTGCCTGTTTCCGGGAAGACACGAAACAGGCGAGGGATAAAACAACATTGCAATGAGCAACTTACTGGAAGTAAACAACCTGGAAGTCAAATTCGGCCTGCGCACCGGCGACCTGACAGCCATCAACGGCATCAGCTTCTCCCTGGATCGCGGCCAGCGCATGGGGCTGGTCGGTGAAAGCGGCGCCGGCAAATCGGTCACCGGCTTTGCCATCATCAACCTGATCAGCAAACCGGGTTTTATCTCCGACGGTCAGGTGATATTCAACAGCCAGAATCTGGCGACGCTTTCCGATGAGGCCATGCGCAAAATCCGGGGCAACCGGATCAGCATGATTTTCCAGGACCCCATGATGACCCTCAATCCGGTTCTGACCATCGGCACCCAGATGGTGGAAACCCTGATGGCCCATCGCAGCATCACCCGGGCCGATGCCGAGAGCATCGCCTTGGAAAAGCTGGGAAAAGTCCAGATCCCGTCGCCGGAAAAACGCCTGGCCCAGTACCCCCACGAATTTTCCGGCGGCATGCGCCAACGCATCGTCATCGCCATCGCCCTGCTTACCGATCCGGATATCATCATCGCCGATGAGCCCACCACGGCCCTGGACGTCACCATTCAGGCCGAAATCATGGAGTTGTTGCAGGATTTGTGCGAATCCGAGAAAACCGGTCTGATCCTGATTACCCATGACCTGGGTGTGGTTTCCCAGGTAACCGAAAACATCGCTGTGATGTATGCCGGTAAAATCGTGGAGACCGGTCCCACGGCCCAGGTGGTCAATGCCCCCCGGCACCCCTACACCCAAGGGCTGATCAAGGCCCTTCCCGGCAGCCTGCAACCGGGGGCCAGATTGAATCAGATCCCCGGCATGATGCCGACCCTGACCGACATCCCCCCCGGCTGCGCCTTCAACCCACGCTGCACCCTGTGCGAACCGATCTGCCGGGAGCAGGAGCCGCCCTTTATCACCATCGGCCCGGACACCTGCAAGGTGGCCTGCCACATGGTACAACCCGACACCAATAAGACAGCGACATGACGACCCAACCATCCCAATCGACAACAAACAGCGAAAACAGCCTGCTGACCCTCGACAATGTGGTCAAACACTTCGATATTTCCGGCGGTCTGCTGGAGCAACTTCGTTTCAAAAACGGCAAGCTCACCCGGCAGCGCACAACGGTCAAAGCGGTCAACCATGTCAGTTTTGATATCGCACCCGGGGAAACCTTCAGCGTGGTGGGTGAAAGCGGCTGCGGCAAATCGACCCTGGCTCGTACCACCATCGGCATCTATCCGCCCAACAGCGGCCGGGTTATCTACCGCGGCGAACGCATCGACGATAAAAATGCCCGGCAGATGTTGCCTTTCCGCCGCAAGATGCAGATGATTTTTCAGGATCCTTACGCATCTTTAAACCCGCGCAAGACAGTCATGCAAACCTTGGAAGAGCCCGTGACGTTTCACAATCCGGGCATCGCTTCAAGCCAGGTGAAGGATCGGGTGACCGAGGTCATGTCCCAGGTGGGGGTGGATCCCAAATGGGCCGGGCGTTATCCCCACGAATTTTCCGGTGGACAGCGGCAACGCATCAGCATCGCCCGGGCCCTGATGGTAGACCCCGAATTCATTGTGGCCGACGAGCCGGTATCGGCCCTGGACGTGTCCATCCAGGCCCAGATCCTCAATCTGCTCATGGAAGCACAGGAACAAAGATGCCTGACCTACATGTTCATCACCCACGACCTTTCCGTGGTTGAACACATCAGCACGCGGGTGGCCGTCATGTATCTTGGCACCTTGTGCGAACTTTCGCCGGCCAAAGCCCTGTTCGAATCCCCCCGGCACCCCTACACCCAGGCATTGCTTTCGGCGATTCCCAGGCTGGGACGCAAAAAGAGTGAACACATCAAACTCAAGGGCGAGGTGCCCACCCCCATCCATCTGCCCAGCGGATGCGTCTTTCATGGACGCTGCATACATGCCGACCAACGCTGCAGAAAAGAGGTTCCCACGGCCCGTATGGTGAAAAACGGCGTCCTCGTTGCCTGCCATGGGGTGGAGGAGGAAAGGGTTGAGGGATGAGTTCTAAGTACTGAGTGCTGAGTACTCCGCCCTCATCCCTCAGAACTCAGAACTTAATCTTCAGGCCTGCTTGTAGCTTGGCCCCTCCCCACCTTCCGGGCAGGTCCAGGTCACATTGTGATACGGGTCCTTGATGTCGCAGGTTTTGCAGTGTAGGCAGTTGGTGAAATTGAGTTTGATTCCCTTGATGCCGATGCCGTCTTCGTTTGTTTCCATCTCATATACATCTCCCGGGCAAAATCGGGTACAGGGGCATCCGTATGCATGATAGCATTGCTCCACACATACCTGCATGTCGTGAATGTGGATATGGCTGGGCTGGTCCTCCCGGTGAAGGGTGCCGGACAGGTATACGCCGGTGAGCTTGTCCACCAAGGCCGGATCTTTCCGGTCGGGCGCAGCGGCCTGGGTCACGAACCCGGCGGGACCGGTCTCACCATCCACTGTCGTCAGTGTCGTGGCGTCATCCACACACGACAGACGATCAATCAGCCCTCTGCCGTTGGAAACGTACTGGGCTGCCAGGTGCCCCCATTTAAACGGCCCTTTTTGTGCCAGGGCCTGGGCAAAATTGCGTCCCGTCAGCATTTCCCGGCCGGCCCAACTGGCCTTCAGGCGCCGCCCATAAGCAGCCAGGGCGTGTTTGTGGGTAGCGCCTGAATCAAGTGCCTCCATGATGGTCTCGGCCGCCAGCATTCCCGACTTCATGGCCAGGTGAATCCCCTTGATGGCCGGGGCGCTGTGCATGGCTGCGCCATTGCCGGTAAACAGCGCACCGTTTACAGCCAGTTCCGGCATGCTATACCACCCTCCGGTGGATACGGCACGGGCCCCCTGTTCGACCACTTTACCGCCACGGATGATTTTGCGGACCAGCGGATGCTGCTTGAAACGCATGAACGTCTCATAAAGGTCCAACGACGGATCTTCGTAACCCAATGCCACCAGAAACCCCAGGGCAATGCGGTTTTCCCCCATTTCATAGATGAATCCGCCCCCCGGGGTGTTCATATCCAGCGGATACCCCATGGTATGTATGTCGTTGAAGGGACTGTCGGTGAAAAAATGGGTGTCCGGCAGTTGAATCACTTCCTTTATACCCGTTTCGAACAGCTCCGGAAGGCGTCCCGTCCGAATGGGCAATTTGCCGGCCAGCGATTTCATCAGATTTCCACGGGCCCCCTCGCCCAACACGGTCGCCTTGGCCAGCAGATCGATGCCCGGTTCGAAATTGGTTTTGGGCTTTCCATCCTTGTCCAACCCCTTATCTCCCGTACGGACCCCGGTAACGGTCACCCCGTCATCCGCCAAAAGCACTTCTTTGCCGTCGAATCCCGGAAAAATATTGACACCCAAAGCCTCGGCTTTATCTCCCAGCCACCGGCAGACCCGCGACAGGCTGACAATCGGAAATCCGGTATTGTGCATCTGGTGGGGTACCAGCGGCACTCTATAGCCATGATGACCGGTGAGAAAAAACAGCCCATCGCCACGGACGGTCTGTTCGATCGGGAAACCCTGTTCCAGGTAGTCGGGATAAAGCTCTGAAATGGCAACAGGATTCATCACGGCTCCGCTGATGGCATGGCTGCCCACAGCACCGCCCTTATCGATGAGTGCGACCTCAAGCTCCCGCCCTTTCTCTTGGGCAAGCTGCATCAATCGGATGGCACCGGCCAGATTGGCCGGTCCCCCTCCGACAAAAAGAACATCGAATTCTATGGCTTCGTGCCTGGTCATGGCGATCCTCCTTCTTATAACGTTCGGGAAAAATTAAATTTACATCTTGGCTGCGCGATTGCGTACCTCAGATAGCCCGATTCAGTTTTAAAAACAAGGGGGGTGGCATGTTGTGCCGGCTACCTGAGCACTTTACTGCGACCCCCTGGCAAGGCGGGATCTGGATTCCTCTGGCCGTTTCTTTTCTGTTCACCGGTCTCCGTTCTCTCATTTATATACTCCTTGTGTATCGAACCGATCCATGCTAAGGGTCATCTTTGATTTCAATATTGATTTTTTCCCTCGATAATTGATTCCGTCAACCTGGACACGGCGACACTTTTCGCCGGTTGCCAACATTGATGAACGTGTAAAACGTCAAATTTCAGACGGATTTGCAAAAAATCCGAGATCAAGGCTTGCGAATCCCGAGGAATGAGGCGTACACAGGGTACGCCGCAGTGACGAGGGATGAAGCGTAACGCAGATATCGGTTTTTTTACGAATCCGTCAACATTGATGGATAAGGAGACGAAAAGCATGGCAAACAGGAATGATCGCGTATTCTGGTTACTGGTTGTGGTTCTGGCGTTATGCCTTCAGACGGTATTCGTTCTGGTAGACTGCCAACAAACCGCCACGGGAACGGCCATTGATTTTTCCAAAGCCTATTTCCTCCTGGATGCCGACATGGAGAAATATTTGTGCGGCGAGCTGGCCGGAGATGATGATGAATCGGCCGCAAGCGCCTATCTTTACAAGATGAGCGAGGAGTCTCGGCAACGTGGCTTCGGCAAAGGAATGGTCCGGCAGACGATTTACCGCATCCATACCAAAACGCTTGCCCAGAATGCGAAATCCGCCACCATTCATGTCGAGGGTTTACGTCGGACCTGCATTCATCCGTTTTTTGCCTATGTGGCCAAATTGTTTCAACTGGGGCAGGCCCACCACTTTGAAGAAACATTGGAACTGGTCAAAGAGGACGGCTGCTGGAAAATCTGTGGAACGCCTTACGGGTTGAAGGGTTAGTGCCCATCGGGAAGTAGATAGGAGGACTGAGTTTTGATGGCTAATAGCTAAAGGCTTACACCTTAGTTTTTTCAAGAAAACAGGAAAATAGGGTGTAGGTACATGGGTTAGGGGGTTCCCGCCTAAGCACTCAGTACTCCGCCCTGAACCCTCAGTGACCATTTATTGTCTTTGAACGCCGGTTTCACGCGCATCGTGAAACCGGCGTTTTTTTTATGGGCGCCGACCCATTTCGATCTCTATGTTTCCAATGCGCCCCCATGGGCCAAATGCGGGAAACCTGCAAACCAGCCGATTATGGCTGGATGTTTGACGGGTTATGTGGTAGCTAAAAAAGGTTGTCATCGTATCAATTCAGAGGCGTCTATGGGTACCAATAAAATTCTTGTAATCGCCACCCGCAACAAAGGCAAATCGGCCGAAATCAAGGCGTTGCTGGCGCCTTTTCCGGTGTTGATCAAAGACCTGGATGATTTCGGTCCCATCCCCGAAGTCATCGAAGACGGGGACACCTTTGAAGAAAACGCTTACAAGAAAGCCAGCTTTACCGCGCGGGTCTTGGGATATCCGGCCCTGTCCGACGATTCCGGGCTGGTTGTCGATGCCCTCAACGGAGCGCCGGGGGTACACAGCGCCCGCTGGGCCGGTCCGGCTGCCTCGGACACCCAACGCTGTGAAAAACTGCTGACCGAACTGGAGGGAAAGAGCGACCGGCGAGCGGCCTTTGAATGCGTTATCTCCATCGCCGTTCCCACCGGCCCGGCATTGACCTACGAAGATCGCTGCGAAGGGATCATCACCCTGGAGCCCGCTGGCGAAAACGGATTCGGTTACGATCCGGTATTCTTCTTCCCCGCCCTGAACAAAACTTTCGCACAATTGAGCCGTGCGGAAAAAAGCCAGGTCAGCCATCGCGGCAAGGCGCTGCAACAGATCCAAAATGAATTCGATAAGGTGCTCACATGGATTGATCAGCATATACCGGATCCGCAACCTGTCGGCTGCCAGAGTCAGCCAAAGGATTCCGGCAGCCAAATATGACGATTTTTATTCATTCATAAAGGGGTAAACGGCATGTTGAAAAAAAATGAAGGAATCGACATTGTTCAAGAACTGGGAGGGATTCAAACCGTTGAAGAAGCCCAGGCGCTGTACGAACAGCGGTTGGACCCGGAACACCTTTCCCGCATCCGGAGACTGAGCCATCCGGAGATTTTGATCAAAATTGCCAATGCCATTGCCATGTGCGATCCTGCACGGATATATATCAATACCGGCACCGACTCCGATCGCCAATTTATCCGCCAACTGGCGTTGAACAAAGGGGAAGAGTCCTCCCTGGCCCTGGATGGGCATACCATCCACTACGACCTCAAGGAGGAGCAGGGGCGCATCATCGATCGGACTTTCTATATCACCAACCCGGGCGAAAAAATCAGCAGCCTGGCCAACAAAATTCTGAGGGATGAGGCCCACCAGGTCATTCAGGAAAAGATGGCCGGGATCATGAGTGGTGCCACCATGATCGTCGGTCTTTACATCCGCGGCCCCGTGGGGGCGGCCGCATCCAATCCAGCCTTGGAAATCACCAGCTCGGCTTATGTTTGCCACAGTGCTGAAATCCTATATCGCAACGCCTTCGATGATTTCGAGAAGGAAGTGGACCGACTGGGGCATTTTTATACCAATATCCACAGCGAAGGCCTCAACCGTGCCGAAGACCTGCCCAATGCTCGGGTCTTCATGGACCGCAGCCACCGTACCACCTATTCTTTCAATTGCACCTATGCGGGCAATACCCTGCTGCTGAAAAAAGGCAACCATCGTTTTTCGGTGGACAAGGCTGTGTACGAAGGCAACGGACGGGAGTTGGCCGAACATATGTTTATTACCGGCATCGACGGCCCCGATGGCCGTATTACCTGGGTCGCCGGCGCAGCACCTTCCGGGTGCGGTAAAACCACCACGGCCATGGCCGGCAACCATTTCGTGGGCGACGACCTGGCACAAATGTGGATCGATGAAAACGGCAGCATCCGCTCCATCAACCCGGAGTGCGGTATTTTCGGGATCGTTGAGGATGTCAACTGGGAAGGCGACCCCATGCTGATGGACCGCCTCAGAAACCCCGGTTCCGAAGTGATCTGGTCCAATGTCCTTATCGATGAAAATGGTGTTCCCCATTGGGCCGGTAATGGCGAAGCCCGGCCGACCCGGGGACGCAACTTCCAGGGCCCCTGGAAAAAAGACCTGACCGATGCCGGCGGCAAAACCGTTCCCATCTCGCACCCCAATGCCCGCTGTACCATCGCCTCGTCCGCCCTGGCCAACTACTCCGACAAAGCCGAAGCATCGGAAGGTGTAGAAACCCGTGTCATCACATACAGCGGGCGGGACAGTGACACCATGCCGCCAGTATGGGCCGCCAAAAGCTCGGCCCATGGGGTGGTCATCGGCGCCTGCATCGTTTCAGCGGCAACGGCCACGGAAGTGGGCGCCTCGGGCGTCAAACGGGCGCCGTGGGCCAACGCGCCCTTCATTCCCGGGGCGCTGGGCGACTATATGAAAGCCCAATTCGACTTTTTCGGCAATGCGGCCATCGCTGAAGACAAAAAGCCGATCATGGCCGGGCTGAATTACTTCCTTACCCATGAGGCCAGGGGTGGCAGCGGCAAAAAACTGCTGGGCGAAAAAAAGGACGTAAAGGTCTGGCTGGGATGGCTGGAACGCAGGGCCCACGGCGATGTGGAGGCCATTGAAACACCCATCGGATTCATCCCCCGCTACGAGGATCTGAAAACGCTTTTCGAAACCATTATCGACAAAGCCTACCCCAAAGACCTGTATGACCGCCAGTTCTCTTTGTATGTTGACAACATTCTGGCCCGCAACGATCTGCAAACCGCGGCCTATGCCAAGGAGGAAAACATCCCCCAGATGCTCTTCGACGTATTGCGGGAACAGCGCGACGGCTTGATTGATCTGAAGACCAAGTACGGTCCCATTGTCACGCCGGATCAATTGCTGGAAGGATGATACCCGGCCATTCCGGGACTTGGGGCTGCATCGCAACAAGGCAAAACGCGTGACTCACCCACTGGGGCGGCAGGAAAAAATTCTGCCGCCCTTTTGTTTGAAACCACCATGGTCATGGCCGGAAACCATTATTTTTTCCTTTTGGCATCTCTTTCGAAATAGACATCCATGGTAAAATTGGTTATTCGAGGGGTTCAAGACCGCCCGCATTGACCCCAATGGATGGTCTGAGCAGGCATCGTTTGTAATATCGAAGACATGAAACAGCGCACGCAACCCATCATTCAAGATTCTTTTGCATCCGCCATCTTGAACCGCCGCATGCTGGTTTCCCTGGTCATGGGATTTTCCTGTGGTTTGCCGCTGCTGCTGACGCTGTCGGTGCTGCAAGCCTGGATGACCGAAGCGGGCGTCGATCTGACCACCATCGGGTTAATGACGCTGGTAAGCCTTCCCTATACCCTCAAGTTTCTCTGGGCCCCGCTTGTCGATCGCTACACCCTGCCGTTTTTCGGACGCAGACGGGGATGGCTGCTGATCTCCCAAATCGCCTTGATGGCCGCGTTAATTCATCTGGGCCACAGCAATCCGGTCGCCCATTCCGAATTGCTCGCGCTGGCAGCCTTAGCGGTCGCCTTTTTCAGTGCCTCCCAGGACATCGTGGTGGATGCCTACCGGCGCGAAGACCTGCCCGACCATGAGCTGGGGCTGGGTTCGTCTCTGTACGTCAACGGATACCGGGTTGGAATGCTGCTGGCATCGGGCGGCGGCCTGATTCTGGCTGACCACATTCCTTTTTCATGGGTTTACACGATCATGGCCCTGTGCCTGTTTCCGGGAGTGGGCACCACCTTGCTGACCCCCGAACCACAGGTGAATTCGGCGCCTCAAACACTCGCACGGGCCATTACCGATCCCCTGAAAGAATATTTCAGCCGCCCCAATGCCCTATGGATACTGGCTTTCATCCTGATGTACAAAATCGGCGACACCATGGCTGCGGCCATGACCACGCCTTTTTACCTGGACATCGGCTTCACCAAAACCCAGATCGGCGCCGTGGTCAAGTTGTTCGGATTCTGGGCCACCGTCGGCGGCGGACTGCTGGGCGGCGTCCTGATGATCCGTTTGGGCATCTGGCCCAGCCTGTGGATATTCGGCGTCCTGCAGGCCCTTTCCACGGCCGGTTTCGCCCTGCTGGCGGTAATCGGCCCCAGTCTGGCCGGACTGGCCGGGGTCATCGCTTTCGAAAATCTCAGCGCGGGCATGGGTACGGCGGCCTATGCCGCCTACATGGCCAGCATCACCGACAAACGCTTCACGGCCACCCAATATGCCCTGCTGACCAGTCTGATGGGCGTTCCACGTGTGCTGGCATCGGCACCCACCGGCTATCTGGCCACACACATGGGGTGGGTAGGTTTTTTTGTCTTGTGTACCCTGATCGCCCTGCCGGGCCTGCTTTTGTTGCCGCGCATCCGGCGCAGTGCATAGAAACCCAAATTTATTTCATATCCATTTCATGAAAAAAACCGGTGCGAACAAAAAAGGAGTCCAACACCCGTGTCATCTTCAAAATCACCTGAAATCGCCACCACCGAACGGATTCGCCAACTGGCCGCAGCCCGGCAGCAGACCCTGGCCCTTGAGCCCGCCGAGGCCATGCAGGCCATTTTCGAACACCCCCAGCCGGCGGCACTGGTCCATTCGTTCACCGGGGAGGATCTCCATTTTCTGATTCACGATATCGGTCTGGAAAACGCATTGCCGCTGATTGCCCTGGCCTCAAATCGACAATGGGAATATTTTCTGGACACGGAAATCTGGCACCGGGATCGACTGAATATTCCCCGGACAACGGCATGGCTGCAACTGCTTTTGCAGGCCGATTCACAGCGATTGACAAGCTGGTGCTTTGAAGAGAAACTGGAATTTCTGGAATTGTACCTGTTCCGCAATATAGAGGTCTGCATCCGGGAATCGGACCAGGCACCCTCGGATCTCGGCGAGGGATTTTTCACGGATGACGACACCTTCTATATTCGCTTCGTGGATTACCCGACCGAGACACCGGAGGAGGAATCGATCAAGGCCCTGCGCAACGACATGCTCGGCCAACTGCTGCGCCGGTTATCCATTTACGATCACCCTCGCTATCAGGGCCTGCTTCTGGAAGCCGCCTCGCTGATTCCAGGCGAAACAGAAGAGGCGTTGTTTCGGCTGCGAAACGTGCGCCTGGCGGAAAAAGGCTTCTTGCCCTTCGACGAGGCCATCGGTGTGTACCAACCGCTGCGTCCCGGAGACCTCGAGGCCAGGAGCCAAAAAATCATGCGCCCTGCTGAAAACGACCACTCGCTACTGCCGGCCCCGCAGTTTTCGGCCGTATTTCTTGATGGGGACGACTTGTTCGCCCGTGCCTTAAAAGGCATTTCCAAAGCACCTGTGCTGCAACAGCTTCAAAGCGAGGTGGCCAGCTTATGCAATCAGGTGATCGCCGCGGACCAGATGGTCATCAGGGGCCGTCGGCAGCTTCAGGTCGTGGTCGATAAAGTCAGCAGCTACCTGAGCATCGGTCTTGAACGGATTACGGTGGCCGCGTCCCATCAACCCGAGCCACGAGCCTGCGCTGCAATCCAGCGCCACATGCTTGCGGACATCTTCAGAACCGGCTATTCGTGTGCCCTGGAACTCAAGTGGCAGGCAGATCGCTGGTATCGCGAAAGCTGGAGTTTTAACCGGAAGATTGATCTCACGTTCTGGGGCGAAAACTGGCTTGGACAATTGGGCGGCTTGTTGATCAAGAGGCCCCAATTTTACGATCCGAACCTGCCTGAGACCAATTACCGTGATTTCACGGCCATGGATGAAATCGAACAAACCCGCAATGCCCTGGAACAGGTGATGGCCCTGGATCAACTTTTCAGCCGATTGGGCCTGAAAAATGAAAACGTGTCCGCGCACCCCTTTGCCGATTACAAGAACCTGCTGCTTACCCAATGGGCCCGGAGCTGTTCAAATCTGCCACCGGTCGATGTCGGAACATCGGACGTGACCATCGGGCTGGATGCGTTCAAAAATTTTTACCGCAGCCTGTGGACCCCCACCCCACATGGCGCCATTATCGAAGACGCGCGTAAAAGCGATTTTCTGGAATGGATTGCGCACACCTGCGAAATGCCATCGGAAGAAGTGTCCCGGCGACTGGGGTGGGTTTTCGAAGCCCTATTCGATGAAATCACAGAGGAATTGGCAAATGTGGCGACCGGCAACCTGGAACCGCGGCACATTCATCTCTTTCTGCTCAAGGCCTGAGCGATGCAGATAATCGGCATGCTCTGTGCGACGGGTGCCGCCTTGTTCTGGGCCTGCGCGATCATCATGTTCAAGAAAAGCGGCGACCTCCTCAGCCCGACAGCCTTGAACCTTTTCAAAGGCATCGTCACCCTTGTGCTGCTGGTGCCGACCCTGATACTCAGCAAAACGCCGTTTTTTCCCCAACGGCCGATTGAGGAATGGCTTTTGTTCGGCGCCTCCGGATTCATCGGTATCGCCCTGGCCGACAATTTTTTCTTCATGGCGCTCAAACGTCTGGGGGCCGGCTTGTGGGCCGTGGTGGAATGTTTTTATCTCCCTTCTGTCATTATCATGTCGGCGATTTTCCTCAACGAAGAAATCGGCGTTCAAGGCGTGATGGGTGCGGTATTGGTCGTTGCCGCCATTTTCGCCGGCACCTATTCCGGAAAGTTGGTAAACTGCTCGAAAAGAGACCTGTTTACGGGGCTTTTCTGGGGAGGACTGGCCGTCAGCCTGATGGCCGCCAGCATTATCATCGTCAAACCGCTGCTCGAACACACCAGTGTGCTCTGGGCCAGCTTCGTGCGTCTGCTGGCCGGTGTGGCCGGCCTGCTGGCCATGGCCGGATTGCATCCGGAGCGAAAAACGATCATGGCCGTCCTGGTGCCTTCCCAGGCGTGGAAAATCGCCCTGCCGGGTGCCATTGTCGGCAATTACCTGGCCATGATGGCCTGGCTGGCGGGATTCAAATACACCCTGGTCTCGGTGGCCGCCATTCTCAACCAACTGGCCACCATTTTCATATTCATACTGGCGGCCATTTTTCTCAAGGAGCCGGTAACCTTTCCGAGACTGATCGCCATTTTATTGGCTGTTGCCGGTGCCCTGCTGGCCGCGGGTTCCGCATAACCGATATCATTTGGTATCGTGGTCGAACAAATACCCGATGGATCGCAGGCTTTTGAAATAGACGGGCGTCTTGGGGTCCGGTTCGAAATACTTGCGGAAACGAACGATAAAATTGTCCACCGTTCGCGTGGTCGTCTTGCGTGAATATCCCCAGCCGATCTGCAGCAGCTTGTCCCGCGAAAGGGGTTTGCCGCGGTTGGCGATAAACACTTTAAGCACTTTGGCTTCCTGTTCGGTCAAAAAGATGTCACCCTTGCGGCAATGGGCCATATGGGTGCGAAAGTCGATGGTATTGTCGCCAAAACAATAGGTTTCCAAGGAGTTATGGTTGGCGGATGCATTTTCCTGGTTCCAGCCGCCGCGCTTGAGCAGGCGCTCCACACGCAGAAGCAATTCTTCCAGATTGAACGGTTTGGCCAGATAATCATCGACCCCGAATGCCAATCCTTTGATGCGGTCCTCGGGATCGCCTTTAGCGGACAGGATCAATATGGGCAGCCTTTCATCTTCCAGACGAATGCTTTGCAGAATCGACAGGCCGTCGATACCGGGCAGCATGACATCCAGAATCACCAGATCCGGCCTGGCCTGCTTCCACTGGTTCAAACCGTCTACACCGTCTCCGGCGATAATCACCTCATACCCCTGAAGGCCGAGGTTCAGTTGAATGCCTTCGGCAATATGGCGATCATCTTCGATGATCAGGATACATGTCTTTTTGGCGTCCATGGTTTTGGTTCCTGAAGTTGCACAAAATACCGTGGTCTGGCGCGGGTTCACAATTCGCGCAATACAGATATCAGGCAAAACGACGTTTATAAATTGTCACTATTCCAGGGCCGGCAGAATTAACGTAAACGTCGCCCCCAACCCCCGCCCCGGACTGCCCGCCACCACCTTGCCCTTGTGCAAGCGTGCGATATTCTGGGCCAGGTGCAATCCCAGGCCGCTGCCTTTGGCGGTCATGTTGTCCAGACGGCCGATCTGATAAAACTTCCTGAAGATTTTTTTCATTTCCTTGCGGTCGAACCCGATGCCGTTGTCTGTAAATTTCAACAGCACCCGGCGGTACTGCTGCTCAAGGGAAATATCCACCCGGGGCTGAGCGTCCCGGTTGTATTTGATGGCATTGGTCAGCAGGTTCATCACCAGCATTTCAAACAGATGCCGGTTGATGCGCTGGTAGACACCGTCGGTTTCCGAATGGTCGAAGGTGATCCGGCAGCCCTGGAACATGTGTTCATTTTCCTCCAGGAACCGCTCCACGGTCCTGACCATATCACACACCACAAATTCACCCATGTATCGTTTGCTCTCCAATCGGGCCAGGTTGAGTATGCGATTGATATTTTCAGTCAGGCGATTCACATCGGCAAGCATGTATTGGATATATTTGACCTGATCCGGCCGGGGCAATTCATGCTTGGAAAATGTCTGCAAATAGAGCTGCAGCGAGGTTACCGGCGTTTTCAGCTCATGGGTGAAATTGTTGATGAAATTGTTTTGCATGCGGTACAATTGCAGGGTCTTCTGGCTGAACACGAAAATAATAAAGATACCCAGCAAAATGATGCCGATCAAAAGGGACAAAACCAGAATGACGACCCAGGTATCGGCGGTAAAAACCTGATCTTGTTCCAGGTTGAAACGCTGCATGGCCGAGCGCAGTCCCGAACTGACGCCGATGTACCAGTATATGTAGAGAAAAAGCGACGCCACCAGTGCGGTAACGGAGAAAACGAACACCAAAATGGGATGAAAAAGCCACTTCACCGGCTTCATACCGAGAGCCTCGCATGGAAAATCATCGACCACCCGCCGGGCGGGCGGTTTGATGAAGCCCCCGCAAAGGGGGCGATAAGCCATACCTGAGAACGTCGAACTTCGAATTTTGAATAGGGTGAGGTACATGGGTTAGGGGTTTCCCGCCTCAGTCCTCAGTCCTCAGCACTAAGCCCTCCGCCCTCTTCAGATCACTCGGGCATAGCCCGAGGTTTAATTAACTGCAATTATACCCCCCCCGGCAAGGCCGGGGGGATAAATGTCATGCCATCGCCTTGGCCATCAATTCACCCACCATTTTGGAAAAGCGGGCCGGGTTGTCCAACTTGCCGCCTTCACTGACAACGGCCATATCGAAAAGCAACCGGCTGTAATCTTTCAGTTTCGGATTGTCCCGGTCACTTTCGAACAATGCCTTGATTTTATCCACGACCGGGTGATCCATATTCAGCTCCAGAACCCGTTTGGTCACGGGCGGGGTCTGACCGGAGGCCTTGAGCAGTTTTTCCATGTAGGCGCTCATGTCCATGGCGTCGCCTGAAAGGCAGACCACCGAGTCCTTGAGGCGGCTGGAAGCTTTGACCTCCTTGACCTTGTCCGCCAGATGTCCTTTGATGAATCCAAACAGGGCACTGAAGGCATCTTTTTTGGCGTCATCCACCGCATCCAGATCCAGATCGCCTTTTTCAGCGCTTTTCAATGGTTTTCCATCGTATTCGGTCAATGACTGAACCACCCATTCGTCTACCGGATCGGTCATCAGCAAGACCTCATAGTCCTTTTCCTTGAGTGTCTCCAGGTGCGGGCTGTTGATCAACGCTGAAAGCTTGTCCCCGGTGATATAGAATATCTCTTTCTGGTCGGATTGCATGTTTTTGACATAATCGTCCAGCGATACCCAGGCGTCCTCGGATTTGGTGGTTTTGAATCGCACAAGGGGGGCGATCTTGTCTTTGCTGGCCGGGTCGGTATAGATCCCTTCTTTTAAGACAGCGCCAAATTCATCATAGAAGGTGTTGTATTTTTCGGTCTCCATTTTTCCCAGCAGGTCAAACAGCTTCTTCAAAAGGTTCTTACGGATGTTCAGCACCAGGCGGTCCTGCTGTAAAATTTCGCGGCTGACGTTCAGGTTCAGGTCCGAGGCATCCACGACCCCTTTGACGAAGCGGAAAAATTCGGGCATCAGTTCCTTGCAGTCATCCATGATAAAGACACGCTTGGAATACAAATGGATGCCGTGTCGCCGATCGGGCGTAAACAGGTCGAAGGGTGCCTTGGAAGGGATATACAGCAAGGCATCGTATTCGGTGGTGCCCTCGAACTTGAGATGCAGCCGTTCCATGGGCGGATTCCAGTCGTGGCTCAGGTGCTTGTAGAATTCTTCGTATTCTTCATCCGTGACATCGCTTGAACTGCGTGTCCAGATGGCTTTCATGGAGTTGAGGGTTTCTTCTTTCATCACCTTGCGGGTCGTGGCACCCACGGGCTTTCCGTCCTTGTCCTTGATAATCTCTTCGTCCGGCAAGGGTTCGTCTTTCTCCACCTCCATGGTGATGGGATAGTTGACGAAGTCGGAGTGCTGTTTGACGATGCTGCGTACGACCCACTGGTCGGTGAAATCTTTGTCATCCTTTTCCGGTTTCTTCAAATTCAAGGTAATGGTGGTGCCGCGGGTGGCTTTTTCGGTCTCTTCGACAGAATAGGATCCGTCTCCGGAAGAAACCCATTTAACGGCCTTGTCCGCATCTACCCCGGCAGCCCGGGTGACGAGAGTGATTGAATCCGCGACCATGAAGGCGCTGTAAAAACCAACACCGAACTGACCGATCAGCTCCGGAATGAGCGTTTCCTGTCCCTTGGCATGCTCCAGGGCTTCCATGAAGCCGGCCGTTCCGCTTTTGGCGATGGTACCGATGTTTTCCAGAACCTCTTCATAGGTCATTCCGACGCCATTGTCTGAGATTTCAAACGTCTGGGCAATGGCATCCGGCTTCAGTTCAATTTTGAATTCCGTATCCCCACCAAGAATCCCAGGTTCGGTTTCTGCTTTATATCGGACCTTGTCGATGGCATCCGATGCATTGGAAATCAATTCACGTAAAAAGATGTCCCGATTGGAATACAGTGAATTGACAATCAGGTTGAGGATCTGCTGCACTTCGGTTTTGAATTGATGGGTTTCTTTCTTTGCTTCCATGGGCTCTCCTGAGTGCTTTGAAATTATATTTTTATCAATGGTTATAATCAGTTCAATAAAATCAGATGAATAATTATGGGGGCTAATTGTCGATTGTCAAGGTGTAGACAGCCGATCGCTGAGCACCGCCTTAATCTGAACCCAATTTGCCTATTTCCGGACAGACACGAACCAGCAAAAATTTTAAGAACGTCGAACAGGGGGCTTCATCAAACCACCCGCTCGGCGGGTGGTCGACGATTTCCCATTCCCTTCCGCCCCTGGTTCAAAATCTGAAACTTTTATTTATTATCTTTACAAGATGTTACCTGAATACGAAAAACGCGCCTGCCAAAAGTTCAAAATATTGAACATTGCTTGAAAATGGTTTTTCATTTATATCTAAACACCTTAGGAAAAACCATAGGCAAATCGGGTTTACGATTGTGAATATTTCGTAACCGACAACCGACGATAAATGCCGGCTGTTTGGCTTTCCCTGGTGCTGCCTTTTTTATATCCATTCAAAATTACACTGTTTTGGTATTACAGAATCGCTTTTTGATGTTTTCTCGGAAGATTGGCAAAGTGTTTGCTTGTACAAGTTTTCACCTAATAATTTTCATCTTTCTCCTCCTTAGCGGTTAACCGGCGTCATCCCGGTTAACCGTTTTGTTTTTCGGCCATTTGGCATCTATCTGTGCACCCAATGCGATCCGGATTATAGGTGGAACGCCCAACGCCAACATCGGCAATCGCCTCCCTATGGACCAGGGAGCCTTGTAAACGCTTATCAAAAAAAGTATTGAAAAGTTTCAGGGTACACCGGATAATCAGGTAAGAATGGATACAGGCACACATTCAGCATGAACAAATCGCTTGTTCGTCGACGCTTGCATCTCTACGGAGTATCCAAATGCGGTTCCACTGCACCCGTTTCAGTAAAAAATCATTCTCCAACGCTGGCATTAGGAAAACGCAGAATCACCGACAATCACAGCGGTGAGATGACCGTCGAATCGCAACCTGGCACAGGAACGAAATTCACTATCGGACTTCCGGTAAACAGAACAAAATAGCCCGGACGAATTTGGTGAATCCCTGGCGGCCATCAATAAACAGGACTTTTATAGGGGAAACCATGAATCACGTCAAAGTATCCGCAATTGGCTTTCTAATGTTGTGCGTCCTGCACGCCATTCCTGGCTTTGCTCTCGATGTGCCCCCATCCCTGCAGCCATGGGAAAACTGGGTGCTGCATGGCAAACAGGAGCGAACCTGTCCGTCCCATTTCGACGACGGCACCCGCAGCCACTGCTGGTGGCCTTCCCGCCTGATTGTGAACGCCAGCGATACGGGCGGCCTTTTCGAGCAGCAGGTCATGGTCTATGCCCCCAGTTGGGTGACGCTGCCCGGCGGTAGACACGACTGGCCCGAAACGGTTTCCGGGCCATCCGGCATGCTCTCGGTGGTCGATCGAAACGGTCGCCCATCGGTCTGGCTGATGCCGGGTGAGCACCGCATTGACGGTGCCTTTGTCTGGGACGATCTGCCCGACGTACTGCCGATTCCGCCGGAGGTGGGGCTTGTGTCCCTGCGGATCAACAACGGGGAGATCGCTACCATCGATCCGGGAAAAAACGGTCAATTGCGGCTGCATGGCAGCGGCGGTCGGGATACCCAGCAGGATCGTGTATCGGTTCATCTGTTCAGATGTATCGAAGACGACATTCCCATGCGCGTGGTGACACATGCCCTGTTGCAGGTTTCCGGTCGCCCGCGGGAAATCCGACTGGCCTCCCTCTTGCCTGAAAACAGTTTCGTCATGGACATCGACAGCCCGCTGCCCGCCCAGATGTCCGATGACAACGAGCTGCTGATCCAGGCCCGTCCGGGCAGCTGGGATGTTCGTGTGACCGCCCGCATGCCGGGCAATACGACCTCCCTGTCCATCGCGAACGATCACTATGGCCCCGAAATCTGGTCCTTTAAAGCATACAATCACTTGCGCATGGTTAAGGTCACCGGTGCACCGACAATAGAGCCGTCACGAACCCAGATGCCCGACGACTGGAAAGACCTGCCTGCCTATCGCGTCCAACCGGGCGAAGGTTTGTCTTTCGATGTCATCCGCCGTGGCGACACCGATCCGGCACCGGATCAGCTTCAGCTTGAGCGCACCTGGTGGCTGGATTTCGACGGCAGGGCCTTTACCCTGCACGACCGACTGTCCGGCAGCCTGAACCGAACATGGCACCTGGCCATGAAGGCGCCTGTGGAACTGGGACGCATCGTGGTGGATGGTCAGGATCGGCTGATCACCCGTCAAAACAAACTGCCGGGCGTCCAGCTTCGCCGCGGCCGGTTGGCCATGCAGGCGGACAGCCGTCTGGCCCGGCAATCATCGATCCTGCCGGCAGTGGGATGGGACCACGATTTCCAGCGTATCAGCGGCACCTTGAATCTGCCTCCCGGCTGGACCCTGTTATCCACCGCCGGTGTCGATGTGCCACCCGACGCCTGGCTTCAACGCTGGACCCTTCTGGACCTGTTTTTGGTGCTGATCATCGCCATCAGTGCCTGGAAGCTGCGCAGCCCGCTTGTCGGCCTGCTGGTCCTCGTGACCCTGGTCCTGATCTTCCATGAGCCGGGTGCGCCGCGCCATGTGTGGCTGCATCTGCTGATCGTGGCGGCTCTGCTTAGATACCTCCCCGATGGATGGTTTCGCAAAGTGATCCGGCTTTGGGGCGTGGGTGCTGTGATTGCCCTTTTGGCCATTTCTCTGCCCTTTATGGTGCAACAGATCCGAACGGCGGTCTATCCCCAGCTGAAAGCCGCATACGCATCCACCGGAGGCCTATGGTTCACACCGGCTACCGAGGGAATAATGTCCGACGCGGCCATGCCGCCACCGGTAGCCAAAAAATCCCTGGCCAGCGTGCGCACAATGAACCGCTCTGCCATCGACAAGGCCCAGCCACTGGTGATGAAGCAGGCCGCCCAACCCGGTCTTGATTCCCGCTATCAATTGGAAGAAAAAGACCCCGATGCCCTGATCCAGACCGGACCGGGCCTGCCGACCTGGCGATGGCACCGCGTTCCATTACGCTGGAACGGGCCGGTCGACCGTGACCACCGGATCCGCCTATGGCTGATATCTCCGTTCATGAATTTGATTCTGGGGCTGATTCGGGTGATGCTGTTGTTCGTGCTGATCGGTATCGTCGTGGACATCAAACGATGGCGCCGGTATCTGTCGGCTCCTGTGGCAGAAGTCACGGTCGCCTTTTTGATTTCAGCAGGGTTGCTGATGTCGCCGCCCGTGTCGCTGGCCGAATCGGGCCGTCACCCGTTCCCGCCCCAGGCGCTGCTGGATGAACTGCAACAGCGCCTGCTCGAACCCCCGGCCTGCCTGCCGAACTGTGCCGACATCAGCCGTCTGGAACTGGCGGCCATGCCGGACCAGTTGAGGCTGATCATGCAGGTGCATGCCCTGGCAGACACGGCCATTCCACTTCCGGTCCTGCGGGGTGCCTGGTCCCCGGCCGATGTAATGATTGACTGCAAGCCGGTGTCAAGCCTTCTGCGGGATGGCAAGGGCATGCTGTGGACGGTGGTTCCCGAGGGGGTGCATCAGCTCAAATTGACCGGCCCGGCGGGCAAGGCCGATGAAATTCGCTTGGCCATTCCCATGCGTCCCCATAAAATCACGTATGCCGGGGTGGGATGGCAGGCCCAAGGCATCCACGCCGACGGCAGCATCGATTCCGGAATCGTTTTGACCCGTGTCAAAAACGGAGCGGTAAAACATCACCGGCCATCCGGGTCCGACATTGAACCGTTTTTCCATCTGTCCCGCACGCTGCATCTGGGCATCCGCTGGGAGGTGACCACCCGCATACGGCGGCAGACGGATCCGGGAACGCCTGTCGTACTTTCCGTACCACTGTTAGCGGGTGAATCGGTAACGACACCCGGCGTACACACCGAAGCCGGACAGGCGCAGATCACCATGGGACCCAACGCGGTTGAAACCCATTTCACCAGCACCCTGGCGTTAACCGAAGCCATACAACTGAAAGCGCCCGCCGGCGTTCCCTGGACCGAAACCTGGACCCTGGATGCATCACCCATCTGGCGCTGCGAGACATCCGGCCTGACCGTCATTCACCATCAGGATGCAGGCCATACATGGAAACCCCAATGGCGACCCTGGCCCGGAGAAACGGTGAGCATCAGGGTTTCCCGGCCCGAAGCCGTGCCCGGCCGGACCATGACCGTGGATCACGTGCACCTGGAGGTGACCCCCGGCAGCCGTTTTTCCAGATCCGGGCTGGAAATGGGCATCCGTACCAGCAACGGCGGCCAGCATCAGATCGAATTGCCGCCCATGGCCAACCTGCAAACCGTGACAATCAACGGGCAGAGCCTGCCCATTCACCAGGACGGCCGCCTTGTCAACATTCCCCTGGAACCCGGCAGCCGGCAGGTACGCATCCAATGGCAACAGTTGACCGAATCCCTGACACGGATCAGTGCGCCGGTGGTAGGTATCGGCCATGCCGCCGTGAATGCCACGGTCTCCTTTCGGATGCCGGATCAGCGCTGGATTCTGTTCGTCGGCGGTCCCAGCATGGGCCCGGCGGTTCTGTTCTGGAGTTATGTGGCTGTGGCCGTCCTCATCTCCCTGGGACTTGGTCGCACCCATGTCACGCCACTTGGCACCCGTCAATGGCTGCTGCTTACCCTGGGCCTGACCCAGATACCGGCACCGGTGGCCATCCTGGTCGTGGGGTGGCTGATGGCCCTGGGTTTCCGCTGCCGTAAAACCATGCCCCGCGGCGCCCTATCCTTCAATCTGGTGCAACTAACCCTGGCAGCCCTTACCCTGGCAGCCCTGGCCGGCCTGTATACGGCCATCGAACGCGGCCTGTTGGGCATCCCGGATATGCAGATCGCCGGCAATCATTCCAGCCATCTGCAATTAAACTGGACCCAGGACCGCATCGACACCACGCTGCCAACGCCCTGGGTCATCAGCCTGCCCATGTGGACCTACCGGCTGATCATGCTCTCCTGGTCGCTCTGGATGGCTTTCAGCCTGGTATCCTGGTTGCGCTGGGGGTGGACTTGTTTTTCAAAGGAGCGGCTGTGGAAATCCATCCGTATTCGGAGAAAAACCAAGCCGGCAACCGGGGAAGACGCATCCGCTTTTACGAAACAGCCATATTGACTTTGCCAGGCCCGTGAATTAGTATAACCCTTATTTTCATAAATATGGGGGCGAAACGGCTTCGACGGGGATAAAGAAGCTCAGGTTGCATGCCGAGTTCCTGCCGTCTCGTAAAACTGGCGGGAATTAAATATAATCGCTGACGATTATAACTACGCCGTAGCTGCATAGCTACCGTTCTACCAGGTTTTTCCCACGCGCCTGGATAGAACGTCGACTAGTGGGATAGCCGTAGCTGAATGCCTGCTACAGCAACGGCGAACTTTTAGCGGGATAGCCTTTGCAGCACCCTGCCTGATGGAGGCTTCGCAGAGGCGATACTTAGAGATCAGGATAAGCATGTAGAGATCTGTGTGGAATATTTTCGGACGCGGGTTCGACTCCCGCCGCCTCCACCATTAACATTTAGACAAACCGATCCTGTTGCCAAGTCCGGAACGCGGTATCGGTTTCGTAACAGCCATCAGCAAAGAAGACACCCATGTTTTTACCGGTTACGAAAAAGGCGCTGTGGATTATCTTTTTAAACCTTTGGATCCTTTTATTCTGAAGAGCAAAGTCAATGTCTTCCTGGAGCTTTTTCAACAGCGTAAAAAGCTCCAGGACAGCAATGCCGCGCTGAGTCGTAGGGTGGAAAAACTGGAGGCCCTCAATCAGCAAATTCGGGATCAGCAAGAATCGGTTATCGAGGAAGAACGCCTCAAGGTTCTGCTCCAGATGACTGGTGCCACCGCCCATGAATTGAACCAGCCACTGATGATTCTGATGAGCAATGCGCAGCTCATAGAAATGGAAAAAGGTCTGCCTGAGCATCTGTCTTCGCGATTGCAGAACGTTACCGATGCGGCCGCCCGGATTTCGGACATCGTCAAAAAGATCCAGACCCTGCGCCATGACGAGCCCAGGCAATACGCCGATGGAAAGACCATTGTCAATCTGGACCAGCGTGTATCTATTCTGTCCGTCGAGGATGAAGACGAATATTTCGAAAAGGTCAGACACATCCTGCACAACCATGAACAGCTAAAAATCAGCCGAACCCGAAATATCACCGACACCTTCGAACTATTGGAAAAAGAGTCATTCGACCTTATCTTCCTGGACTATCTGCTGCCGGACGGGACCGGTTTGGAATTCCTTGAACGCATAAACAACAAGGGCATCGAAACACCGGTGGTGGTCATCACCGGACAGGGCGATGAATTGATCGCTTCCCGGATCATCCAGGCCGGGGCCTACGACTATCTGCCCAAAGCGAAAGTCAGCGACAAGAGCCTTTTACGAATAATCTCCAATACCCTGGAAAAAGCCGACCTGAAACGCAAAATGCGTGTAGCCCAGAAAAAACTGGCCGAGATGTCTATCCGTGATGAGCTCACGGGCATTTTCAACCGCCGTTACTTCGAGGAATCACTGGAACGTGAAATTTCCGGATCCGAACGATATGGCCACGGGTTGGCATTGTGCATGATCGACCTGGATTTCTTCAAAATTATCAATGACACTCACGGACACCTGTGCGGTGATCGGGTACTTCAGGAATTCGGCCGGCTCTTGGACACGAGCATCCGCAAATACGATGTGGGATGCCGATACGGGGGTGAAGAGTTTGCCGTCATTCTTCCCGATACGACATTGGATCGAGCCATCACCCTTTGCGAACGAATCCGTGAACGGGTGAAAGCATATGACTTCACCTACGAGGACTTGACGCTCCATATAACAGCCAGCATGGGCGTTGCCGCCCGGCCGACCAATGATGACATTAGCGGCACGGAACTGCTGAACATGGCGGACAAAGCCCTGTATCAGGCCAAGCGTGAGGGAAGGGACCGGGTGGTGGCGATCTGAGATTGGGGTTGGCGTTCAAGGTTTAGAGTTCGTGGTTGGACCTTGTTCCCCTTCAAATCAATCCCTTTGACAATGTTCGACCAGAAGGCCATTCGGGGCTAAGGATTTTTCGAACCTTCTCATTTTTTATGCAACCATTGGGTGCAAGATACCCTTTCCAAACACAACTCTATCGGTATTTTTGCATTGCTTTCTTAAACCCCGGCAACGCATTCACAATGGTCTCATCATCCACACAAAAGGCGATCCGGAAATGTCCCGGCCCTGCAAAACCACATCCCGGTGTCACGAGAATCAATTCCTTTTGCAGATCCTTGACAAAGGTCACATCGTCTTTAGTAGGTGTGCGCGGAAAAAGGTAAAAAGCGCCCGGCGGTATGGTGAAGTCGTAACCGGCTTCGGCCAGACCGTCGCACAAAAGATCTCGCTTGCGCCGGTATTCACCGATATCCACGCTCATGCCCTGCATGCAGGCCACGACTCGTTGCATCAGGGCCGGTGCGTTTACGAACCCGAGAATCCGGTTGGCCAGGGCCATACCGTCCAGTAGTTCCTGTTTGAATATGGCCGCCGGGTTGACGGCCGCAAAGCCGATGCGTTCCCCTGGTATGGAAATGTCTTTGGAGTAAGAGGTTGCGATGATGCTCTGGGGATAGCTCTGGAAGACGGACGGCACCTCGGTGTCTCCGAACACGATCTTGCGGTAAGGCTCGTCCGATACCAGATAGATGGTGCGGCCATATGCCTTGCTTTTTTTCATGATCAATGCGCCGAGCGCATCCAGGCTGGCCTTGTCGTAGATCTGGCCGGTGGGATTGTTGGGCGAATTGATCAGTACCACCTTGGTTTTGTCGGTGATGGCGCGTTCCATTTCATCCAGGTCAAGGCTGAAATCCGGTTTCGTGGGCGCCATTTTGAGCATCCCTCCATGGTTGTCCGCATAAAACCGGTACTCAACGAAACAAGGCGCCGTCGTGAGGACCTGGTCTCCCGGGTCCAGCAGGGCTTTGAAGATGACATTGAGCGCACCGGCCGCACCGCAGGTCATCAGGATGTCATCCCAGTTGATGGCTACACCCTGTTCGGTGGTCAGGTACTCGGCGATGGATTCGCAAACCTGTGAATACCCTGACTGGGGCATGTAGCAGTGGTCGCCGAGTCCGCAGGAATCCACAGTGTCACGAAGGATCTCGTTGAATTGTTCCGGCGGTGGCAGGTTGGGATTGCCCAGGCTGAAATCAAACACATTGCGGGCACCGTATTCGGCTTTAAGCCTGACGCCCTCCTCGAACATTTTTCTGATCCAGGACGATTGGGTCATAAATTGGCTAATTTTGCTTGCAACCGTCATTGTCGGCTCTCCTCTTGGTGCGTTGAGTTGTTGGACGTCCTGTAAATACTTGTGGGTCAGTGCGTTACATCGAATTCGTCATGTTTATTCCGTGACCAGGGGCGTCGTGTGTCGGGTCGACGACCATGAATATTTGGTAAACATTCCATTTATGGATGTTTTTATTAAAATTCAAGCCTTAAAATATTCCTCAATTCGTAGCCCAAAAGGCGTTTAATTTAATATAAACTATTTAATTAATATATTTATTATGTTTTTTACAGGACATCAAATATTGATTCCCCGGTAAAAAGTCGTCTCAGAGTTTAGGCCACTTTCAGCAAATGTTTTACTCCAGTCAGACTATCATATTGGCTTATGGTCGCTTCGACACCGGCTCACCATCGATATCGGCACTTGAATTCCTGAGTTGCTGTTTTCGGTCTTTGATTCCGGAGCATGCTTTCCTCTTCGAAACATATTGATAATAAATATCCGCACCCAGAGGGCGCGGTTTTGATTAATCCCCCCATAGGGGGGACAAGGCCCTGCCCCCCTACAGGGGGCGGGCCAGGAAAGTTGTGC
>PDWJ01000255.1_pt1 | contig 80981 bp, 63 predicted proteins | sample 1430881 | NCBI WGS metagenome assembly PDWJ01 (sample SAMN01162460, study PRJNA174530) | Oral metagenome, whole genome shotgun sequencing project. | biome: Marine environment; feature: Marine mammal; material: Swab sample of the gingival sulcus; isolation source: swab sample of gingival sulcus...
CACGCCTTCCTTCACGCCAGCACCAAATGTTTCCACCGGCCCGCCAAACAGCACATCGACACGCGGGTTGTTTTTCTCGGCGATGACCCTCGCCAGGGCTTCGCCGGAGGAGAAGCGCACAAAGTTGACTTTAATGCCAGTCGCCTTTTCGAATTCCTCAAACATAGGTCTCGCCCAATTTTCAGGCCAAATCGAGTAAGCATTCAGCGTATCGGCAGCCTGCGCCTCTCCAGGCCAGAGGAACGCGATAGCCAGCAAGCAGACAACCACTCCATCCAGACAATATCTTAACCGTAGCATGATAAAACCTCCTTATGTAGATTGGGATATTTATATTCAGTTCCTAACATTTTTCTCTCACAGAGGCAAAGAACTCACAAAAAATTCGGCGGCCTCATTCTCGTGAGGCCCTTTGTGCACTTTGCGGCTCCGAAGTAGACCAAAAACTTAGGTACTGGGAACATGTATGATAAAGGGTTTTAGTAACAAAAGCACGTTTTCTCTAACATATCTGGCAGTGTCAAGGAAATAAAACAAAAATCCTGAACATAACTCTAACAGACCACTCACAAAAAAAACTTGACAATGTTTGTTTTATTTCAAATTCTCAGTCATGGATAATTTCTGTCATTAGAACGCAAAAGGACTCATATGTCTCTATAATCTCCTAATTTTTCTATCTCCTAAAGGATGTGGTCGAAAGATGAAAGTGAGCCTTTCATGAAAAAACAGGATTCTATGTATTCGTTTATCAAGACTGTTCGACCGTATTTGTACATTTTACCCGGCTTTCTTTTTTTAGCCACGTTTACGCATTATCCTATTCTCAGAACGTTTTATCTGAGCTTTTTCCGTCAGAATCTGTCCATGCCCAAGAAACAGTTTACCGGTGTGGGCAATTATGTGCTTGCAGCAAAAACTCCTCTTTTTGGGGAAGTTGTTGGGAATAATCTGCTGTACGCCCTGGGAATTATCCCTACCAGCCTGATCCTTGGTCTGATCTTTGCCCTTTTAATCAACCAAAAAATCCGTGGTATCACAATCTATCGGGTTGCCATCTTTTACCCGGTTGTCATTCCTATGGCCGCTGCAGCCATGATTTGGCTTTGGATGCTCACTCCAACCTATGGTCTGATAAATTATTACGGACGCACCTTATTAGGACTGCCGGATATTAACTGGCTTGGGGAACCCAAATTGGCGCTTTGGGCGTTGGTGGCGGTAGGGATTTGGAAGCGTGTCGGTTATTATATGATTATTTTTCTCGCCGGTTTACAGGTCATTCCGACTCATCTTTATGAGGCGGCCATTCTTGATGGGGCAAATGCCTGGAGACGATTTTGGAAAATCACGCTTCCCTTACTCTCCCCAACAACATTTTTCCTGGGTATTATGGCAATCATCGATTCGTTTCAGGCGATCGATCAAGTGTATTTGATGACCCATGGCGGGCCTGGAAATGTCACAAATTTATTTATTTATTATATCTATCTGAATGCTTTCAGATTCTTTGATATGGGATATGCTTCAACAGTCTCCAGTGTCCTTTTTATAATTCTCCTTGGATTAACGCTTTTGGCATTTACTTTTCTTCATAAACGGGTCCATTATGAATAACGATAAACTCTGGAAGGGTACTCTCCATATTCTTCTGACTTGCATTGCCCTGGCAATGGTGCTTCCCCTTGTCTGGATTGTGTTAACGGCTTTTAAAGAGCGCAATGAGGTTTTCGCTTTAGTACCGCAGTGGCTGCCCAAAAAACCGACACTGAACAATTTTTTCGGCGTACTCGACGCCATGCCGTTTTGGTCGTATTATTGGAATACGGTGGTCGTCGCCTTCGGGACGCTGGCCATTCAATTTATCACGATCACTCCGGCAGCCTATGCCTTCGGCCGGTTGCAGTTCAAAGGACGCGATGTGCTCTTTATGCTCTTTCTGGTTCAACTCATGATTGCTCCCCAAAGCACGATCGTTCAAAATTATTTTACCATTACGAAACTTGGTTTGTTAGATACCCGACTTGCTATCATGGCTCCTTACCTGGCCTCAGCGTATGGGACGTTTCTGTTACGTCAGACATTCAAAAGCATCCCGCAGGAGTTGGAGGATTCTGCGCGAATAGATGGATGCGGTGGATTACGATTTTTGTGGCATGTTGCAGCCCCTCTGTCGATACCAAGCTATCTGGCGTTCTCATTGGTCAGTCTGACACACCACTGGAATGAATTCTTTTGGCCCCTCGTGATCACGGAAACGAGTCGGGCTCGGACCCTCACGCTGGGTTTGGGGATCTTTGCGCAAACATCAGAGGGCTCGGCAGATTGGACGACCCTGATGGCAGCGACCCTGATGGTGATTGCAGGCCCATTGGTCATGTTTCTGATCTTTCAGAAACACTTTATCGGGAGTTTCATGCAATCGGGCATCAGGGGCTAAATAATAGCAGAAAGGAACAAGGGGGTGATGCGAGGGAGAGACGCAGGTGTTTGCTTTGTCTGTATGGATAAGTCGATAAGACCGCTCGTTATGTCTTGTCAAAATCAGCGAACTGACGAAGAAGAAAAAGGAGAGATACACATGATGAAACATCTAAAGGCTTTTCTTGTGCTGGGGATAATACTTTCTTTGGTCATCATAACACCAGTATGGGCTGTGACCACCATCAAACTCTATTATCCGGTGCATTTGACCGGCCCTCTTGTCAAAGAAATTGAAGCGATTGTCAAAGACTTCCAACAGGAAAATCCTGATATACGCGTTGAACCTGTATGGGGAGGGAATTATTGGCAGAATATGCAAAAAACCATGGGGGCGCTGCAAGCCGGAAACCCACCGGATGTCGCAGTGCACCTGGCGATTGATGTGGTCACATTGACAAACTTAGATGCCGTGATTCCTCTGGATGAGTTTATTGAAAAAGAAGGAGGAGAAGAGTTTCTGGCTGATTTTTTCCCAGGATTTCTCAACGACCTGAAAACCGGTGGCAAGGTGTATGCCATACCTTCCCAACGCAGCACACCAATCCTCTACTATAACAAAGAGCTGTTCGAAAAAGCGGGCCTGGATCCCACGAAGCCTCCGGCCAACTGGCAGGAATTGGTTGATATCGCGACGAAGCTTACTGTGCGGGATGCATCGGGGACAGTCACTCAATGGGGAATTCTTATTCCGGACGATCCCTGGCTGCTTATGTCCTTCATACTCCAAAACGGAGGCCGAACCCATAGCGAAGATTTCAAGGAGGTCTATCTCGATGAAGAAGCGTCGATTGAAGCACTCCAATTTTGGGTAGACATGGCCACGAAACATAAAATCATGCCTATTCACAAAAGTTTTCCTGAATCTGTTCAGGATTTTGTGGCAGGCAAAGGGGCGATGCTTATCCATTCGACAGGAAATCTCCGATTCGTCAGAGATTCAGCAAATTTTGAATGGGATGTGGCGTTTCTGCCTGAGAATAAGGAACGAGCTGTGGCTATCGGAGGCGCAGGCCTGTTTATCTTTAAAGATATTCCTCGTGAGAATCAAGAAGCCGCATGGAAGTTTATCAAATTTGCGACATCGGCTGAGCTACAAGCACGTTGGAGCAAAGGCTCCGGTTACATCGCGACCCGGAAATCCTCCTTTGATACCCCCTTTATGAAGGAGTACACAAGTGAGGTTCCGCAAGCGTTAGTTGCGCGAGATCAGCTTCCCTATGCACGGCCTGAAATGAGTACGTATGACAATCAGAAGGTTCGCGAAATTTTCCGTACCTATTTTCAGGAAACCTTAGACGGAAAATATACGCCGGCTGAGGGTATGCAAAAAGCCGCTGCAGAAATGAGACAAGTACTCAAGCCATATCAGGATAAATAGAGACTTTTCATGCAGTAGTAGAAGACAACCTCTCATCGGGGATTCATACAACGAATCCCCGATTTTGATAATTTTTCACTTTGATATCATCTCTTATTGAGCACTCCCCCTTCTCTTCATCAAGAAGCCCCATGTTGATAGACCCTAAATTGGTCAGGAACCATAACATCTCCCTGAAACATTCTTTGAGCCTCTTGCTGCAACGTATCTGGTCCTATCCCATGTCTGGGGTCAAAATGGCAAAGATACAGAGTATCAACCCCTGTTTTTTGGGCTGTTTCGCCAGCTTGCCGCGCTGATGAGTGCCCGATGGCATTCAATGCGTTCTCATGACATTCACTGCCAGACGCTTCATGGATCAGGACAGTTGCCCCTTTTGCGGCACGGATGACATGGGACGACGGCTTGGTGTCAGCAGAATACACCATTGATGCCGAGGTTGTGACACATTTTACGCCAGAGGTCACAACTGAATGCTCGACCGGAAAAAGTTCGATGCGCATCCCCGGTATGCTCTCAATAATTCCTGTATCCAGGATGTTCCATTCGATTGGGAACAAGTCTTTTCTTTCCAACAGCTCAAAAATTTCACCCAGTTGCCTGGCTTTTACTGCAGTCTCCTCGTTTGTCACGATCAACAACGGTTTTTCGCGCTTCATGAGCCATAAGCTGTGGATTAAGGCAGGAAATGCGTAGAGGTGATCCGGATGCGTATGCGTCAACACCAGCGCATCGAGATCGAGTGGATTGATCCCTGACCTCAACAAAGAATGGGTAGGAGAGCCTGAGGCGTCTATCAGAAGTGAAGAGCTTCCTTCCGTAACGGCAAAGGACACATTGGAATTCTCTTTTGTCGGGATTGCGCCCATCGTTCCGTAGAAAATAAGTTTCATTGACGATCCCCTTTCGTGAAGAATGGAAGAATAACCGATAGCAACGCAAAGGCGATAAAAACCAGTGCAATCGGTTTTGTAAAAAATACCAGATAATTTCCTCCAGCAAGTTTCACCGCTCTTCGAAAATTTTCTTCAAACATGCCTCCCAGAATCAATCCCAGGACAATCGGCGCAATCGGATACCCTTCCTTTTTAAAAAAATATCCAAGGATTCCAAGTGCAAGCGCAACGCCCATGTCAAACGTTGCCGCCAGAATAGCTTGCCCCTGGATGGCATACGACCCGATCAGAGACAAGATCAGAATAATCGGGACAAGGACTGACAGTGGTATTGCAAGGACTTTGGGAAAGATGCGGACTCCGAGCAACTGAAACATGAGCATAAAGACATTTGACATGAACAATGCGACAAAAATGGCGTACACAAGAGCCATATTCTGACTAAATAATTGATGTCCGGGGACAACTCCCTTAATTAAAAGTGCGCCAAGAAGGACAGCCGTAGCAGAATCTCCCGGGATTCCCAGGGAAAGGGCAGGAATAAGCGCACCTCCAGTGACAGCGTTATTGGCGACTTCTGGAGCAAACACCCCTTCGAGGCACCCGGTTCCCACTTTTTCAAGCTGATTTCTCTCGGATGCCGTGCTCTTTTTGGCTCGTTCATAACTTAGAAATACCGCAATCGAAGCACCAGTTCCGGGAATAGCTCCAATGAGCGAACCAATGCCAGTAGACTCAAGGATAATCCGCCACATGCTTGCAATTTTGCGAAAGGAGGGAAATACCTTTTCAATTTTGATTTGCGGCGGAGCAATCTGTCCCTGGCTGATTCGCTCCAGATCAAACAAGGCCTGGGAGATACCAAAAAGCCCAATAAGCGCCGGAATCAAATTGATTCCGCTGGCAAGCGGCGTTTTAGCAAGCAGGTCAGCAAAAGGAATGCGGAGCGCGTTAGAAAACGGATCTGTGCCAAACAGCGAGAGCGCTAGTCCTAATGCTCCGCTTAAAATCCCTTTTGCCAAATTTTTGGACGAAACCGATGCAATAATCGTCAGTCCTACAAGGGCCAGAGCCGCCTTTTCCGCAGGGCCAAAAAGAAGCGTAAATCTGGCAATTAAGGGAGCAAATAGCACAAGAAAGATCAGGCTGCCAATCCCTCCCATAAACGACGCGATGACTGCACCTCCAAGCGCCTGACCGGCAAGTCCTTTTTGGGTCATCGTCTGTCCGTCATATATCGTGGCAATGGCATTGGGATTGCCGGGGATACCAAGTAGAATAGCCGGAATGGATGCTCCTGACACAGCTCCACAGTACACGCCTAATAACAGTGCCATTCCGGTAGCGTCCGAAAGCTGGAAGCTGATAGGCAGCATCAGTGCAATGCCCATTGTGGCTGTCAGGCCAGGCAATGCACCAAGCACGATCCCCAGAATCTCACCCAATGCAAGCCAGAGCATCGTTTCAAGATTGAATATTTGAAAAAATCCTGCAATAAACTCTTCCAACGGTCGATACCCTCACATTTTTTGTTACCAGGTAATAATTCCTTGTGCCAGGCTCACCCAAAAAACCTGCCTGAACACGAGATACAAAAATTCCGTGCTCCCTGTGGCAATGAACACCGCATGCATGAGGATTTTTGCCGGAGTCCCCCTCAAAAATTTCCTCACAAAAAACAACGCGATGAGAAAGATGAGTGTGGCAAGAGCACATGTGAGACCTGTCGTAACAAGTCTATTTGTCAGCAGAACAATATTCGAACGTTTTCCTGTTAGAAACAGGAAACGGGTTGTCACTCGTCCAATAGAATATATCAGCAGCGTGAAGCCTGTGCTAAAAAGACCCCCTAATCCCCAATTCGGTATCATATTCCAGCTTATATCCTGTCTGGAATTGAAATATATCAGCGTGAACAACAGTATATTTGTTGCCAGGATAAATCCCACATATCTGAAGAAAAAAATGTACATAACAGAAAGCATAATAGTCAGACTAATCAGCTTGACAGAGCCGGAATCTGGTTGAAGCTGGCCGAGTTTTTCAAAGCTTTCTTTCTTTAACGTAAGGTAGATAGAGGCTGCCAGCATGAGGAAACCAACCCCAAGGGGCATGGCCCGCGAGCCAGGGTCCCATCCTTTTTCATCCCCTATCATCCGCCGATGTTCGAGCGAGAAGCCGAAAGCAATGTACAGGAGGGAAACAACAATAAATACTACCGGAATGATCTTTTTTGCGGTTCCAGTTCTCATCCTTATCATTTTCTCCCGCGATACAATAGAGATTCCCTCAATGACTTGTCCGAAAAAAGCGAGGAGCGAGGTCATCTCGCTCCTGCAATGTTCGACAAATCACATCTGAATTATTCTTTGATCAGTCCTGCTTCCGTCATAATAGGGAAATAGGCCTCCACAAGCGCTTCAAAGTATGTATCAAGCTCACCGAGTTCAGAATACTCTGGCAGGAGCCCCTTTTCTTTCATAAACGTCTGGTATGCCTCGGATTCGTAGGATTTTTTGACGATCTCCGACAGGATTTTCTTAATATTCTCTGGAGTGCCTTTCTTCACCGAAAGGGCTCGGAATGATCCGCCAGGCACCTGAAGATTTTCAAATCCTGCTTCTTTAAGGGTAGGAACAGTATTCAACTCTGCAAGCTTACTTCGGCTATGATAGAGGATGACCAGAGGTTGTAATTGCTCCTTATTGGCAAGCATCTCTGACTGTGAGAAGATCCCCACATCACAATGCCCCCCAAGCACATTTGCGAGCAAGTCCTTTCCCCCCTGGAAGGGAGTAACATTAAACACTTTGCCAAATGCCAGGCTCAATCCAACAGACGCGACCCCTGTGGCCCCTCCCATACCAGCATTTCCAAGGCTGATCGTTCCAGGATTCTTTTGAGCATCATCTACCAGATCCTTCATAGTTTTCCAGGGTTTTTCCTTAAGGACGGCGATAATAAAAGGATCCCAATTCAGACCGGCGATACCTTCCAGTTCCTTATAACCATCGGTTAAACCCTGAAGTGTGGCAGAAACTGTATGGGTTCCGCTTGCCAGCAAGGTGTACCCATCAGACGGTAGGCTGAGCATTTCATTCGTTCCTTTGGAACTTCCGGCTCCACTGATGTTACTCACAATAATATTGGCGTCAGTATGTTTTTTCATCTCTTCAACGAAGGGGCGAAATACCAGATCCGTGCCGCCTCCGGCACTATATGGAACAACAACAGTAATTGTCTTTTCAAAATCAGGCCAGGTCTCTGCTGCTTGACCGGTTCCAAATGTTAGCAGACTCACACAAAGGATAAGACAACAGACATAAACACCTCTCACTCTCATAAAGCATACCTCCTTGATGTCTCTACTATTCCTTCGTTGAGGGTACTCCCCAACAAACACCCTCATGAAGAACTGGTAGTGTATTGTTCCGATTGCTCCCCCTGCTATCACATTCTCTCCAAAGAGGGAGATTTCTTGAAGAGAATACTATTATTTTCCCACCTCAACCCCATGCTCGTCCAGGCGACTCATATCTGTCAAACGATTTCTTGATCTTTTTGTTTCGCGTTCATGAGATTACGCCCCGTGCATATCGAGTCATCCTGACGATCTATTCCAGACTGGCGTGCCTTGTCAACATCGTGTCTGACGCCTTCCCCTCTCTTTCCCTACACATCAGAATGAGAACATCAGGGGCAAAGCTTTGTTTAAACAGCGAGCCCCCTGGCTAAATGGAAGTAAAATCTGTCCCCCACTGTACTTTAAGGACAAGGCAGGAATTGTCAGTACGATATCAGTTATCCTGGCGATTGGGGTCTACCATCGACAGAGACGAATACACAATGTCAGAAGTAAGCACACATAACCCTCCCAGAGATCCAAACCATGGCAGGGTTATGACTGTGTAACTCATCTCGACTCTCTCTTCAATAAACCTAGAGGAAGGGAAAGCATGTTTCTTACCCGACGAGGGATTCTCTGCCCATGCCTAAAAACTGGTTGACGATAAACAGCGCCAGACCTGTTGCCACCAGCAGGATCGTTGCCAGTGCCGATGCTGTCCCAAACAGCCCATCCAACACACTGAGATAGATCCTGACCGGCATGGTCATCGTGTTTCCAACGTACAACACAATCGACGAGGAAAGCTCATTGATTGCCGTGACCCAGCTCATAATCGCACCCGATATAATCCCCGGCATCATCAGCGGCAACGTCACTTTTCGGAACGTCCTGCCGGGCGGTGAGCCGAGATTAATCCCTGCCTCTTCCAGGGAGGGATCGATCTGCCGTAGAATGGACGCGCTAGAGCGGACCGAGTAAGGGAGCCGGCGGATAAAATAGGATAGAATGATGATCGCCGACGTACCCACCAAATAGATCGGCTTACGGTTGAATGCGACAATAAAGCCGATCCCTAACACCGTCCCCGGAACAATATATGGAATCATCAGCAACGGATCCAAAAATTTTGCAGGAAGATTCCTTTTCCGAGAAAGCACGAAGCCGAGCAAGGTTCCTACCACCACAATCAGAATGACGGCCGAAACAGAGAACAGGATACTATTCGTGATCGTTTTGGGCACATCGTGGAATATTTTCCGATAGCTTTGTAAAGCGAACCCCGGATGAAAGACAGGCCCCTTCGTCTTTCTGAAGGAAAAGATCATCACCACCGCCAAAGGGAGCGTGCTGATAAAGACAATCAGATAACAGATGAGATGCGCTCCAACATTCTTGAGACCTTGCAGCGATTTCACGACTGGTCGGTTGATCAGCGCGCTGGAATATTTCCGACGTGTGGCCGCATAACGCTGAAAGAACAGCACCAGGGTCGAGACCAGGATCAGGAGGATACTGACCGTCGAAGCCAGACCCGGATTCTCTCCGATCTCACTGGTATACAGATTATAGGCCATCGTGGGAAGCACACGGAACCTGCGCCCCAGAATCATAGGTGTACCAAAGTTGGCCAGAGACATCATAAAAGCGATCAACGCCCCGGCGCTCAATGAAGGCAGCACCAGGGGCAATGTCACGCGAAAGAACTTTCGCAGGCTGGAGGCCCCCAGGTTTTCAGCCGCTTCCTCTAAAGAACGATCCACGGTCATTAACGCTCCGGAGGTCAGCAGGAAGACAAAGGGGTAATACTGGAGCGTATAGACGAGAATGATCCCCCCCGGCCCAAAGATTGAGGGTAGTTCGATCCCAAATGAGAGCAAAAACAAACGCAAAAATCCTTTTTTCCCCAGCATCATGATCCAGGCATAGGCTCCGATAAAGGGTGGCGACAGCAGGGAAAGCACAGCCAGGGTCGCTAAAAGCGTCTTACCCCAGATCTTGTATCTTGAGGTAAAATAGGCCAATGGAATACCAAAAATGAGGGCTCCCAACGTACCTCCAAAGGACACCAGCAGGCTGTTCGGAATAGCACTGGTGTAATATGATTTTGAAAAAAATTCTCGATAGTTCGAAAGGGACAATGCCCCGGTTTCCTTATCGATAAAACTCGCTTTAAAGATGTTGAACAGGGGCAGAATAAGGAGAAAGATCACGATAACGTAGCCGACAATGGTTATCAGTGTCCAAAAATCAAAGCGGTTGAGACGTGACGTTTTCAGACTCATAGGCGTTCCCCCGTGTCCTGATGAAAAAGTAAAAGAGCGTTCACAGGGAACTTCACGAATACCGGTGTCCCATTGGGCAGGATCAAGGCTTCATGCTCAGGTTTATAACGTTCCACCATGACATGCAGATCGGCTCCACAATCTACCGTATACTGAATCAGCGAACCAGTATACGTACTTTTGTGAATGGTTCCAGGGATATTGGAAAAACCTTCTTCTGTGTCCTGCTCAGAGCTGAGACTGAGATCCTCCGGGCGCACAGCTATACGGACGGCTTGTACAGGAGATTTCAATGGCGATGCTTTCACCCTATGCCGGCCAACAGCAAGCTCTGTCCAATCGTTATTGGACGCCACAACCTTCCCCTCAAGAAAATTCATGTTCCCTACAAAAGATGCCACAAAGGTATTGGCCGGTTCTTTGTAAATTTCCCATGATGTGCCTATTTGTTGGATGAGACCAGAGTTCATCACGGCGATTCGATCGGAAATGACCAGAGCCTCTTCCTGATCGTGGGTGACATAGACCGTCGTAATCCCCAACTCCTTCTGAATGTCACGGATCTCCTCCCGCATTTCGATCCTGAGTTTAGCATCGAGATTGGACAGGGGTTCATCCATTAACAGCACCTGGGGTTCGATCACCATTGCACGAGCCAATCCCACCCGTTGCTGCTGTCCGCCGCTGAGTTGATCCGGCGTGCGTTTCTCATAACCGGACAATCTGGCCAACTCTAAGACCCTGGCTACTCGCTGTTTTATTTCAGCGGCTTTGATTTTTCTGCTCTTCAAGCCGAACGCTACATTTTCGAACACCGTCATGTGGGGAAACACGGCATAATTCTGAAACACCATCCCAGTATCTCGTTGATGGGCCGGGATCGCGTCGATCTGTCGATCTGCGATGTAAATATGGCCGGAATCTTGTTGATAAAACCCGGCAATCGTCCTCAACAAGGTAGTTTTGCCACATCCCGAGGGACCAAGCAGGGTAAAAAATTCTCCGGAGGCGATTTCCTGATTAATGTCCACCAGCGCTTTCACACCGGGAAAAGTCTTATTAATTCCTTCAAGCCGAATAGAAGCCATAATTGATGGTCAGAAGATAATGCGATCTTCGAGAAAAAGATCGCATTATTGTCCACATAGAAGATTACAGACCAAGTTCTTGAACGAGTTCCGTCCATTTCGCGACAAATTCCTTCTTATTGCCTGCTGACCAGGCAAAATCGTAAGGAACAATTGTAATCTCACTCATAGGAGGAAGAGCCGGGGAGATCTCGCTGTCGCTGCGAACCGGTCTTCTGCCCATTGTTTCAACTAAAAAGTCCTGGGTCTCCTTTGAAAGCACCCAGTCGATAAACTTCTTGGCGGCATCCGGATGAGGCGCACCTTTGACCAGGGCTATCCCGTCGGGTGCTGCCGTGGTCCCATCCTCAGGATACACGATCTTTACCGGCCCGCCACCTTCGACAAAACGGAACGCGTTATCCTCCAGCGTAATTCCGATCGCGGCTTCGCCATCATTGACGAACCTGGGCACGGCAGAAGAACTGCCGGACAGTACAAAGTTGGCAAGAATACTTTTATAGACATCCCAGCCCTTGTCTTTATAGATGTTCAGCACCGTGGCCAATTGCATATAGGACGAACCGGATTTATCGGCCCGAGCGGAAGAGATCAGCTCTGTAAATTTGGCATCGCTCAAATCCGTCCATTTTTTGGGCATCTCATCCTCTTTCAGCATGTCGGTATTCACGACAAACACCATAATGATACCAGTGTAAGGCATCCAGTTGGTCCCCACTTTGAATACATCGTCGATCTTATCCCAATCCTTCGGAGTATAGCTTTCCAGGAGTGCCGAATTGGCTTCCAATTGCTCTCCGCCGATACTCCAGATCACGTCGCATTGGGGATTCTCTTTTTCGGCCTTGACCCTGGCGACCACATCGCTTGACCCCAGCTTGACCACTTCGGCCTTGATACCGGTCGCTTCTTCAAAACGCGGTACCAGAGCATCAATAATTTCCTGGGTGTGTGCAGAATACAGCACGACTTTCTCCTCTGCCATAACAGCAAAGGGCACCAGAACACATAACGACACAACAAGGGCTGCAACACATGTTTTCCCTTTCATAAATAGAAACCTCCTCTAAAACGACAGGAACGACGAATAGAAGAACCGACAATTGTGTGTCCCCGAGCCGCTCCCTGGACATTAGAAAATACTGAGAGTGTACATACCTTACAGGGGGCTTGCACGAGATACAGACATTCGGCATGTGCGGTCAATCCTTCAACCGAATCTTCCACCACCTCGCGCATGGCAATGACTCCCCTTAAGAGTAGAAATATCCTGCAAAATATGTTCCTGTCAAGTTTTTTTCATCTTTTGTAATGATTCAGCTCAATATCGTAGTTGGGGGGCGCATTCGGATCAAGCGGAATGGAACAATTAACTCACTTTACGCAAATGGTGATATGTGTGTATGAGTGCGTTTCACCGCGAAGCGGTCAGAGTATTGCAGTACGCGCCATGGGGCCAGGGGTGGGCAAGATTTTCCAGGGATAGAATACAACTCTCATTCAGGACGCCTATATGCACGCTGAAAGCCAGTCAATCCTGCCAGGGATAAAATATCCTGACAGGGTCAGTCTACTAACCTCTTGCGAGTTGATGCATAACTCCATCCGGTCATCACCGACCAAGCCGTATCATGCGATCGGTGACTTCTTTCGCTGTCCGAATCAGCTCATCTCGAATTGCGATTTTTCGCTCTTCATCTATGCGCTGAATCGGGCCGGAAAGCGATATACTTCCGAGAACTTTCTGGTCCCTTCCAAATACCGGGGCAGCAATCCCTAAAGAACCGATATACACTTCTTGCTCGGTAATTACATATCCTTGTTTATAGATTTCATCCAGATGTCTTTTCAGGATTTCAGGCTCAGTGATCGTATATGGTGTAAATTGTTCGAGCGGTCCTTCGCAGATGATGTTACGCTCTTCACGATCCATAAAAGCCAATATTGATGTACCGGACGCACCAGCATACAAAGGTATCACGCGTCCTTTTTCAGGGGCAAGCCTGAAAGCAGAAGGACTTTCGACTCCGTATACACAAATCCCATGATCGCCATGCAAGATATTCAACTGTACGGTTTCGCCGGAGAACTCCCCTAAAGCCGTTAGAAACGGTTTTGAAACCGTTTCGATGTCGATCTTGCTATGCACCACTTCCTCCAATTCCAACAGGCGTAACCCCAGATAGTATTGTCCGGTCAGGGCATCCCGTTCGAGCAGGCCGTGTTTCGTGAAGGTTCTGAGAAACCGGTAGATACTGCTTTTAGGGAGGCCGACAGCCATCGCGATTTCTTCCGCTGTCATAGCCGGGCGCTTCCGGCTGAATTGGAAAAGAATATGAATCCCCCGTTCTAATGATTGCACTTCTTTCATTCGAGCGTTCTGTGATGTGTTGTTATATAACCATCCTAAATGAATTGTATCCCTGACAGAGGTGGGACCGGGATATGACAAATGATTCAGGACTGCGAGATCAGCCGTTTTTGCAGGGCTGCTTTAAGAGCAGCCTCTTCAATGGAATCAATGTCGAGTAGTTCTTGCATGCCGGGATATTCCAGCATCGTGTTCCAATACGTTATGGCTCCATACCTCCAAGATTCCACTCAGGCAATTTGTAATCTCGAAAGGGTCTCCCGGGTCGGAATTCCGTTTTCATCCCAGCCCCGGAGCCGGTAATACTCGTCCAGCATCGTCTGCAAATTGTTTTCCGGGCAATATCTGCCTTTTACCGGGCCGTCGGGGATCGGTTCATTCATCACTTTATACGGCAATCTGTCTTGAGAACGATCGACCCCTCTTCTCGTGTTCATCAGGCGTTCAAGGGTATAAATTCGTTCGCCAGCCGCCTCGATCTCTTCAAGGCTTAATTCCCAGCCTGTAACATATTTCAATACGTCTTTCAGCGGCTCACTCACCTGAGTTCCGAGGGAACGTTCAGCAATGAAACGACACAGGACCAGGGAATCGATAATTGCGGTATAATTTTGGCTTTTCACGCAATAACTCGCATGGGCTTTCAAGCCGGGATCGTCATCGGTTTCCCGATAATCAGGTCGTGCATCATGGTGACTACCGCCGCGGGTCGACGTCGCATACGCCAGCCCCATCGAACGAATTCCCCGGGCAGAGTGTCCGGCAATCTCCATCCCTTGCACGGAATAGAGCAAATCCCTTGCATTGCCGCCAAAACGGTCAGCCAATTGTTCCGATCCCAGAGCGAGCCATTCTCCAATCCCTTGTTTATGCGCGGTGAGTTCTACCAGTTCAGCAAGGTGCTCGTTGGGTCCGAAGGTGACGGTGTCGCCAAGTTCTTCAGACGAGACCATTCCCTTTTCGAGGCATTCGGCGACAAAAGAAAGGGTGACGCCCATTGTGATCGTATCGAGGCCCATCCGATCGCACATGGTATTCGCATTAAAAATTGAGACAATATCGTTATTTTCCAGCATCGAGCCGAAGGCATAAATCGTCTCATATTCCGGCATTTTCACCGACTCATCAGCAAAGGCTCCTGAAGGAACATAAACGAGTTTTCCACAGGCAACCGGACAGCGTAAGCACGCGACATTTTTCTGTTTATACTGTTCTTCGATCACCTCGCCGCTGATGTCGTGAGCCAGCTCGAAGGTTTCGCGAGAATTATTTCGTGTCGCGAGTCTCCCCAACTTGTTGATCATATTGACTAGTACCGGGGTCCCCAACGCCGTGAGAGCCTTTGCATTGTCGCGAAGAACAGGGAAATAGCTTTTCTGATACGCAGTCAGTTGTTCCTGATCGGCGATTGTCGTTTCATGCGTCCCTCTGACAACCAGAGCCTTACACTGTTTCGATCCCAGGACCGCTCCGAGCCCCCCCCGTCCAGCGGCGCTGACCCGTACTCCGCTGCAGATGATATTGGCAAAAAGGACTTCCTGTTCCCCGGCCGGGCCGATTGACGCGCTTTCAATACCTTTCCCCTCTTTTTCGACTAATAATGTATGAGTTTCCTCCGTCGAGCCGCCCCACAATTCGGTCGCATCCTTCAGAGCCACTGTGTTATCATCGATCATGATATAGACCGGTTCAGGGGATTTTCCGGAAATAACAACAGCATCAAATCCGGCTTTTTTGAACACGCTCGCAAAATTACCACCAAAATTCGAATCAGCGAAATACCCGGTAAGAGGCGAGAAAGAGGCGACATGGCCTCGCCCGGCCCCCCAGAGGGTCGTTCCATTCAATGGGCCGAGGGCAAAGACGACGGCATTCTCTTCTGCCAAAGGATGCGTATTCGCCGGGACGGTATCATAGATCAATTTTGCCGAGAATCCATTTCCTCCCAGGAATAAACGCGCAAATTGCTCATCGAACGAGTCCGTACGGATTTCCTTCGTACTCAGGTTCACATAAAGAATCGTTCCTGCATAAGCATACATAAGCATTCACAACGAACTGAAGTGGCTGGCATGTATAGGAATCCTGAATAAAATGCACCACAATCCTGCCAGGGTTTCACCCCCTGGCAGGGTTCCCTACCGAACATCTCATCTAGGCTACTTCTATAGAAGCCAGCCGCCACTTCACGATCGCTTATCGCTCACCTCAGACATTCGCTCTTATTGCGTCAGCCAATTGTTCGGGGCTTAAACCAAAACGATGTAAAAGCTGGCCATAAGTAGCGGAATGGATAAATTGCGCGTGCCCAGTTTTGTCCAGTGTGTTTATCGCGATCAAACGAGTTGGATCTATCGGGGAGCCTGCTTTAAAAAGAATTTTTTGAAATTCCGACCAGATATAACCATTATTCTGCTCGGCAATCACAAGCTGTTTCCCTGACTCATACAGCTTTAACAGCAATTGTTCATCAATCGACGGCATATCGACCACACCAGCCCTCACGTTGTCCTGGTCGAGCAATTCTGCTGCAGCAATGGCTTCATGTACCCCGCGCCCGCTGCTGATTATCACCGCTTTGTCATCGGCATGCTCTCTGACCATGTAGCCTTTGCCAAATTCGAAATCAGGAACGTCAGGATAAATCACATCTGACTCGGCTCGCATAATGCGCAGGTAAATCAGTCCTTTACTGCCATCCATAATCCATTTCATGGCGCCGAGCAACTGGTTGGGACAGGAGATATCGATCATTTTGAGATGCGCAATCCCGCCTAAAATCGTCATATCGTCATTACCCATATGAGTCGCGCCATTCGTTTTGGTCTCGAAATTTGGCGCAGTGGCGAGAAATGTCAGGTCCACTCCATGCCCTTCATTGAGCCAGCCGCCCTCCATATCAATCGCTTCCAACCGCTCCTGATAGCCTACGGCAATACGCCGCAGTACTTTCCAATCGAAAAATGGGCAGAACGTACTGACCCAGGTGTTATAACCCAGCGTGGCAAAGGCTTCTCCGATCAGCATCATATTGGCTTCAGCCACTCCGACATTGAGAGCACGATCTTTATCGACCCAGCCGATTCCCGCTTCGAGTCCGCTGGTCGAACTCAAATCCGAATCTACCGATGCAACCTTTGGATGGCGGGAGAACACTTTCATGGCTGAGGTAATCACATCGCTGGCGCTGTACTTTTGAGAGGCATCGAGCACAGGAAGCAGCCCGGCATCGTATGTAATCCTGGAATCGCGAACGGCAGCCCGTTTGGTTTTGACCGGAACCTGGAGAGCGACAATATCTTTTTTCGGCATCACATCAAGATTCATATCTTTTGCAACCGCGAGGAGTTGATTTTGCACCTCTTTATCTTCCAGACTCTCGAAAAAGTCGAGGAATTCGGCAGCGCGATGGTCACGTTGGGCTTTTTGGAGGGTCATCTCTTGTTCGGTCAAGTCATCATCTAAGTTGACTTTATGTTTCACCATAAAATCCGAGAATCCGCCGAACCCTTTTTTCGTCGTACAGAGAATCGCTGTGGGACGTCCGTCGCGCGGATCATCTTTAAAGGTCTGTAAGGCATCGTAAACCGGCCCGTACTGCGTTGCATCCACATCAAACACACGCCAGCCAAAGGCTGTGAATTTTGCCCCCAGATCTGTCATTGGAAAAATAAGCTGTCTGGGGTCATCGAGCTGTCCAAAATTTCGATCGACAAGCACGCACAGATTATCCAGTTTTTTATAGCTGGCATACATGGCGGTTTCCCAAATCGGGCCTTCCTGGAGTTCTCCGTCCCCGGTCATGCAAAAGACGTCGAAATTCGGGCTTTTCTTCCCGACAATGGCCAGACCTTGGGCGGCTCCCATTCCCTGACCGAGCGGACCAGTGGAAATATGAAATCCCGGCAGAATCGGGCCGGGGTGACCGTTCAGCAGACTTTCTTCCGAACGGGAATTTTTTAAAACGGAACGGTCAAAATAGCCAATGTCGGCATAAATCGATGCTATCGCAGCCACAGCGTGTCCTTTACTCAGAATGAACATGTCTTGCCCCAATGTTGTCGGCTGCTCAATATCCAATTCGATACATCCACCATAAAATAACGCAGTTAGCGGAATTGTCGCCGAAAACGCTCCACCGATATGAATGCCTTTGTCAACAGCATCCCGGCATTGTTCCAGGGTTAACAATCGAATATCCGAATCTTTCACCTCTAACAGCTTCACGACGCCTTTCCGGAAGGCGTCTCCACGAGTTTTTCTCTGTAGCATCTCCCTCATCCTCCATGTTGAAAATATCTATTATCACTATACAAAATATATTTCAAATAATGATAATAACTAAAAACATCATCTTTTCCTGTCAAGGAAAAACAGCCTAGAAATATCTGATTCGCGAACAGTTACACGAATGGAAATCGGTAGGAGGAGGTTACGCCCCCGCCAATCTCGTTTCCATGTTGTCACCGCCTCGAAAGAAGCGTTCTGAAGTGCTTGACCGTCTCAGGATGCCCGGCCAGAATCGCGTCCGGAACTTTTGTATTGACAAGCAGATCCTGAAATGAAATGGGGCGACCGTCGAAATATTCCATAATGCCGTGATTGGCCTGTAACATCGCGTATCCTGCCGCAATATCCCAGATATGAATATCAAGCAGCAGCACAATATCCGCGCTGCCTGATGCCACATAACATTGTTGTGCCACACTCGATCCCAAACTCCGAACTTTGCCTTCGTATGCCGGGTCCAGCGAAAACCATTTGTTAAAACGGCCATCCACCAGAAACACAGCTTCCCGATAGGACGGATCGGGAGTTCTCATCCAGGCAATCCGGCCATTTTTGCTGAGAGTGCCGTCAGGCATCGTGGCGAAAAATTCGCCCGTCATCGGAATATAGAAAAACCCACCGACCGGCTTCACGCCTTCCAGTAACCCCAGCGAAATTCCCCAAATCGGAAACCCCCAAACAAATGAAGCCGTTCCGTCGATCGGATCGATAATCCAACGTTTATCGGAAGAAGGGGAAGGGTCTTTCGCCAACTCCTGCTCTTCGGCAATAATGCCATCGTCCGGGAACCTGCGTTCAAATTCCGTTTTCAGATAATGCTGCACCGCCAGATCCGCCTCCGTCACATAGGTCTGATTTTCCTTCCAGGACGGCGTGACGTTACCACAGTACTTCAGTGCAATTTTCCCGGCAGACTTGAGTAATTCTTCAATCAAAGAAATGTCGTATAGCATCAGATATTCTATAGAAACTCCCGGAGTATCAAAGCGAAGCTTTGTCAGCGAAAACACCTCTTTTGCACTCCTGAGTTTCTCCTTGACGGCAGAAGCGGTTGTTTGTCTCTGAACAGCCCCTTATACTATTCCGCCTGAACGACAAGTTTGTCATTGGCTAACGAAACCACTGCAACACCGCCATCTTCAAGTTTGCCGAACAGAATTTCTTCGGCCAGCGGCTGACGCACAGTTTCCTGAATAAGCCGCGCCAATGGGCGGGCTCCATACATTTCATCATACCCATGTTCCGCCAGCCATTGTTTTGCGGGAGGTTCGAGGGTTAAACGGATATGCTGCGACACAAGCTGCTCGTTCAATTCATCAAAAAATTTCTCGACAATGTGTTCCATAATCTCCTGCGATAAAGGATGGAAGAACACAGTTTCCGTTAAACGGTTGCGAAATTCCGGGCTGAAGAGATGTTCGATCGCGTGTTTGCTGGCAGATTCATCGAGGCGCTGCTCAAAACCGATCACGCGTCGCCCCATCTCGCGCGCTCCGGCGTTCGACGTCATAATCAGAATGACATTGCGGAAATCCGCTTCCCGCCCGGTGTTATCGGTCAGGGTCGCATGATCCATCACTTGCAGCAGAATATCGAAAAGATCCATATGCGCTTTCTCGATTTCATCCAGGAGCAGCACACAGTGCGGGTTTTTGCGGATTATTTCGGTCAGCAGTCCGCCCTGGTCGTAACCGACATACCCCGGAGGCGCACCGATTAAGCGGGAAACCGCGTGCTTTTCCATGTATTCGCTCATGTCGAAGCGCTTGAAAGGCACGCCCAGGCTCAAGGCCAACTGTTTGGCGACTTCAGTTTTGCCGACCCCTGTCGGCCCGGCAAACAGAAAGGAGCCAATTGGTTTATCCGGCAGACTCAACCCGGCGCGAGACAGTTTGACAGAGGACACGACCGCATCGATCGCCTGATCCTGCCCGAAGACGTTCTGCAGCATGCGCTCTTCGAGCCCGGCCAATTGATCCCGTTCAGTCTCACCGGCTTTTAAGTCGGGGATATTCGCAATCTGTGTAACCACTTCCTCCACGTCCCCCACATCGAGGATTTGTTTCTGCCGGTCCTCTTCGCGAATCTGATTCAAGGCCCCAGCCTCATCGATCACGTCGATCGCCTTATCCGGCAAAAAACGCTCGGCAATATGCTGAAACGATAGGCGGGCCGCGCTTTCCAAAGCATGATCGGTATATTGCACCTCATGATATGCTTCGAAGCGTGGACGCAAGCCTTTCAGAATCTCAATCGAGTCATTAACCGAGGCCTCGGCGATATCGATTTTCTGAAACCGCCTGACCAGGGCTTTATCGTGTTCGAAATGCCGCCGATATTCCTCGTGAGTGGTCGTGCCGACACAGCGCAGATTATCGGTATGCAGGGCTCGTTTCAACAGGCCGGAAGCATCGACTGATGTGCCGGTGGTGGCTCCGGCTCCGACGATCATATGGATCTCATCGACAAATAAAATAGCTCCCAAACCGGATGGAGCTTTGTCATTATACTTTTTTATGGCCCCTAATATGCCCTTCAGGCGCTGCTCGAACTGGCCGCGAAACTTTGTGCCCGCCAGCAGCGAACCGATATCGAGGGCAAAAATTTTGGTATCACGCAGAATTTTCGGCACGTCTTCGGTGACAATTTTTTGGGCTAACCCTTCGACAATCGCCGTTTTCCCGACGCCAGGCTCACCGAGCAAAACCGGATTATGCTTTAAACGGCGGCAGAGCACCTGGATGATACGCCGCACTTCGCGCTCGCGTCCGATCAGGGGATCGAGTTTGCCCTGTTGTGCCATTTGCGTAATGTCAATGGCAAAGGATTCGAGTCTGAATCCACGCTGCCCTGCGGGTCTGCCTTCGGCGACTCCGCCTTCTTGCATCTCATCGGATTCTTCATCGTCGTCGAACCCGAATTCCGAGGGGTCATCAGCATCTACCGTGCCGTGAGAAATATAATGTAACACACCCACTCGGTCGATGCCTTGTTTTTTCAACATAAACACGGCATAAGAATCCTGCTCAAGAAACATGCCGGCCAGCAGATCGCCGACCTCCAACTCGCTTTTTCCGGATGACGCGACCTGATTCACGGCCCGTTCCAACACCCGCCGGAATCCGAGGGTTTGTACCGGCGAGAACTCAGTCTGCGCATCTTCAGACTGTAAATCGCTCGGAGTACCCGGAAATTCAGGGACTTGCTCATCGAAAAATCTGATCAGCTCCTGTAGCAACTCATCGACATTGCCTCCACATTCCCAAATGATATTGCTGCCGGTCTCGTTTTGCAGTACACTGTAGAGGAGATGTTCGACTGTAATATATTCATGGCGGCGTAACAGGGCTTCACGCACGGCCCCATCGACAACCGCCTGGACTTCATGACGACTCATATATTTATAGAACACGGATGAGACGGATAGACACGGATTTGTTAATGCTGGTTGTCAGTTCTGCTTTGTCAAATTGCAGAATCGTCCGAAACATGGATTCCCGTAAATTGATAAAGTACAATGAGAAACGTGTATATTATGGTATATACCATAATAGCACAATCCGTGAAAATCCGAGCTATTCGTCTCATCCGTGTTATCTGTGTCCATTCACGCCGGTTCGGCGACACATTTCAGGGGATAATGATGTTCTTGCGCCAGATTGCGGGTCTGCATGGCTTTTGTTTCCGCGATGTCCCGCGTATACGTCCCGGCCACGCCTTTGCCTTTCTGATGCACGTCCAGCATAATTTTTTCCGCGGCCGGCCCGGCATGGTGGAAGATAGCCTCCAACACATATACCACAAATTCCATCGTGGTATAATCATCGTTATACAAAATCACATGGTATGCTTTGGGCTGCTTGACATCGATGTGGTCTTCCGTCAAAACATCGCTGTCAAATTCATAATCGAATTTACTCATAAAAACGCCTTACACTTGTAATTTATCAAGGATTAATCCGACAAACTGAAATTCTTGCGAGCGGAACATCCAGCCGAGATGCGTTAAGCATTGTTCACAATGGGCATAACGCCAGGAATAGCCCGGAAACCACGAAAAAAATCGCGTCTCGTCACCGGCCATGAGACATCCCTGCGCTGCCGTAAAACAGCCGATATTAAAAATATATCCGTGAGGATTAGCAAAGACATGCTGGTGCTGTTCGTTCACACAGATCCGGTCTTCCGGCCGCGTAATCGGATGTTGACATACCGCACAGCGAAAAAAGCGCTGCTTTTCATCCTCCTCAGAATTATCGGAACTCACTTTCCGGTCAAGCTCCCTATTTGGCGGTTGTTCAACCTTGAAACACCACAGTAAATTCCGAGATTCAGAAGATTGCCTGTACAGATTCCAACATACACGTTCAGCGTCCATGACAATACCACACCCTTGGATACCCTTGCCCGAATCGTGTTCTCTTGTCAAACTATTTTATTTGTATGGTAGAAGAAATGTTTTAAAACGGAATGTGCGCTATCATGCATAGAGCGTCAAAGCTGATGGTAAAATTTCGAATTCAGCATCGATCGTCCCGATCTATTCTCCATCTGTTTCGAGAAAGACCTTTTCCGGGGACGTCACGTTCACGTGTTTGCCTCGCACACTCATGACGAAATTGGTGAGATGGGAGCAGTCTTGAACCGTATGATCATCTCGCAGCGCAGCATTATCGAACGGATTCAGGAAACCGGGGCCCAAGTGTCTGCATCAGCCGCAGAACTGACGGCTACGATACGGCAACAGGAAGAGGCCATGGGACTTCAAGTGTCCTTGACCCGACAGGTGTTAGAGGCTGTAGAAGCAATTTCCGGCGTTGAAAAAAAAATTGGGAACAACCAATGCAGCATGTGGTGGCAACATCGCAGGAAACGGCAGATTTTGTGCAAACAGCGGGCAGACGAATCTCACCCGGATAGAGGGAGCGGTGCGCTCAATGGCGAAGCTAATCCGTGAATTGCAAAAGTCGTTTATTGCCATCGACCAACTCTATGATGTCGTCCGCAATCTGCAAGGCGAAATTTCTTAATTTCAGGTCACGTCAGAACCTGGGCAGCATGAATTACAAATGGCGCTCCCCACAAAACCTCACGAAATGCGAAAGAACAAATCTTCACAGCCGTTGGAATGATAAATATACACGCCATAAATCATCTTAGAAATACCGTGTGAAAGATGATGGTCCAGAAATGCTTGTCTGGGCTGACAGGCAGGAATGCCTGTCCTACCAACGGTGAGATAGTATTTCTCAGACGTTCCACAGCCTCCAGGACACCATTTCGGAAGTCAGAACACACTGCAATCAGTACACACTGCAAAGCTGTCAGACAGTTTAAAACTGTCTGACAGCTTGCCATGAAGGTTCGATTGTTGAATCGAATCGCCAGACTCAGCCAAACATCAAAATTTGAGGTTTTATCAACAGAATAATTCCCAACACCAACATCATAACTCCACTGATCAGCTTGAGCACACGGCCTTCTTTTTCACCGAGCTTGCGCCCGCCCATTTTCCAAGCGAATACGCCAACAATTACTGCCAGCGGAATCACATAAATCACATTATACAGGACCAGATAGGCATATTCTTGCCATTTTGAAAGATTTTGTAAGGTTAAAATTCTGGTATAAATAGCAGGAAACCCGGCAGTACAGAGCAATTCGATCAAGTTCGCTGTCACGGCCAGCACGATTGTTCCCAGGATCATGGCCGGCAGGGCGGAGGCATTGACCACACTGCGCATGCGCTTAAACAATTTCGGCTGGGCGGACTCGGGAATGGTCAGCGATACGCCTTGCTTGAAGAAAAAGAAATCCTTAAAGTTAATCGCGCCCATCACGACTGCCACGACTCCGACAATTTTGGTCAGGAATTTGATATGCTTCGCGAACACAAAAATATTCAACCAGGCGATCATAAACAGAAAATAGATGACTCCTGAGGCGAGCACGAAAATTCCGCCGATCATCAGAATTTTCGTTCGTGATTTGGCGTAAATGACCAGCGTCAGAAGAAAACAGAGCACCCACATAGCGCAGGGGTTAAATCCGTCCAGACCACCAATAATGAATGTGAAAAGGGGTAAGCCAATACGAGAGATGTCGAGTGTCACACTACCGAGAAGTGGAATCGAGACTGTTTCCTTTTGTTCTTCATCAGGCACAGACTGGGGATCCGGCGACGGCGAAACCTCAGAGGGCTGCTGAACCGTTTCCGGCAACGCTTGTGCGTCAGGTTGCAGCATCTGGTCGGATCGCGGGGTCGATTGGGAATCAGATTGACGTTCAGCAGGGCTCAATGATGATGCTGATGAAGAAGACGTCTGCTGTTCCGGCACGTCGACCTGGAAATCCATATCCTTACGAGGCGCAATTGTTGCCGGAAAATGATCCCAGCCGACAGGCGCATTTTTTGAGGCCTGATCCCGAATCATCCAGACGATCTGAAGCGGACCAAGCTTTGATACAGCATCAGCACAGCCGTTTTTAATGCAGGCCACAACCTGTGCCTCAATTTGACGGCCAGAGGTGTCATCGGATCGAAACCCTACAGAGTTCCAGGTTCCAAGGAATGTCATCGGGACACTTGACGTTTTTATCTCATGGGCCTTTCTCATCCGATCGGTAAACAGCGTCAATTCTTCATGCCTCCATACCTCAAACCACCGCATCTCTAATTCCGGATACTTTTCATGAAGTTTCAGCAAAAACGTTTTTTCTTTCTCACAATGCGGGCAGCCGTCTCCCCAAAACAGATATAAAATCGGATGGTCGGCAGCACTCGCCGCAGCAAGAGATAAAAGAGTGACCACGACAACAATCAAAAGAAAAGCATGAACTTTTATTATAGTATTCTTTACCGTCATTCTCATTAGTAACCGTATCGTGCATTTGGGAAGGCATGCAACCTAAGCAACAAGCATTGCTGCGATCAGTTTTCCTCCCATATTATAATTTGTTACAATCGTTCAAGATCAACGAGAACGATAGGACAACCTTCGACAAGAGCAATCCCCCAAATTGCTTCAATGAGCTTCTTTTCCCGCATCAGTACCGGTAAACGATGGATGCATCCGACAGAGATCGATAATAATTGTTTCGGGTATTCAATATAAATTCCTCGAAGCATTCCTTCACCTTTCTGTTTCGTAAGAAGAACTTTTGGCGAAGGCTCCAGCATTGAAATCGCTGCTGTATTCCGAGCACAGAATGCTGATTTTTCAGGAGCAGCATGAAAATTTCTCCAGGGGTCTGATCGTTCATGCAACTGCAGTCGACTTGAGAAATCAAGAATTTGGAGATCCCGGGCATTATACCGAACACGGCACTCTTCGCCGAATGGTCTGGAGCTGACAACGTCCTCGATATTCAACAATTCCTCGACTTGTCCGGCATCGACTCCAAAGAGAGTATTACGCACGGAAAAAAGCAGCACAGAGATGTTGTGTCTCACAGACTATTGATTACTCAGTTTTCAACAGGTTCCTGAAGATCTTTTTCAAATCCAATAGGGTCAAATTATGTCCTTTATAGGTCGCTTCTCCGATAATGTACTCGGCAAACTCGACTTCTAAAACGGACGGGGCGAGCTGAATGCTCTCCTCAGGAACTTCCAAAACATCTTCGACCGAGTCGACTAAAATACCCGAACGAACAGCATCCACTTCGCCAATGACAATCCGGCTCTGTGTCGTCAAAGGCACTGAAGGCAGGCCGAAAACCCTTCGTAAATCCAACACCGACTCGATTTCCCCTCGGACATTAATGATACCAGGAAGATAGTCTGGCATTCCAGGAACATACGCAATTTCTGTCACCGTCACAATCTCTTGGATCAATTCCCCGTAAAACGCATAGAAACGATCGTCAAATGCAAACACAACAAGTTGGACGGTTTTCTCCTCAATCTCGCTCGCCCGCTCCCGGTCTTCCCGGCGGGCTACGGCCTCAAGAATCTCTTCGATGCCTTCGTTCATTTGTTGGTCCTGTGGCACACTGAGTCCCTCCAAAAGCCATAATAACCCTCATATTCATAGAATTTCCCCTCTCGACATATAAAAATCATGACTCCATAGAAAGTCAATGAAATTTCTCCAACATTTTATCTCGACCATGTAAAATTTCCGGTATAACAACAATATGAGTCGTTCATACCGGATCTGCCATACAAAGTTCCCTTTGACTGACTCAGGACGAATGGGGAAGAGATATCAATTTAATGTTGATGAGTGCTTAAAAGGTTTCACGTCAACTAAGGATTCAAGGAGAGTGCCGGGGATCGATCGTTCTTTTCACTATAAAAAAAGCTGACATAAGGATATGCCAGCTTTTAGGCTTGGTTGCGGGGGTTGGATTTGAACCAACGACCTTTGGGTTATGAGCCCAACGAGCTACCAAACTGCTCCACCCCGCGTTAAAGCGCTCCACGATCATTAAAAAAACCGTGCGAAAGATGATGTCCAGACCTTCGTGTCTGGCTCACAGGCAGGAATACCTGTTCCTCCAACTGTGATAGAGTATTTCTCAGACGTCTCTACATTTTCTCAACAATAATTGAACTTGGTTGCGGGGGTTGGATTTGAACCAACGACCTTTGGGTTATGAGCCCAACGAGCTACCAGACTGCTCCACCCCGCGTCAACTATTGTTTTTTTCATGATGTATAATTTACACATCTGAATGAAAAGGGGTTTTGTCAAGTCTTTTTATTCTTTATTTATGAATCTTCTTAAAAATTTTACTCTTATTCTTTCCTATTTTCTCAAGAGCATTCTCAAAAAACACTCCGCTATTGTTCCAAAAATGGAGAGCATGACTTATAGCTCCAATTCACCTATAAAAGAAGGCAGTATCGGTAAGTGGCCCGGTAGAAAAAGTGGTAAATTCCCTCCAAAACATCTGATAGACCTTTCACACACAGACAGTTCACCATATCGAGACAGTAGCGTTCCTCTTCTGAAAAAATAATTTTAGAAAGCGGGTGTTTTACGTTTCCAGCGCGATTGTGTCAAATAAACATTAAATAGCCCAAGAAAAGCAGTAGGATAACAATATCCTAAAAATGGTGCTTGACACCGAAACCTCCTTCTGGCAAAATCGTTCAGTTTCCCATACCAGAGTTATAGACAGGGGACAGAAACGTTATCAAAGCCCCAATTTTAAAGCAAACGTAAGGTCGTTGTTGATGGAAAAAACCCTGTATTTTCAATTATTAGGCACACGAGGTTCTCGCCCGGTTCTCTCTCGTGATTTTGTGACGTTCGGGAGCAATACGACGGCATACAAAATATGGGCTGATGGTATGTTTCCGCTTTATGTCGACGGAGGGAGTGGCCTTTTTCGGGAAGGGGCCAGGTTGAGTGAATCCATTACAGAATTCACATTTATACTCACCCATTCTCACTGGGATCATATTCTCGCCTTTCCATTTTTTTATCCATTTTACCGCCGCGATACGACTGCTCGTATTTGGGGTACGGCTTCATTCAAGGAGACCTTCGAGGAGCTTTTTAAGCATCAATTTCAGACCGATGCGTTTCATATTACCTACTCGGAGATTCCAGCCCATATCGCGTTTCATACAGTGGGAGGTTCAGAAACATTCGTCATTCCTCCTCCCGGTTCGAATCCGCCTTCAAAGTCAAAGAGTACGAGACCGATGTATACAGTTTCGACGTTTCAGCTCAACCATCCGGGCATCGATCTGGGCTATCGGATCGAATTCGGAGGGAAAGCGATCGTTGTTTTGACCGATCTTGCCCCAATCGAAAACAATCATCTCGGGCACGGCATGCTCAATTTTACAAAAAACGACGAAATCCGATACTATGAAGGGTTGGTCGAGTTTTGCCGGGATGCTGATTTGCTCCTGCACGACACTCATTTTAATGAAGACAACATTCGGGGAAAAGAAAGCTGGGGCCATTCGACGGAAGTGATGGCAGTGACATTAGCGCAGCACAGCCATGTGAAGAAACTTATTTTGGGTCACCATGCTCCAGAAGATAATGATCAGGCCATTTTCAAAAAGCTTAAACATGCTCAGCAGCTCTGTAAAAGTCATGATCTGGAAGTGCACATTCCTGAAGAAGACGAGATATTAACCCTTTGACGAGTATATCGATGAACAAGATAAACATTATATTTTGGGGGACGAGAGGCTCTATCAGCACACCGAAACCAGATCAAGTCATTTTCGGTGGACATACGACATGTATCGAGATTAAAGACGGTCACGACTCTCTCTTATTCGATGCAGGATTCGGCATTGGGCGGTATAGCGATTTTTTAGAGAAAAAAAGCGGCGAATACCATCTTTTTTTTACGTATTTTCATTGGGATCATGTCCAGGGGATCGGGTATTTTATCCCTATCTTTTTACCTCAGACCCATCTCCACATCTACTCTCCCTGGCCGGTCGATAAGCTCAAACGGCAATTAAATTATTATTTTGACTATTCTTTTGGTCCCTTTGAATCTATTGATGTGCTCGCCTCACACATTTATTATCATTCCTTGAAGAAGCCCGTTTCTATCAACGGCTTCACGATTACCCACTACCCCAATACCCCCACAGGAAGTTGTTATGGCTATTGCATCGAACGGAATGGGAAGAAGATTGCGCTCATCACGGATCATGAAACTAAACATGGCGACTCCTATACAATTTGGGGCAATGATTATGATGTCGTCATCCATGATGGGCAATATACCGATGAAGAATACGCCACCACATATCAGGGGTTTGGGCACAGCACATTCAGCGGCGCGATTACCAACGCCCGTAATATGGGGGCGAAGAGAATCTTCATTACCCACCACGCTCCATTGCGAAGCGATCAGGCCCTCATGGAGATCGAGACCTCCTTACAACACAGCCATCCTGATCTCTCAATTACCCTTGCCAGAGAGCAGGAGATCTATACGATATAAATTCTTTCGAAGCCTCTTGTGAAAAAGACATTCCCCTTCATCCAACTCCCTATACCGCGTTTGGCAATCACACGGGACGATCACAATATTCCTGTAAATAACAGGAGATCATCACCGTCGATCCCATCCAGGCTTTTGAGTCCCCATCGGAAACAACGTCAATTACAACATGGATCATTGGCATGGTGCGCCAGTATTTTCCTCTCGAGATCAGCGCAGGGGAGACCTGACAGGTTTCCAAAATCTGTCAGGTCTCTTACGTACAGATCTACACACCGGGAAGCATAAAACCCCGGACGATATCCAGCAACTGATTGTAGCCGCCGATAAACTGTTTCAAGGTGCGTTTTGTCGCTCCGTATGAGTCGAATTCCTCCACACTCATACCATCAGGCTCATAGGCTTTACGAAAATCCTCGAATTTACGCGATAAATCCTCGATAACCTGCGGGTCCATCGGTTTATCTGTCGTATCGACAATCGGCACGTCCGACCTATTATAGCGAACCTGCCATTTGTATGGAATCGTATGAATGATTCCGTCCCCAATCAACATCGACCAATGGAGTTGGCTCCGGTAGGCCGCAGTCAGCATCCGCAGACGATAGCCTCGCTCTTTGTAAATCTGGACCGCCCGTTTCATCGCAGCCACCCCTGCCATATCCAGATAGGCCGGATCGATGATAATATCCTCCCGGTCAGCCACAATTTTCAGCCAATCGTCCAGACGTCCAACCATAATGGTGCACACAGGGGTCATATCTGAGATCTTTTTACCTTCGGTTTCCCGGCGTTTCAATCCGCGCTCAACAGCCTCGGCCGCCGCGACTGCTTGAGGTACCGTAAAACAGACCGTGGCATTCACATTCACTCCCTGATAGGTAGACTCTTCGAGGGCTTGGATTCCGGCCTTTGTGACTGGCATTTTGACTTGCATGTTAGGAGCTAATTTGCTGAATGTCACCGCTTGTTCGGTCATAGCCTCTGCGTTGCGATAAAATTTCGCATTCGTCTGAATCGAAATTCGGCCTTTCAGCCCTTTTTCCTTCTCGAACACCGGCAACAAAAGCTCTGAGCCTTTCACGGCCATCTCTTCAATAAGCTGCCAGGCGACTTCATCCTCATTGAACGTCGGATTCTCTGTGAGAATCTCTGCGATCCGCTCTTCCCACAAATGCATTTCTTTTTTGAGCACATTGTAAACAATCACAGGATTAGTTGTAGCGCCCACCGCCCCTCTCTCGATCGCGTACGTTAATTCTGAGACAGCACACGAATCATTCCAGTAGTCCGTATTGGTCGTGGCCGCCATTTCCTGTAGTGGTGAATTATATGCTGACATGTTTTTCCCTCCATCCGTTTAGGATCACGATGATTTAAGAATCTGTTACTTATGACTCATACTTAAAAACCTTATACTTCGACTTTCAAACTCACCAATTGGTGTTTTCGACAAATCTCCCTATCGAGATACTTCCAAATGCCGGATTATCTTTGCAGGCTCTAATTCAAGAAGAGAACGGAAAGCACTCTTGCACTTCCAGTTTTTGTCGCACGAACAATTCGATGGGGGGACGTTGCAGGGAAGTACAAACTATCACCTTCTGAAACCTGGTATTCACTGTCGCCATAGTGAAAAATCATCACCCCTTCGATGACATAAATCAGTTCCTCACCGTCATGGGAATTATATGGTACAGATTGAGGATCGACTTCCGGGGGCAAGGTTAATATGAATGAATTCAAATGGCTATCCGGCTTCCGTTGGATGACAGTTTCATATCGATACCCGATTTGCGTCAAATCGCCGATAATCTCCTTACGCTCGCCTTTTCTGACAAGAGAAACTCCGCTTTCGGATTTCTCATCATCAAAAAAATACGAAATATGCACATTCAACGCATAAGCAATCTTACTCAGGGTCGGAATTGGAGGCGGTTTTTCGCTATTCTCGATTTTTGAAAGATAGCCTGGCGTTAAACCTGCTTTATCAGCCAACTCTTGAATCGATAAACGTTTTTTCGTGCGTAACTCTTTTATTTTTTGGGCAATCTCTGAATAATCCATATCAGTGTATGCCCCTGGAAGATATCTTCATATCAAAAATCTCAGAGTCAGGGTGTTTGTGTCATGAGCTTTCCATTTCGTATATGACATATCATAGAATACACCAGAAATATCGCTGTTCATCTCTCTAATACAATTTAAAGTTGAATATAGCGAGATAATTCCTATTTGTCAAATTTTATTTCCTAACACGCACTTTTCATCAAAAGACTCTCAAATAAGGGCACCTTTCCTCACTGTACAGCATTATTCATCGGCATTGACACATCCCTGACAGAGTTTGAAACCCTGTCAGGATTCATGCTGGCATCAATGCAAGTGACATCCTCACATCTCTGTTAGCACAGCCTGCATTGGCACATCCATTCGCACGCATGTGAACAAAGATGTTCACATGTATGACTCGTATTGAACGCTTTACAATCCCATCTTTCTATTCACATACAGGCAAGGACTCTCTAAAAATAAATCTTCACAGATATTTTCGAATCAGAGCTTACTTTTTACTTTGACAAAAAACATTCTGGGCTTCATGATAGGGAATAGAGTTCTGATAATCAGAGATACTCCCGATTTTCTTGAAGAATGATTCCCCACGTTTCATACACGTGGAGGGGACGGAAGAAGAGCCTTGCCGGGGAGAGATACAAGATGATATTACGAAAAACAAAAATCGTTTGTACGATCGGGCCAGCCGTTCGAGAGCCACTTCTTATTCAACAACTCCTACTCAACGGGATGAATATTGCTCGTTTCAATTTTTCTCACGGCGACCACGCCTATCATCAAGAAAGTATGGCTATGGTTAGAGAAGCAAGCCTTCAAACCGGAATCCCGGTTGCGTTGCTGCTCGATACGAAAGGACCCGAAATTCGAACCGGTCACATGAAGGATGATCGTTCGATTCAGCTCATCACAGGAAAGCACCTTATCCTCACGACTGATGACGTTGCAGGAACTGAGGAGTGTATCAGTATTTCCTACAAAAGCCTTCCTCTTGAGATTTCATCCGGCAAACATATTTATATTGCGGATGGCGTCATCGATCTGGAAGTCGAGTCGATACAAGGCCATGACATTCATTGTCTTATCAGGCAGGGCGGTACAATTGGAAGCCGAAAGAACGTAAATGTTATCGGTGTCAGAACTGCACTTCCTGCGATGACAGAAAAGGATGAACTCGATATTCTTTTTGGCATCGAACAAGAGGTTGATTTTATCGCAGCATCATTCATTCGTAAAAGCTCCGATATTCTTGAAATTCGAAAGATTTTGGATACCCATCAAGCCAAGATTCATATTGTTGCGAAAATCGAAGACGAGGAAGGGGTCGAAAATATTGACGGTATTATCAATGTCTCAAATGGCATTATGATTGCCCGTGGCGATCTTGGTGTGCAACTCAGTATAGAAGAGATTCCTCTTGTCCAAAAGCGAATTATTGAAAAATGTCACGCAGCCAATAAGCCCGTCATCACGGCAACTCAAATGTTGGATTCGATGATTCACAATCCTCGTCCAACCCGTGCAGAAGCATCAGATGTGGCAAATGCTATCTTCGACGGAACAGATGCCGTGATGCTTTCTGGAGAAACGGCGTCAGGAGCATATCCGGTTCAAGCCGTTCATACCATGCACAAAATCGCCGTCGCCGTCGAAAATAGCCGGGAATATCCTCAGAAGATGAAAAGTACAGCAGGGGATACTTATACTGAAAATGATATTGCTACGGCCATTGCTCGGTCAGCATTCTTCGTTGCGGACGAAATCCGCGCCTCTGCAATCATCACCCCAACACTCAGCGGAAACACGCCAAAACGTATCAGTAAGTATCGGCCACGGCAAAACATCATTGCCGTGACGCCGTCAGAGACCGTTCGACGCAACCTTTTGCTCTACTGGGGGATTCATCCAATCATCACAACTCAGGTTTCTTCCTCTGATGCGGTGACGAATAACGCCATTACGATTGCATTACGGGAAAAATATATCCATAACGGGGATAAAGTGGTGATGGTAGCCGGCATCCCGCTTCATTCTCCAGTTATGCTTAATACGATCCGTGTTCATGTCATCTCGACAATTTTAGGCAAAGGCACACAAGGCATTGGGAAAATGTGTACCGGGAAAATTTTCCTTGCCGAGAAGGTACAGGATGCTCAAAGGGTGGGACAATTCAAGACAGATCTCATTGTCGTCACCAAAACACTCGATGCCAAATTTTCTCCGATTTTACCTCTCGTAAAAGGAATTATCCTTCAAGAATATTCGACGCTCTCACGAGAAGAGATCCTTGCAAAAAATCCTGAAATTGTCATGATTACAGGGGTCGCTAATGCTTTAACAAGCCTCGAAAATGACATCCTTGTCAGCATTGACGGCGAAGAGAAACTTATTTATGAAGGGAATGTCGAAGAAAAATAGTGCCCCATCGTTCCTGCGAAGAGGAAAGAATCATGCTCAAAGAACTCGATGCTATCGACTTGGGAGCCAGTACTATTCAACAAATCGTCCCCCTTCAACAGCTTCCCGTCCCAGGATGTCCGGTCGTATGTCCATCGCACCAGCATCAGGCTTCAGATCAAGGCACGATCGGAATCGTGTTACCTGGCCTGAAACACTGAGGGCTGAAGGTCGGTTATATCGGAGAATTGGGAGACGACCACGTCGAAATGCTCCTCTCAACATGTTTAATCAATGACGGCATCGTTAAGGTGGGTTTATCGATGCCTTTCTCACTGGCCTGACATATTTGGGGTGTACAATGGCCGGACAATTCATGATATGATAAGATTCGCCAATGCCTACGGTGGTCGACATCCATCGAGTCTCGAGAGACAAGGGCAAAGAAAAAGCAAAGCAGACATCGAACGCTTTTTAGCAAATCATCACTCGCGCCTTTGTTTTCGTGACAGCCTAAAAACCGCATGGAAACTATTGACAAATTTTCCCAAAAAAATAATGACGATCTTAACTCAATAATAGTATACTTCATGAAAATATGCTCTTAGATCAGTTGTGCCTGGATTCATTTGGGGGGCTGAACGACCTGAATATCACATATAGATGCTGGAGAGAGCTTTCAGAGCGCTCTTTCGCATCTCACAACTCCTCTTACTAAAAGATATTATGAAACCTACGACATACCTGGCTCTTTTTGTGATGTGTTGCCTGGCCAGTATACAGTCTGGCTGCGGCAAAAAAGGAGATCCGATCGTGCCCGTCGCTCCTCAGCCACGCCCGCCAACAGCGATCTCCGGACGCCTTAACCAGGACGGTATCACCATATCGTGGAACCCTCCGACCCGATATACACCAGACAAAACTCTCAATCTCAAGGACATTCAATATTTCACGATTCTTCGCCAAACCGATACTCCTGTGACCAATCGCTGGGAGTTCTCGGAAACAACCGAAGGCTGGTCAGAAGCCGGGAAAACGCTGCCGCTTAAATGCTATAAAGGCATTTTACGAACAGCTTCGGAGCATTCCTATCTTATCATAAATTCTCCCGAAGATCTCGGTCTGGAAGCTGACGAAAATCGCTATATCCGATTTACGCTTTGGGCGAGAAACTGTCAGCAAGGCTATGTCATCTTCATTACGGATCAAGATGACACATGGGATACTGATTTTGACCGTCGTTTTCACCCATCAGTGCACACCTCTTATTATTCGTTTCAACAGGTATTTAAATCGGTCAAAGTCAAACCGTTCAGGGTGATTTCGACTCCTCCGAACGTTGCTCATGAATATGTTATAGATATGCACACGCTCCCGACCTGGACTGGCAAGATTCAGCAGATCGGCATCGTCCTCGAAAACAATCAACCACCCGATGAGAACGATACCGCTCAAGCCGCTGAACAAGAAAATGTTTCTTCCGATGACCTCGCATTATCCGACAACCTCCTCGAAGCAGGAGTCGATAACATCGAATTTTCTGAGACATTTGAGCAAGCTCTCTCACAATACGAAGCGCCTCCCTGGGTATTTATCGACGACACGGAAGGCTGGACTTCTCAGTATTCCGATCAGACATTTGGAGCGTTAGATGGCGTATTATATGCGGAAGGCCACGACACCATCGTCCTATTGTCCCAAGCGGGTCAGCGCATACAGGCCAATGACGTGAAACAGATCGTATTGAGGATGAATGTCACGGAGGGACAAGAAGCCTACCTGCTGTTCAAAGAAGGGGCACACGATTCATTTCCCAATTTTGACGATGTTTCCGTACAGGATTCCCCGCAAGCCGTACGAATTCCATTACAACACCATGGACAATTCCATACGTATACGATCGACATGAATCGTTATGTTGAACTATTGAGTTCGTCTTTCTCTCGAAAGAAGCCGAGTGCACTGCGAGAAAATGACCACACTGAGGCCCAGGACCTTCCCGCTCGTGAGCTGCCGATCATCGAGATTTCCCAGCTCGCCCTGGTCTTTCCCGCTCTCCAAGCTGGACACCATCGACAGATTGCGATCGACTATATCGATGTCGTCCCAAAGATGAGTTCCCCACTCTTACTTACGCAACACGACCTTCCATCGCTTCAAACTCTTGCAAACACTATCAGAACGAAGCGCCTCACAGAGCATCTGGATTTCGATATCTCCTACACAGAATTGCCTGAAGAAGAGGAGCAAACACCAAACACGCAAATCACCTTAATCGAGATTTCTCCTCGCGATCCGTTTCCGGCCACGATCGAGGACAACACTTTCTCTTTAAGAGATACTGGAACTTTCAAAGTGAAAGCAGGTAAAAACGATGCAGAAACGACAGCAACGCTGGAATATGGCAACCGGTATACGTATCAGGTGCGTGTGACCGATCGAAAAAAACGGGAAAGTGAGCTTTCATCTTCTGTGACTGTCGATTTTGTTCGGCCCCCCACTCCACCGCGAAACGTATCGGCAAGCCCTGGCGACGAACGCATTACGCTGAATTGGGACAGGCCGATTTTCACCGTTGATGGGAAAAAAATCCGAGAGCTGACAGGCTACCAGGTCTTTCGCTCACAAACTCCGGCTGAATATCTCAAAACTTCACCGAACGAGCCAGAGACAAACCCGGTCCTCACTGAGACGCCAACGGTTGAAGAACCCAGGCCGGATCTGCTCACAGTCGCTCCCAAAACGCTCATTGCCACTTTACCTGCCGATCAAACTCATTTTACCGATAAAGGACTGCAGAATGGAAGAAAACATTACTATACCATTGTCACACGAACCTCGAAGAATTCAAATTTCGGCATGAGCGAACATTCTGAAGAAGTGGTTGCTGTGCCAGTGGATAATAGCCCGCCTGCCAGACCAACTGATCTTGTTGGCGTCTATCTGCATAACACAGTGAACCTGTATTGGAAACAGAACAGCAAAAAAGACTTTGGCGGATTTCATATTTATCGGAGTGACTCTGCGGCAGGACCGTTTCAGAAACTCAACACTGAGGCTGTGCTGAAGGCGTCTTATGAGGATGAGACTGTGGCAGCAAACAAACACTATTACTATCAGATCACAGCCATCGATGATGAGCTGCCTCCCAACGAGAGTCTTCCGTCTGAGATGACCCTCGTTGAGACCTTTCCGTTGGATTAAAAAAGCATACTGCTGATGATGAAATCTGACAGGTTTTTTACTGCCGTAAAAACCTGTCAGATTTCCCCCATGCTAAACTTTTCGATAGAGGCGGCGATTATTGATGACGTTCTCGATGTCTGCAATAGCATTCCGGGCGGCTTTTTCGCCAGCCTTGATAATGCCCTCTGCCTTTCCAAAATCGTTCCAGGTATAGCCAATGAGTTCGGGGGCAATCGTCACGTCGGCAATCATCCCTTTTGCAGTGCTGATTTCATACTGAAGATTTTGAAACGATCGAATAATGATGTCGATAATTTTCAGATTTTCAGCACAGCCGACGAGGTTTTCGTAATCTTCCGGCGGAGGCGTATAGCTGGGGGTTAACGGAGCAAAACTGTTCACCCCTACAAGAATATCAGCTCCCATTTCAAGTAAATCGCTCAGAGGAACCGGATTGATGCTTGTCCCATCCACCAGATATTTCTCTCCGCATTTCACGGGAGGAAAAATGCCCGGCATGGCAATACTCGCTTCAATCCCTTCAAAGAGAAGGCCGGTATTTAAGACGACCTCTTGCCCGACATCCAATGCCATTGTAATAATCCGCAGGGGAATTTTCAGTTGATGAAACGTAATCTTGTGCGGAATATATTCCGACAGCAACTCTATAATTCGACGATGTCCCAGTAATCCGCCTTTAAAAGGGTAAAAATCGCGAATTGAGACTAAAGGCAGATGCTGTTGCAAGCCCAACACCATTCGTTCAATATCCGAAGCGCTCATGCCAAGCGCATACATCGCCCCAACGATCGCGCCAGTATTCGTGCCGGCAATCATGTCAATCGGGATATGATGCTCTTCCAGGACTTTTAGCACGCCGATATGGGAGAGTCCCCTGGCCGCCATTCCTCCTAAAGCCAGTCCAATTCGCATTCCGGCAACATGTCTGGCAATCCGGTCGATGGTTACACTGACTTCTGTATTCGGAAGCGACCTGGTCACGATTTCTCCCTTATCGTAGAAGTGCTGTTCCTCCATTTCCCCCGGAGGAAGGATAAGGGGTGCTCCCTCTGTGAGGTGGACATCGCGTTGCAGCGTATCCTGCGGGAAATAATAGACTGCAATAAGATCCTGGTGATCGAACATCCCACTCGGCGGCTCCTCTCCGATGGGAGAAAGGAGCACGACCCGATCCGACAAATCCAGCGCCTCAAAAGTATTATTACTGATTTCAGCAGACGTATTAATCACGATATACTGAAATCTCGTCTTTAACACACTCAGGACACCTGCAATCTTTTCCCTCGCTATTTGACCAGTCCGAAGCAGGTCGGCAGACATAGTGACTAAATCAAATCCATCCGTGTGGGAACAAAGTACCGCATTCAGAGTATCTTCATTGACATCCTTTTCACCAATCGTTTGACAGACAGGCATTCCTAAAATGAGTGCAATGTTTGGGGAGGTCATCGTCATGTCCAAAATGACAACAGGGTGTCCTGTCTGTTTATATAAACTTGCGGCAAGATTCACAGCCACAAAGGTTTTGATCCGGACTTTTTTCGGACTGTACACTGAAATGATTTGACTCTGTTTCGGCTGCTGATGAAACATCCTCCATGTCCTTCGTCGAAGCCGTCGATCGATCGTCCGAATGATATTATGCATCACAGTTGGATCGCACTCAACCAGGTCGTAGAAACTTTGCCGACCAAGCAGCAGGACTTCGGCATCGATGGCAGCCTCTGCCGTTACAGTTCGGGGTTCATTGCTCAAAAGGGCGCCTTCACCAAAAAAATCTCCGGCATTGAGATAGGTCAATGTTTCAGTATGCGTACTCTCGATGGTGGTGGTGAGTTTTATTTGCCCGGAAAGGATAATGTACAGACAGGAGCCAACATCGCCTTCTTTACAGATCTCGGCACTTCGCGGATAATACTCTTTCCGTAGGGTCGGAAGAATCCGACGCAATTCAGAGATTTTGACGTCTGAAAATAACGCGTTTTTTCGTAGTTCAGCAAGTGAGATCAAGAATTCTCGCTTTATCACCAGTTGCTAATATGCCATCAGCAAGTGATGATCGAGGCTTACCTGGGGTTCACACATCGTAACACAACCCATTTCATCGGCTGACCGACCGGTATCTTTTCAGGGTTTGCCCGGCCAAAAGAAAAGACCCCTTCTTCCCACTCGACCATGGTTTGCAACGCCTCGGTCCCTTGCATACGTTTTTTAGGCCGACTTGTCGGGTCGACAAGAATAATATGGGTAATCTCGCCATACCGGAGATGCATAGAGCCGGTCTGCTTTGTTGTTGGGTTTGTTAAGGTTACAAAACCGGATGCATTCACTAAACTTAACATTTGGAGAATTGAGGGTAAGTGCTCTTCCTTGAGATTTGCAAGCAGTGTCGTATTTTTTTTCTTCAGCACGCCGACGCTCGACTTCACCAATCGATCCAGTACGGAACGCAAATCATCTAAAAACGAATTCAATGAATCAATATTTGTCGGCTCGACAAGAAATTCGATATTAGCGGCCTTGAATGTCTCTTGAACCTCTTGTTCCTGATCGTCACGGATGATAAAAACCATCGGAATATCAGTTGTGGTTGTACTGGCGATGGAGCGAACTTTTCTGTAAACTTCCAGGGCTTCTTTCAATGCAAACATTCCGAGCTCAACAAACAATAAATCCGGCAGAAAGGCACCGCTCTCTTCCACCTGATTGATCAAATCTTGCAGCGCATCACTTAATGACGGCACAAGAATCACCTCATGTTCTGCTAACTCCAGCATTTTGGAAATATATTGATGCAGCTCGGCACGGGCATCAACTAGCATAATTCTTGCCACAATGTTCCCTCCTCATTCTCTATACGTATGACGAACTTATGAAGATGATATGTGAAATATCTGTGCTTAACCAATAATCGTCTTTATTTTTTTGACCAACTGGGCAATGCACGATTTCATATCCTGATCTTTTCTGACATAATCGCGCGCGCCGGAAAGCTCGACAGCCCGTTTAATCTCTTCTTCCGGCTTGGCCGAAAAAATTACGATCGGGATTCCCTCAGTCTCATCCATTCCGCTCAACATGATTCCAAGATCCTCTCCTTCAAGTGCGGGAAGATTTAAATCCAAGATAATCAAATCCGGTTTCGTTTCCATCTGTAGAATTTGAATATGGCCGGATTCCGCATCTTCTGCAAATACAATATTAAACCCATGTTTTTTTAATTCTTTTGATAAGATAGCTCGTGCAAACTGGCTATCCTCAACTACCACGAGAGTCTTAGGCATAAATCATACTCCTTCTCCTTATGTTCGATCCTGTGATATGTATAAGCACAACGATGAGCACATGACATGACCAGTATGCACCCATGTTTTCATCCTACAATCTATCCGTAAAAAGGTCAACTGAAAATTCAGAGATTTTTCTTTATAGAAATTCCAAAGACGTCAACTCTCTGAGGTACTCTCTGGCGGCATCATCGGAGGGCTCGAGTCTAAGGTACCGATTCAGCAGAGTCACCACTTCATTTCTTACTGTTAAGCATTGTGTATCCTGATATTTTTGACGCAATACCAGCGCAAGGTTGAATAAAATAAAATCCTGCATTTCATCGACATGCAATGCCTCTCGCAGTACATCCTCAGCTTCGTCAAATTTTCCGAGTTCACCATACACGACACCGAGGTTTGTCAGAATATTCGCCCCCCCTTCCTGCTCATTGTCTTGTTCAAGGAGAGCAAGCGCTTGTTCTTGATAAGTGATGGCTTGAAAGAATTTCCCCTGATATCGACGCAGCACTCCAAGCCGTCACAACGCTTTGGCATGATTGAGTACAACTTCAAGTTCGATATACATCTGAGTGGCCTGTAAATGAAGGGCCTGAGCTTACTGGAAATTGTCGAGCTTGCAATGAATGACTGCAAGCTCACTTGTGACGTCCCTTCACCCTTTATATCGCCCGCACTACGATATTACTCCAACGTATGCCCATAGGAGAGCAGCGCATCATGATATTTCCCAACTTTTGCCAACTGCTTTCCGTGTGAGACAGTCTTTTCAGGCTCATCGTTTTCCATCGATTGTACTGCTCTCTCAGGAGGCAGGAGTATTGCTCCGCAGCCCGGGTTCCAATCCGCTCCCCAGAAAAGAATGAGCACAGTACTCAGCCCCCCCCCGGAAGCAAAGAATGTTCATACATTCACCACAAGAAATCTGCGTCTATGCTTATCGTCGTATAGAGGAAAGCTGGCAAGTCAAGCTGACATTGTCAAATTATTTTACAAGCGTTTATAAAGAGGGCGTCGCTGTTTAGCCCATCCTGTCAATCACTTTTTCCGAAAAAGTTGTCGTGTATCAATGACAAACAGACGTTTTTGACTTGACAAGAGAATTGTTATAGGTGTTATAGATACTGTAGAACAATGCAGCCCTTTATAAATTATCAGGTCGGGGAAAATAGATGAACCGGTACATTTTACACGTCAATATCATGGTAATCGTACTGCTCTGCTCTATCGCAGTACATGCCGAAACCGTTGTCATTACCGGCGAGCACCTCAATGTTCGTTCCGGACCGGGGCGAACATACGATATTATCGACGTTGCTCATAAACATGAGCGGTTCGAAGCGCTCGAGCGGCAAGAAGGATGGATTCGAATCAGCGTGGAAGGGATGGTTGGATGGGTTCCGGAAGCCGCCACCGATGCTGTCGCTGATACGACCATACAAGATTTGCTGGCGCAGGCAGATTCCTATTTTCAGCGACAACAATTTACGACCCCGGCAGATGCGAACGCTTACGACATCTACCGGAAAGTCTTACACATTCAGCCTGATAATGTGCATGCTCAAAAAAGAATCCAGCAAATGGCAAGGACGTACAAAATTTGGGCTGAGCATGCAAAAAACAGCGATGATCTTGAAAAAGCGACAATTTTCTATCAACGCTATCTGTACCTCATCCCCGATGATGCAGAAATACAACGCGCGCTGCACTCTCTCAAACGTCCCGATTCAATTCAGGAGAGTTCTCTAAAGATTCTACGGCTTCGACACGAGTCCGCGACACTCTCTCAACAGCATATCGTTCATATGATTCAGCAGTATCATTTCCACCATCCATCCGATTGGTCAAAATATGGACTAGCACCGAGCATGACGGGCCATTTTCGCCATGAATACACCAGAGATCATTCCCACGGAATTCCGATCATCCACGATCATGCGACACAACTCATGTGGTTGGAAAAAGGCCCGGACAAAGCCTTAACCTGGAGACACGCTGTCGAATATGTGAAACGACTGAACCAACAGGCAACAGCCGGATATACAGACTGGCGCTTACCAACAATTGAGGAACTTGCCTCTTTGATGGAAGCTCAGAAAACCTCATCAGGTCTCTATCTCGATCCGATTTTTGGCTCACAAACATTATGGTGTTGGAGTGCAGACAGGTCATCAACAGACGACTCAGCGTGGCTTATCAGTTTCAACAGAGGCGGAATACAGCAGCATACAATGGAAAATACGGCATTTATGTTAGCTGTCCGTTCTGATCGCCAATAATCCGGACGATCTCGTCCAGGACCTCATTCCCAACGTTGGTCATTTGAGGGCCACATCATACATTCTTCATGAATATATCGGCTTACTGATGTATATAAGCTGGCAGGGTATATTTAATCCCCTATGCCATACACATGCCGCCTTGCTAAGGTCGGCCAAGTACTTTTCTGTAACGAAGGTTCGTGCCGCTCAAAACGGCATCCATGACGGGCAGAATGAATGACGCGGATCATAAAAAAGGACATGTCACAAAAAAGAAGGAGGAAAATGGGCCCACCAGGATTCGAACCTGGGACCGACCGGTTATGAGCCGGTGGCTCTGCCAACTGAGCTATAGGCCCAAAAGACGAAGTCTTTCTTAGAAGGAGGTGGGGAAAATGTCAATATTTATTTTGACAATCAACAGTAAAAAGCCATTTCTTTTTATGTCCAACAACCTCATGTGTTCCCCCTCAGACGCTGTACTGTTTCATTCTCACGTAGTGTGTTATAAGCGGGCCGTATGTACAGACTTTCTTACTGACACAACAAGCTTCATACTTTCTTCAACCTCCTGGAAGCATGAAGCTTGTTGTTAATGCTTACTTTCCTTCTGTTAAAAAACTCCGCAGTCTGTTGCTCTTTTTTACACCACGGAGCGTACTCATAGCTTTCTTTTCAATCGTTGAGATTTTCTCCCGTGTGATATCAAATTCTTTACCCGATTCTGAAGCCAGGGGAAACTCATTATTTTCTCCGATTCCGAATCGCATTCGTAAGACCTTTTCTTCACGATAGGTCAAAGTGCTGAGCACCTGACGAGTCTGTTCTTTCAGATCTCTGCCAACCACAGCATCTGACGGAGCCAACGCCCCTTTATCTTCGATAAAGTCTCCTAAATGGCTATCTTCTTCTTTCCCAATAGGTGTTTCCAGAGAAATTGGTTCCTGGGCAATCTTCATCACCTTCCGAACTTTTTCAATCGGAAGGTTCATTTTTTCAGCAATCTCAGCCGACGTTGGCTTGCGCCCCAATTCCTGCACCAAATAACGCGATGTTTTAATCAGTTTATTGATCGTTTCGATCATATGTACCGGAATTCGGATGGTCCGAGCCTGATCGGCAATCGATCGCGTGATGGCCTGTCGAATCCACCAGGTCGCGTATGTACTGAATTTATACCCACGTTGATACTCGAATTTATCAACGGCTTTCATTAAGCCAATATTTCCTTCCTGAATCAGGTCGAGGAATTGTAGGCCGCGATTCGTATATTTTTTGGCAATGCTGACAACCAGTCGTAAGTTCGCCTGAACAAGTTCACTTTTCGCATTTTCAGCGCAGGCTTCTCCGACGTTAATACGTTGTAAAATTTTTTTCAATCGAGCCGCAGACACGCAGGCTTCCAATTCGACACGACGGATTTTCCGGCGTCCGTTTCGAATAATTCGTTCGTACTCTTCAACCATTTCCAGGCTGATCTTTTTCTCCGTAATAAGTTTGTCACGTTCCTCATCATCAGAACGTTTCAGGCGTCTGGAATATTTTTTTAATTCTCCAACAGTCATCCCCATTTGTCCTTCACAAACAGCGATTTCACTTTCACCACGTTCAATTCGTTTGACAAGCCCTTTAATTTTTGCCACAATGCGCTGCACTTGCGCCGGATGAAGACTTAAACTTAACAAAATTTGCGAACATTTCTCCATCTCTGCCCGGATTGTCGCATCGAGTTTTTTTCGCTTTTGAGAATCAACATTTCCGGAATTGAGGATATTTTCCATCCTCACCATCTCTTTTTCACTTTTTCTCAATTCATTCGCTTTCGCGATCACTTCTTCTTCTAATTCATCAATACGATTTTCCCGAATTTCATCACTGTCAGTCACTTGCACAAACTCTCGAATTTTAATACGATTAGCCTGAAAGCGTTTTGCCAGATTGATGACTTCCCGTACAGCAATCCGCGTACTGGTGACAGCTCGGCTCACTTCGTTTCGGCCTTTTTCAATACGCTTGGCAATTTCGATTTCCCCTTCTCTCGTCAGCAAAGGAACGGTTCCCATTTCACGCAAATACATCCGAACCGGGTCGTCAGTTTTTCCAAGATCTTCGGCTTTTACAGCTTCTTTAACCGGTCGGGCTTTCCCTCTTCCTTTGATCATCAATGCCGTCCGTTCCGATTCAACAATCTTCTTTTTATCAGTAATCTCAATATCCATTTTGTCGAGCAGCACAAAGATATCGTCGAGTTGATCGGGGGCGACTACATCTGCAGGAAGATGATCATTAATTTCATCGTAATTCAGGAACCCTTTTTCTTTGCCCAAAGTAATCAGCTTCCTCACTTCAGGTATTTTCAACGCATCATTCATAGATTCTCCCCCTCTATCCCAATGTTGAGCAGCATGTCATTCTCATACAAAGCATTCACCAAACATCTTGCCAATATTTTATATTACGCCTTTCTGTTGCATTTTTCAAGCATTTATTCAATATTTTTTATAATTTCTGTTTTTTTCTCCATAAATCTTTATTTTTTTGTTCGAGAAACTCGTCTAAAACCGATCGATCTTTCTTTTCTTGCGCATCCCGAACCTTTCGAGTCAAATTGCGCGTAGCATGTTCGAACTGTTTGGTTCGAAGCTGAGCCACACAATCCCGCAACGTTGCCTCTGCATCAATCACCATATCAATCTGCATAAACAAACCAGAGAGTGCCTGTTGAGCACTCTGGTCCTGAAACGCATCGAACACCCGTGCTTCGAACTCGGTTTTATCACCGTACATATACAATTTTTCTAACACCTTCCGGGTAATCGGATGGGAGAGATCCTCCGGGACCAGGGTCCCACGGATTTCGGTAATCAGGCGTTTATCTTTCAACAACGCCTTGATGAGATATTGTTCAATCACAGGGATCGCTCCAGCCTGAGCTGTCTTCCTGACGGCTGGAAGAACAAGCCGGCCTTTACCGCTTCGGGAAATGTCTTCCAATTGACACTTAAGCGCAGCATCTGTAATTCTGACAAGATCCGCTGTTTTGTTAATCTGGGCATCCCGTTCGATACTGTTCGGAATTTTCACAATAATCGACAGCAATTCATTCGCACACGCAATGCGCTGGTCAAGCTGCGAAATATCGTAGCGTTCAAGAATCCGCTCTCTGACAAAATCGAGTAAAAGCGGCGACCGTTCGAGCGCAGTTCGAAATGATTCGCCCCCCTCCCTTCGGACAAAGGTATCGGGGTCCTCTCCCTGGGGGAGAATTGCTGCTCTTGCTTCAAGATCTGAGCTGAGGAACAAATCTAACGTCCGCATTGCCGCCTTAATACCCGCCGAATCAGAATCGAACACAAGCACGACTTTTTTCGTATAGCGCTGAATTTGCCGAAGATGGGACTCTGTCAGCGACGTCCCCATCGTAGCAGCGATATTCTGAATGCCAGCTCCGTAAGGAACGATGACATCGAAATACCCTTCAGCAATCGCCAGGAACCCTGTTTGACGAATAGCATCCTTCGCCTGGTGCAGGCCAAATAAGACCTTCCCCTTGTGAAAAAGCGTACTTTCTGGTGAATTCAGATATTTCGGCATCTCATCGCCAAGCGCTCGTCCACCAAAAGCAATCACCTGCCCTCTCTCATCATGGATCGGGATAATTAAACGATTTCGAAACCGATCGTACTGCCCGACCCCGTTTTTGCGTTGAATCAAGAGTCCACTTTCCAGCAATAGATCAGCCGAATATCTCGAAATGAGATGTTTTCGAAGTCCGTCCCACTCCGGCAGCGCATACCCCAGAGAAAACTCACGCTGCATGGTTTCATGGATGCCGCGTTGCACTAAATATTGGCGAACTGTCTCGGCTTGTGGATTTGTCGCGAGCACCTCGGAAAAATACACGGACGCCTCACGGTGTATGTGCCGCAGGACTTCGTGACGCTTAAACTGTTGCGCAGCTTTGGCATCGTGCTTTTTCTCCGGCAAACGAATTCCTAAACGGGCTGCCAACACCTGAACAGCTTCAGGAAACGAATACTTTTCATGCTGTATCAAAAACGAAAATACATTCCCTCCGGCGCCGCATCCATAACAATGGAAAAACTGCTTGGCCGGGCTGACGACAAATGACGGAGTCTTCTCGCGATGGAACGGGCACAGACCCTTATAATTCTGCCCGGTCTGTTCCAGCGCCACATACTCCGAAATCACATCCACAATATTCGTCTGGTGGCGGATTTCTTCGATAATCTCTTCAGGAATGCGCGATGCCATATGTAGTACCCAGCAGCGACCAGCGTCGCATAGTCCGATGTCATTCGGCGCTGGACATTATATTCTTCGGTACTTTGTATAGTACAGGGACTTCCCTTCCTCAAAAAACACTTGTTCGTAATCAGAACGATAGGGACGCTCCTGATTGAGTTCCGCATGAGTCAATGAGTAGACATAGTCAAATCGTTCGTGACTCCGGAGCAGTTCAAGCGTGTCGGCCATATATGTTTCGACATCAGTAGCGATCTCCAGACAACGTTCGGGCAACAATTTGCGCGCACTCACATCTAGAAATTCACGACTCAATAATCGCCGTTTCGCATGGCGTTTCTTCGGCCAGGGATCGGGAAAGTTTACATAAATATGGGTCACCGACTCATCAGGGATATAGCGTTTAAACACATGAAACGCCTCTCCCCACAAGAGCCTAACATTTTTGAGTTCAGCGCATTGAATCTTTTTTACGCCTTTGCGGTAGTATTTGCGTGAAACTTCAATTCCCAAAAAATTCACATCAGGGTTTGCCCTGGCATGGCCTATCAAAAAACCACATTTTCCAAATCCGACTTCTATTTCAACCGGAGCAGAGTTCCCAAAAATGTTTTCCCAATTGAATTCCGATTCGATATTTTGGTAATGAACTTCAATCTCTGTCATGTCTTTTATGCATGTCTATTGTGCTTGGAGTATCAATCAAGCCCTATTTTAAAGGCAAAACGAAGCGTTCGCACTCCTAAAGAATCCTTATACCGTACGCGACTTCATCGAGACACATGAATGTCAACACATCACAACGACACAGACTATTATGTACTCAGAAGCGGTATCATGGAACCAGTTATGAAAAATATGCGAAAAGGTAAGAAGAAGATAAGCCAGACAGGGAACTCACGTTGCCCTTTCTCATTTCGTGGTCATTTCGAAGACTCCATCCCAATTATTGGGAGGCGGATTCTCCTTATATTGTGTACATCGTTCAATATAGATCTCAGAAGGACTGTCATCCGGCACAAAGGTTCGAGCGTGCCGAAATTCTTGAACTGCGGTGTCCCAATGCTGCTGACGATATGAGATCAATCCTTGCTCAAAGCAAGCTTGCATCGAGCAGTATGCTTCAGAGACCTCATCATGAACTCCCAGGACCTCATAAATCGTAATAGGTTCATATTTCCCTTTTACCCGGACTTTGTCGAGCTCTCGCGTCACAATATCTCCAGGAAGTTGACGGAATGTCGATTCATTGATCACCACACTGGAACCATATTGCTTATTGAGCCCTTCCAAACGCGAGGCAAGATTAACGGCATCGCCAATTGCCGTATATTCGAGACGTTGCTCCGAGCCGATATTTCCAACAACCATTTTTCCGCTATGAATTCCAACTCCGATATGGAACACTTCTTGCCCTTGTTCTCGCCGTCGATCGTTGAATGCGGTCAAAGCGTTCTGCATTGCTAACGCAGTTCGTACAGCCCGTTCGGCATGATTTGGTTGAGGGGTTGGAACCCCAAATATCGCCATGATACAGTCACCGATAAATTTATCAACAGTTCCCTGAAAGGTAAACACCGCTTCAACCATTAATGTGAAGTATTCGCGCAGCATATACACGAGTTCTTTGGGTTTCATTTTTTCAGCCAGGCTTGTAAAACTTCGGATATCAGCAAAGAGGACAGTGGCTTCCCGCTCTTCCCCATCCAGAATGATCTCTTCGGGGTTATCAAGGATCAAATCGACAACTTGTTTTGTGACATAACGGGTCAACGTATCTTGCAGGAATTGCCGCTTTTTAATTTCGGTCAGGTCGGAGAAGACAGAGACAACACCATATTCAGAGCCCTGTTCATCTTTTAACAGCGAACTGTTAATACCAAGAGGAACGATCTCTCCAGTCTCTGAGACAAATGGGACCTCTTGATACATGTGCGTCTGGCGGGTATAAATCACATTGATTAAGACATCGTTAAACTCATCATTGCCTTCCAGGCCGAAAAAAACTTCAGGATAATACCTCCCTAAAGCAGATTCGACAGGGACTCCGAGAATGTTGGCAGCAGAAGGATTAAACGTGATGATTCTGCCTTCGAAATCCAACGCAATCACGCCATTATCCATGCTGTCAAGAATATTCTCAGGCAACATAGCGCTGCTGATCTCCCCAGATTTTTTCTCTGGAAAGCATTCCTGTTCAGAGCCTTCGGAATCTCGCATTTCTTTCGTTTAGAAGCTCCTTCATCTCGTTTCACATATGTGTTACATCAAAAAGCTGCAAGGGCATTATTCACATCGGGGAATATATTAAAGATTTTTGTAAAGCCAGCAAGTTTAAAAATTTTTTCAACATTTTTCTCCAAACTGGCGAGCTTTAAATCGCCATTTCCGGCTTTCGTCCACTTCAGAGCAGTGAGAAAGACTCGTAAACCACCACTACTAATATAATTGACAGCAGAAAAGTCAATAATTATTTTGACAATCTGACGTTCTTTCAACGAATTTAATTCTTGTTCGATTTCTGAGGCGGTTTTTGCATCAATTCGTCCTTCAATTTCTAACACCTGAACGTCAGAACCTTGCTCTGCTTGATACGCTTGTATTTCCATAGACACTCCTCCTAAAAAAAACAAGCCGTTCAGACCACCTGATCGGCTTGATGTTTATACACGGCGAGAATGAGCTCATTCTTGACGAATGGGCGATGAAGATACTCCACTTCATCCATGAGTTCGAAAATAAAATAGTTCCCAAATCCTCCAGGCGGCATCTCATAAATAGCCGCATCTTCCACATCCGGAATTGAATAGTTTCTGGGGTCAAATCCTTCACTTTTATCGGCAATAATCACTTGAGATTTCGAACGCTCGTCACGGCAAGTCACGGTCACGGTTTTCCCAGGCAGGTTTTGAAAAGCGTGTTCTACCAGATTTGAGATATGTTCATCAACGGCGACTTCAAAATTATTAATTTGATCATCAGGCAGATGGGCCTTTGCCATAAATTCAGCGACAAAGTGTCGTATCAGCTCCAAACTGTCCAATGTGGCTTCGAATTTTGACCGAACTTCCCTCATACGAGAATTCAACTATTTCGAACCGTAATACTCATAATTATAGTAGTAATAATACCGATAATAGCCATCCCGTTTAATATCAACATCGTTCAACACCACGCCGATAATATTTGCGCCGACGGTTTCGAGCTGATCTTTAGCCTTTTCGATAATGTCCCGACTTGCCATATTTGCTTTCACAATAAACAGCACCCCATCAACAATTGATCCTAAGACCGATGCATCGGCCAACGAGCTAATTGGTGGCGAATCGAGCAAGACCAGATCGAACTGCTCCTGAACGCGCTCCAGAAAAGTTCTCATTTTTTGGGATCCCAATAATTCTGATGGGTTTGGGGGGATGATACCGCATGTAACAAGCCATAGGTTGGCAATTTTAGTCGGGGTAAAAATTTGATCGTATTTGACCGCGTCGCTCAACATATGCGTTAATCCCTGAGAATTTGGAATTCCAAATAAGCGATGCAGAATCGGGCGCCGCAAATCCGCGTCGATGATCAACACTTTTTGTTGAGCCAGCGCGAATGTCACTCCGAGGTTGGCAACAGTCGTCGACTTCCCCTCGCGAGGGATACAACTTGTGACAAGAAGCGTTCGGAGAGGATTGTCGACTTGTGAGAGAGCAATGTTCGTCCGTAAGGTTCGATACGCCTCAGCAGCAATCGAGTGAGCCCCCTCTTCCCAGATAAGTTGTATGTCTTGATTCTTCCTCCGGCTGCGATGTTTGGCCATAAATTATTTTCCTCCTTCCAGGGCATAGTGTTTCTTTTTGCCCAATGAGGCAGAGGAGCTTCCTGAGAGTTTTTTACTCTGATGTTTATCGATTTTTGGAATTGTTCCCAAGACCGGAAGGCCAAGGTGGAATTCGATGTCTTCGGGGTTTTTGACCGTTTTGTCAAAATATTCGAATAAGAACGCCAGGCCAATTCCAAGCAATAGGCCAATAATCGCGCCAAATGCGCTGATCTGAGCGCGTTTCAACGGCGGGGTGATATTTTGGGCCGTTCTTGCCGATTCGAGGATACGAATCGTATTTTTTTCTACCAGATCGCCTGTAATACTGGTTTCCTTAAGCTGGCGGAACAACAGATTATATAGCTCCTCCGTCGAATTTACCTCGCTTTTCAGCTTCGAGTACTCCAGACGTTTTGTGTTGATCTCAACGGCATCTTTTTTGAAGGCAGCTATCGCTTCAAGCTGGTTTTGTTCCTGGCTACGCAACACTTTGACATCAGTCTCAAGTTTTTTGAACTGTGTGTTAATCACATTCAATAAATTCTGCTGGAGCGTTTCGAGCTTTACATCCATTTGCTTGATTTTGGGATGCTTTTCTTTGTACGATTGAAGCAGACTCGCTCGTTCAATCTTTGCTGCCGTGATTTCTCCTCGTAACTGCTCCAGTATCGGATCGTTCAATGTCATCGCAATTTCGGTCACAAGCCGGGTTCCCTGCTCACGGACTCTTCGTAATTCCGCCAGACGAGTTTCACCTTCGATCCGTTTTCGTTTAGCCGCTTGATAGGCATTCGTCAGCTCCGCAAGCTTTGCCGCCTGCACTTCAGGAGCCATTTCTAACGACAAAATTTTGTTCTTTTCCTGATAATCAGAAAGCGCCGAATAGGCATCCTGCATTTTCGTACGTAAATCGACAACCTGTTCATTCATCCAGACCAAGGTCTCGCGAGCTGAACTCAATTTGGTTTGTAAGTTATATTCGATATACACTTCGGCCATTGTATTCGCCAGGTCAATCGATTTTTCAGGCGTATCTTCTGTCGCAATAATCTTAACGAGATAGGTTCCCCCCACCGGAACGATTTGGACCGTCTGACGAATTTTCGCGATCACTTGCTCTTCATTACCTGGATCGACTCCGTACTTTGTTAAATCCAATTCTCGAACCAGGCGTTCAAGCATCTCACGACTTTTCAAAATATGCAATTGCGTTCGCTGGTCCACACCTTCGTTAAAATATTCCTGATAAAATGGTTGACTGCCTCGAATATTCACCAGAGCAGGCCGATCAGGCTTGACAATGAGGGTCGCACTCGCTTGATATTTAGGTTCAGGATCAGGTTTACGATAGAGACCAATCACTGTTGTCACTGTTACCAAAAGAAAGGCAGAGAACACGATCCAACGCCTGCGCCGGATCACAAGAAAATAATCAATGAGATGTACATCTTTTTGCTTCATAAAAAATTTTCAGTGTCTACTTACACAAAAAGTAGAGACAGAACGCGCCAATATCGCCACTCCATCTCTACTTTCTATTTTCGTCACATTATGCTGGAATTAGAAAAAGCTTTCTGGAACAATAATCATATCTCCAGGCATGATTACAATGTTCTTCTCCATCTCTCCGCTTTCCATCACATCTTTCATTTTGACCTGAAAGGTTTTGGTCTTTCCATCTAACTCGCGGACAACTTTAGTTCCGTTTCTCGATGCAAATTCAGAGAACCCACCAGCTCGCAAGATGGCATCCAATACCGTATCATTTTCCTGATACGTGTAAATTCCTGGTTTTTCCACACTTCCGACAACATAAAACTGTTGAGGTCCCAATGTCGGGACATCACCACTGACTGCCGCCTGTCCCTTAGCTCCTTTCGCCGCAACCATCACCACATCACCATCTTCGAGCAAGACATTCTGTGTTTGATCGCCATCAACGAATAGGCTTGCCAGATCAGTGACGATCGGTGCTAATGCCTCTCCACCTCCGCTCAGCTCTCCTTTCGGAAGGCGAAGGATTCGGGCTTCCGTCGAAAATGATGTCGGTCCTCCAGCATTCAGCATGGTTCCCAGGAGGCGGTGATCCCCCTGAAGTTCTTGATAGCCAGGCTGCTTCACCATCCCCATAATATACACTTTCTTGCTCCTGGGCTTGAGCACGTCCACTAACACCTCAGGATTCACCAAATATTCACGCTCTAATAATGTCGTAATTTGCGCATCGAGCTGTGCTGTCGTCAACCCGTCGACACGAAGATCGCCCAGTAAAGGATATGTAATGAACCCATCGGTCGATACTGTCACTGTTTTGTCAAGATTATCCTCATTCAACACTTTAATTTGAATCATATCATCCGGGCCGAGAATATATTCTTCAGTAGGTCCCTGACTGGTTATTTGCTGTTGAATCAAATTTTCCAAAACGAGTTGAGTGTTCTCAGTCGTTTCGGCTTGCTTGTCTTCCGCTTGCGTATCTGCGACCGAAAGCGTTGAAATATCAGATATCCCTTTTCCACCAGTATCTATGGGTTGAGCAGACACAACAGGCGCTGTTACGACGGCAGGAGATGTCGTCATCCCAACCGCCTTTCGAATACGATTCAATTCTTGTTCTTTCACTCGTAATTGCTGCTCGACAGAGGCCATCTTCGCAACTTGCCCTTTTAACGAATCGACTTCGACAAGCATCGTTTCATTTTGCGCTCGAAGCCCATCTCGCTCGGTCAGCAAACTGTCTAATCGTTCTTTCAGCGAGCCGACCTGATCGTGGGCAAGGCTTAAACTATTCTTTTCATCTTGTAAGGCTGCAATTTTTGGCAAAATTTTCTGAAGGTCTCCGTCAGACTGAAGAGAGGAGGGCTCCACCGATTTTCCTTCAAGTTGATCCAGTACCGCCTGTAATTCCTGCCGCATGGCCTGTTCATTTTGTTCCACGAGAGATGTCGTCGATTTGACTTTGATCATCTCTTCTTCAATTTCGACAATACGGTTATTCGCCTCTTTCACTTTCCGTTCGAGTACCTGAATCATCGAGTCTTTAACAGCAACACTTTTTTCAACCTCAAACAACTCTTGTTTAATTCGTTCCCGCTCCTGAAGCACTGCTGACAATTTCTCGCTAAACCATTCTAACTGCGCAGGCATATCTTCCGGCATTGTTTCACTTGCTGAGAACCTTGTGACAGGAGAAGTCTCAAGTGTTGTCTTTTTGGGATCAGATGGTGTAAGATCCGTACTTTCAATATCGATCTTTTTCACGGGACCGGGCACGGCAGTGCTACTTATCGTCCCCCCATCTTTCTGAGAAACAGCTTTGGGAGAGATTTGCCAGATGTCAATCAGAATCTGATAGGGATCCGTTGACGTTGAAGGAGTATAGGCAATATCCGGGCTCACCAATTCAATAATATTCTTGACACTGCTTCCAACCTGCTTTGCAACAATCGATTTCACGACGGGATCACGCACTTCCAATTGTTTCATTGAAGCCGTCATCTGCGCATTAAAGACATTCACGATAAGTTGGTTCCCTTCGCGAGATGTCGCATACGAGGCCTTTTTATTCAATGACAAAACAACGCGAGTGACCCCAGGCTTGTCTTTCACTGATTTCTTCGAGACCCCAACAATTGTCGTTGCTGAGGAAGGAGTCCCCCCTTTAGAATCCTGACCTTCCGACGCAATGCTTTGCTCAGAGACACCATCCTCAAGAGAAATTGATCCACACCCTACTAAAACAAATACCCCAAGAATAAATACACAACAGAGTTTGAGTAGTTTCATTGGACTCACCTACCTCATAAATAAAATAATAGATATTGAAAACACACTAAAAGATAACCCGACCACTTGCAACAAATTTATTCCGACTATATTCTTCTGTATCGACATTCGATGACTTGTCGGTATAATAATACATCCCCTTTAACAGAAAATACCGACTGAGCTTATATTCGAGTCCCCCACTGAACTCATGAGTTGTCTCTTCACGATCTTTGACAGCAAGGAAATTATACTCGAAAAAGTCTTTATCCCTATATGTATAACCAAGCATTACCTTCAAATTTTTGACCAATTCGTACTCAGTATCGACGCCGAACAGTGTCTGTTTCGTATCATCATCGAAGAGATCGCGATCCTCCAAAATATAATCTCCTGTCACGGTCACAATAAATCCTTGTGCGATTTTGAAGCCCAGACGAGCAAAAACATCGTCACTTAATAAGGTATCGCCGAAATCATTCTCAGTGTAGTAGCGTTTATAGCCCAACGTCATGAGCGGACGATGATTGAAGTTGCCTGTCAAACTTGCCTCTCCAACCACACTGTCCTGGTCGTCTTGAGAGAGCCCATCCACATCATCATACGAAGTCATAGAATATCCGGCATTGATGCTTGCATGAATTTTGGGGGTTAATTTCGCTTGCACTCCAGTGGTCACATTTTGCCGTGTAAAGTCCGCACTCGTCAACGCTCTAGCCTTCTCTTCGCGCATGGTGAAGTCATAAACGTAATCCAGCACATAAAACAATTTCGAATTCAAGGCATGCTTAAAACTCGCCCGTCCTCTATGAGTCTGACTCTCCTGCATCAGTTCATCTGAAGAATCATATCCGCCGCCGATCTGTATGGTAATCGGGTCATCACCATAGTCGATTCGCGAATATGTATATCCCAGAATAAAGGCAGTCCTGGGCTTTGATATCAAATTATAATCGACTCCGGTCATCAGCGAATTTTTCCAGGTACGGTTGCCCTCTAAAAGTGGCTTTTCCTCATTCACCGGAATATAGTCAAGGACATCATTGATGCTGAATTTTACCCGATCGTTAAACAATCCTTTCGACTCATACTGAGAACTGAGCGACAGCTCAAAGGTTAAATCATTTTCTCCGGCATCCAGGTATGAATTATTGCTATACGTTTTATACGTATAATTATAGTCCAACCCGATCCCCAAATTTAACAGTCTCCGTTCAAATGTAATATCAGCTATCACTCCAGCCCCTGCAGCGATGTATGAATCTTCTCGATCTTCAGCATCTTCAGGAAGCTCGGCATCTTCGGATAATCCGAACAAATTATCATCAAAGCCACCTTCCAATTCGGCATACGGCCTGATATTGACAAATTCCGAAATGTTTGCTGCGAATGATGGAGAGCCTCCCAGACATCCCACAACCCCCCCAATCAGCACAAAAAACCATAAGAACCAATGTTTTCGACGATGAGCTAGCATTGTTATTCTCTCCCTTTTTTCTGTGTTTGTTATGTTGCTGTCTCAAGGAATACAACGCCGGATTCTCAGCCGATGTATTCCCAAGGCGCTCCAATTTTAGCCCATAAAAATTCAATAATCGGTATATTACTTTCAATGGGGTAGCACGGGTTTCTATGTTTGTCAAGATAAAAAATATCGGAACAAACGCATTTACCGGATAATTCCCCATGCTTTCATTGGGTCTTTTGAGAAAAAAATCTGTTAAAATCCCTGTCTCAAGGAGGAAAAGCGCAAATTGTGATATGCATGACTGAACAGCATGAGGGACTGCTTTTTGTGGACGATTCCAATCTTCTATTTGTCGTAACATAACAGAAGCGCAGCCTCTTTGGTATGTTTGCCAAAGTAATGACGTTCTTGACACCTCAGCGATGATAGGGGAAAGGAGATCAGTCCTTTTACCCTGCTCTGTCACAGTGAAGGTGGATCGCTGTCACATGGTGATGGGACAGGCATTCCTGCCTGTCAATCCAGACAAGCACGTCTGGACCCACCACCTTCTACAAATTATTTCTAAGATGATCCATGCAGCATGAACTCGGCAGGTGCGTTTCTCAGGAATACCTGGCTTTTACCCGTTTGATATGAGGGGAGATCGGTGTCAGGAAACGTTTCAACAGTTTCGAACTGACGAAAAAACAATTTTTTCTGACATAAGCCACAAGCTTTTGATGACAGAAAGTATCTCCATTTACTGTGAAGCACCGGGACGGCACATGACGAATAATGATATTCTGGAGAAAAAAATTATGGATGGCGAACATGCAGATTGAGGCACTGGTGGATGAAACGGATATCGGTTACATCACTGAAGGGATGGCCGTGCGCTTCACCGTTCAAGCCTATCCATGAGGATAAATTCACCGGCACGGTACGGCAAATTCGCTTAAATCCGACAGAGGAGCAAAATGTGGTGAATTATATTGTTATCGTCAATACTCAGAATGAAAGCGGAACCTTTTTTCCGGGAATGACCGCGACGGCTGATTTCATTGTTGAAAAACGCGAAGGAGTTCCTCGATCAAACCATGCGCCGCCTCACTAGCCCATTCGCGAGGTCCGATAACACCACCGATGATTTTTCCATCTGCCCCGACAACGTAGGTAACAGGAATCCCTCGAACTCCATACTCCAAAGCGACTTTCGAAGCCCGGTCGTGCATATTAGGGAATGTCAGTCCCTGCTCGTTTATAAACTGTTCTACCGTATCAATCCCTGCCCGGTCGACTGAAATTGACAGAACAACAAACGCTTTGTCCTTATATTTATCGTAGGTGGTTTGCAAATCCTCACGTTCTTCGCGGCAATGGGGACACCAGGTTGCCCAAAAGTTTAAAAAGACAATTTTTCCTTTATAATCGCTCAATGCAGCCTCGCCCCCACCAACCAATGGGAGAGAGAAATCAGGCACGTCGACAGGTTCATCAAGATATCGAATTTGGAATTTCTCGAACGCCTCCCTGACAGCAGCATCATTCTCTTCCGCACATGCCAATTTTCCTCCAAATCCAAGCAACAAGAACGCGACAAGCAGAAACATGTGAATTCTATTCACAGTCATATATCGTAAAACCATCATAGTCGTCTATTTCGGTCGTCATTCATAGACATTCTTTCTGAATCTATAAAAAGATACCGCTCCTTCTAGAACGTATAACAGTATGTGGTTAAACATCAGTCCTGACAGGCTATAGTTCTTACGGATTTTCCCGATGAAAAAATGTTTCGGGGAAGAAATCTTCCCTGAGACATTCATAACAAAACGAGACAGGGAAACATACGAGGCTTTGTCAATGATTATCTCATCTTAAACTTGTGGAGTTGGCGTTTTGCCACCAAAAACAAGACGAGGATCGTGACAAGGTAAGGAATCATCAAGGCAAACTGAGATGGGAGTCCCATCCCTTGAAGCCGCATGCCGGTCCCGTCGGAAAAACCAAAAATCAGCGACGCCCCAAACGCACCGAGAGGATTATTTTTCCCCAAGATGGAAGCGGCAATCGCAATCCATCCCCGTCCTGCCGACATATTCGGAGCATACATTGTCAAATAGCCCAGAGAGAGATGGGCCCCTGCCAATGCACAAAAAATTCCGCAGAGCGTTGAACTCACATAGCGCATATGCAACACATTCACTCCAGCAGTTTCCAAAGCTTCAGGGTGTTCGCCGGCCGCTCGCATCCACATGCCCCATTTTGTGTGATAGAGGAAATAATAACAGGCTCCGACAAACAGCCAGCTCAAATAGATAAATAAGGAATGATGATTCAGCACATCTCCCAAAAACGGAATTGAATCGAGGAATGGCAGATCGATCGTCGGAAGCCCGGTAATTCGATCACTCGTGACAGAGCCTTTTGTCCGAAAAACGACTTGCGAGAGGTATCCAGCCAACCCTCCGGCCCCGGTCAGACCGCCGGCAAAAATATTCAAGGCAATGCCGATCACAAATTCATCAGCCTTCAATTTAATAACGAACAGACTGAACAGGACACTCATCATCAATCCGGCGCACAAGGCAAACATAACGCCCATACATGCGCTCTGGAACAGATAACTCCCCACAACAGCAAAAAATGCCGAGAGCAGCATCGTGCCTTCCAATGAAATATTGAGAATGCCGGCCTGTGAGGTCATCAGTCCCCCCAAGGCCACCAGGATGATCGGCGTGGCCATACGTAGCATCGAACTCAAAAGTTTTGCGTCAAACAGATCAATGAGCGGCATGATTTCCTCCTTTCGATCGTATCCAGGCTATCAGTCCGGTTTCAGCCGCCACAAACAGAATAATAATCGATTGTAACACATCGATCAGTTCGGAAGGCACATTGGAAAATTGTTCCATCGGCAGCGCTCCGACTTTTAATGCTCCGAAAATCAATGCCACCAGGACAACTCCCAGAGGGTGGTAGATCGCAATCATGGCGATCAAAATCCCATCATAGCCATATCCGGGAGAAATCGACTCAATGAAACGATAATGCACCCCCAGCACCTCCAAAGCGCCGGCAATGCCGGCCAAGGCCCCGCTCACGATCATCACCACCACGATATGACGCGATGGATTCATCCCGATATATTTGGCAAAACGCGAGTTCTCCCCGATCATTTTCCATTCATATCCCACACTGCTTTTTTGCATCAGATACAGCATACACAGCACAATAATGAGCGTCAAGAACAGGCCGGTATTTAATTTTGACAATCGCACTAAACGGCTTAATCGCGCAGCTTCGGCAATTTTATCTGTCGCCCCCATTTGTCCTTGCAATGTTTTAAAGGGATAATTGACCAGATAGCTTGTAAGCAGGATGAACACATTGTTCAGCATAATTGTGGTAATCACCTCATCCATCCCATACCGGGCTTTTAAGACCCCCGGGATGGCCCCGCCGATTCCACCACCGACAATTCCGAAGAGCAGCAGCAAAGGAATAAATAAGAACCAGGGCAGCCCGCTGAATGTAAATCCGGCCCAGGCTGCGGCAAAGGCTCCCAGATAAAGTTGCCCTTCGGAACCGATATTCCACACCCCCGCCTTAAAGGCCACAGCGACTGACAGACCGGTCAAAGTCAATGGCACTGCCCGTTGGAGTGTATTGGCGATTTTATACGGTTTCCCAAACGCTCCTTGCAGAAGTGCGCCATAGGCCAGAAGGGGATTCTGCTTGTTCAGCAGGATCACGATCGCTCCGGCAAGAAAGGCTGCCAGAATCGCAAAAGCAGAAAAATAGAGTTTTTGATATTTACTTTCAATCAGGCGATCAACCAGTCTTTTCATCACGTTTTGCTCCGGTCATATACAGGCCCATGTCTTCTTTGCTCACACGATTCGGGTCGCATTCCCCGACAACTTCTCCCTCATACATGACCAACACCCGATCGCTCAACTTATAAATTTCGTCCAATTCCGCTGAAACCAACAATACACCTGCTCCAGCGCCGCATTGGTCCAGAATCATTTGATGAATCGACTCAATGGCTCCGACATCAACTCCTCGGGTCGGCTGGGAGACGATCAGGCAGGGAGCCCCGAAGCTGAATTCTCTGGCAACAACCAATTTTTGCATATTCCCACCAGACAAATTTTCGACAGAGGTTTCCGGATCGGGTGTGCGAATATCAAAGCGCTGAATTAAGTCGTCAGCATATTTTCGCACCTCTCCCCGCTTTGTTTGCAAAAATTTTCCTCGATAGGGCGCATGAGTATGCTTCCCGGCAATCAAGTTTTCAGAAAGGCTTCCCTGCAAGTTTAGTCCCGTCGTCATGCGGTCTTCAGGGATATGAACCATACCCTGTCGGCGGCGTTCCAGAATGGAACACTCATGAATCGGGACAGCGTTCAGGATGATCTGGCCGTTGATGAGTGGCCGCAAACCCGTAATGGCTTCGACAAGCTCACTTTGCCCATTTCCCTCGACCCCAGCGATCCCAAGTATTTCGCCCCGATGGACCGTTAACGACACGTCCTTCACGGCAGGCAAGGCACGATTGTCTAGCACGTCAAGATGATGGACATTCAGGACTTGCTCTCCAATATTCGTTCGCTGCTTTTGGACTTCGAATAACACCTCTCGTCCGACCATCAGACTGGCGAGTTGTTGTTCCGTTGCCTCTTTTGCCGGAAGCTCCCCCACGACCCGCCCCCGGCGCATGACAGTGATGTCATCCGCGATATCCAGGACTTCCTGGAGTTTGTGCGTAATAAACGTGATCGTTTTCCCGGTTTCTGTGAGATAGCGGATCGTGGTAAACAGTTCCTGCACTTCCTGGGGAGTCAAAATGGCAGTCGGCTCATCGAGGATCAGCAGTTCAGCCCCGCGATACAGAGTCTTTAAAATTTCGACACGCTGCTGAATGCCAACAGGTGTGTCTTCAACCTTAACCGTCGGATCGACGTCTAAACCGTATTGCTGAGAGAGCTGTTCGGTCAGAGCAATCGCTTTTTTACGATCAAAAGAGAGACCGGACTGTGGTTCGGAGCCCAGGACAATATTTTCGGCGATCGTAAATGAAGGGACGAGCATAAAATGCTGATGCACCATGCCAATCCCCAAACGCATCGCCTGACGAGGATTGTGAATCGAAACGGATTTTTCATACAACCAAATGTCGCCTTCGTCCGGCTGGCGCAGGCCATACAAAATTTTCATCAGTGTCGACTTCCCAGCGCCATTTTCCCCGATAATGGCGTGAATATTCCCTTTTTCGACGCTGAGATTCACCTGATCGTTTGCCACGACGCCAGGAAAACGCTTGCTGATATTCCGCATTTCAACAGCTTTCATCGGACATCCTCTGCAACCAGGGGATCAATCCCCTGGCTCATCGTTTAAGCAGGCTGAAGCCAGCTTTGTTTCTTCCAGAACACATCGAGTGATAAAAAAACCCCTCTCCCCACCAGAAGAGAGGAAAAGCAACCGATTAGTTCCGTTCCGGAACCGGAATGCTGCCATCGACAATCCCTTTTTCAATCTCTTCCAATTTCTGCATGACCTCATCACCGACAATCTTTGCCATATCTGCATCCTTACTCATTCCGACGCCGTTTTGCGCAATACCATAGGTCATAACGGAGCCGTCTTCATATGTGCCATCCAGGATTTTTTGGATTGTTTCAAAGATAGACAAACCCACACGTTTCATCATACTGCCCATGATGAAGCCCGGAGCAATATAGCCCTGGTCGGAATCGACGCCAATGGCGTAGAATCCGGCTTCTTTCGCAGCCTCGATGACGCCGTTCCCAGTATTTCCGGCGATTTGAAACACAATGTCTGCCCCCTTATGAGCAATGGTGAGGCCCATTTCCTTGCCTTTTGCCGGATCTTCGAAACTTCCGACAAAGCCCACTTCAACCTTCACATCAGGATCGATATATTTGGCGCCGGCTTCATATCCAGACACAAAATTCCGAATCACCGGAATATCCATCCCCCCGACCGCTCCGATAATCTTTTGTTCATTAATTTTGCTATCAGCCGTTTTGCTCGTCATCATTGCAGCCATCGCTCCGGCAACAAATGAGCCTTCGTTTTCCAGATAATCAATTGAACTCACATTGTCAACCCCTTCAATCGCTGCATCAATATGGATAAATTTGACATCGGGAAACTCCGGAGCCACCTCCAATAAAGGATCAACGAGTTCCCACCCAACCGTAAAGACCACGTTGTAACTCTGAGCCGCTGCAATAATCTGTTCGGAGTATGCCGACGGCACATTTCGGCATTCGAAGGTTTTCGTTTCAATCTCGAATTCACTGGCTGCCCGCATAAGACCTTCATTCCCTGAATCATAAAAAGAACGATCCCCAAGAGTCCCGGCAATCACCATTGCAACCTTCGGAGCATCTGCTTGAGCGACCGAAGTCAAACATCCCATCATCAACCCAAAAACAATAAGCACCAATACACGTTTTTTCATACTTCTCCTCCTGTAACAAATGATCATGAACAATTAGCAATTGACACGCAATCCACCTTCATTTATCAGACAAAACAGATGACACAAAGACTTCGACTCTTGTCAACAAAAAACATTCCCTGCAAGTTCCCATGCAAAAAACGTTGTGGCCTATGCCGAGTCTCCCGTCCAGGTCTTTATCACCGTCTACCACATCATTTTGTAAGCTGGGCTGAGACACATGCCCTGTCATCATGGCTGCACTTTCAACCGCTTCCTTTTCAGCGCACATCCTGCCGGTCCGTTTCCAATCATAAAAACCACTCAAAAAGCTCTTTCGGAGAACAACGAGATCCGGGTGGCTTGCGCGAATATGAATGACTCCTATCTTCAGTTGTCGGTCGGCATATACACTTGAAATTCCAAGTGCCATTATTATCATTATGCTGCTCATCAATACAGAGTTTTTCATCAAGAAACCTCCTCGTTATGTTGGTGCAGACCGTTCAAATGATAACGTGTCCTCTCAGTCTGGCGCGAAGACACAAAATTTTTGCAAAATGGCGCAAGCTGCCCGTATGTGAAAGATGTGAGCGTAAAACCACACAGGAAATAAACGGGATGGAATTTCTTTCTGGACAAGGACATTTCTTAAATGTAGAGTGTATATACTGTTGTCCGTTGGCGATTTTTCATCTCACAGTGACCAAAAGGAGTATGATTTTATGAAAAACCTGTATTTTTTTCTCTGGTGCAGTATTGGGTTGTTTGGCGTATGTTCACTGCTGACAATCTCAGCAGGGGGGGCGGAACCGACATTGTCGATCGACAAAACAAAAATTCGGGCCATTGTAAAGGACGGCATCGTGGAGGTGAGCTTGCCGGTCAGCTATGACGCGTCTCAGCCAACAAGTTACAAGCTCAGCGTGAGCGTTGAAGATTTAAAAGGCAAGGAGCTTGGCTCAAGCGCCATGCCGGTTGAAATCAGCCGAAGCATGAAAGACATCGACATGGTCGTGAATGCGAAGGTGAATGTGGAGCAGCTTCCGGCCTACATTCTGCACTATACCCTCTCAAAAGATGGTGAAACTCTTGAGGGCAAAAAAAGTCTGTTTTATGCGGTCCGGCAGATTCAAACCCGTGTGTTGATGCAACGACAGTTCTATGCGAACAGTCTTGCTGCGATCAGGTTGATCGTGACCGATCCATCTGCCCAACAAGCAATAAACAATGCCAGTGTCGAAATTACTCTTGCCGAAGCATCACTCTTTCAAGGTGTCACAGATGAATCCGGCACGCTGGATGCGCAATTCACGCTTCCTGATGGTCTGCTTGGGGATCAGGAAATGATGGTGAAGGTCTCGATTGATGATGCACAGGACATCGTCCGGCAGAATATTCACATTCAAGACGTCTATAAAATTCTTTTAACCACTGATAAACCCCTGTACCAGCCCGGCCAGATCATTCATATCCGAAGTCTGGCCTTGAAAAAACCAGACTTACTGCCGGCCTCCGAACAGGACATGACGATCGAGGTCGAAGATTCCAAGGGGAACAAGGTCTTCAGAAAGGTCCAAACGACGAATGAATTCGGCATTAGTTCAGCAGAGTTCCAACTGGCTCACGAACTGAATGAAGGGCCGTATACAATCCGCGCCTTGTTCGGCGGCAACAACACGCAGGAAAAAACCGTGATCGTCGAACGCTATGTGCTGCCAAAATTCAATCTGGTCCTCGAAACGGATCAGCCTTATTATCAACCCGGCCAGACACTCAAGGGTGAATTACAAGTCGATTACTTTTTTGGCAAACCGGTTTCCGGTGGTACGGTCGTCGTGACACTCTCGAAATTCGACACGCAGTTCGAAAAATTTGTCGAACTCAAAGGCAAAACCGACGAAAACGGCCATTATACATTCGAAACCGATCTGCCGGAGCATTTTGTGGGACAGCCCTTAGAACAAGGCAACGCCTTTGTCAAACTCGACGTATCGGTCGTAGATACGGCGGATCATGAAGAACAAAAAACCCTGACCCGCACGATCGCTGCTGAGCCGTTACACATCGCAGTGATCCCCGAAAGCGGAACCATCGTGCCGGGATTAGAAAATATTTTTTATGTGGCCGCCAGCTATCCTGACGGTACGCCGGCAGAAGTTAGTATCAAAGCCAATTTCAGCCATCACAAGCCTTTTACGGTCAGAACCGACGCCTCTGGCATCGCGGAAATGCGCGTCGTGCCGAAGGAACAGACGCTGGCCCTCTCGATTGTCGCAAAAGATAAAGCCGGCAATTCCGCCAGCCCGCATTTCCGTTTCGATGCCGACGGAATGCCGGAACAAATCTTGCTGCGCACGGATAAAGCTCTGTACCGAATCGGCGATACAATGCAGATCGATTTGTTTTCCGGCAAATCCGGCGAAACAATCTATGTGGACATGATCAAAGACGGCCAGACCTTTCTGACAAAAGCCGTTGACATCAAAAAAGGCAGAGGAGAACTGGAAATCGAAGCCGCAGTCTCCGGCTCGCTCCAGTTACATGCGTATCAGATTCTTTCCTCTTCAGATATTATCCGCGATACAAAACTCCTGTATGTCGAAGCGGCAGATGCCTTGCAGATCGAGGTGAATACCGCTAAAGCGAGCTACCTGCCGGGCGAGGAAGCGCAGATCGATTTTCAGGTCACCAACGCACAGGGCCATCCGGTATTGGCGGCGCTGGGCGTGAATATCGTGGATGAAAGCGTGTTTGCTTTGCAGGAAATGCAGCCTGGGCTGGAAAAAGTCTATTTCATGCTGGAAAAGGAGATTATGACCCCGCGTTACGAAATCCATGCCTACAGTATGGAACAGGTGATTCTCGATACGCCCTTTTTGCGAGACGAGCCGCAACAGCAACAAGTTGTTCGCGAAAAAGCGGCGCAAGTGCTGTTGGCAGCAGCCGAAAATCTGGTGAACTACGATGTCAACGTCAACACCTTTGCCCAAAAAACTCAGAACATGATGCCTTTCATCCAAGAGCAGGTGATGGAAGGGTTTCAGAAGATTTATCAGGGCATCCACAAGTATTCCAAGAAGAGAAAACAGGTTTTGAAAAAGAAAGAAGGGCTTAAGGCAGTTATCGAAGCCGGTTTTCTCAAACCTGAAGACCTGATCGATCCCTGGGGGAATCCGTATAAAGTCGAACCGGGAAATGGTGATTACAGCTATCTCAATTTTTGGTGTCTTGGTCCGGATGAATTGGAAGGCACGAAAGATGATATGTGGTTTAGCGCCTATATCGACCTACGAAGTGACAAGCCAGGCCTCTTCGATTGGCTGTTGGGCAGAGGAGTACGACTGAACAAAGGAAAGGTCGATGGTGATATGATGTTTTATCAGGCTATGCCGGTGGCGGCAGCTCCGATGATGCTTGAAGAAGCGGGGATGACCGTGGAGGGAGCGGATATGACGGAACTAGGTGAAGTGGAAAAAGACGGCGGCAGTGATGCCGGGCCGCGTATCCGGCAATATTTCCCGGAAACCCTATACACGAATCCAGCAATTCTCACTGATGAAGATGGGAAAGCCTCTGTTTCCCTGACAATGGCGGATTCGATCACGACCTGGCGTATGACGAGCATGGCCTCTTCACTCGACGGCACGTTGGGCAGTGGGACGTCATCGGTCAAGGTCTTCCAGGACTTCTTTGTGGACATCGACCTGCCAGTCACATTAACGCAAAACGATCAGGTTTCGATCCCGATCGCGATTTACAATTATCTGCCAGGAACTCAGGATGTGCGTCTGAAACTGACTGAGGAAGACTGGTTTGAGCTGGTCGATGATATTCCCGAAAAAACCGTCAGCCTGAATAGCGGACAAGTCGATGTGGTCTATTTCACGCTGAAAGTCAAAACCCTCGGCTGGCACACGCTGACCGTGCATGCCTTTGGTTCGGAGAAAAGCGACGCCATTGCCCGGCGGATCGAAGTGCTGCCGGACGGTAAACAGGTCGAATTGACCTGGAACGGACGTTTGAACGCTGACATGGAGCAGATCGTCACAATTCCGCAGAACGCGATTGCCGCTGCCAGCAAAATTCTAGTCAAGATCTATCCCGGTATTTTCAGCCAAATCGTCGAAGGCCTGGATTCGATTCTGCGTATGCCCTCCGGTTGTTTTGAGCAGACCTCGTCCACGACTTATCCGAACGTGCTGGTGCTGGATTACATGAAGCAAGTCAACCAGATCACGCCGGAAATTCAGATGAAGGCCGAAAGCTTTATCAATACCGGCTACCAGCGTTTGCTGAGCTACGAAGTCAGCGGTGGCGGATTCGAGTGGTTCGGACGCGCGCCGGCCCATAAAATCCTGACCGCCTACGGCCTGATGGAATTCTACGACATGGCCCAGGTGCATGATGTGGATCCGGATGTGATTACGAGAACCCAGCAATGGCTGATGTCGCAGCAGGAACGCGACGGCTCCTGGAAACCGGCTCAAGAATATCTCGATGTGGTGGCGTCCAAATTTGCCGACGACGTGATGCGCAACACCGCCTATATCTCCGGAGCTCTACTCGCAACCGGTGCGCAGGGCGATGCGGTCAATAAGGCGATCGCCTATATGAAGCAGCACCTCCAAGAAGTCAACGATAATTATACGCTGGCGCTTGTAGCAAATGCCTTGGTGCTGTATGAAAAAGATGGTGAAGGAACGGCCTCACTGCTCGAAACGCTGATCGAGAAGAAACAAGAGGAAGCAGGCAAAATCTGGTGGGACGCGGACTCAACCTCGACCAATGCAGCCGGGGTTTCCGCGAGAATCGAGACCTCCGCGCTGGTGGCGCTGGCCCTAATGAATGCAGAAAAGCATCACGAAACGGTCAGTAAGATTCTGACCTACCTGATCGAGTCAAAAGATGCTTACGGCACCTGGCATTCGACGCAAGCTACGATCCTGTCGATGAAGGCCCTGCTGCTGTCGATGAAAAATGCGACCGGTAAAACGAATGCCGTTGTGACAGTGGCGATAGACGACCAGACGGTCGAAGATTTTGCCCTGACGCCGGAGAACAGCGATGTGATGCGCCTCTTCGATCTGAAAGATCAGACGAAAATCGGCGATAATACAGTCAAAATTACCTTTGGCGGCGAAGGCAGCGCGTTGTACCAGATTGTCGGCCGTTTCTATCTTCCCTGGGAAAATAAGCCTGCGGCTGAGACGGCTCCGATGGACATTCAGGTGAACTATGATAAGACAGAACTCTCCAAAGATGATACGATTACCGCCAGCGTCGTTGTCACAAATAATCGCCCGGCGCGAACCAGTATGGTGATTATCGATCTCGGTGTGCCGCCAGGATTCGAGGTGCAGACCAATGATTTGGCGGGTTATGTGACAAAAGGTGTGTTCTCACGCTTCAATCTGACCGGACGGCAGATTATCGTCTATCTGGATTATGTGGATCAGGACAAGCCGGTAGAATTCTCCTATCGCCTGAAAGCGAAATTTCCGGTCAAAGCCAAAACACCGAAATCCACAGTCTACGAATACTACAATCCCGATGTCAACGATGAAGCCCTGCCACAGGAAATTGTGGTGAGCGAGAAGTAAGCTGAAGTGCGCTGAAATCAGAACTCAGAGAGCCGGGAGTGCAAACCGTTCATTTTTGCATTCCCAGGCCCATTCACTCACGCTCCGATTTCAGCTACAATCAGCCCGGCCGATATCCAACTTCTTCATTGACATAGGTCGTCTCATATAGACATCCTAAACCAGTTGTACGGACGTGAAACCTGTCAGGGGGTCAAACCCTGTCAGGGTCGTGTCAATGCTGATAAATAATGCTGTATGTTACAAACTACAGTGATGCAAAAGGCAAAATTTCCTTTACAAAAAGTCAGTGATTTATTCTTGATAGGGTTCATACCTTGAACAAAGGTGGAAGATGGCTATCACGGGGAAAAGTGCAATATAAATCATATATGGAGAAGAAAGCAATAAGGTTGACACATGATGAGAGTTTCATTTGAAGAACTGTACCAGGAATTGTTACGAGTCTTATTGAAAAAAGGCTTTGCTGAAGAGCGGGCACAGCTTTGCGCAAAGATTTTTACAGAATCGAGCCGGGATGGAGTCTATTCCCATGGGTTGAACAAATTCCCGATCTTTGTGAAGTATATTGACAAAGGATATGTGCGCGTGAATGCTTTACCGGAAAAAATTGCCGATTTTGGGTCTCTGGAGCGTTGGGATGGGAACTATGGACCTGGCCCGCTCAATGCACATTTCTGTATGAACCGAAGCATCGAGCTCGCCAAGGAGCACGGGATAGGTTGCGTAGCGTTGCGCAATACGAACCACTGGATGCGAGGTGGGACCTACGGTTGGCAAGCCGCGGATGCCGGCTGCATTGCGATCTGTTTTACCAATACGATTCCCAATATGCCGCCCTGGGGCGGGGCAGAACGACGTATCGGCAACAATCCGTTTGTGATTGCGGTTCCACGAGAAGGTGGACATATTGTGCTCGATATGGCGATGTCGCTTTTTTCGTATGGCAAAATGGGTGTTACGCGCAGTAAGGGCGAATTACTGCCGTTCGACGGCGGTCACGATTCGGAAGGGCATCTGACTCGCGATCCCGACGCGATTTTGAAATCAAAGCGGCCTCTTCCGGCAGGCTATTGGAAAGGCTCTGGCTTATCGATTATGCTCGACCTGCTCGTGACGATTTTGTCTGAAGGACGAGCATCGTCTGTTATCGGCGAAATACAAGATGAAAAAGGTGTATCTCAGTGTTTTCTCTGCATCGATACGGAGAAACAGCACCAACCGGGCTATGTCGATCAGGTTGCGAATACGCTGCTCGACGATCTTCACGACACACCTCCTTTACACGAGGGAGGCGCAGTCTCCTATCCTGGCGAGCGAACGTTAAAAACTCGACAAGAAAACATCGAAAAGGGCATTCCGGTAGACGAAAAAAAATGGCAGCAGTTGAAAGAAATGTAAGTTGCGGACTGTGAGTAAAAAAACCTGTCACCTGATAACACAAAATTCATTTTATCGGGAACTTTTTTGTCATCTCTCTCGTCTTCATGGGTAAATGCTCCTGATACAAAATCATGTGAGAAGATAAGGATTGACAGCGGGAAAATTTATGGAAGGAACGTTGCCGTTGAATGGAACGGAATTTGAACTAATTCAACAATGCCAACAAGAGCATTTAACCGGCTTGTAATGCAGTATCAGCATCTGGTGTACACGTTTCTGTACTGGCTTGCGCCGCATTGGGAGGACATTGATGATCTGGCGCAAGAAGTCTTTATCAAGGTCCATCATTCGATCAAACGTTTGGAAAACGGTTCGCAATTTAAAAGCTGGCTGTATCGTATTGCGGTGAATGTGTATCTTGATGAGCAGCGACGCCGAAAAAAAACAGCGCGAACGTTTTGTGGCGAACGACCGAATTCCCGATCATCAGACCGACCCGAATGAGACGCCCGGTCAGCAGTTTGAACGGCAAGAACCGGGAAAAGGCCTGCAGCAGACAATCGATCGCTTACCTGAAGAGTTTAAAATGGCGATTGTACTACGAGGAATTCAGGAATTGTCGTATGATGAAATTGCTGTTGCGTTAAAGACGTCGAGATCGGGACAGTTCGTTCCAGAATTTTCAGGGGGAGGAAGCTCCTCCAGCAGATGTTGAAAGAAGATGGAGTTCGATAGGAGGGATGGGTCATAAAATGTGATGAGATGGAAATATTGATTTCAGCATATCTCGATGGCGAGACAATTGACGAGGAAACACATACCCTTGAACAACACCTTCGCGAATGCTCTCACTGCCAGTCAATCCTGGCAGAATTCAAAGACACGCAAGAACTCTACCATAATATGGCGGAGCTTGAAGTGCCCAGAGGGTTTCGACAGCGTGTCACTCAACACATCGACCATGCCCCCCAACGAACTTTTCGCTGGAGGTTGCCACAGTTTAACGCCAGAACAACGCCGAGTCTTCGGGAAAATGCGGAAATAACGTACACAACGTTCTTAAGGTTCAACAACCTATTCTTCCGGAACAACCACACAGGCACAAAGAGCACCAAGAAAAAGGAAATGTTTTCTTGGTGCCCTTTTTTTTATTTTGCCGCGCGTTTTTTGCGGACTGCTTTTCGCCGACCTAAAGCCAGAGGAATAATTTCATCCATTTTTTGCACGAATTGGAAGGTGAGATCTTTTTTGGCATTTTCAGGCACTTCTTCGAGATCCTTTTCATTCTTTTTGGGCAAGATGACCGTCTGAATCCCCGCTCGCCGCGCGGCCAACACCTTTTCTTTGATGCCGCCAACCGGCAGCACTGTGCCCCGCAGCGTAATTTCCCCGGTCATCGCAACGTCGTTCCGGATCGGGCGTTTTGTCAGAAGCGACGTAAGTGCGGTAAACATGGTGATGCCCGCCGAAGGCCCATCTTTCGGGATTGCGCCAGCAGGCACGTGAATATGAATATCGCCGTGATCGTAAAAATCCTGTTCCAACCCAAGTTCTTTATGTTTTGCCCGGACATACGACAGGGCGGCTTGGGCTGATTCTTTCATCACTTCACCTAGCTGACCGGTCAGCGTCAGGGTTTTTTGGCCTGGCATAATCGCGGCTTCGACAAAGATGATATCTCCGCCAGTGGGCGTCCAGGCCAATCCGGTCGCCACTCCTGGTTCTGCCGTCCGTTCTGCAATTTCTGAAAAAAACTTGATCGGCCCCAGATATTTGTGCACGAGGCCATTGCTGAAACTGAGCGACTCAAGGCTTCCCTCAACAATTTCTTTTGCCACGCCTCGGCAGACTTTTGCAATTTCACGTTCTAGATTACGCACCCCAGCCTCTCGTGTGTAGGCACTAATCATGACTTTGAGGGCATCGTCTTCGAATTGGAGTTGTGCTTCTTGTAATCCATGCTCTTCTAATTGTTTGGGAATCAGAAAATCTTTCGCAATCATAAGTTTTTCTTCTTCCGTATACCCCGGCAACTCGAGAATTTCCATGCGATCGCGGAGGGCAGGAGGAATCGTTTGCAAGACGTTGGCAGTGGCGATAAACATCACTTTTGACAGATCAAACGAAACTTCCAGATAGTGATCGGAAAAGGAGAAGTTCTGTTCCGGATCGAGCACCTCAAGCAGAGCGGAAGAAGGATCGCCCCGGAAGTCAGAGCCGAGTTTATCGACTTCATCCAGCATAAACAACGGATTATTCGACTCAGCCTTTTTCACGCCCTGGATAATTCTCCCGGGTAAAGCCCCGATATAGGTTCGTCTGTGCCCTCTGATTTCCGCCTCATCATGGACGCCGCCTAAGGACATTCGCACAAATTTCCGCCCCAGGGCGCGAGCGATTGACTTTCCGAGAGAAGTTTTTCCAACCCCCGGAGGGCCGACAAAACAGAGGATCGGGCCTTTCATATCCTTCTTGAGCTGCCGAACGGCTAAAAATTCGATAATGCGTTTTTTCACCTTTTCGAGATCGTAATGATCTTCATCGAGTACTTGTTGAGCTTCGGTAATATCGAGGTTATCTTCCGTATGCTCGTTCCAGGGGAGTTCCAGGAGCCAATCAAAATAGGTCCGCGACACGGTATATTCCGCTGACGAAGGATGCATACGTTTTAAGCGCTCAAGCTCCTTTTGGGCAGCTTTTTGGGCCTCTTCCGGGAGAGAAGCTTCATCCAGACGCTGCTGCAATTCTTCAATTTCCGTCTGATCTTCCCCTTCTCCAAGTTCTTTTTGGATGGCCTTAAGTTGTTCGCGCAAATAATATTCCCGCTGATTTTTGTCGATGCCTTCTTTAACCTGCGATTGGATCTTTTGCCCTAATTCGAGCACTTGTAATTCCCTGTTCAAAATTTCCAAAATACGATCCAGGCGCTTTTGGGGGTCGAAGATCTCAAGCACTTCTTGCTTTTCTTCGACCGGGATATTCAGGCTCGATGTCACAAAATCTGACAGCATCCCCGGATTGGTCAGACTTGTGATCATAGCAGTAAGTTCAGACGGAACCTGAGGAGATAATTCCACCACCTTCTGAAAGAGTTCTTTGACGTTCGTTATAAACGCGTCAATGTTGAGCCCTTCAAGTTTTTCTTCTTTAATAGATGTAATTTTCGCTTGATAATATGGGCTCGTCTCAACAAATTCGTCTATGGCGATACGACGGATTCCTTGAACGACAACTCGAATATCTCGCTCACTCACCCTGACCATTTTCAGGATCGACACTGCGGTTCCCACAGTATACATTTCTTCCGGAGTCGGGTCTTGAATTTTGGGATCTTTTTGTGTAAGAACGCCAATCGTCTTCTCTCCTGCCAATGCGTCATCAATAAGGCGAATCGAACGTTCTCGCCCAATAATGAGAGGCAGCGCTAATCCAGGATAGATGACTGTACCTTTCAAGGGTAAAATTGCTAATTCCGAGGGGAGTGATTGTTGCTCATCTTTGACATTATTCTCGTCCATAGTCCTTCTCGCTCTTCTCTCTAAAATAGTCCTCTATAATTGTAAAATAAGTATTGAAAGTCACTAGATTTCAAAAATACCTTTCGTGCTTTACGATCGAAAACTCCGGAGCTTCATCAGTCTATTGTATAACACTATTAGGAACCAGACTGATGAGTGTCAAACAAAAAAAGAGGTTTTCTTCTCGTCGAAAAGACGAACAAACACACCTTATAAAACTCTTCTCATGCACCATTTGTAAAAAACATCATTCTCGACAAGAAAAAAATGTTGCATTCTGTGACTTATTTCTGTAGGGTTATCTTGAGAGGAAATTTTCTGGGAAGATGAAGGACGAACATCCCTGTACGAGAATGATCTGCGAACACTTTTTGCGAGGAGGGACAGCCATTGAGAGTGGGATGGGCACATTTTTCTCATCGGTTTTTTTGCCCAAAGCCTTAACTTATCATGGTAATATGGGTCATTCTTTAGTAACTCAATCTCACATTATGTAGCTATAGTCGGTAGCTTTTCAGTATCATCAGTTACAACATCCCAGACCACAAGAGTTTTATCAACACATATTTTCGTGTCTTCGGGACGCTGTGGCAAAGCTATCATTCTATAAGGTCGTACATATAAACATCCCTGTTAACAGACACGCGCCATGAACAGGCAGCGTTTGAAGTGCCAACAAGGATGTTGGTATGTACATAGGAGAAATCATGATAAAAAAATTGGCTGTCGTTGGCATGATTGTATCGTTTGCCTGGCTTGTGATCGAAAAAAGTGACCACGCTTTTGCCCAGGATTGTGAACAGGCACAGGAATTCTATTCGGAGGGAGTTGCGCTGAGTGACGGAACGGAGCAAGAAGCAAATTATTACCGACAGGCACTGACAGTCTGCCCTCAGTACGCTGAAGCTCATTATCGTTTGGCCCATGTGTACGCTGGGTGGGGGCAATATCAGGAGGCAATGGCAGAGTTTCAGGCTGCCCTTCGGCTGACCCCCCAGTATGCCGAAGCGTATAACGGATTGGGAGAAACGTATTACAACCAGGGCTATTATGATGAAGCGATGAAAAATTTTCGCCAAGCCCTTCATCAGCGTCCTGGTTATCTGCTGCCTCATATCGGACTAGGGAGGATTTATGCGCAACGCGGGATGTTTCGGGAATCAACTCAAGAATTTTTGCAGATCCTCGAGAAAGATCCGGAAAATTTGGACATCAATTATGAGCTCGGCCGAGTCTATGAAAAAAGCGGGGATCTGGATAAAGCCTTACAATATTATCTTGCCATGAAACGACTTGCGCCGAAACGTGACGATATCAGTGCCCGGCTTGGTTCGTTGTACCGGAAGCAGAAAGCGTACGAGAGTGCAATCCGTGAATTTAAATATGCCCTGTCGCTGAACCCGTACAATCTTGCGGTTCAACGAGAGTTAGCCATTTTATATTACGACCAAAAACAGTACAATGACGCAATGAATCTTCTGCTGGAAGTGCTTAGATTGAGGGCGACAGACGCTGAAGCACTTGAATATCTCGGGAAGATTTATTTCACCAGACGTGAGTATGATAAGGCGATTGAAACGTTTCGTGAAGCCGTGCAGTACGATCCTCGAAATATCAATGCCCACTATTATCTTGGATTCATTTACATTGGAAAAGGATCGTATCAGGAGGCCATGTCAGAGCTTCAGGAGGTCCTCCGTCTGAATCCGTCTCATCCGGAAGCGCTGTTTCAGCTTTCGATCATTCATGGGGAACGGAAAGAACTGGAGAAGGCGATTGAATTGTGCCGTCGGGCCATAACGATCAACCCCGACCTTCCCGGAGGGCAATATACATTAGGCAATTTATATGTAAAATTGGGGAAACAAGAATTAGAAAAGGCCGCCTCAAGACCTTCTGCTTCCCCCGATCTTCGGAAAAAGATTGAGACCCTTGGTAAGTTGGGCTATTAAATAACAACTCTGTGAATAGAGCAGAGAACTTCCCAAAACCGGAGGGGAAAATATGAAACTCTTTGAAAATGAATATGTAACACTGTCGATCGATGAAAATATTCCTTGTTTAGAATGGATTGGCAAGAAGTATATGCCTTCGGAAGCGTTTAAAGAATCCGAAGAAAAAAGCCTGGAGTTGTATTTGAAGTATAAAGATCGACATCCGGGTATGCAGTGGTTTATTGATGCCAGCGAAGTCGGACCGGTATCACTTCAGGATACGGAATGGGTAATTGAGAATATTCTCCCCCAGTTTGCCGCAGCAGGGCTGATAAAGGAGGCTTTTGTCATGCCGACACGCGCGATCGGCAAGATAACGGTTGACAACTACAGGTCAGATGCGGGGGAGACAATTGAAATTGAACTTTTTGACACGACTGAAGCGGCAAAGGATTGGCTGAAATCATGAGAGCTCTTAACGAGAGAAGAAATTCTTGAAAGATTATATTAGGTCTCCTAAATGACGAGGGTACCTATAGCAGGAAAATGGGGCATACATCATCTGCAAGCGTCGCACACGTGAGTTCGGCCTTTGAACAATTTAAAGCGAGGAAACGATAGAGACAACTATCGAACGCTCTCTTTCAGTAAGTAGAAAAATATGCTGTGCCGTCATCCTCAATAGAAGAGTTGTAGCGAACATTCGTCGAAATGCCGAAAATCCTTAACAAACTGAAAAAATTGTCTTAAAAGCTGCCCTGGATGTAAAAACCAGCAATGAAGAACTTGCTCGCACTCTTGCAGCCATGAGAGAAATCGCAGATAACATTCTTCTTGCTGAAAAGATTGCGAGCCAGACCAATTTTTTTTCACTCTATGCACTTCATCGAAGCCGCAAAAGATGAAAACCATGAAAAAGGCTTTGCTGTATCCGACCTGATAACAGACCGCCCCTCAAACCTTTTTCCGCGAACCTCATCTTTCACTATATCACGCCGTAATAATTAATTTTCGTTAATTTATATTTAAATTTCTTGACCTATTATATTGATTAATGTTATTATATATCCTAGGATTATTACATGAACGATTCGAGAACATTCACTGTTTTCTAAAAGAGAACACAGCTATGATGCCATCAATCAATCCCTACATTGCAGGAAACCCTGTGTCAGGCGAGAAAAAATTTATCGGGCGCCGCGATGTGCTGCGGCATGTCAAACAAATGCTGCACAATCCTCATACAAACGCAATTGTGCTTTATGGACAGCGCCGCATTGGAAAAACCTCAGTGCTGTTGAATATCGAGCATGCACTGAACATACAAGGGCAGTATATTCCCGTCTATGTCGATTTACAGGGGGAAGCTGCCTTCCCTCTGGGAGAAATACTCTATCGAATCGCTCAAAGCATTTCCGTGCTGACCGATATTCCTCTCCCTGGCCCAGAAGCATTCGATGCAGACGGAATATTCTTCCGTGTAACCTTTGTTCCGGCGGTCGCCAAAATGAGCGGAGGGAAACAACTCGTTTTTTTATTCGATGAATTCGATTTTCTCGACACTCCCTGGCAAAAACATCTGAGAACCTCTTTCCTTCCATATTTGCAGGAATGGATGCGTATAGAAGACACCACACAGTTTGTTTTTGGGTTTGGACGCCGGCCAGATGAATTTTCTCAAGAAACCCTGGCAACATTCAAAGCGCTCCGTTCTCGCCGAATTTCGTATATGGACCGCAATGACAGCATCCGCGTCATCCGCCAATCCGAAGAAACCGAAAGCCTGGAGTGGGAGGATGAAGCTGTCGAATGGGTTTGGTATTGGACACAAGGGCATCCATTCTTTACGCAACTCCTTTGCGGCGAAATCTGGGAACTGTGTCACGACCGAGTTGAAGGCCCTCCGCCTGCTGTCCGGGGTGACGATGTAGAGGAGGCTATTGAAACCGCTCTGGAGCGTGGGGGCAATCACTTTCAATGGATCTGGAGTGGATTACCGTCAAACGAACAGCTTATCATGGCGGTCATGGCAGAAATGACATGCGAACGGATGACACTCGACGCACTCATGCACCGGTTGCATCACCACAATATGCACCCGGCACCAGGCGAATTTGAATGGGTTCTGGAAAACCTCGAGCGTTGGGAAATCGTTCGTCCTTTTGGAAAAAAATATGGGTTTACAATTCCCTTGATGAAATTATGGATACAGTATGAGAAACCACCGGAACGAGTAAAAAAAGAGAGCGAAAACCTTACCCCTTTAACCGACCACTTATTTCGCGCCGGAAAAGGATTTTATCATAAAGGAAAACTTCATCACGCTGAACAACAATTGCAGCGAATATTACGCATCAATCCGGATCATCGGAAAGCCCGCCGTTTGCTTACGCAGGTCGAGGCGCAGCAAAATAATTAGCATATTGCAACACTGGAGTGCTGGAGTTGCGGAGTGTTGAAGTATTCTCAACCTTCCATCACTCCATTGCTTCACCACTCCAAATTTTCTATGGAAGTAACCCCATTTGTATACGGCCGCGCACTGCGACCGACAGAATTTTTCGACCGGCAAGAAGGATTACGACGCTTGCTGGGACGTCTGATAACCGGACAGTCAACTGCTATTGTCGGACAGCCTCATATAGGGAAGACCTCGTTTCTCAACTATCTACTGAATGACAACGTACGACGGCAGGTTGTCGGTGACAAGTTAGATCAAAATATTTTTTCTTACATCGATTCTCAAATGCTGGGGCATGATTTTAATCAAGTCGCATTTTGGAAGCAGGTGTTGCGCCCGATGCTCAGGCAGCTTGCTTCATCCAAGAAAAGTCCTCAAGATTCTGAGGGTCAACAATCACCTTCTCTGTCTGAACCGGCAAAAGAACAGGTGTCGATTTACCAGGCCTATAAAACCGCCGAAAGCAATCAATTCGGAACATTTACTCTGGAACAGCTTTTTCAGGTTATCGGTCGGGAAGGCTGGCAGTTCGTCTTAGTGATTGACGAATTCGATGCTTTACTCACTCACCCGGTATTAAATAAGACGGAATTTTACGGGGGATTACGTTCTCTGGCATCACGTTGTATGGGATTTACCCTCATTATCGCCTCACGCCATTCTCTTGAATTACTCAATCAGGAAACGCAAAAAATCAACCCGCACGGTTCTCCGTATTTTAACGTGTTCACAGAGTTTCGCCTCGGTCCTTTGCCAGAAATTTATGCGAACGCTGTCATCGATCAGGCCCAAAAGCGTTTTGACAGCACCGATCGCGCCTTTATCACCAAAACATCAGGTCTGCATCCCTTTTTGTTACAAACCGCCTCAGGGATCTTATGGGAAATGCACGAGCAAGGATACGAAGGGATCGACCGGTACGCAAGGGCCGGGGATGAAATGTATCGTCAGACCCGCGCCCATTTTCTGGATACCTGGAGTTCCTGGGGGCAGGCGGAACGCAAAGTGATTACCAGTATTGCCCTGGCGCAAATCAATGGCCTTGTGGGAAATCACACCTTTGCCTGGCAAAAATTCACCAGAGACATCAACGATTATAGCACGGAATTACGTCGGTTGAAAGAGGCCGGGACAGTCATCCAGACCGGTGATGGAGACTGGAAATTGACACAAGAAGCCTTTCTGTGGGTGTGGGCGGATCGGATTAAAACGATTGTCCGAGAAAAAGGAGATTTCGAGACCTGGCTTTGCGCCCAGGAGATGGATGGAATTCTGACCAAAGAAGAACGACAGAAGATGAGCGCCTCCGCCAAAAAAATCAGCGGAGCCATCGGCAAAGGTGCAGTCACCCTGATCGAATCCTTCGCAAAAAGTCTGGCATCCGGGGTCGCCCAAGCCCTTGGGATGTAGTAGGCCGACTCAAACGATGCGGAGCCGACAACAGGAATCCTTTGAGAAAGAATTTCGCGTAAGGTGGGCCTGCTTTTTGGCCCACCGATTCAACTCATCTCGGAAGTCACCTTTGAAGGCATCCTCATTCATGACAATAATCACATCCTCGAGGTCAATCGCGCGATGGAACGGATGGTTTGGGTACATATCCGGAATGAATTTCTCAGGAGAAGCAAGGAGGAGTTTGTCACTCCAGGCTTTCGTTCTACGGTGCGCCAACATGTTCGGGTATAGACATGCAGAATGCTCTCTATCATCCCCGCCGGGGACAGAAACCCTGGCAGGGGAAGGAACTCTTTCGCAAAAGCTCAACTCGCTTCGCGAGGTCGCTTTTGCACTCCTGCCATACAGGCATCTCGTGACGACGCTCCGCGTCGAATGGACGAAGAGCATCCGGTCTGAGATTCCCACGCAGAGCCTGAGAATGAGTAAGTCTTGATCGTATCATGACGCCTTTCTGTGTAAAACTTTCTTGCATATTTTATCAGGTTTGCAAAGGATCGTCTCGATATCGCTCGATAATTTTCTTTCACTACCATAAGGAGATGAGTATGAACTATTTTAAACAAACCCCTAATCAGGATGGTTATTTTGACGAATACGGCGGCGCGCTGATTCCAGAAGTGCTGCAACAAGAAATGCGGAATATTACGGATGCCTACTACTCGATCAGTAAATCCCACGAATTCATTCTCGAGCTGAGGTCAATTCGAAAACATTTCCAGGGCCGTCCCACACCGGTCTATTTCTGTCGACGATTGTCGGAAAAATACGGCGGACGTATCTACTTGAAACGTGAGGATCTCAATCATTCCGGCGCACATAAGTTGAACCACTGCATGGGTGAAGCCTTATTAGCCAAATATATGGGGAAGAAAAAAATCATTGCCGAAACCGGGGCGGGACAGCATGGCGTGGCGCTGGCTACGGCTGCCGCCTATTTTGGCCTGGAATGCGAAATTCACATGGGCGAAGTGGACATCAAAAAAGAACATCCGAACGTGGTTCGCATGAAAATTCTCGGGGCGAACGTCGTGCCAGTATCATTTGGCCTTAAAACACTGAAAGAAGCTGTTGATTCGGCCTTTCAAGCTTATGTACAAGACCCGGTGAATACGCTCTATTGTATCGGCTCCGTGGTCGGGCCGCATCCGTTCCCGATGATGGTACGCGATTTTCAACGGGTGGTCGGAATCGAAGCGCGGGAACAATTCTGCGGCATGACCGGCGAGCTGCCGGATAATGTCGTAGCCTGTGTCGGCGGCGGCAGTAACGCGATGGGCATGTTCTCCGCCTTTTTAGATGACGAAGAAACCGCCATTCACGGGGTTGAACCTGCCGGACGATCGTTTAAACCGGGCGACCATGCCGCGACATTAACCTACGGCAAGCCGGGCGTGATTCATGGCTTCAAGTGCTACCTGTTGCAAGATGACGACGGCGAGCCTGCACCGGTCTACTCGATTGCCAGCGGTCTCGATTATCCCGGAGTGGGGCCGGAACATTCGATGCTCAAAGATCGAGGCCGGGTGCAGTATACCTCGATCACGGATAAAGAATGTCTGGATGCTTTCTTTGAACTGAGTCAGCAAGAAGGCATTATTCCGGCGCTGGAAAGCGCACACGCCGTTGCCTATGCCATAAAATTAGCGCAAGAGAAGAGGCGGCAATCGATCCTGGTCAATCTGAGCGGACGCGGCGATAAAGATATTGATTTTGTGGTGGAAGAGTATGGTGCAGAGTATGGAATTACGATAAACGAAGAGTGAAAAAGACTGCTGAGGCGCCGGGAGACACGATCTCGACGTCTCAGGTTTTCGGTGGGCCGAAAAGTGGGCCCACTCTATGTAAAGACGCCAATAACATGCTACCGTATCCCTCGCCTTCCTACAACGACTTCCTGACACAGAGAAGATGGCAAGGCACAGCTCAGCATATATTATAAAAATTTTAGATTCCTCCTTGACAGAAAATTAAATCCTCTGCTTTCATCCTTCATATCATAATTTTTTTAACAATGTTCAATTTTGAAAAACGTAACCGAACTCTCAGCAATATGAACAGTTCAGCCGACGACTATATCTCGTTTTCAGGGGCTGGAGCGTACAACCATTTTGTGCCTTCTGTCGTCAAACACCTCACCTCGCGCGGAGAGTTTGCCACAGCTTGCCCATGAACATGGTGCATTATTGATTGCAGTGATTCCGGAGCCGGTCGCATCAGGGTTATTGGCTCCTCCTGGTCAATTCGAAGTGGACATTGTTGTCGGCGAAGCGCAATCCTTTGGGAATCCGTTGAACTATGGCGGTCCCTATGTCGGGTTTTTCGCCATAAAAAGTGATCCGAAAAGGAAAGTGATTCGCAAAATGCCGGGCCGTCTTGCCGGAGAAACCAGAGATGCCGAAGGAAGACGCGTCTTTGTCCTGACGCTTTCCACTCGCGAACAGCACATTAAACGCGAGCGCGCAACCTCGAAGATCTGTTTCACGCTGCAACCGGCCGCCGGAGAACACGGAGAACTCACAGGGATGATGACGATCCAGACATATCTCGAGAGTCAGGGCAACC
>PDWJ01000803.1_pt1 | contig 80973 bp, 64 predicted proteins | sample 1430881 | NCBI WGS metagenome assembly PDWJ01 (sample SAMN01162460, study PRJNA174530) | Oral metagenome, whole genome shotgun sequencing project. | biome: Marine environment; feature: Marine mammal; material: Swab sample of the gingival sulcus; isolation source: swab sample of gingival sulcus...
ACGTGGCCGCCCTCGCGCCCGGCGTGTACCTGCTGCGCGCCCAGGGCCAGACCCTGCGCTTCGTGCGGCGGTAGCCCGAGGGCGGCGGGGGGATGCCCCTGCGGCAAGACGAATGGAGCGGGCTCGCCTCCGCGAGCCCGCTCTTTTTTAGCGCATTACGCCTGTGGCCAGCGCGCGCAGGAGAGAGCAAACGCCACGAAAGGGTATTCCATAGTATTGATTATCTTCGCGACAGATTCTATAATTCATAGATGCGAACACACGGGATATACATTGTCGCGGGGGTATTCCTTAGTGCCATCGCCTTCACCCTGCTGGGGATGGGCTGCGCACGGATAGTCGCTCCTGGTGGTGGCCCGCGTGACAGCGTTCCGCCACGCATCGTGGGCTACGACCCCCTGCCGGGTAGCACCATGACCCGCCCCGAGAGGCTCCGCCTGGCCTTCGACGAATACGTGAAGCTCAAATCCCCCAACCGGAATATCTACATGTCGCCACCGCTGAAATACCCGATAGTGGCCGTGGTCAAGGGGCGCACAGTGGAGGTGAAAATCCGGGATACGCTGGCCGACAGCACGACCTACAACCTTCGATTCGGCCGGTCCGTCGTCGACCTGACAGAGGGCCTCCCGATGGAGGATTTCAGCCTGACCTTCAGCACGGGCCCAAGCATCGACAGCGCACGGCTATTCGGCCGTGTTCGGAATGCCCTGACGCACAGCCCCGTCCTGAACATGAATGTCGGCATCTACCGTCAGGATGTGGACTCGCTACCCCGGACCAGGCCCCCCGATTTTGTCGCCCGAACGGACAGCGCAGGGGTCTTCGATATCATGCGCATCCCGAGCGGTCGCTACAAGGTCTTCGGCATTAAGAATGCGTCCAACAAGCTGATATACAGCAATACGAAGGATACAATCGCCTTCCTCAAGGAGCTGCAAACGAGCATCCTAGCAGGCGATACGCTGGGGGTGCAACAAGTGCCGGTGCTGGAGGCCTTCGTGCGGGAGGTGAAGAGATACCGCCTCCAGACGAAGAGGCGCCCCCTGGCCAATCGGCTCTCCTTCGTGTTCTCGGCCCGCCCCGTCGGGGGGCTACAGGCCACGCTACTCAATGCCCCCGATGCCACGCTGGTCAAGGAGCAGTCGGCCAATGGGGATACGGTGAGCTACTGGATTATGGACAGCACAATAGCCCGGCGGGACACGATAGCCACACGGCTGCAGTACCAGCGGACGGACTCCGCCGGCGGGCTGCAAACATGGCTCGATACCATCATGCTGACCTATGCCTTCCCCAAGGAGGAGCCCAAGGGGCAAGCCAGCACCACGACGGATAGCGTACAGGCTGGGACCAAAGACTCTGTGCCACAGGGCCAAACGGAGGAGAAGGGCGGATGGCTAGAGCGTACCTTCGGGACGAACCGCACCACCGTGGAGCAGGGCCGAAAGAACCGAAAGCGCACGATTACGCGCATGGCGAGCTCGCTTGTTTGCCGGCAGAGCGCCGCCCTCCGACCGTGGGACACGGTGAGCCTCTCGCTGAGCTCGCCCACCACCCTACTGGATACGGGTCGCTTCGTCCTATACTCGCTGCCCGACTCCACCGCCCTCGCCCCCAGGGTGGGCTACGACCCGGCGGTGCATCCCCGGCGGATTACCATCACCCACGAGTGGAAACCCAACACGGAGTACCGGCTGAGGGTGGAGCCCGGGGCGGTGCAGAACCTCTTTGGGCGCACGAACGACACCCTCAGGATGAGCCTCAAGGGGCTGAACCCCAGCCGGTACGCCACTCTTCGCATCGCGCTGGAGGCCGCCCCCCAGACCGCGCTGATACAGCTAATCCCGGCGGGTAAGTACAAGCAGGTGCTACGGCAGCAAGCGGGCCATTCCGCGGATTTTACGTACCTTGACCCCGCAACGGTGTGGATACGCATCATCGATGATGCCAATGGGAATGGGCAATGGGATGCGGGCGACTACACCCGGGGGCTAGAGCCCGAGAAGGTACGATACCACCGTAACGACCTCGGCAACAGGGACATCATCATGCGCCCCAACTGGGAGTATGATATACCGATAAACTACGAAAAACTGGAGGATTGAATATGTCAGTACTAGTCAACTTCGCGATGTTCCCGACCGACAAGGTGGGGAGCATGTCGCCCTACGTGGCCAAGCTCGAGAAGGCCATCCGCGACCAGGGCTACCCGAGCCAGCTGACGGCCATGAGCACCATCGTGGAGACCCCCACGCTGGGCGATGCCTTCAGGGTGATGCAGGCGGCCTACGATGCGCTCGCCCCCGACAGCAAGCGGGTGTACGTGTCGGCGACCTTCGACATCAAGTCGGAGGGGGCGAACCGCCTGGAGGCCAAGGTCAAGTCGGTGGAGGAGAAGCTGGCGCGTGGCTAGTAGCCCGCTCGTGCTGCCCGGCATGCGTCGCCTACTCCTACTGCTGCTCTCGCTCCTGGGCCTACTGCAGGCCGGGGGGGCGCAGGAGGTGAAGGTGGATACCCTCACCTTCAAGGTGGGGGCCAGGGCGGGGGTCGGCATCAGCAGCATCACCTTCCAGCCCTACCAGTACCGGCGGTCCGGGCTCAAGCTCGAGGGGGGGCTCGTGTTCGGCATCTCGGCCGAGAAGTACTTCGGCATGCAGCTGGAGGTGAATTTCGCCCGGACAGGCTACGAGACGGTCGAGCTGCGTCCGAGGAAGGGAGGCGCTAGGGAGTGGGTTGGCCAGTGGCTCAGGGTGGAGAATGTGTGGTTGCAGCTCCCCCTCGTCACCGACCTTCACTACAAGTACAAACGGCTGCTGCTGCGGCTACAGGGGGGAGGCTTTCTGGACTACCTGCTGGCCGAGCAGGCCGGGATCGGAGGGCGCACGGAGCGGATGGCACTCCAGAGCTGGGCCTACAACCGGCTGGGGGTCGGGATGTGCGGCGGAGGCGGCCTGGGCATGGCCACGGGCATCGGCGACTTCCACCTCGACTACCGCTTCTACTACCGGCTCACGAACCTCTACGCCCGGGAGCGAATCGCGGGGGTGAACGAACCCCGCTCCAACCTCCGCCAGCACAGCATTTCCATTACGTATACACGCACATTCACTAAGTTGCAGGAGAAAATAGCACCATGATGAAGAAAACCGCAATGTTACTACTCGCGCTGCTGGTCGGCGTAATCAGCATGGCCCCAGCGCAGGGTACGTTCAAGCAGGAGGGGATAGCCTCCTTCTACGCCGACAAGTTCCACGGACGGACCACCGCCTCGGGCGACCGCTACGACAAGGCGAAGTTCACCTGCGCCCACATGTCGCTGCCCTTCGGCACGGAGCTGCTGGTGACCAACCTCGAGAATGGGAAGACGACCACCGTGCAGGTCAACGACCGCGGGCCCTTCGTGGCCAACCGCATCATCGACCTCTCGCGGGCCGCGGCGGAGGAGATCGACATGGTGACCAGCGGGATGGCCAAGGTCCGGATAGAGATGGCCAAGGGGGGCAGCGCGGGGCAAGCCGCCAGCAAGCCGGCCAGCCCGACCGCGGCCAAGCCAACGCCCCCACCCGCCCCGGCCAGCAAGCCCGCACCCAAGCCCGCGCCCAAGGCCGCGGCGCCAAGCCCCGCTCCGAAGCCCACGCCGAGCAGCACCGCCCATGAGCCGGGCGAGCAGGAGGTCTACAGCCTCGAGGTCAAGCCCCTGGCGAGCCACGCGCTCAAAGGCTTCGGCGTGCAGATAGCCTCCTACAACGACCAGAGCAACATGCTCCGGCGCGCGGCCGAGCTGGAGGCGCGCTTCAAGCGGCTGCTGAAGGTGGAGATCATCAGCACGGAGAGCAGCAAGACCTACAAGCTCATCATCGGGCTCTTCCCCACCAAGAAGGAGGCCCTGGACTACAGGACGCAGCTGCTGGGCGACTACCCCGACTGCTTCGTCATATCGCTCTAGCACCAGGCTCAGGAGCACAATCGAAGTACAACGGACAGAAAGGCAGAATCATGGCAAACGGCAGCAAGCCCATCGTGGTAAGCGGCATACGCTCAACGGGAAAGCTCCACCTGGGGAACTACCTCGGGGCACTCAAGAACTTCGTGGCGATGCAGGAAGAGTTCAACTGCTTCTTCTTCATCGCGGACCTACACTCGCTCACGACGCACCCCACCTCGAAGGAGCTGCACGCCTCCGTGCGGCAGGTGATGGCCGAGTACCTGGCCGCCGGGCTAGACCCCCAGAAATGCTCGCTCTACGTGCAGAGCGACGTGCCCGAGGTGGTGGAGCTCTACCTCTTCCTGAACATGAACGCCTACCTGGGCGAGCTGCAACGCTGCACGAGCTTCAAGGACAAGGTGCGCAAGCAGCCCGAGAACATCAACGCCGGGCTGCTGACCTACCCCACCCTCATGGCGGCCGACATCCTCCAGCACCGGGCCAACATAGTACCGGTGGGCAAGGACCAGGAGCAGCACCTGGAGATGGCCCGCACCTTCGGGAACCGCTTCAACCGGATGTACGAGGTGGAGCTGTTCCCCGAGCCGCAGTCGTACACCGGCGCGAGCCCGCTGGTGAAAATCCCCGGCCTCGACGGCTCGGGCAAGATGGGCAAGTCGGAGGGGAACGCCATCTACCTGAGCGACAGCCCGGAGGTCATCCGCAAGAAGGTGATGAAGGCGCAGAGCGACAACGGGCCCACGCAGCCCAAGCAGGCCAAGAGCGAGGCCATAGAGAACCTCTTCACGCTGATGCGCCACGTCTCCACGCCCGATACCCTGAAGTTCTTCGAGGAGGCCTACGACGCGTGCAGCATTCGCTACGGCGACATGAAGAAGCAGCTGGCCGAGGACATGATCGCGGCCACCGCCCCCATCCGCGAGCGGATAGAGTACTACATGGGCAATGCCAGCCTCCTGACCGAGGCGGCCGCGCAGGGGGCCGCCCGAGCCAGCGAGAGCTCGAGGGAGACCCTCAGGCTGGTGAAGGAGGCGGTGGGGATAAAGCGCCTCTAGATCAACACCATAGGGGGCGGAATGAGTGCTAAGGGCGGGCGCTTGGCTGCATCCGCCCTCTCCGCGTTGCGTGGCCGGGGGCCTGTAAGCCCCTCGGTGTGGCACAGTTGCAAGCTGCGACATGCAGTAAGTTCGCAGAATTTGCTAACTTTGCCAATCGTACACACAGTAGACGCAACGAATTATGAGCAAGCACATCTCTTTACTACTGGCCGGCGTGGCGCTCACGCTCGCAGCCTGCAATAGCAACAGCATGAGTCACAAGCCAATAGACCCGGAGGACCTGAACACGAGCGTGGCCCCCGGGGACGATTTCTACGAGTACTCCAACGGGGGCTGGATATCCCGAGCGGAGATTCCGTCGGACCGGGCGCGCTTCGGGGCGTTCGATGTGCTGCAGGAGGAGACGCAGGCGCGCATCAAGGAGCTGCTCTTCGCGGCGGCCGAGCGGCAGGGGGACAGCGGCAGCATGGAGTGGCAGCAAATCGGGGATTTCTTCCGCTCGGGCATGGATACGGCGGCCATCGAGCAGGCCGGGCTGAAGCCCATCGCGCCCGACCTCCAGCTAATCGGCCAGCTGGAGACCCCGGAGGACGTGGTGCGGGAGATCGCCCGCGAGCGGTCCATCGGCGGGGGCAACCCCTTCTACGTGACGGTGGAGCAGGACAGCAAGAACGCCACGGCGATGATCCTCTCCTTCTACCAGTCCGGCCTGGGGATGCCCGACCGCTCCTACTACTTCAACGAGGATGAGCGGAGCAAGGAGCTCCGGGCAGCCTACCTGCGGATGGTCGACACGCTCTTCCGGCTCATGGGCCGGGACGCCGAGCAGGCCGGGACGACCGCCCGCGACATCCTCGCCCTGGAGACCAAGCTCGCGGAGCCCTCGCTGACCCGCCTGGAGTACCGCGACCCGCACCTGATATACAACAAGCTCACCGCCGCGGAGCTGGCCAAGCTATGCCCCAACATCAACTGGGACGGCTACTTCCTCAACCTCGGGGTGAACAAGCCCGACACCATGCTGGTGGACAACCCGAAGTTCCTGGCGGCCATCAGCGGCTTGCTGGTCTCGGAGCCCATCAGCCTCTGGCGCGACTACCTCACCCTACACTACCTGCTGGCCTACACCGGGAGCCTGAGCCACGCATTCGAGGAGGCGAGCTTCGCCTTCTACGGCACGGCGCTCACGGGCCAGAAGGAGATGCGCCCCCGGTGGAAGCGCGTGGCCACGATGACACAGCAGTTCCTCGGGGAGGCCGTCGGCAAGTTCTACGTGGAGAAGTACTTCCCGGCCGCGGCCAAGGAGCGGATGGTGGCCCTGGTGGAGAACCTCCGCGCGGCCTACGCCAAGCGGCTCGACGCGGTGGAGTGGATGAGCCCGCAGACCAAGGAGAAGGCCAAGGAGAAGCTGGCCGCCATGGTGGTGAAGGTGGGCTACCCCGACCGCTGGCGCGACTACATGGACCTGATCATCGTGCCGGAGAGCTACGCCGCCAACCTGCGCAACGGCTACACCTTCAGCTTCAACTACACGATGTCGAAGCTCGGCCAGCCCGTGGACCGCACGGAGTGGCACATGACCCCGCAGACGGTCAACGCCTACTACAGCCCGACGATGAACGAGATCGTCTTCCCGGCCGGCATCCTCCAGCCCCCCTTCTTCGACATGGAGGCGGACGACGCGATGAACTACGGCGCCATCGGCGTGGTGATCGCGCACGAGATGACCCACGGCTTCGACGACCAGGGCCGCCTCTACAACAAGGAGGGGAACCTGCGGGACTGGTGGACCAAGGAGGACGCGGAGCGCTTCAATGCCAAGTGCCAGCTGCTGGTGGAGGAGTTCGACGCCTTCGAGCTGCTCAAGGGCGAGCACGTGAACGGCAAGCTCACCCTGGGGGAGAACCTGGCCGACTACGGCGGGCTGGTCATCTCGATGGCGGCCTTCAAGCAGCAGCTGCAGGCCACCGGTGAGGAGGCGAACAGGGAGGTGGATGGCTTCACGCCCCTGCAGCGCTTCTTCCTGGCCTACTCGAAGGTGTGGCGCAATAAGTCCACCGAGGAGGAGCAGCTACGCCGCCTCAAGGAGGATGTGCACTCGCCGGGGAAATTCCGCGTCAACGGGGCGGTGTACAACATCGACGAGTTCTACGAGGCCTTCGAGGTGAGCGAGCAGTCGCCCTACTACCGGTCGGCGGACAAACGCCCCACCATCTGGTAGCCCGAAACCGCAGATACTGAGGCAATGAAGAAGATAGTTCCGTATCTTGTGCTGCTCCTGGGGGTGTCGCTGCTGTGGACACCCCTGCGGGCCGCCAAGGGCATAGACGCACCCCGAGTGGTGGTGGACGGCCGGGAGTACTGGGTGCATACCGTGGTCAAGGAGGAGACGCTCTACGCCATCAGCCGTACGTACAACGTGCCGCTGGCCACCATCGTCTCGCAGAACCCGGACCTGTACAACGGCCTGAAGGCCGGGCAGAAGATACGCATACCCGTGCCCGACGGGCAACGCCACAAACCCGTGGGGCAGCGCGACTACCGCCTCCACATCGTGGGCCCGGGCGAGAGCCTCTTCCAGCTCGCGAGGATATACGGGGTGAGCGTGCACGCCATCCGGGAGGCCAACTCCATCAAGGGGGACGTGCTCAGCGTGAGCGAGCCGATACGCATCCCCATGGGGGCGGCCGCCCGGCGCTACGACAGCATCCACCAGAGCAAGCGGCAGCCCGACGGGGCCTACATCGTGACGGCCGGCGAGTCCATCTACGGCATAGCCCGCAAATTCGAGATATCGCAGGACGAGCTCATCGAGGCCAACCCCCAGCTGCGCACCCACGCCCTGGCCACCGGGCAGCGCCTCACCATACCCAAGGGCGCGAAGGTCAAGGACGCCAAGACCTTCCACCTCGAGCGGCCCGAATGGATGGACCGCACGAGCTACAAGCGGCTCGAGAACGCCAAGATGTGCGCCAAGATGCCCGCCTGGCCGAAGGACAAGCCCCTCATCGTGTCGCTCCTACTCCCCTTCCGCCTGCAGCCCGAGACCAAGAGCATGAGCTCACCCCCGCAGACGGTCAAGAGCGACGAGCGCTTCCTCGAGTTCTACCAGGGCTTCCTCCTGGGCATGGAGGAGATCAGCAAGCAGGGCTACGCGGTGCACCTACGGGTGTTCGACACGGAGCGCAGCATACAGCGCGTCAAGCAGATACTGGATGCCGACTCGCTGGCCGGGTCCAGCCTGATCGTCGGGCCGGTGTACCCCCGCAACGTGACGGAGGTCAGCCTCTACGGGGCGCAGAACCGCATCAGCATGGTGTCGCCGCTCTCGAGCAAGACCCCGACCCTGGAGGCCAACCCCTTCATCTTCCACGCCAACCCCTCGGAGAAAACCCAGCTACGGGAGATGGTAGCCCGCCTACGGAAAAAGGCCAAAGGCCAGATTATCCTCTTCCACGAGGAGTCCATCAAGGATGCCGAGCTGGTGAGCAATGTCCAGCTCATGCTGCGCAGCGAGATGGCCGGGGCCACCCTCCCCGCGGACCGACTGAAGGTCTTCACCATCCCCCGTGGGCAGGTGGCCGAAAAGTACATCTCAACCCTCAGCAACACGCTCTGGGCCGACAGCCTCAGCACCATCGTCATACCCTCGACCCGCGAGCCCTTCATCAGCGATATCCTCGGCGCGCTCAACGAGAAGGCCATCGCCGGGAAACACCACATGCAGGTGTACGGAATGAGCAAGTGGCTGAAGATGAACCTCGACTTCAACCACCTGACCCGCCTGAAGGTCACGCTCTTCTACCCCTTCCACGTGGACTACAAGAACGAGCGCACCGTCAGCTTCGTGCAGGAATTCCGCACCACCTACACGGCGGAACCCTCGCAGTTCGCCTTCCAGGGCTACGACGTCGCGACCTACTTCCTGGCCGCCCTCACCAAGTACGGGGAGGACTTCCGCTTCTGCCTCTCGGGCATCCCGCCCCGGCTCACGCAGAACCACTTCGACTTCGAGCAGCACCAGGGCTACGGCTCGTACGAGAACCAGGGGATATTCCTCCTGCAGTTCAACACCCACGAAGGGCTCTCCCCCATATCCATCAAGGGGCACTAGCCCGACGTAAAACCCCAGACGATGAGGCGATTAATCGCACCCCTCGGGCTCAGCCTGCTGGCCCTCTTCACCCTCATATTCCACCAGGCGAGCCACGCGACCAACACCCCTCCGCGCAGCCTAATGGAGAAGCCGCTACCCGTGGACACCGCCGTCCGCATGGGGCGGCTACCCAACGGCCTGAGCTACTACATACGCCACAACGCCGAGCCGAAGGGAAGGGCCGAGTTCTACATCCTGCACAACGTGGGCGCCATCCTCGAGGAGGACCACCAGAACGGCCTCGCGCACTTCACCGAGCACATGGCCTTCAACGGCACCGAGCACTTCCCCCACCACAAGCTCATCGACTTCCTGGAGCACAACGGCGTGAAGTTCGGGGCGGACGTGAACGCCTTCACCACCCAGGACATCACCTGCTACAACGTATCCGATGTGCCCACCGAGCGCAGCGGGCTGCTGGACTCCTGCACCCAGGTGCTGTGCGACTGGTCGGGCAGCATCGCCTTCGCCCCCGAGGAGATTGAGAGCGAGCGTGGCGTCATTGTCGAGGAGTGGCGCACCCGGCGCACCGCCCAATGGCGCGCCCTCTCGGCCATGCAGCAGCTCCTGTTCCGGGGGACGAAGTACGCCAAGCGCGACGTCATAGGCGACATAGAGCTCATCAAAACCTTCTCGCACCAGAGCCTCACGGACTTCTACCACAAGTGGTACAGGCCTGAGTTCCAGGCCATCATCATAGTGGGCGACTTCGATGCCCCAGCCATGGAGCAGCGCGTACTACGCATGGCCGGGAACATCGCCAAGGCCAAGGAGCAAACCCCCAAGCCCCACATCACCATGCCCGCGTCCAAGGGGCTGCACTACATGGCCTACACCGACCCCGAGCTACCCATGGTGCGCATGGAGCTGATATACAGGCATCCGCCCCTCTCCGAGGCGCGCAAGGACCACCAGTTCTACCGCCAGGACATGATTCGGCAGCTCGCCGTGAAGATGTTCAACGCCCGCATGAGCGAGCTGTCCCAGCAGGCCGAGCCCCCCTTCCTGGCGGCCTTCGGGGGCTACGTCAACCTGATTGCCCCCATGGACAACAGCCTGTTCATCGCCATCAGCCCCCCCGGCAAGGCCAAGCAGACCCTCGAGGGGCTGGCCACCGAGATGCAGCGCGTGCGCCAGAACGGCTTCCAGGCCACAGAGCTCGAGCGCGCCAAGAAGAGCTACCTCAGCGGCTGGGAGGCCACCTACAGCGAGCGCGAAAAGCTGCCCAACCGGAGCTTCGTGCAGTCCTACATGGACCACTTCATCAAGGGTAGCCCCATACCCAGCATCAGCCAGGAGATGGAGCTCACCCGCCGGCTGCTACCCACCATCACGCTGGAGGAGATCAACGCCTCCATGCGCGGTATGATGCCCGGCATGGACGTAGACCTCTTCATTCAGGCCCCTGAGAGCGAGAAGGATAAGCTACCCACCGAGGAGGAGGCCCGCCGGATACTCGAGGCCAGCCACCGAAAGACCCTCGAACCGTGGATGGATAGGGTCGAGGACAAACCCCTCATCGCCCAGATGCCCCGGCCCGGCCGCATCGTTCGGCAGGAGAAGGGGCCCTTCGGCACGGACGTATGGACGCTCTCCAACGGCATGCGCATCATCATCAAGCCCACCGACTTCAAGGACGACGAGATACGCATCAGGGGCTTCGCCAAGGGCGGGCTGTCCACGCTCCCCACCGAGGAGCTGCTCTCCGCCGAGCTGGCCACCTCCATCATCAGCCTCAGCGGCCTGGGCGAGCACAGCGGCCCAGAGCTGGCCAAACTCCAGGCGGGGCATAGGGTCGCAACGAGCGTATCCATCGACGACCTCGAGGTGGGGCTCAGCGGCATATCAACGACCAAGCCCGAGGACGTAGAGTTCATGTTCCAGCGGCTCTACCTCCAGCTCACGGCCCCACGCTTCGAGCCAGCCTCCTTCAACACCCTCATGGACAGGCTCCGCACCATACTGGCCAACAGCGAGAAGAACCCAGACGACATCTTCAGCAAACGCCTCCGGCGGGTACTCTCGCAGGATAGCCCCCGCCGCCAGAGCCTGGAGATGAAAAAGCTCGGAGAGGTCACGCTCAGCCGGGCCAAGCACGCCTACCAGACCCTACTCCCCAACGCCAGCGGCCTCACCGTGAGCATCGTCGGCAAGTTCAACCCAGACAGCATACGCCCCTACGTGCTGCGGTACCTCGCCAGCCTCCCCAAGGGCAAGCCGACCGGGTGGCGGGATGACGGCGTACGCCCACCAGCGGAACGAACCCGCGAGGAGTTCACCCAGGTCATGCTCACGCCCAAGACGAGCTACGCCACCGTGTACTACGGCCGGGGGGAATACAACGCAGATGACCTCCTCCACCTCGAGGCCCTGGAGCACATCCTCGGCCTACGCTACACCGAGGAGATACGCGAGGAGCGGGGCCTAACCTACGGCGTACGACAGAGCGCCAACCTGCGCTACTTCCCCGAGCCGCTGGCCTCGATGTACGTCTTCTTCACCACCGACCCCAACCTTGCCCGCGAGGCCGTGCCGCATGTGCATCGCCTCTTCGAGGGGCTGCAGAAGGGCATCTCGCAGGCGGACGTGAACAAGGCCAAGCAGCATTTCCTGAAGCTCTACGGCGAGAAGGTGCGCAACAACGGCTACTGGCAGAGCATCATCCTGCAGCGGGAGCGCAACGGCATCGACCTGCATACCGGCTACGAGGCAAGGGTGAAGAGCCTCAGCCCCAAATCGTTGCAGAAGACCGCCCGGCGCATATTCGGCAAGGCCGTGAGGGTGGAGGTGGAGATGAACCCCGAGAAGTAGCCCCCGAAGAACCGAATATCAGGGGAATGCGAGATACAACAAAGTACTGACGAAATACTGACAAGATGCGAAAAGAGCCCGGTGAAACCAATCACCGGGCTCTTTACATGATATGACTTAGGGACTAGTCCTGCAGCGAGAAGCGGGCGAAGGCCTGTATCTTCAGCTCCTTATCCTTCTGCGCCAGGTACTGCTCCACGGTAATCTTCCCCTCCTTGACGAACTCCTGCGCCATGAGCGTATTCTCCTTGAGGAACTTGTTCAAACGGCCCTCCGCAATCTTGTCGAGCATCTTCTCGGGCTTACCCTCGTTGCGCGCCTGCTCACGGCCGATCTCGAACTCCTTCTTCTTCACCTCCTCCGGCACGCTATCCGCATCAACGGCCACAGGGTTCATCCCCGCAATCTGCATGGCAACATCCTTCAGCACAGCCTCATCCGCACCAGCCTTGCTCCCCCCCACGATGGAGGCCAGCTTGTTGCCGGGGTGAATGTAGAAGGTCACCGACGGCGACTCCACCACCGCGTAGTAGGCCAGCTCCATCTTCTCGCCCGTCACGCCGGAGAACTCCTGCACCAGCGTATCGGCAGTCTTGCCCTCGAGCGGCATGGCCTTGAGCGCATCGAGCTCCTTGACCCCCTCCTTCACGGCGGCATCCAGCACCTTCTGCGCCAGCGCCACGAAGTCGGCATTCTTGGCCACGAAATCCGTCTCGCAGCTCAGCGAGAGCATCCCCACACGGTTGCCCTCAGCGTTCTTGGCGGCCAGCACCACGCCCTCAGTGGCCTCACGGTCAGCGCGCTTGGCGGCAATCGCCTTCCCACGCTCACGGATTAGCTCAACCGCCTTATCGAAATTACCCTCCGCCTCCACCAGAGCCTTCTTACAGTCCATCATACCCGCACCGGTCAGCTTCCGGAGCTTCTGGATATCGGCCATTGTTACATCTGCCATAATATTTCCTTTCTCTATATTTGTATGATGGTTACCTACTCGTCATCGCTAGCCACAACTGGCTCATTCGCAACCTCCTGCGCGGGCGCATCCTTGGCCTCCGCCGGGGCAGCCCCCTCGCTCGCCTCCTCCTTCTCCTCCTGGGCCTTATCGTCGGCCGCCTTCTCCATCTTGCGCTCCATGAGCCCGTCCTGGATGGCGTTCACCATCTCATCGATGATGATTTCGATTGAGCGGGTCGCATCATCGTTGGCCGGGATGATGAAGTCTATACCCGTGGGGTCGCAGCACGTGTCGACCATGGCGAATACCGGAATATTGAGGCGGTTGGCCTCACGAACGGCGATGTATTCCTTCGCCACGTCGACCACGAACAGGGCCGCCGGCAGCTTGTTGAGGTCGGCGATAGAGCCGAGGTTCTTCTCGAGCTTCTCGCGCTGGCGTTGCACCTGCAGCCGCTCCCGCTTGGAGAGGTTGGCCAGGGTGCCATCCTGCTCCATCCTGTCGATGTTGCTCATCTTCTTGACGGCCTTGCGGATGGTGGGGAAGTTGGTGAGCATCCCGCCCGGCCAGCGCTCCACCACGTAGGGCATCCCCGTGGGCTTCACCCGCTCAGCCACAGCCTCCTTGGCCTGCTTCTTGGTGGCCACGAAGAGAATCTTGCGCCCCGACTTGGCAATCTGCTTCATGGCCGCGGCCGCCTCGTCCATCTTCACGAGGGTCTTCTGAAGGTCGATGATGTGTATCCCGTTGCGCTCCATGAAGATGTAGGGCGCCATCTTGGGGTTCCACTTGCGCGTGAGGTGACCGAAGTGTACCCCCGCATCGAGCATCTGCTCAAAGGTTGCTTTTGGCATAACCTGCTATTGTGTTGTTAGCATGGCAACGCCCGAGTAGCCACGTGGCGTGGGTCTCGGAGGTTTAAGCGCAGCAACGCCTGCCAGCTAAGGTGTATAAAATATGTCCGATTCCTCTAACGCTTGCTGAACTGGAAGCGCTTGCGTGCGCCGGGCCGACCCGGCTTCTTGCGCTCCACCACGCGGGCATCGCGCGTCACGAAGCCCGCCTTGCGGAGCTGCGGCTTGTACTCGGCATCCAGCTTGATGAGCGCGCGGGTGATGCCCAGGCGCGCCGCCTCGGCCTGGCCGGAGATGCCCCCGCCATCGAGGTTCACCTTGATGTCGTAGGTGTCCAGCGACTCGAGCAGCTCGAGCGGCTGCTTCACCACGTACTGCAGGAGCGGGGAGGGGAAGTAGGTCTCCAGCGGCCTCCCGTTGATGACTATCTGGCCGCTGCCAGCCCTGAGATATACGCGCGCCACCGCGGACTTACGGCGGCCCACTGCATTAAATATCTGCATGTTATCCTCCTATTTCTTTGAAAGATCCAACTCCTTTGGCTGCTGCGCCGCGTGCGGATGCTCGGGGCCAACGTACACGAACAGGTTGTGGAAGAGGCGTCGCCCCAGGCGGTTCTTGGGCAGCATGCCCTTCACCGCGTGCTCCAGGATGCGCTCGGGATGCTTGGCCAGCACCGTCGCCGGGTTGGTCATACGCTTGCCGCCCGGGTGGCCCGTGTAGCGGTAGTAGATCTTATCGGTCATCTTCTTGCCGGTGAAGCGAACCTTCTCCGCGTTGATGACGATGATGTTGTCGCCACAATCCACGTGGGGTGTGTACGACGGCTTATGCTTGCCCCGGAGTATGAGGGCTATGCGGCTCGCCAGCCGACCGACCACCATATTGGTCGCATCGACGACGAACCACTCCTTCTCTACGGTCGCCGCGTTGGCCGAAACCGTCTTGTAACTCAGTGTGTCCACTTACTATACCTAAATTTTCGCCGTTCATATTCGTGCGCTCGCCACGCACCTAACTAGGATAATGAGCGGGGCAAAGGTAGCACTTTTTCCTTAACCTTACCGGCTAAGCATGATAAATACCGGAGAAACACGCCGAATGGGCAGGGCGAGCGTTGGCATCGGGCCGCTAGGCCTCCCGCCCGGGGGCCTCCTCCTGGGGCAACTCCCCGGGGGCTTGCTGGTCCGCGGGGGCTTCCTCCCTGGGTGGCTCGGCGGGGCTAGGCGCTGGCTTGGGCGCGGCGTCCTCGAGCGCGACCTGGTCCCAGGCGGGGTTCGAGGAGGTCGAGAAGATGGAGCCGTAGAAGTTGGCGATGGCCGGGGTGCGCGTCAGGAAGGGGATGATCACGCTGGTGATGACGATGCTGGTCAGGATCACCGCGTAGACGATGTCGCGTATGAGCGCTCCGCCCGGCAGGCCCGCCTGGAGGGGTAGGCCGGCCAGCACGGCTGCGGCCAGGCCCTTGGGCGACATGGAGGCCATGATGGTGCGGTCCATCACCGGGAACTTGGTCGCCACGCCCAGGCGCACGATGGGCACGCGGATGACGTAGATCACCACCGTGATGAGCACGCCGAAGAGGGGGGCCCACATGTCGGTGAAGTTCATCGACATGCCGATGAACACGAAGAAGAAGGTCTTGAGCAGGAAGACGATCTCGTTGAAGAACTGGTGCTCCACCTGGTTGAAGGTCTCCAGCCAGACGTGGCGGAAGCGGCGGATGTAGCGCAGCTGGAAGAGCTCGATATTGGCCAGGGAGAAGCCGAAGGCCAGGGCGCTGATGGCCCCGCTGAAGCCGAGCTCCTCGGCGATGCCGAAGACCACGAAGACGAAGGCCGGGGTGGTGAACATCGAGTTCTTGACGGTGCGGACCTTCTCCAGGAGCATGGACCAGCCCATCGCGCTCATCACGCCCACCAGGCAGGCCAGGGTGAAGGAGCTAATCACCCCGCCGATCATGCCGCCGATGCGCACGCTGCCCGAGTCGTGGGCCTGGATGAAGGCCAGCACGAAGACGATGGAGAGCACGTCGGAGAAGGCCGACTCGAGGATGAGCACGGTCTTGGACTCCTCGCGCATGGCCAGCTGCTTGACCAGGGGGATGACGACCGCGCTGCTGGTGGCCCCCAGGATTGTGCCCAGGATGCTGGCCTCCAGGGGCGAGAGGCCGATGGCCAGCCAGGCGATGAGGGCCACGACCCCGGCCGTCACGAAGAAGTTCAGCATCGTCAGGCGCATCATCGAGCGCAGCGACTTCTTCATGCTCTCCACGCAGAGCTCGAGCCCCCCGGTGAAGAGGATGAATACCAGGGTGATGGTGGTGAAGATGCCCGTGACTATCCCGAAGTCGTCCGGCTTCAGGAGGCCAAATACCGGCCCGATCAGAATCCCCACGCCCATCAGCAGCAGCACATCGGGGATACCCTGCCGCTCGAAGATCGCCGTGAAGAGGTGTGAGACAAATATCAGCACACCGATGGAGATGACCAGAATCGACTCGTCCATGACTACATAATTCGTTTAACCTAAATGCTATGGGTTTCGCCCTCGCGGGCGGGTACGGCGTGGGGGAAGACCTCCTGCACCTGGCGCAGCAGGGGGGCGAGGTCTCTATACCGGGCTGAGAAGTGGCCCACTATCAGGCGCTTCGTCCCCGCGAGCCGGGCCATCTGGCCGGCCTGCCCCGCCGTCGAGTGGCCCGTCGCGAGGGCGGTGTCTTCCAGCTCGTTCATGAATGTGGCCTCGTGGTAGAGGCAGTCCACCCCCTGGAGGTGAGTCGCCAGCTCGGGGGAGAAGGAGGTATCGCTCAGGTAGGCGTAGCTCGCGGGCTGCTGCTTCTGGTAGAGGACCTCCCCGGGGCGCAGAATGCGACCGCAGGCCAGCCGCTGGGGCTCGCCGTCCTTCAGGGCCCGCACCTGCTCGGGGCTCAAGCCATGCTCGCGCACGGCATCGCGACGGATGTTGGGCGGGAGGCGTTTCTCCTCGAAGATGAAGCCTCGGGTTGGTATCCGGTGGCGCAGTGGCACGGTTCGCACGGTCATGTTGCCCTCGTCGAGCAGGGTTTCGTACGGGTCGTCGCTGAAGGGGCGGAAGTCCACGCTGAAGGAGGGGCGCTCCACGAAGAAGTCGAGGTTCATGCGAAGCAGTGGCTCGAAGGCCGGGTGGGCGAAGATGCGCAGGGGGGCCGTGCGGTTGGTCATGCTCAGGGTGGCCAGGAGGCCGAATACCCCCAGCACGTGGTCGGCGTGCAGGTGGGTGAGGAAGATGGCCGATATGCGCTCGAGGGGCAGGCCGTAGCGGGCGAGCTGGAGCTGGGTTCCCTCGCCGCAGTCCACGAGGTACAGCCACCGGCCATGGAGCAGCGCATGGGCCGAAGGGCACCTCTCGGCGATGGGGCGGGCGCTGCCGCTACCCAGGATGGTCAGCTCGAAGGACACGCCGCGGCACGAACATTGGGAAGCATACCGCCCGCTAGAGGTCGCCGTAAATCAGCGCATCCTGCACCAGCTTGGCGAAATGGTTCCAGGTGTTGGTCTCGTCCACTATCTGCGACTTGCAGTAGCGGCGGTATAGCTCGTCGCTGACCATCGGCATGAGCAGGAGGTCGTCGTTGTCCATCAGCAGGGCGATCTCCTCGCGGGAGACCCCCCGGACTTCCTCTATGCCACGCTCGCGCAGCACCTGCGCGCACTTCTTGGCTAGCTCCTGCTGCACCCCCTGGCGGTCGTACACGATGTGTAGCCCCAGCGCGTCGAGCACCTTCTCCAGGTTCGTGGTCACCATGCCCGACGAGCCACGCTCGAAGATGGAGAGCTGCGAGGGGGCTATTCCGGTCCGCTCCGCCAGCTGATACTGCTTCAAACCGAGCCTACGGCGCTGGTCTGCAACGATTTCGCTTATTTTCATACCAACAGAATTAGATAAGTTACGGTGCGCGGCCGGTGGGCTGGCGTGCTGGGGGACGGGGGCTCCCGCCCGCGCTATCCGCCAAACGCGCTCTCTATCTCTTGCTGGCTGCAGGCCACAGCCAGCACGCTGTCCAGGTGGGAAATGGCGATGAGGCTCTCGACCATGGGGCTCAGGCCCGTGAGCACCAGGCGGCCCCCGGCGTCGCGGCACTGCCTATGGCCCACGAGGATGGCCCCCAGGCCGGACGAATCGCAGCTCTTGCAGGCCGAGAGGTCCAGCAGCACCCTGTGCGACATGGTGCCGGAAAGAAGCACAAACTCCGCCTTCAGCGCCGAGGCTATCGCCACATCCAGGCGCGGTACATTCACACGTAGCAGGGTGTAGCGCTCAAGACGCTCCAAGGTAAAATTCTCCATTCGTTGACCGCAGCTCGCGGCAATTTAAGGGGTCCCCATCAGGCCCGGGTACACGACAGTGACACACGCAGGGCTGGCAGATGCGGCGATGTCCCACAGCATGCTACCAGCCCCACGTTGCTACTCAGCTAGGACGAGCAGAGCTACTCCGTCGCCCCCTTATCGCCCGACTTCTCATTCTCCTCCTGCACCATGCTCTCGCGGAGCTTGGCCAGGTCGGAAATATCGCCCAGCGTCGTACGCTCCTGGCTCGAGTTGATGCGACGCACCACGCTCTTGGCCTGCTCCGTGCTGCTCTTCTGCTGGGCCTGCTCAACGCGCGCCCCCTCGCGGCGGATGTCCTCATGGATGCGGCTGTGCGACACGATGATGCGGCGGTTCTTCTTGTTGAACTCTATCACCTTGAACTCCAGCTTCTCATCCTGCTTCACGCTCGTCCCGTTCTCCTTCACCAGGTGCTTGGGCGTCGCGAAGCCCTCCACGCCGTAGGGCAGCGCAATCACTGCGCCCTTGTCGAAGATCTCCATCACCGTGCCCTCATGCACGGAGCCCACCGTGAAGATCGACTCGAACACGTCCCAGGGGTTCTCCTCCAGCTGCTTGTGGCCCAGGCTCAGGCGGCGGTTGTCCTTGTCCAGGTCCAGCACCACCACGTCGATCATCTCGCCCACCTTGGTGAACTCGGCCGGGTGCTTGATCTTCTTGGTCCAGCTCAGGTCGGAGATGTGGATCAGGCCGTCTATCCCCTCCTCTATCTCCACGAAGATGCCGAAGCCCGTGAAGTTGCGCACCTTGGCCGGGTGCTTCGAGCCCAGCGGGTAGCGGTTCTCAATGCCCTCCCACGGGTCCGGCTTGAGCTGCTTCATGCCCAGCGACATCTTCCGCGTCTCGCGGTCGAGCGTCAGAATCTGCGCGTCCACCTCATCGCCCACCTTCAGGAACTCCTGCGCGCTGCGCAGGTGCTGGCTCCACGACATCTCCGACACGTGGATGAGGCCCTCCACCCCGGGGTACACCTCCACGAACGCGCCGTAGTCCGCCAGGACCACCACGCGGCCCTTGACGATGTCGCCCACCTTCATCTCCTCGCTGAGCGAATCCCACGGGTGCGGGGTCAGCTGCTTAATACCCAGGGCGATACGCTTCTTGGCATCGTCGAAATCCAGGATGACCACATTGAGCTTCTGGTCCAGGTCCACCACCTCGGAGGGGTGGTTCACCCGGCCCCACGACAGGTCCGTGATGTGCACCAGGCCATCCACGCCGCCCAGGTCCACGAACACGCCGTAGGAGGTGATGTTCTTCACCGTGCCCTCCAGCACCTGGCCCTTCTCCAGCTTCGAGATGATCTCCTTGCGCTGGGCCTCCAGCTCGGCCTCGATCAGCGCCTTGTGCGACACCACCACGTTCCGGTACTCCTGGTTGATCTTCACCACCTTGAACTCCATGGTCTTCTGCACGTACATGTCGTAGTCGCGAATCGGGCGCACATCGATCTGCGAGCCCGGCAGGAAGGCCTCGATGCCGAAGACATCCACAATCATGCCGCCCTTGGTGCGGCACTTGATGAAGCCCTTGATGATCTCATCGTTGCTAAAGGCCTCATTGACGCGGTCCCACGCCTTGAGCACCCGCGCCTTGCGGTGCGAGAGGCAGAGCTGGCCCGCCTTGTCCTCCTGGCTCTCCACGTAGACCTCCACCTTGTCGCCCACCGCGAGGTTGGGGTTGTAGCGGAACTCGCTCACGCTAATCACCCCCTCGGACTTGAAGCCCAGGTCTATCACCACCTCGCGCTTGGTCACCAGGCGCACCGTGCCCTCCACCACCTCATCGTCACCGATGTTGGAGAGGGTCTGCGCGTACTTCTCTGTATACTGCATCGACTCCGACTCGGAGTAGAAGCTATCGCTCTCCAGCTGCTCCCAGTCCATCGAGGGGTCGCCGCACTCCTCGGTGGTGGCACCCTGCGCCTTGGTCTCCACCTCAGCGGGCTGCGGCTCCTGGCCGGGCTGGGGCTCCATCTGCTCACTCAACATATCAATTACTCTAAAACGATTAATAAATTAGACATTATACTGCGACACTCGCAGCGCGAATATAGCCATTAATCGTGTACCCGGCGCGTAGAAAAGGGATAATTAACGATTTTCGCGCCGCTGGCCCTCCGCCCGACACGGAAAACGGGTCTGCGTCCCCATCGTGTCGGAGTCGCAAACCCGCCTGTAGTAATCGTAGAGCGGGCACCTCTCGCTCGTCGCGCCCGCCTATCACCTAAGCTATCTCTTATTCCTCACTCGAATAGTAATCCCCCTCGTCGCGGGGCTCCACCTCGCCCTTTTGCTCCACGATGAAGTGGATGGCCTCGGCCAGCCCCTCGCTGAACTTCACGAAGTCCTCCCGGTAGAGGAATATCTTGTGCTTCTCGTAGGAAGCCTCCTCGCCCGGGCGGCGCTTGCTCTCGGTGATCGTAATGTAGTAGTCATCATTACGAGTCGCCTTCACGTCAAAAAAGTACGTCCGCTTCCCTGCTCTCACCGCAGTTGAATGCACATCGTTCCTATCGTCACGGCTATCCGTGTATCCCAAACTTTCTCTTCCTTCCATAACCTTATATCTTCTACCTTAGTGCGAAAACTACCCGACAAAGGTACAACATTCCGCGGAATTAATCCATACCGGCGCGGATTATTTTCCGTGCCTAGGCAGGCGCAAGAGCTCGAGCCCCACGGGCTTACCCCCGGCGAGCTCCAGCCGCACCGCCGTGCGCAGCGTATGGAAGCCTTCGCGGCCGTAGGCCCCGGGGTTGATGTGCAGCAGGCCGAGGAGCTCGTCGTGCAGCACCTTGAGGATGTGCGAATGGCCGGCGATGAAGAGGTCGGGGCGCAGCTCGAGCAGCCGCCGCCGTACGCCCGGGGCGTAGCGGCCGGGGTAGCCCCCGATGTGGCGCATGTAGACCCGCAGCCCGGCCAGGGTGAAGTCCTGCTCCTGGGGGACCTCCCGCCGCATGGCCGCGTCGTCGATGTTGCCCCACACCGCGCGCACGGGGCGGAAGGCCCGCATGCGGTCCAGCACCTCCAGGCTACCGATGTCGCCGGCGTGCCACAGCTCGGCGCAATCGGCGAAGAAGGCCTCGACCTCCTCGTCCCAGTGGGAGTGGGTGTCGCTGACGATGCCGACGCGGACTAGTCCAGCCATCGTCCCTCGGCCAGCTCTCTGGCCCGGGCCAGGTCGGCGGGTGTGTCCACGCTCAGCCCCTCGTCCTCCACCTGCACGGCCCGCATGCGGTATCCATTCTCGAGCCAGCGGAGCTGCTCCAGCCCCTCCAGCTGCTCGAGCGGGGTGGGCGAAAGGCGCGACACCTCCTGCAGGACGTTGGCCCGGAAGGCGTACACCCCGATGTGCTTGTAGCGGGGGCAATCGGGCAGCAGGGCCTCGTTCTGTGCGTAGGGGATGGCGCTCCGGCTGAAGAGGAGGGCATCCCCCTCCTGGTCGAGGACCACCTTGGGCCAGCTGGGGTTCTGCACGTCCTCGCCCTGGCCGAAGGGGCGGACGAGGGTGGCGATGCGCACCCGCTCGTCGTCGAACTCCAGGACCAGGCGGCGGAGGTTGTCGCCGTCGAGGAAGGGCTCGTCGCCCTGCACGTTGACCACCAGCTCGGGCGATACGCCCACCTGCCGCAGATGCACCAGCGCCTCGGCCACGCGGTCCGTGCCGCTCCGGTGGGCCTGGCTGGTCAGCACGGCGCGCCCGCCGAAGGCCTCCACGGCCGTCACAATCCGCTCATCGTCCGTGGCCACTATCGCGTAGCCCAGCGCGGCGACTGCCCGCCGGTATACCCACTCCACCATGGGGTGCCCACCGATGAGCTCGAGGGGCTTGCCCGGCAGCCGGGTACTCGCGTACCGGGCCGGGATTACCCCCACCACCCTGATGTCCATCTCGCGCACCATAAGCTTTTACCTCCTTATAATCTAGTCCATTACCCGCTACACAAGCTCCGCGAAGGTAGCGCAAATTGCCCATCCGGCAAGCCCGTCGGCGCGGGGTCTAAGCGGGTCATCCCCGGCCCACGGAACGCTCCTGCGGGCCTATCGGTGCTCCGCGCGCAGGAGGTCGGCTATCTCCTTGACGGGCGTGAAGGTGGAGGGGGGGACCTCCACGAAGAGGCTAATCCAGTCGGCCTGGGCCCCGTTCCACAGCCCGGGTAGCTCCTGCGCCAGGATCTCGTCGTGGCCGATGGTCTTGCGGGCGATGAAGCCCGTGGCGGGGTCCACGTGGCGCTGGAGGTCGAAGCGCTCGCCGTGCCGGTTGCGCAGCCCGCAGACGATTTCCACCGGGTTGAAGTACTCGGCCTGCCGGAGCATGCGCTGCACCTCGGGGCGGGTGGTGTCCATCTGGGAGGTCTCCACGATTTGGAGGGATTGCTCCCCGCTGGCATGCCGCACCCAGAAGGGGCCGCCCCCCGGCTCGCCCTGGTTCCTGACCATGCCGCAGACGCGGAGGGGCCGATTGAGCATACGCCTGAGGTAGTCGGCCCGCTCCGGCCCCAGCTCGCGGGCGGGGGCATCCGTCAGCCGGGCTGCGGGGCGTAGCTGCAGCTCCCGCACGGCGTGGGTCAGGAGGTCGAATACGCGCTCCGGCGCGGGCTTGGTGTCCAGGATGTCGAGCAGGTCGAAAATCTCCCGCTGGGTCTTGAGGAGCAGGCCGCCCAGGGCCCGGGAGTAGGCCACGGTGTCGCCCTTGAGGTGGTCGGGGGCGACGTTGTCGATGTTCTTGATGAAGACCATCTCGCTCTCCATCGCGCCGAGGTTCTGGAGGAGCGCGCCGTGCCCGGCCGGGCGGAAGACGAGCCGCCCGTCGGCATCGCGGTAGGGCGAGCCATCGGGCCGGGCGGCGATGGTGTCGGTGGAGGCCGCCTGCTGGCTGAAGTCGAGCTGGTACCTGACCCCGTGGCGCTGCTCATACGCCGGGAGGACGGCCTGGGCGTGGCGGCGGATGTCGGCCTCGTGCTGGGGCGATACGGTGAAGTGCACGCTGACGGTGCCGTCGGCCTGACGGGCGTAGAGCGCGCCCTCCACGAGGTGCTCCTCCACGGGGGTGCGGACGCTCCCATCCTCGAGCCGGTGGAAGGGTATCAGGGCCTTGGGCATGGCGGCCAGGCGGAGGCCATCGTCGCCGATCAGGGCGCGGACTATGGGCGCGTAGTCCCCCTTCGCCTCCAGCTCGACGACCTGCTGGCCGCGCCGCGCGAGGTGGGCCTCCACCACGGGGGCGAAGGGGTAGCTGGCCAATGGCGCGCCGAGGGGATGCTCCGCGCCGGGCTGCTCGAGGTAGGCGTGGAGCTTCTTGAAGAGGCGGGTGGCCGCGCCCGAGGCCGGGACGAACTTGCAGCGGCTCTTCCGGCTGGCATCGTAGGTCTGCTGCAGCGCGTGCAGCTCGGCGGGGGCGAGGCGGATAATCCCCCGGCCTAGGGTGGCTGGGGCCTCGAGCTGCAGACGGGGGAAACCGGTGCGGAAATGCTCTAGCTGGGCCTGGACCAGGGACGGGGTGAGGCCGTGGTCCTCCATCTGCTGAATATCCTGGGGGGAGAATGGGTATGCCATACGGGTACATTTTTTTGGGGGCCGATTCGCGGGGTGAAGTTACGGAAAAAACGGTTTATGAGGGCGGTGAGGGGGGCGGAATGGGAGAGGATGCGCTGCCCGCAGCCAGCGCAACGGGGGCAAAAAACTTGCTCTTCGTCCGCTTTCCCCTATATTTGCCCCCCGCTAGAGGACCGGCGGAGGGTAGCTCTCCGCCGACCCGCCCGGACCGCGCCGCACGGGGAGAGTCCCCACCAATCCCGCCGTGGCGCACGGGTCACCAGCCGCTAACCAAACACCGCAATGACATGAACGCTACGCTCGGCGCCATCCTCCTGATTGGCTACTTCGGGGTGCTCTTCCTCATCGCCCGGCTCACGGGGCGGGGGGCGAGCAACGCGACCTTCTTCCGGGGCAACCGCACCGCCCCCTGGTGGGCCATCGCCTTCGGCATGATCGGCACCTCCCTCTCGGGCATCACCATGATCAGCGTGCCGGGCTGGGTGCAGACCACCGGCATGGGCTACATGCAGATGGTGCTGGGCTACGTGGTGGGCTACTACATCATCGCCTACGTCCTGCTGCCGGTGTACTACCGTCTCCGCCTGCCCAGCATCTACTCCTACCTGGCCGACCGCTTCGGGCGCGTGAGCTACGTCACGGGCGCCGGGTTCTTCATCGTGAACCGCACCATCATCGCCTCCCTACGCCTCTTCGTGGTGGCCTCCGTGCTGCACGCGCTGGTGTTCTCGGCCTGGGGCGTGCCCTTCTGGGCCAGCGTGCTCATCTCCCTGGCCCTCATCTGGGTGTACACGCACCGCGCCGGCATACAGACCATCATCTGGACCGACAGCTTCCAGACGCTGGTGATGTTCCTCACGGTCATCATCTCGCTGGTGTACGTCTGCGGCGCGCTGGACCTCGGCCTGCTCGATGCCGTCGCGGCCATCGGCGAGCACGAGGGCTCCCGGATTCTCTTCCTGGACGACTGGAAAAGCCCGCAGTTCTTCCCCAAGCAGCTCCTGACCGGGGCCTTCATCCCGGTGGTGATGACGGGGCTGGACCAGGACATGATGCAGAAGAACCTGGCCTGCCGCACCCTCCGCGACGCGCAGAAGAACATGGTGACCTACGGCTACGGCTTCATCCCCATCAACCTGCTGCTGCTCTCGCTGGGCGTGCTGCTGGTGATGCTGGCCGGGCGGCTGGGCCTAGACCCCCTGCCCGCGGCCGACAAGCTCTACCCCACCCTGGCCACGGGGGGCCTCCTCCCCCCCATCGTGGGCATACTCTTCACCCTGGGCGTCATCGCCGCGGCCTACTCCTCGGCCGACTCCGCGCTCACCGCGCTGACCACCTCCGTGACGCTCGACATCCTCCAGATGCCCCACGGGCAGGAGGCCCGCGTCAGGCGCGTCCGCCTGGTGGTGCACGCCGCGATGTCCGCGGTCATGGTCCTAATCATACTGGGCTTCAGGGCGCTGGACAGCGGCTCGATCATCGGCACGCTCTTCACCTCGGTGAGCTACCTCTACGGCCCGCTGCTGGGCATCTACGCCTTCGGCCTCTTCACGCACTGCCGGACGCGCGAGTGGGCCGTGCCGCTGGTCGCCATCGCCTCACCGGTCGCCTGCTGGCTCCTCCGCGGCTGGCTCCTGAGCGCCTACGGCTACAGCCTGGGCTACGAGGTGCTGATGCTCAACGGGGGCCTGACCTTCGCGCTGCTGTGGCTCCTGCGGGGCGAGGGGCGCTTCGAGGACAACCGCCTGCAGCGACGGGCCGCGGAGGAGCAAACGCGGTAGCTGGAGGCATGGGGAGAATTCGGTTCCTTGCGCTGCTATGCATCCTCTGGGCCGGGGCCAGCCCACGGGCCGCCGCGCAGCTGTTCGACTTCATGAGGAGGGATACGGCCTACGTCGAGAAGTACCACGAGCTGCTCACCGTGCGGCCCTTCGTCCAGGCCCGCATCACCTCCATCGGGATACGCGACGAGCGCCTCTTCTCCAAGTACTACAAGGCGAACACCCCCCTGGCCGTGGGGATAGGCCTGGCCTGGAAGATGATCGGCATCAGCTACACGATGGACATCCCCTACACCCGGGCCATCGACGACGCGCCGACCCGCTACTTCGACATCCAGTACCACTACTACGGCCGCTACATCACCCTGGACGCCTACGCCATGCGCTACCGGGGGCTCTACTCCCAGGAGCGGGAGGACAGCATATCCTACCAGCCGAAGTTCTACTTCGACCGCTACGGCTTCCGGGTGAGCTACCTGCTGCGGGGCGACGACTTCTCCTACGCCGCGGCCTTCGAGCAGGCCGAGCGGCAGAAGACCATGGCCGTGAGCTTCCCCATGGGCCTGGGGGGCTACTACCAGCACATCTCGCTGAACCACCCCCTGCTCTCCGAGGCGGACAAGGACACCGGCCGCTTCCTGAGCGAGGCCTTCCTGGGCATCTCCGCGGTATTCCCCTTCCCGGACAGGTTCAAGGGCTGGTTCTTCGCCGGGGAGCTCACCCTGGGCGCCTCGCTCGCCTTCCACCGCGAGATGCTCCGCGACTTCGCCCTGATGCCGAGCTGGCAGACCCGCTTCTCCCTGGGCTACACGGAGCGGGGCTGGAGCCTGGCGACCGTCCTCTACTTCCACAGCCTGGGGCTGCTGCGCAAGGGGGCGCTGGAGATCGACGGGCAGAACGGCACCCTGCAGCTGGTGGCCAGCTGGCGCATCTTCAGGGGTGGCCGGTGGCGCATACCCCAGAAATCCATGGACTAGCTAGCCGATGCGGTGCGAGACCTCCCGGAACAGGAAGCTCCTCCGCTGCCCGTCGCGCAGCTCCAGCTGCAGCTGGCCCGTCGGGAGTATGCCCGCAATCCGGGCCTCGATGCGCTCCCCGCTCGCGCCGACGATGAAGGGGTGGTAGCCCTCCCGCCAGAAGAGCCGCTCGAGGTACTCGCCGTGTATCTCATCCTGCTCGCCGTGGGGCAGCCGGTCGAGCTGCTTGATGATGCGCTCGGCGATGCGCTCGGCCAGCTGCGCCGCGTCCGGCACCGTCGGCACCAGCTCCTGGAGGCCGACGGCCGGGGGGCAGTAGTGGGCGGGGGACTGCGGGCGCGCGGCGACGTTGAGCCCGAAGCCGATGATGGCGCCCCGGAGCCACTCCCCCTGGAGGGTCGTGCTGATGAGTATGCCGCAGATCTTCCGCTCGCCCACGAGAATGTCGTTGGCCCACTTCACCTGGCTATGGACCCCGAGCGCGGCCAGGGCCTCCCCGACGGCCAGCGAGGCGGCCTGGTTGAGCACGAAGGCATGCTCCGCGGCCACGGCCGGGCTGCCCTTCGGCCCGAGGGGGAGGTCCACCAGCAGGGAGGCCGTGACATCGCCCGGCCGCGCATCCCAGGTGTTGCCCCGCTGGCCCAGGCCGTGGTGCTGCTCCCGGGCGATGATGAGCGCTGGGCGCGGTAGGCTGGCGGCGTACTCCGCGGCGTAGGTGTTGGTCGAGCCGGTGCTCTCGAGCACTATCGTACATTGTATTCTGGGCATGGTCTGGCGCTTAGAGTTCCGGGTAAAGGTAGCAAGAATACTGGTCAATAGCGCAAAAGGTTTACCTTTGCCTCGCGTAGGGGGCCCACTGCGCGCGGCCAGCCCGGCTGGATGTCGCCCGGATTCGGGGCTACGGGGCGAGGCTGCGGCCCCGCGCGAGCGTTCTTCTGCAATGTAAATCTCTAACACATATATCGCTATGAATGCGGCTAAACACCCCCTGGGGCTGGATGATGTGGTCATCCGTTTCAGCGGTGATTCGGGCGACGGCATGCAGCTGACCGGCACCCTGTTTTCTGACTCCTCCGCGCTCCTGGGCAACGGGGTGAGCACCTTCCCGGACTACCCGGCCGAGATCCGCGCCCCGCAGGGGACCATCGGGGGCGTATCGGGCTTCCAGGTGCACATCGGCAAGGGCCCGATGCACACCCCCGGCGACTACTGCGACGTGCTGGTGGCCATGAACCCGGCGGCCCTGAAGGCCAACGCCCGGTGGATGAAGAAGGGCGGGACCATCATCCTGGACTCCGACACCTTCATCCAGAAGTGGCTGCTGAAGGCCGGCTACAAGACCGACGACGTGGTGCAGGAGCTCAAGCTCCAGGACCACAACGTCATCTTCGCGCCCATCACCGAGCTCACCCGGCAGAGCCTCGACGGCATGGGCCTGGACATCAAGAGCGTCATGCGCTGCAAGAACATGTTCACCCTGGGCATGCTCTTCTACCTCTTCGAGCGGCCCACCGAGCACGCCGAGCGCTACTTCGAGACGAAGTTCCGCGCCCGGCCCAGGCTCGTGGAGGCCAACGTGAAGGTGCTGCGCGACGGCTTCAACTACGCGGCCAACACGCACGCCTTCGCCAACACCTACCACATCCCCGGGGTGGAGATGAAGAAGGGGAAGTACCGCAGCATCAACGGCAACATGGCGACCGCCTGGGGGCTCATCGCCGCGGCCGAGAAGGCGCACCTGCCGCTCTTCTGCGGCTCCTACCCCATCACGCCCGCGACCGACATCCTGGTGGAGCTCTCCAAGCGCAAGGACCTGGGCGTGAAGACCCTCCAGGTGGAGGACGAGATCGCCGGCATCTGCACCGCCATCGGCGCGGCCTTCACCGGGAGCTTCGCCGTGACCACGACCTCCGGCCCGGGCATCTCCCTCAAGAGCGAGGCCCTGGGCCTGGCCGTCATGACCGAGCTCCCGCTGGTGATCGTGAACGTGCAGCGGGGCGGCCCCTCCACCGGCCTGCCGACCAAGACCGAGCAGAGCGACCTCATGCAGGCCCTCTTCGGCCGCAACGGCGAGGCGCCCATGGTCATCCTCGCGGCCAAGAGCCCGAGCGACTGCTTCGACATGGCCTTCCAGGCCGGGCGCATCGCCCTGGAGCGCATGACCCCGGTCATGCTCCTGACCGACGGCTTCATCGCCAACGGCTCCGAGCCCTGGCTCATCCCCAGCATGAGCAGCTACCCGGCCATCAACCCGCCCATCGCCAAGGCCATACACGACGGCTCGCGCTTCTACCCCTACAAGCGCAACGAGAACCTGGTCCGCCGCTGGGCCTTCCCGGGCGTGCACGGCCTCGAGCATAGGGTCGGGGGGCTCGAGAAGCTCGACGTGCTGGGCTCGGTCTCCACCGACCCGGAGAACCACCAGCGCATGGTGGAGCTCCGCGCCGCCAAGGTCCAGAAGGTGGCCAACATGATACCCAAGCAGACCGTGGTGGGCGCGCCCGACGCGGAGGTGCTGGTCATCAGCTGGGGCGGGGTCTGGGGGCACACCCACTCGGCCGTCGCGCAGATGGTCCGCGACGGCAAGCGCGTCGCCCTCTGCCACATCTCCCACATCAAGCCCCTGCCCAGCAACCTGGCCGAGATATTCCGCCAGCACCAGCGGCTCCTGGTCTGCGAGCTGAACATGGGCCAGATGGCCAACTACCTACGCATGGAGTTGCCAGAGTTTGAGTACCTGCAGTTCAACAAGGTGATGGGGCAACCCTTCAGCGTGGACGAGCTGGTGGAAAAGATTGATAGCTACCTTTAGCCCAGAGAGTCATGTCGAACATCAAGTATACAGTCAAGGATTTCAAGAGCGACCAGGAGGTGCGGTGGTGCCCCGGTTGCGGCGACCACGGCATTCTGAACGCAGTGCAACGGGCCCTGCCCCACGTCGCGGAGGAGCGCGGCTACGATAAGGCCCGCTTCGCGGTCATCTCGGGCATCGGCTGCTCGAGCCGCTTCCCCTACTACATGGACACCTTCGGCTTCCACAGCATCCACGGCCGGGCCGCCGCCATCGCCACCGGGGCCAAGGTGGCCAACCCCAACCTGAGCATCTGGCAGATATCGGGCGACGGCGACGCGCTCGCCATCGGCGGCAACCACTTCATCCACGCCATACGGCGCAACATCGACATCAACATCATCCTGTTCAACAACGAGATCTACGGCCTGACCAAGGGGCAGTACAGCCCCACCTCCCGCTGCGGGGCCGTCACCAAGACCAGCCCCTTCGGCACGGTGGAGCAACCCTTCAACCCCGGCCAGCTGCTCCTGGGGGCCAACGGCAAGTTCTTCGCCCGCTCGCTCGACGTCGACACCAGCCTCACGGCCGACATCATGGTGGAGGCCGCGCGCCACGACGGCACCTCGGTCGTGGAGGTCCTGCAGAACTGCGTCATATTCAACAACGGGATACACAACGACATCACCCACCGCGACCACCGGGCCGACAGGACCATCGTCCTGCGGCACGGCGAGCCCATGATATTCGGCAAGGATAGGGACAAGGGCCTGGTGCTCGACGGCTTCAAGCTCCGCGCCGTGGACATCGGCAAGGGCGGATGGGACGAGAAGGACATCCTCATCCACGACGCGGAGGAGGAGAACCCCGGCCTGCACATGCTGCTGGTGAGCATGGCCTACCCCGAGCTACCCGTCGCCCTGGGGGTCATCCGCAACGTGCCCTTCCCGACCTACGACGACCTGGTGCGCGACCAGGTGATTGACGTGGCCGACCACGGCACCATCCACAACATGGAGCAGCTGCTCCACAGCGGCGACACCTGGGAGATATAGCCTCCCCGGCCGCATCGGAGGCCAACAGGAGAACAAAAGAGGCCGGGCGCACTGCCCGGCCTCTGCCGTTTGCGGGTATACCGGGGCGATGCCCCACCCTACTTGATGACAATCACCAGGAAGTGCGTCGCCCGCCAGAACTGCTCCTTGTCCTTAATCTGCAGGCCGATCGACACGCCGTTGGCGTTGGTGGCGATGGCGTAGCTCTCGGCCGGGTGGGGGGTGACCACGTCCACCCCGTTCTTCTTGTCCACGAAGGGGATGAAGTCCGTCTCCGCGATGCTGATGCTGGTGAAGTAGCCGGGGTTGAAGTCGTCCTTGAGCGCGCTGTTGCGCCCTATGCCCAGGAAGCCCCCCTTGCGCTCTATGATGCCGTTCTCCTGCAGCTCCTTCTTGGTGCCGTGGGCGTACCACGCCTGGTCCATCTGCCGGCGCTGCTCGTAGACCTCGTTGGCCAGCTGGAGGTTGGCCAGGCCGGCCGAGTCGAGCGCCTGGCTGAGCGAGTCGATGTTGAGGCGCAGCACCTCCACGTGGGTGCGCAGCATGCTGATGGTCGAGTCGCGCTGGAGGAGCTGGCCGCGCATGTCGTCGAGCATGAGCTGCAGGTGCGAGACCTTGATGCTGGAGCTCTGGAGCATCTTCCCCAGGCGGTCGATGGTGTTCATGTTGGAGGTCATGAGCTGGCTGATCTCCTCCATGTTCTGGGCCACGCGCTCGCGCTTGGTCTCCTCTAGGTCGCCGCTCCAGATGTAGCCCATGTCGGCGTTGACCAGCCGCTCCTTCTCCGACACCAGCTCGAGCTTCTTCTCTATCTCCGCGAGGGAGGTGAAGAACTCGTTGAGGGTGGCCTCCTTGAGGCTGTCGGTGCGCCGCAGGGAGTCCACCTGGCCCTCCAGCTCCCGTACCTGCGGGTCGGAGGTCTGGCCCCCGCCGCAGGCGTACGCCAATCCGAGGCCCACCAGGAGTAGGCCCAGCAATAGCTTACTGCTTCTCTTCATTCCGCTCATGTTCGTGTGTTAGTATTCCTTGTGTCCTCTCGCTGCTCCGTCCGCGGGGCTAGTTCCACCCCCTATTGATAACGTAGCGCTCTATGTGCTTGTTCTTGATCGTGTCGGTGAGGTACTGCTGCACCATCAGGCCGGCCAGGGGGGCGGCCCACGTCCTGCCGAAGCCCTCGTTCTCCAGGTAGACGGCGATGGCGATTTTGGGCCTGTCGCGGGGCGCGAAGGCGATGAAGATGGAGTGGTCCTCGCCGTGCGGGTTCTGGGAGGTGCCGGTCTTGCCGCAGATGTCGAGGCCGGGGGTGGCGGCCAGGCGGGCCGTGGCCCCCTTGCCCACGCTGTTGACGGCCTCCCACATGCCCTTGACGACGGGGTCGAAGTGCTTCCGGTCGACGGCCACGACGCGCCGGGTGGTGTAGGCGGTGTCGGTCTTCCCCTTGAGGCTGCGCACGATGTGGGGCGTGTAGTAGTGGCCCCGGTTGGCGATGGTGGCGGCCAGGTTGGCCATCTGCAGGGGGGTGGTGCCCATCTCGCCCTGGCCTATGGCCAGCGATATCACCGTCAGGGAGCTCCAGCCGCCCTTGCGGAAGTAGCGGTTGTAGAAGGACACCGTCGGGACGATGCCCTTGAGCTCGCCGGGGAGGTCTATGCCCAGCCTGTCGCCCAGGCCGAAGCTGCGGACGCGCCGCTCCCAGGCCCTGAAGCCGCCCTCGATGCTGTCGTAGCGGCGGTTGTCGAGGATGGCGCGGAAGGTGTGGCAGAAGTAGGAGTTGCACGAGGTGCAGACCGCGTCGGAGAGGCTATGCACGGGGGGGTGGATATGGCAGCCCACGCCGCGCCCCACGTTGTAGCGCCCGTAGCACGCGTAGCCCGTGTGGGGGGTGATGACCCCCTCCTGGAGGCCGATCAGGCCGTTGACCAGCTTGAAGGTGGAGCCCGGCGGGTAGAGGGCCATGATGGTGCGGTTGAACAGGGGCTTGCTCCCCATGGTGTCGAGGCCGCGGTAGTTCTGCGAGCGCACCCGGCCCACCAGCAGGTTGGGGTCGTAGGCCGGGGCGGAGACCATGGCCAGGATCTCGCCGGTCGCGGGCTCGATGGCCACCACGCCGCCCCGCCGCCCGGCCATGAGCTTCTCGCCGTAGGCCTGCAGCTTGCTGTCGAGCGAGAGGTGGAGGTCGGTGCCGACGATGGCCGCGGTGTCGTACTTCCCCTCCGCGTAGCTGCCCTTGATGCGGTTGCGCACGTCCACCATGAAGTTCTTCACGCCGTTGCGCCCGCGCAGCTCCTTCTCGTAGCTCTTCTCCAGGCCCGATATGCCGATGTAGTCGCCCGAGCGGTAGTAGGGGTTCTCGTACACCTGCCGCTCGCTCACCTCGCCCACGTAGCCCAGCAGGTGCGCGGCGATGGGCTGGGGGTACGACCGCAGCGTACGGGGCTGGGCGTAGAAGCCCGGGAACTCGTGGAGGTGCTCCTCGAAGCGGCCGAAGACCCGCTGGGAGAGCTGCTTGGCGAAGAGGCTCTCCTTGTAGTAGGAGTAGGCCTTGGCGCTGGCCAGGCCCACGCGCACGTCGTCGGGCGTTATCTCCAGCAGACGGCAGAGGCGCAGGGTGTCGAAGGGCTTCACCCGGGAGGGGACCACCATCAGGTCGTAGACGGCCTCGTTGTACACCAGGATCTCGCCCCGGCGGTCGTAGATGATGCCCCGCGCCGGGTACTGGACGATGCGGCGCAGCACGTTGCTGTCGGCCGACACCTGGTAGGAGGTATTGACCACCTGGATGTAGAAGAGCTTGGCCAGCATCACCACCGCCACCGCGATGAAGATGCCGCTGATGCTGAGCCTACGGTTGAGCTGGAAGGGCACGGGTGCTAGTTTGAGTCTGTGGGCGCGGCGAAGATGAAGGTCTCGGCCAGCAGGATGATGAAGGTGCTCAGGAGGGTGGAGCCGCCGATTTTGAGCAGCAGCAGGGTCAGGTGCCCCCAGCTCGGGTCGCTCAGTACCAGCAGGAGGGCGTGGTGGGCCAGGGTCAGGAGCAGGGTGAACTCCAGGGTCCACACCAGGCCCATCTGGCGGAGGGAGGGGACGGTGGCGTTCTCCCGTTCGCGCCCGCCCAGCACCCGTAGGGCCAGGGGCTGGAGGTAGGCCAGCAGGGTGGTGGCCGCGGCGTGCAGCCCCAGGGTGGAGGAGGAGATGTCGACCAGTAGGCCCAGGGCGAAGCCCAGCACCACGGCCAGCACGCGGCTGGTGCCCCGCGGCAGCAGGAGGATGAAGATGAGGTAGGGGTAGGGGGCGACCACCCCCATCACCTCGATGTTGTCGAAGAGCAGCACCTGCAGCAGCACCGATGCCCCGAAGAGGGCCGCGAAGGAGCCCAGCCTACCTCTCATCCTCGCTCACCATTTGCGTGGCGATGCTGTCGAGCTCCTCGCGGTGGGTGTTGGCCACGATGCTGACCAGGTGGAGGCGCTTGAAGTCCGCCTTGAGCCGTACGCGCAGGGTCAGGAAGTCCGCGCCGCGCACCTCCACCCCCTCCACCAGGCCGATGAGCAGCCCCTTCGGGAAGATGTTCGAGAAGCCGCTGGTGACCACCGTATCGCCCGGGGTCACGGGCACGTGGTGCGGTATCTCCGTGAGCAGCACCCGCTGGTACGACTCGCCGTCCCACTTGAGCGTGCCCACGTAGCCCGACCGCTGCAGCTTGGCCGATATGCGGAGGTCCCGGTTGAGCACCGATATCACCGCGGCGTAGTGCCCGGTGGAGGCCACCACCACCCCGGCCACGCCCCCGTACGAGAGCACGCCCATGCCCTCGCGCACCCCGGCCTCCCGCCCCTGGTCCACCGTGAAGAAGTTGTGCGCCCGGGCCACGCTGTTGTTGACCACCTCGCCCGCGATGAAGCGGAAGTGCCCCTCCCCGGCCGAGTCAGCCTCCCACTCGCGCTCCCCCCGGGCGTACTCCATGGCCGCCAGGCGGTTGCGCAGCTCCAGGTTCTCCGCGGCCAGCCGGTCGCTGCGCTCGTTGAGGTCCAGGTAGGCCCTGAAGCTGTAGACGAGCTTCTCGACCGAGGCCTCGGCGCTCCGCGACAGCAGGCCCACCCCGGCCTTCACCCGGTAGTCATAGCTGAAGTGCATCACCAGCGCGCAGACCTCGAGCAGCAGGAAGACCAGGAATGCCTGATGGCGCTTCAGGAGCGCGAGGAGCGTATTCACGCCTACTAGCGCATGAGGAACTTGCAGCTCTCGACATTCTTCAGCGCGATGCCCGTCCCCCTGGCCACAGCGCGCAGGGGGTCCTCAGCCACAACGAAGGGTATCTTAATCTTGTCGGAGAAGCGCTTGTCCAGGCCGCGCAGCAGGGCGCCCCCGCCGGCCAGGTAGATGCCCGAGCGCACGATGTCGGCGTAGAGCTCCGGGGGGGTCTGCTCCAGCACGTTCAGGATGGCCATCTCGATTTTGCTGATGGACTTGTCGAGGCAGTGGGCGATCTCCTGGTAGTTCACCGGCACCTCCACCGGCAGGGCGGTCATCAGGTGCGGCCCGTGCACCAGGTAGTCCTCCGGCGGGTCCTCCAGCGAGGGCAGGGCCGCCCCCACGGCGATCTTGATGTCCTCGGCCGTCCGCTCGCCGATCTTGATGTTGTGCTGGCGGCGCATGTAGGCCTGGATGTCCGCCGTGAAGCCATCGCCGGCGATCCGCTCCGAGCGGTTGCACACGATGCCCCCCAGGGCGATCACCGCGATCTCGGCCGTCCCCCCTCCTATGTCCACCACCATGCTCCCCCGGGGCGCCTCGACGTCTATCCCGATGCCCAGGGCCGCGGCCATCGGCTCGTATATCATGTACACATCCCGCCCGTCGGCCTGCTCCGCGCTGTCGCGCACGGCCCGTATCTCCACCTCCGTGCTCCCGGAGGGGATGCACACCACGATGCGCAGCGCCGGGGAGAACATCCGCTTGCGCTTGTTGATGAGCTTGATCATGCCGCGTATCATCTGCTCCGCGGCGTCGAAGTCCGCGATGACACCATCCCTTAGCGGCCGCACCGTGTTGATATGCTCATGGGTCTTGCCCTGCATCTGCCGCGCCTCGTTCCCTATGGCGATGAGCTTGCCCGTGGAGCGGTCCATCGCCACGATCGACGGCTCGTCAACGACAATCTTATCATTGTATATGATGATCGTGTTGGCCGTGCCGAGGTCTATGGCGATTTCCTGTGTGAAGAAGTTGAATAAACCCATATGAGGAATGGTATACTTTAGTGTTTAAAGTGTCGAATGCCGGTGAGCAGCATGGCCAGGCCGCGCGCGTCGGCCAGGGCGATGCTCTCCTGGTCGCGGATGGAGCCCCCGGGCTGCACCACGGCGGTCACGCCCGCCTCGGCGGCCAGCTCGAGCGAGTCGGCGAAGGGGAAGAAGGCGTCGGAGGCCAGCACGGCCCCCTGCAGCGAGTGCCCGAAGGCGCGGGCCTTCTCGATGGCGTGCCGCGTTGCGTCCACCCGGCTGGTCTCGCCCGCGCCCACGCCGATGAGCTGCCCGCCGCGCGCTATGGCTATCGCGTTGCTCTTGCAGTGCTTCACGATGCGGTTGGCGAAGGCCATGTCGGCCAGCTCGGCCGGGCTTGGCTGGCGGACGCTGGCCACCGTCCTCGCCCCGAGGATGTCCTCATCCCGGTCGGCATCCTGATGCAGCACGCCGTTGAGCGCGGTGCGGGTCCTTGAGGTCTGCATCCGGCCCGGGCCCCGCTCCAGCAGCACGCGGTTCTTCTTGCGCCGCAGGATGTTCAGCGCCTCGGGCAAGAAGCCCTGGGCCAGGCACACCTCGAAGAAGATGGCATCCATCTCGCGGGCCGTCTCCCCGTCCACCACGGCGTTGGTGAGTATCACCCCGCCGAAGGCCGACTGCGGGTCGCCCGCCAGCGCGCGCCGCCACGCCTCCGCAAGGGTCGCGTCGCAGGCCAGGCCGCAGGGCGTGCCATGCTTGAGCACGGCCACCGTCTGCGCCTCGAACTCGTCGAGCAGACCCAGGCCCGCATCCAGGTCCAAGAGGTTGTTGTAGGAGAGCTCCTTGCCGTGCAGCTGGCGGAACATCGCGTCCCGGTCGCCCAGGAAGTAGCCCTTCTGGTGGGGGTTCTCGCCGTAGCGAAGCGGGTGGATGGGCGCATCGGGGGCCAGGCCGGCGGCCAGGCGCACGCCCGGCTCCGGGGTCTGGTCGGCCAGCGGGTCGCTCACCGTGAAGTGCCGGGCGATGGCCATGTCGTAGGCCGCGGTGCGCGCGAAGGCCTGGGCGGCGAAATGGTGGCGCTGCGCGAGGGTCGTCTCCCCCCTCTGCTCACGGAGGATGCGCTCCAGCTCCGGGTACTGCGCCCGGCTCGAGACCACCAGCGTATCGCGGTAGTTCTTGGCCGCCGCCCGCAGCAGCGACACCCCGCCGATGTCCACCTTCTCGACCAGCTCCTCCTGGCCCGCGCCTTGGGCCAGCGCCTGCTCGAAGGGGTAGAGGTCCACCACCACGAGGTCTATCGGGCCTATCCCGTGCCGGGCCAGGTCGTCGAGGTCTGGCTGATGCCCCCGGCGGTGGAGTATCCCCCCGAAGACGGCCGGATGCAGGGTCTTCACGCGCCCGCCGAGGATGCTCGGGTAGCCGGTCAGGTCCTCCACCCGCCTGGCCTGCACGCCCCGCGACAGCAGGTAGTCGTACGTCCCCCCCGTGGAGAGCAAATCTACTCGCTGCTCGACCAGCGCGGCCACCGCCCCATCGAGCCCTCCCTTATCATACACCGAAAGCAAGGCCGTTGCGATCCGACTACCCATATGCACCTGTAAAAACCCTCCGATTTGCGGGACTGGCCCAACGCCGGGCGAACAATCCGTGGGGAAACTCCGTAAACGCCACAAAATTCATACATTTCACGGATATAACCAAACCCCTCCGGGCCTTTGGCCGGGAATTGCAAGCGGGGTGCGGGCTTCTCCGTGCCCCATTCACCCGGCTGGCGACAGGGCGTTCGGCACGGCGCGACGCGGGGCTTTGCCCCTGCCAATCGCGGGCGAACCGGGGGGAGCTTGGGGGGCAGACAGGATTGGTGCGAAGCTAAGGCCCAATGCACGAAGACGCTACGGCCATACGGCTGGGAGGCCGATGACGAGCAAAGGCCCATGATTTGGCCCCCGATTCAAATCTCGATTAGAAAATACCCCCCTCGCCCTTGCGCAGTAGAAAAAGAGCATTACCTTTGCACCGCATTTGACCCATGGTGTAACGGTAGCACAGCAGATTTTGGTTCTGTTAGCCAAGGTTCGAATCCTTGTGGGTGTGGACCGTTTGCAGCGGGCCGCCGTCGTCCAAGTCGGCGATGGTGCGGGCCACCTTCAGTATCCTGTCGTAGGCCCGCGCCGAGAGGCTCAGCTGGCGCATGGCGTTCTTCATGAGGCGGAGCGACTCCTCGTCGAGCCGGCAGTACTCCCGTATCATCGGGCTGGACATCTGGGCGTTGGAGTGTATCCCCGCGCTGCGGAAGCGCTCCTGCTGTATCCGCCGCGCCGCCACCACCCGCTCGCGCACCGTGCGGCTGTCCTCGCTCAGGGGCAGCTGCGAGAGCTTCTCGAAGGGCACGGGCACCACCTCGATGTGCATGTCGATGCGGTCCAGGAGCGGGCCGGATATCTTGTTGAGGTAGCGCTGCACCATCGCCGGGGTGCAGACGCACTCCTTGGTGGGGTGGTTGTAGTAGCCACAGGGGCAGGGGTTCATCGAGGCGATCAGCATGAAGGAGGCCGGGAAGTCGGCGCTCGACCGCGCCCGCGACACGGTGATGTGCCGCTCCTCCAGCGGCTGGCGCATGACCTCCAGCACGCTCCGCTTGAACTCGGGCAGCTCGTCGAGGAAGAGCACGCCGTTGTGCGCGAGGCTGATTTCGCCCGGCTGGGGGAACTGCCCGCCCCCCACCAGCGCCACGTCCGAGATCGTGTGGTGCGGGCTGCGGTACGGACGCGCCCGCACCAAGCCCTGCTCGGAGGGCACCAGCCCGAGGACCGAATGAATCTTGGTGGTCTCCAGCGCCTCGTCCAGCGTCAGCGGTGGGAGGATGGTCGGCAGCCGCTTGGCCAGCATGGTCTTGCCCGAGCCGGGGGGGCCTATCATGATCAGGTTGTGCCCCCCGGCCGCGGCCACCTCCAGGGCGCGCTTCACCCCCTCCTGGCCCCGGACATCGGAGAAGTCCTGCTCGTACTCATCCCCCGTGCTGGCGAAGACCTCGTAGCCCTCATGCTCCATCAGCCGGAGCGCATCCCCCTCGCCCTGCAGGAAGGACACCACCTCGCTGAGCCCGCCCGCCGAGTAGACCTCCAGCCCGTGCACCACCGAGGCCTCGTGGGCATTGCCCGCCGGGACGATGATGCCACGGAAACCCTCCTTCTTGGCCTGCAGCGCCATGGGCAGCACGCCCCGCACCGGCCGCAGCGTCCCGTCGAGCGACAGCTCGCCCATGACGATGAACTCGCCCAGGCGCGCATCATCCACCTGCCCGGAGGCCGCCAGGATGCCCACCGCCAGCGGGAGGTCGTAGGCCGAGCCCTCCTTGCGGATGTCGGCCGGGGCCATGTTGATCACCACGGCCTGACGGGGGAAGGCCAGCCCGTTGGTCGCGAAGGCCGAGCGGATGCGATGCTCCGACTCCTTCACCGCGTTGTCGGGCAGCCCGACAAGGCAGAGGTTCACCCCCTTGCTCACGTGCACCTCTATCGAAATGGTCTGGGCCTCTATCCCGTGGACCGCGCTACCGTAGGTCTTTACCAGCATAACCGCACTCCCTTTATATTCGCTAGCAAAGGTAATGATTTTGCGCGGAGGGGAGGGACGCACGGGGAGACTTCTGCCCTCGGTCCGCGGTAATCCGGCGCAGGGGCTGGCTGGCTACAGGTCGCTCAGCTCGCCGTGCGACCGCATGGAGTAGTAGTCGGTCTGGGTGAGCACGAGGTGGTCCAGCAATCGCACCTGGAAGAGGGCCAGGGCCGCCTGGAGCTGGTTGGTGATGGCGATGTCATCCCTGGAGGCGCGGCACACGCCGCCGGGGTGGTTGTGCGCGCAGATGATGGCGTCGGCATCCAGGTCGAGCGCCATGCGGGCGATGGCCTTCACGTCGAAGAGCACGTGCTTGGAGGTGCCGCGGCTGATGCGCTCCAGCCGGAGCAGGCGCGAGGAGCGGTTCAGGAACATGGCCCAGGCCTCCTCATGGTCGAGGTCGGCCAGGCGGGGGCGGAAGAGCGCGTAGGCCTCCCGGGTGCTGGCGATGCGGGTGCGGTCGTCCACCTCCAGCTCCTTGCGCCGGGCCAGCTCGAAGGCCGCGATGAGGGTGACGGCCTTGGCGGGCCCGATGCCGCTGATGCGCATGTAGCGACTGGCATCGAAGCGGGCCATGGTCTTGAGGCTGTGGTTGGCCTCGTTGAGGAAGAGGTCCGCGCCGACCTCTATGGCCGACTTGGTGAGCGTGCCCGAGCCCAGGAGGATGGCGATGAGCTCCGGCACCGACAGGGCCTGGGGCCCCTGGGCCATGAGCCGCTCGCGGGGACGCTCATCGCTGGTGAGGTCCTGTATGCGCCGCCCCCTCTTCTCCTCGCTCATGCCCGGACGTACACGAGGATGACGGACCCGAGGTTCATGCGCCGTACGCTGGGCTGGCTGAAGCCCGCCTGCTCGAGGGCCTTGAAGAGCACCTGCGAGCGGGAGAAGGCCGCGATGGACCTCGGGAGGTAGAGGTACTCGTGGAAGGCCCGGGCGAATATCCAGCCCATGAGGGGGAGCATGCTGTAGGCGTAGAGCTTGAAGAGCTGCCGGCGGACGAAGCCGGTGGGCATGGCGAGCTCGAGGATGGTCATGCACCCCCCGGGGCGCAGCACCCGGCGGCACTCGCGCATGGCCTGGTGGATGTCCGCGAAGTTGCGCACCCCGAAGGCGCAGGTGATGGCGTCGAAGGAGTGGTCGCCGAAGGGGAGCTGCTCCGCGGCGGCCTGGTGGAGCGCGAGGCGGCCGGCGAGCCCCCGTTGAGACATCTTGTACTCCGCCACGCTGAGCATCTCCGCGGCGAAGTCCGCCCCGGTAATGCGGGCATCGGGCATGCGCTCGGCCAGGGACAGGGTGAGGCTGCCCGTGCCGCAGGCGAGGTCGAGGATGTCGGCGGGCGCATCGTCCATGACGCGCCGGATGCATACCTCGCGCCAGTGGGCATCCCAGCCCAGCGAGATGAGCCGGTTCAGACGGTCGTAGCGACGGGCTATACGGTTGAACAGCCCCTCAACGTTGCGCTTGGGCATGGGAGTGCTAGGCCATGATGTCGCCGATGGCGTTCTCGTAGCTCTTCCGGTAGTCCTTGATGAAGCCGAAGGACACGTCGTCCACCCGGATCTCCGACCGCGTGACGTGGCCTATGGCCGTCATGGGCACGTTCTGCTCCAGCATGAAGTCCAGGAACTGGGCCTCGTGCTCCGGGGCGATGGACACGACCACCCGGCTGCCCGCCTCGCCGAAGAGGAAGGCGTCCATGCGCAGCTCGGCGTCGGTGGTGATGTCGAAGCCCAGGTTGCCGGGTATGCACGACTCGACCAGGGTGAGGAACAGGCCGCCCATGGATACGTCGTGCGCCGAGGCGACCAGGCCCTTCTCGATGATGGTGGCCAGGACGTTCTGCAGCTCGCACTCCTGCTCGATCGAGAAGCTCGGCGCGGGGGATGCCGTGATGCCGTGGTGCAGGATGAGGTACTCCGACTGCGATATGTCGTTGTAGGTGTGCCCGAGGAGGTAGATTACGTGGCCCTTCGACTGGAAGGCCAGCCCGGTGCGGTGCGCCTTCTTCTCCACCAGGCCGAGCATGCCGATGGTGGGGGTGGGCAGGACGGTCTCCTCCCGGCCGTTGATGTTGGACTGGTTGTAGAAGCTCACGTTGCCCCCGGTCACGGGCGTGCCGAGCTTGCGGCAGGCGATGCCCATGCCCTTGATGGCGTTGACGAACTGCCAGTACACCTCCGGGTTGTAGGGGTTGCCGAAGTTCAGGCAGTTGGTGATGGCCAGGGGTCGCCCGCCCGAGCAGACCACGTTCCGGGCGGCCTCGGCCACGGCCATCTGCGCGCCCACCTCGGGGTCGGCCTTCACGTAGCGGGCGTTGCAGTCCACCGTGAGGGCCAGGGCGCGCTCGGTGCCCCGTATGGCGACCAGGCCCGCGTCGGAGGGCATGTTGACCGAGAGGTTGTAGTTGCCCACCATGGTGTCGTACTGCTCTATGGCCCAGCGCTTCGAGGCCAGGTTGGGGCTCTGGATGAGCTCCCGGGCGACGGCCACGAGGTCCTCCGGCTCGGGCACATCGTCGATGCGGAATTTCTTGTACTCCTGGTAGTAGGCCGGCTCGCGGTGCTCCCGCTCGTAGACGGGGGCCCCCCCGCCCAGCACCAGGCAGTCGGCCGGGACGCGGGCCACCAGCTCGCCGTGGAAGAAGAACTCGAGCAGGTCCTGGTCTATCACCTCGCCAATCTGCACGCAGTTGATGTCCCACTTGGCGAAGATGGCCCTCACCTCCTCCTCGCGCCCCTTCTTGACCACCACCAGCATGCGCTCCTGCGACTCCGAGAGGAGGATCTCGTCCGGGGTCATGCCCTCCTGGCGCATGGGCACGCGGTCCAGCTCTACGCGCATGCCGCTCTTGCCCTTGGCCGACATCTCGGAGGTGGAGCAGATGATGCCCGCGGCCCCCATGTCCTGCATCCCGACGATGGCGTCGGTGCCCGCCAGCTCGAGGGTGGCCTCCAGGAGGAGCTTCTCGGCGAAGGGGTCGCCCACCTGGATGGAGGGGATGTCCTGCGCCGAGTCCTCGGTGATGTCGGCCGAAGCGAAGGTCGAGCCGTGGATGCCGTCCTTGCCGGTCGACGAGCCCACGATGAAGACCGGGTTGCCCGCCCCCTGGGCGATGGCCGAGACCATGCGCTCGGGGCGCACCAGCCCCACGGACATGGCGTTCACCAGCGGGTTGCTCTCGTAGGAGGGGTCGAACATGATCTCGCCGCCAGCCACGGCCACCCCGAAGGAGTTGCCGTAGTTGCCGATGCCGCGCACCACCCCGTCGAAGAGCCAGCGCGTCCGCGCGTTGTCGAGCGGGCCGAAGCGCAGGGAGTTGAGCTGGGCCACCGGGCGCGCGCCCATGGTGAAAATGTCGCGGTTGATGCCGCCCACGCCGGTGGCCGCGCCCTGGTAGGGCTCCACGGCGCAGGGGTGGTTGTGGCTCTCTATCTTGAAGGCGCAGCCCCATCCGTCGCCCACGTCCACCAGCCCGGCGTTCTCCTCCCCGGCCCCCACCAGCAGGGCCTCCCCCTCGCGCGGGAGGGTCTTGATCCACCGGATGCTGTTCTTGTAGGAGGCGTGCTCGCTCCACATCACCGAGAAGATGCTCAGCTCGGTGAAGTTCGGCTCCCGGCCCAGCAGCCCGACTATCCTGTCGTACTCCTCCGGCAGTATCTGTAGCTCTTCGAGGGTGGCAGCGAGGTTCTTGTCGTTCATGACGGCTTACTTTTTCGTATTCATGGGGGCCACGGTGCGAGCGGCTCTGTCCTACAGCGTCGCGAAGGTATGAAAAAATGCTATACCCCTTTCCGCTCGTGCATCCGCATGGCGACCTGGAAGCCCCACAGCAGGAGCAGGGCCGCCGCGAGCATGTAGAGGGCCCGCCGGTCCGCACCGCCGGAGAGGTCCGCAACGGCCGCCGCGAGCGGGTTGCGGGCGAAGAAGGAGGCCTCGGGGAGGTCGCCCATGGTCCACTTCCCGACCACCGTCCCCTGGTGGAGCAGCAGCACGCCGGGGTAGGCGCGGATGACAGTCTTGAGCACCCGCTCGTCGCCGATGTAGACGGGGAGGCGGAGGCCCTTGGCCTCGAACTGCCGGCGGAGTTCGAGCGGGGAGGCCGTCGCCAGCATCATGCGCACGCCGAGGGCGGTCGCCGTGTCGTAGAGGCGGTTGAGGCGGGCGACATCCCCGTCGGATATCCGCTCGATGAAGGGGCTCACCACCATGAGGAGGTCGCCGGGGGCGCGGAGGAGGTCGAGCGCCACGTCCTTGCCGTCCGCGTTGTTGAGGTAGAAGTCCTTGATGGGGGGCTGGTATCCCGGCTTGACGAGGACGGTCTCGCTGGAGACGTAGGTCCAGGTGCTGTCCTCCCAGGGGTAGTTCTCCTCGGTGAAGGTCTGCTGCTTGCCGTCCTTCTGGTAGACGAAGGTGGTGGCGTACTCGTCGGCGGGCGCGCCGGGGGGGGTGGTCATGCCGTCGGGGATGTTCGCGCCGATGTGGTAGGCGCGGAAGTCGAGCATGGGGAGGTGGCGCACCGCGTGGATGCCCGGGGCGACGGAGGCCAGGGCCAGCAGGCCCCAGAGGGCGAACTGGGCATAGCGGCGGCGGGTGGCGAGGTGGAGCTTGCGCTTCCACGGGCCGATGAGCAGGAGGATGGCGGCGGCGAAGAAGACGAGGTTCTTGTAGAAGGTCTGCCAGTTGCTGATCTTGATGGCGTCGCCGAAGCAGCCGCAGTCGGTCACCGGGTTGGCGATGGCCAGGTAGAGGGTCAGGGGCGTGAACAGGGCCATGAAGAGGAAGATGCCCCAGGTGGCCACGGGTCGTAGCTCGTCCAGCAGCATGAGCAGGCCGAGCAGCAGCTCCGCGCCGGAGAGGAGGATGGAGAGCAGCACCGCGAAGGAGTGCAGCCCGTCCAGGCCGAAGGCGGTGAAGTAGTCCTGCAGCTTGTAGGCCGTGCCGAAGGGGTCCACGGCCTTGACGAAGCCCGAGAAGGTGAAGGTCAGGCCCAGCAGCAGGCGTGCCACCAGGCGGAGTACTCGAAGGGTTGCTTTCATTGTCGTGTCGGAGTGTTCTTATTGCTTGGGTGATGGAATGGCGCGCGCTAGAGGTCGAGGTGCAGGGTCCGCTGCCCGCGGTCGTCCACCCGCAGGGTCACGTCGAGCCGCTCGGCCGGGAGGAGGGGCTCCACCACGGAGGGCCACTCCATGAGCACGCGCGCGCCGGGCTCGTGGAGGTAGTCGTCCAGCCCCAGATCGAGGGCCTCCTCGATGGAGGAGAGGCGGTAGAAGTCCATGTGGTAGACCCGCCCGCCCGCCCGGGTGCGGTACTCGTTGACGATGGAGAAGGTGGGCGAGGTCACCGTGTCGACCACCCCCCAGCGGCGGGCCAGGGCCTTGATGAAGGTGGTCTTCCCGAAGCCCATGCCGCCCCAGAAGGCGATGAGGGTATGCCCCGCCGCCAGCTCGTCGAAGCGGGCCGCGGCCTGGGGTAGGTCCTTAAGCCCGGGGAGCGGAATGGCGTAGTGGCTCATGCCGGTGGTGTTGTCCTTGCCGTGGGCAGCGGGGGGCGCGTAGCCGGGCTAGTGCGGCCGCAGCGACACGATGGGCACTATCATCTCCTCGAGGGAGATGCCCCCGTGCTGGAAGGAGTCGCGGTACATGTTGACGTACTGGTTGTAGTTGTTGGGGTAGACGAAGTAGCCGTTCTGGGGCGCGAAGATGAAGCGGCTCGACACGTTGGACTGCGGCAGGTGCGCCTCCTGGGGCCGGATGACCTCGAAGACCTCCCTGGGGTTGTAGTCCAGGCTCTTGCCCATCTTGTAGCGCAGGTTGGTGGTCGTGTCCTTGTGGCCCACCACGCGGAGCGGCTTCTTGACCTGTATCGAGCCGTGGTCGGTGGTGATGATGAGGCGCACGGGGTACTGGGCCACCTTCTGCAGGAACTGGTAGAGGTCGGAGTGCTTGAACCACGACTCGGTCAGCGAGAGGTAGCCGTGCACATCGCTGGCGATCTGGCGCACCATCTGCATGTCGTGGCGCGAGTGCGAGAGCATGTCCACGAAGTTGTAGACCAGCACGGTGAGGTCGTTGCGCAGCAGCTCCATGTAGTTGCCGTCCTTGAGGGGCGTGCCCCCCAGGTTGGCCCCCTTGTAGAAGGCCATCTTGTAGCTCTTGCCCAGCCGCTGGATGTGGCGGCGGAGCAGCTCCTCCTCATGCGCATTCTTGCCCTCCGGCTCGTTCTCCGCCACCCACAGGTCCGGGTACAGCTCGCTGATCTCCAGGGGCATCAGGCCCGCAAATACGGCGTTGCGGGCGTACTGCGTCACGGTGGGCAGGATGGAGTAGTAGGTCCCCTCCCGGTCCACCTTCCACTGCGGGGCCATCAGCTCGCGGAGTATGCGCCACTGGTCGAAGCGCAGGTTGTCTATGACCAGGAGCAAGACCGACTCGCCCGCGTCGATGTGGGGGAATACCCTGTCGCGCAGCACGTTGGGCGAGAGGCAGGGGTGCTCCCCGTTGGGCGCGAACCAGCGGAGGTAGTTGCGGCGGATGTACTTCTCGAAGGCCGCGTTGGCCGCGAGCTGCTGCTGGTCGTGCATCTCCATCATCTCCCGGTTGTTCAGGTCCAGCAGGGAGAGCCGCCACTCCGAGAGCTGGATGCTGAGCTCCACCCAGTCCTCCGGCGTGCTGGCGGTGTTGACCAGGTTGGCCACGTTGCGGTAGTCGCTCTCGTAGGCGCTGGTGGTCCCGGCCTGCACCAGGTCGCCCTCGTGCAGGTGCTTCTTGAGCGAGATGAGCATCTGCGAGGGGTTCACCGGCTTGATGAGGTAGTCGGCTATCTTGGCCCCCACCGCCCGGTCCATGATGTCCTCCTCCTCGCTCTTGGTCACCATCACGATGGGCACCGTCGGGGCTATCCGCTTGAAGTGCTGTATGACCTCCAGGCCCCGTAGGCCGGGCATGTTCTCGTCGAGGAAAATCAGGTCGCACGGGGAGCGCTCCAGCATGTCCATGGCGTCGTCGGCGTTGGTCGCCGTGGAGACCGTGTATCCCCGCTTCTCCAGGAAGATGATGTGCGGCTTGAGCAGCTCGATCTCATCATCCACCCAGAGTATGTTCTTCTTAGGCATATATTCTTACGATTGGCGGGCCGATGGGGGCCCTAGCGGTAGTTACTGTTGTAGAAATTCATGTAGGGCCGCAGCACGCCCAGCTCCTCGAGCACGGCGAGGTTGCCCGGCGAGATGACCATGAGGCTGTTGCGGTAGTCGGCCAGGAACTCCGCCCCGCGGAAGGCCGCGTAGAAGCGCTGCGCATCCTTGGGGTTGGGGAAGGACTTCACCAGGATGAGCCGCCAGCCCTGGCCCCACGGCTGGTCGTGCACCTCCAAGTTGAGGTTCACGTCGTAGTCGACGGTGAAGCCCAGGGTGCGGAACTTGTAGGTGTTCAGGTTGGCCGTATCGGGGATGATGAAGCCCACGTAGTGCTCCCCGGAGGAGTAGACGAAGCGCCCGGAGGAGGCCGGGCTATCCTCCCCCTCCAGGGCCGCCAAGGGGGCCAGCACGGCCACGGGTTGCGAGCCGACGAGCTCCCGCCGCTTGATGGCGTTGAGCACATCCTGCGCGTAGGCCCCCGCCCTGTGCGCGGGGTAGCGCTGGGTCATCGCCTTGAGGGCCTCCACCTGCTCCAGGCTCGCGGGTTCCGAGCCGGCCGACAGGGCCGACAGCAGCTCGAACTGCGGGCGGTACTCCCCGCTCGGGTTGGCCTCCAGCCCCTGCGCCGCCATGGCGTTCGCCCCCCGGCGGTCGCCCTGCTGGAGGGCCGCCAGGCCCTGGGCGTAGAGCTCCTCGTTCTGCCGCCGGCGGGTCAGCAGACGCTCTAGGTAGGCGGGGTCGGACAGCTTCAGCGCGTAGGGGCTCTCGGGGTACTGGCTCAGGAGGCGGCTCTTGAGCGCGGCGGCCTTATCGGCCAGGCTGGCCTTCTGGGCGGCCACGTAGGCCAGGTAGCACGCCTGGGGCGCGGTCGGGGACTTGGGGTAGCGGTCCACCAGCTGCTCGTAGCGCCGCACGGCCGCCGGGTAGTCGCGCAGCTCGTCGCTCAGCACGTTGCCCATGGCGACGTAGGCCTCGCCGATGCGGGCATCGGAGGCTCGCAGGGCCGAATCGCCCGCGGGGATATGGCGTAGGTAGTACTCCGGCATCCGGTCCGTCAGGCGCTGCTGGCCGGTCTGCGAGGCATCGTCCGACGAGGCGAAACCCGAGAGCTCCAGCAGCGACTTGTCCTTCCGCCGCCAGTTGTCCTCCAGCCGCCGCGCGCCCCACGATGCGCGGAAATCCGCCTGACCACGGGATATCGACCTGGGGTTGTAGAAGTACCAGGCCCGGCTGCTCCCCGCCCCCTGGGTGGCTGGGGTCCCCGCGCGGCGGCGGGTGTCAGCCAGCGACTGCTCCAGCCGCTCCTTGTCCCGCAGGTCGGAGATGATATTCCGCACCACGCGCTCCTGCTCGGCCTTCGACAGGCGGGCGATGCGCTGCAGGCTGTCCTCCCGCTGCACGATGCGCTCATTGGCCACCAGCGTGTTGAGCACCCCGGCGGTATGCAGCACCTCCTCCCGCTTGGGGTAGCTCTCGGGGAGGATGGCCATGGCGGAGTCGTAGTAGGCCTGGGCCTGGAGGTAGTCCCGATGCCGGAAGTAGTACTGCCCCACCTCCAGGAGCGAGACGGTCTTCATCTGGACGTTGGACACGCTCTTGGTCGCGGACTGCTTGTAGAGGTCTATCGACCGGGCCGTGTCGCCCTCCGCCGCGGCGATCTGCGCGAGCGCGTAGTATATCAGGTCGAGGTACTCGGCGTTCTTCTCGTCGCGGGCCATCCGCAGCAGGGACTTGTCCATGCTCTTGCCCTCCACCTGGGCCGCCAGGAAGGCCGAGCGTATCGTCGCATTGAAGCGCATGCGGTAGTCGTCCGCGTGGCGCGACACCTTCTTGTAGAGAGCGAAGGCCTCCGGGTACTGCTGGCTCCGCTCGTAGAGCTGGGCCAGGGCCAGCTGGCAGCGGTTGCGCTCCAGCCCCCGGGCCGAGAGGCGCACCGCCTTCACCGCGTGGGGGAGCGCCTGCGGGTAGTCCTCCATCTGGATATGCAGGTCGGCCCACATGGAGCTCAGGAGGAAGTCCGCACGCCGCCGCTTGGGGCGCAGGGGCGATTTCTCCAGGGCCAGCATCCGCTCCCGCGCCTCGACGAACGCGCCGTGGAGCATGTCGATGCGCGCCATCCAGAGCTGGGCCTCCCACCCCTCGGGCTGGGCCGCGAACTGCCGCATGCTGAACTCGAGCGTCTCCCGGGCCTTGTCCAGCTCGCCGCTCCAGAGCTGCGCCTTGCCCATCAGGAGCCAGGCCCGGCGGGCGTACTTGTTGAACTCGTTCTGGTTGTAGAACTCCTTCTGCTTCGGGCTCATGGCCTTCTCCGAGCGCTTCGGCTTGGCGGTGATGGAGTGGAACTTGATCAGGTCGGAGCTCTTGGTGATGGCCGTCCCCATGTCGGTGCTGGCCCCCTGGGCGGCCTCCTCCCGCCCGGCGATGCAGAAGGGCAGGATGCGCGTGTAGTCGTAGCGCATGGTCTTCTCGGCCTCGAGCATGCCCTTGGCGTAGGCCTCATCGGCGTTGAAGTAGTAGTTGAAGTATGAGGTCAGACGGTGGTACGACCGCCTGAAGCCGTTGTTCTTCCTCGTGCCGCAGGCCCCGAGCCCCACCACCAGGGCCAGGGCGATAGCGGGCACCAGAATGTATCGTAGCCTATTCATATCCATTGCGCGCAAAGGTAGTAAATCGCCTGAAATACGGTAGCATCACGCCGCATAAGAGCCAGGAATACGCCAGATTTCCGCTTCCACCGCGAGAAAAACCCCCGCCCGGGGGGTAGACTGAGGAATATTGTTACATTTGCGCGCAGAATAATTCAGGAAAAAACATGAGGAACAGACTTTATTTAGCGGTCGTGGCGCTGCTGCTGGGCGCATGGACGATGGCCTCGTGCGACAAGGATAAGGGCAACTACGAGGCGGAGATAGAATGGATACAGTTCGCCACCCAGGAGGGGCGCGACAGGGTGCAGCTGCTGGGCGACACCATCAAGCAGTCCAGCGGGCTGGACCGCACCGACATCGTGAAGGAGCTGCCCCACACGGCGGACCTGAGCCAGCTCAAGGTCATATACAAGCTCTCGCCGGGCGCGCACATCGAGGGCGTGCAGAGCGGGGACATACTCGACTTCACCGAGCCCCGCCAGCTGAGGGTGGTCTCCGAGAACGGGGCCAACATCCGCACCTACACCTTCACCCTGAGCAAGCTGGACGCGCCCCCCGTGGTGGACCTCGGGCCCAAGCTCAGCCCGGACGCCATGCTGGAGAACTTCGCCATCGACGGGGTGGAGCCGCTCGACCGCTCGCAACGGGGCACCCGCATACGCCTCATCGTCAAGGAGGATGTGGACCTCACCCAGCTCGTGCCCCGCTTCACCATCTCGGAGAAGGCCACCGCGAACGTGGAACCCGGCCAGGCCCACGACTTCAGCGAGGGGCCCCTGGTGGTCATTGTCACCTCGGAGGACAAGAGCGCGCAGAGCGTGTGGTTCCTGAGCGTGTCGCACCCCGACAAGAACGTGCAGAGCGGCGCGACCATAGAGAGCTTCCGCTTTGCGGGCAGCACCCGCCTGGCCACGATAGAGGGCTCGAGGATATACTACGAGGCCGAGCCGCAGCTCGACATCACCCGGGCCGAGCCCATCTACCGCCTCAGCAAGGGGGCCACCTGCGACCTGACCATCGGCGAGTGGAAGGACTTCACCAAGGAGGTCGTGGTGACCGTCACCTCCGCGGACGGCACGGCCACGAGCCGCTACACCGTGATGGTAGACCCCTTCCGGAGCAGCGAGGCCGAGCTGAAGGGGCTGCAGCTCGAGGGCATAGGCGATGCAGTGGCCGTCGGGGGCAACGAATGGCTGTTCGGCGTGGCGGGCAGCAAGAGCCTATCGCAAATCCGCTACAGCTCCATCACCATGAGCAAGGGGGCCACGTGCAACTGGGGCTCGGCCGAGGCGTGGAACTTCTCGTCCGGTGCACGCGACCTCGTGGTCACCTCGCAGGATGGGCTGCACAAGCGTACGTACAAGGTCAGGGTGCGGTCATCGGGGGAGCCCTACTCCGGCACCATCCTCAGCAGCTTCGGCTTTAAGAACCTAAATGCCGACATAGCCATCAAGGGCACAGACATCTACTGCGTGGTGCCACCCGGCTCGGACCTAACCAAGCTGAGACCAACCTTCACGTACGCGTATGCCTGGTGGGCCGGGCCACGGTCCGTCTGGCTGTACGGGCCCGATGGCAGCAAGTACACCATCGACGGCAAGTACACCATCAAAATCGACAAGGACGGGGGGACAGCGATAGACTTCACCCAGCGCGATTCGAAGGGACGACCGAATGTCCTCCGGAGCTACCGGGATGCGGCCTGGGTCTACTACAGCGACTACACGGTCCACTTCATCGTCTCGAATGAGATCTCCCCCATGCCCACCCTCAAGTCCTTCAGCCTCCTGGGGCTGACAACACCCCAGAAGCCCAAGGGCAACACGCTGCGCTTCACGGTGGACGAGAAGGTGGACGTGAGCAGCCTCACGCCGGTGTTCGAGGTCTCCAAGGGCGCCAAGGTGGAGGGGCTGACCACCAACGTGCCGGCCGACTTCAGCAAGGAGCTCACCCTGACGCTCAAGAGCGAGGATGACCTGCAGGTGACCGAGTACAAGATAATAGTGGAGAAGCGGCTCAACGACAGGGCCGAGCTGCTCGACCTCCGCCTCGAGGGCCTGCAGAAGCCCGCCCAGGCCGGGAACACCTTCACCTTCTTCGGGGGCAGCGGCGTGGACGCGAGCAGCCTCACGGCGCAATTCACCCTCTCGAAGGGGGCCAAGGCCACCACCCAGCACGGGGACTTCCTGCCCGGCCAGGCCTACAACCTCACCCAACCCCTGCAGGTGCGCGTGCAGTCGGAGGACGGGAACATCGTGCGCGTGTACACCATAGTGGTGGACCAGCGGCTGAACTTCGAGGCCGAGCTGCTACGCTGCACCGTGGAGGGCGCCTCGGAGGACTGCAAGATTGACGGGACCAAGGTCACCTTCGAGCCCGCGGGCGTGAACCTCTCGAATGCGCGCATCGAGTTCGAGGCATCGCCGGGGGCCAGCGTGACGCGGGAGGATGGGTCGCCCCTCGAGAGCGGGAGCACCGTGGACCTGAGCAAGCCCTTCAGGCTCAAAATCACGAGCGAGGACAAGTCCATCACCAAGACCTACACCGTGCGCCAGGCCGTGAAGGGCCTCCGCTTCGACTTCGAGCGGTGGAACCAGGAGGACGGCTACATGCACCCCAAGGGCGGGTGGAGCAGCAGCAACCCCGGGATGGCCGTCGCAAAGCAGTTCACGGGCAAGCCCGACTGGTACCCCGTATACCGCACGAGCGACAGCCACAGCGGGCAGTATGCCGCCACGATAGAGACCGTGGAGTTCGGCAAATACGGTCGCTCGCTGGCGGCCGGGGCGCTATTCCTCGGGTCGTTCAACGGCAACGTGGTTATAAGCGACCCGGAGGCCGCCCCGCAGTTCGGGGTCTTCTGGCCCGGCCACCAGCCCGACAGGTTCACCGGCTGGTACAAGTACAGGCCGGGGGCGACGCGCATCAACACGAGCGGGAGCTCGCTGGGCGGGCAGGACACCTTCAGCCTCTACGCCATCCTCTACCACGGCGAGACGCTCAACGGGAAGAACGTCTCCAGCAGCAGCAACATCATCGCCGAGGCCCGGCTCGACGACTGCACCGCCCGGGGGGAATGGACGCGCTTCGACCTCGAGTTCGTCTACAAGAAGGAAATCCCCGAGGGGGCAGACCTCAAGTACAGCATCGTGCTGAGCTCCAGCAGCGAGGGGGCCTCGACAATCGGCGCGATAGGGAGCAAGCTCATCGTTGACGACTTTGAAATCACGCTGAAGTAGAGATGCCACGCAGAATACAATTGCTCGCCATGCTGGCGCTCTGCCTGCTGGCCGGGCGCGCCGGGGCGAAGGCCGAGGTGGCGGAGCAGCCGGATGAGGCCCGGGTCGTGCGCAACACCGCGTACTACGCCAAGCGCATCGTGCAGAACGCCTCGGTCCGCGTCGGGCTCAACGTGGGCGCGAGTGCCCCCTTCGGAATCGCGGACAACATCAGCCCGCTCTCCTACAGCCCCAACTTCAGCCCCGTCATCGCCTTCGACCGCGAGTTCGTCCTCTGGCGGGGGCTCACCCTCAGCTCGGGCATACGGCTGGAGTACAAGGGGATGCGCACCAGGGCCAAGGTGCAGTACTTCAAGACCTCCGTGCGGCAGGAGGACGACAAGGGCAACATCACCCAGTTCGACGGGCACTTCACCGGCGAGAACATCACCAACATCAACATGGCCATGGCCACCCTGCCGCTCGACATCGGCTGGCGCTTCAGCCCGCGCTACCGCCTCAGGCTGGGGGGCTACATCTCCTACCTGCTCTACGGCTCGTTCACCGGCGCCGCGCAGAACGGCTACACCTGGACCATCCCCGAGGAGGGCGCCACGCTCCGCCAAAGAATCAGCATCACGTCGGCCAGCTTCGACTTCAGCAAGGAGCTGCGCAAGTGGGACTGGGGCGTGGAGATCGCCAGCACGCACCGCGTCACCGACCGCTTCTTCGTGGAGGCGGGCCTGGCCGTGGGCGTACGCTCCATCTTCGTCGAGGGCTTCAAGGGCGTGAGCATGGACATGCACAACATGTACGGGTGCTTAAGCCTTGGCTATCAGCTCATGCCGAGGAGGGAAAAGGCCGAAAAGGAAAGTTCCTCCAACTAAATACCCCGGAAGATTTGGTGTTTAGGGTGAAAAGTGTAAACTTTGTAGCCGGTGAGGGACTGTGAAAGTCGCGAAATGCTATGAAGAAACATAATTTCAACGCGGGGCCATGCATACTGCCACAGCCCGCTCTGGAGGCCACCTCAAGGGCGGTGCTGGAGCTGGAGGAGGCCGGTCTGCCGCTCATTAGCATCTCGCACCGCTCGAAGGAGTTCCAGGCCATCGCCGACGAGACCGAGGCGCTGTGGAAGGAGCTGCTGGACATCCCCTCGGGCTACAAGGTCCTGTTCCTCGGGGGCGGGGCCAGCATGCAGTTCCTCATGGTGCCCTACAACTTCCTCAACACCAAGGCGGGCTACGTGGAGTCGGGCGTGTGGGCCAAGAAGGCCATCAAGGAGGGGGAGTTCTTCGGCGAGGTGGTCAGGGTGGCCTCGTCGGCCGACCGGAACTTCAGCTACTACCCCGAGGTAGGGCCCATCCCCGCCGACCTAGACTACCTCCACATCACCACCAACAACACCATATACGGCACGGAGCTACGCCGCGACATCGACAGCCCGGTGCCGCTCATCGCCGACATGTCGTCCGACATCATGAGCCGGCCGCTCGACGTGAGCAAATACGCGCTCATCTACGGGGGCGCGCAGAAGAACGTGGGGCCCGCCGGGGTCACCTTCGTCATCATCAAGGAGAGCATGCTCGAGCGCGTCACGCGGGACATCCCGACCATCCTGCAGTACAGGACGCACGTGGCGCAGAGCTCGATGTTCAACACCCCCCCCTGCTTCGCCATCTACACCATGCGCGAGACGCTCAGGTGGGTGCGAGACTTCGGGGGGCTGGAGGCCATGGCCCGGCATAACGCCGAGAAGGCCGCGCTCATATACGAGGAGATAGACCGCAACAGGATGTTCATCGGCACAGTGGAGGAGTCTTCACGCTCGCTGATGAACATCTGCTTCGTCATGGCCGAGGAGTACAAGGAGCTCGAGCAGGACTTCCTGGAGTACATCACCGCGCGCGGCGTGGTGGGCGTGAAGGGTCATCGATCCGTGGGCGGCTTCCGGGCCTCCACCTACAACGCCCTGTCCCTGGAGAGCTCCCGGGCGCTGGTCGGTTGGATGAAGGAATACGAGCGAGAACGCACATAGCCGCAACATAGGCTGTACCTCAATAGGTGAAACAAGGGCTAGGCGTTCGAGACGACCTAGCCCTTTTTACTTGTAATACTCATTCAAAAAGTGATTGCTATGACACGAGTACTGGTTGCCACTGAGAAGCCCTTCGCCCGGGTGGCCGTCGATGGCATACGGGCCATCCTCAACGAGGCGGGCCTCAAGCTCGCGGTGCTGGAGGGCTACCAGCAGAAGAGCGAGCTGCTCAGGGCCGTGGCCAACGCCGACGCGCTGATTGTGCGGAGCGACCGGGTGGACCGGCAGGTGGCCGAGGCCGCCCAGCGGCTGAGGATAGTGGTCCGAGCCGGGGCGGGGTACGACAACCTCGACCTGGAGGCCCTCAAGTTCAGGGGCATCGTCGCGATGAACACCCCGGGCCAGAACGCGAACGCCGTCGTGGAGCTGGTGGTGGGGCTGATGATCATGATGGCGCGGAACAAGTACAGCGGCATGGCCGGCACGGAGCTGCGCGGCAAGAGCATCGGCATACACGGCTACGGGAACATCGGCCGCATCCTCGGCCAGGTGCTCAACGGCATGGGCATGGACGTGTACTGCTACTCCATCCCCCAGCAGGACAAGGAGAAGCTCGCCCAGGAGGGCATCACCGTGCTGGACACCCTGGAGGAGCTCTTCGAGCGCTGCCAGTACGTCTCCACCCACGTGCCCGCCAACCCGCACACCACGGGCATCCTCAACTACGAGCTGCTCAGGCGCATGCCCCAGGGCGGCACGCTCATCAACACCGCGCGCAGGGAGCTAATCGACGAGGAGGGGCTACTCCGCCTGCTGGCCGAGCGCGACGACCTCCAGTACATCGCGGACGTAATGCCCGAGCGGAGCGAGGAGTTCGGCCAGTTCGAGGGCCGGGTGCTATTCACCCCCAAGAAGATGGGCGCGCAGACCGCCGAGGCCAACATCAACGCCGGGCTCAAGGCCGCACGGCAGATTGTGGCCTACCTGCTCTACGGAGACACAACGCACCAACTCAACATCTAACAGGATAAAACCATGCGAATCAAACCATTCAGGGGCATACGCCCCCCCCGGGAACTCTGCAAGGAGGTGGCCTCGCGCCCCTACGACGTGCTCAGCTCGCAGGAGGCCAGGGACGAGGCCGGGGAGAAGAGCCTCCTGCACCTCATCAAGCCGGAGATCGACTTCGACCCCATCGCGGACGAGCACTCGCCACAGGCCTACGACAGGGCCGTGGAGAACTTCCGCCTCTGGCGCGAGCGGGGCTGGCTGGCCCAGGACCCGCGGGAGCGCTACTACATCTACGCCCAGACCATGGACGGGCGCACCCAGTACGGGCTGGTGGCCGCGTGCCACTTCGAGGACTACGTCGAGGGGCGGATAAAGAAGCACGAGCTCACGCGCACGGAGAAGGAGGAGGACCGGATGCGCCACGTGCGTAACCAGAACGCGAACCTCGAGCCGGTGTTCTTCGCCTACCCGGCCGTGGCGGAGATGGATGCCATCGTGTCGAGCATCGTGGGGGGGCAAGCCCCGGAGTACGACTTCGTGGCCGAGGGCGACGGCTTCGGCCACACCTTCTGGGTGGTTGAGGACGAGGCCGTGAGCAGGCGCATCACCGAGATATTCGCCAGCATACCGGCGCTCTACGTGGCCGACGGGCACCACCGCACCGCCGCCGCCGCGCGCGTGGGCGCAGAGAAGAAGGCCCTCAACCCCCAGCACAAGGGCACGGAGGAGTACAACTACTTCCTGGCCGTCATCTTCCCCAGCGAGCAGCTCCAGATTATCGACTACAACCGCGTCGTCCGGGACCTCAACGGGCTGCGCGAAGAGGAGCTCCTCGAGCGGCTGGCCGAGAGCTTCGAGGTGGAGCAACAGGGCGCGGCGCCGTACAAACCGGCCACCCTCCACAGCTTCGGCATGTACCTCGGCGGGCAGTGGTACTCCCTCGTGGCCAAGCCCGGCACCTACAACGACTGCGACCCCATAGGCGTGCTGGATGTCACCATCCTCTCCGACCTGGTGCTGGATAGAATACTCGGTATTAAGGATTTACGCACCTCCAAGCGCATAGACTTCGTGGGCGGTATCCGCGGCCTGGGCGAGCTCCAGCAACGGGTGGACAGCGGGGAGATGAAGGTCGCCTTCGCCCTCTACCCCGTCTCCATGCAGCAGCTCATCAACATAGCCGACACCGGCAACATCATGCCGCCCAAGACCACCTGGTTCGAGCCGAAGCTGCGCTCCGGGCTGGTCATCCACAGCCTCGAGGAGTAGCCGGCAGCGCCACCCGGATGCCGCTGTGAGCGCGGCATCCGGCGCACCCGCGCACGGCGAGGTGGCCCATCGTAACAAAATCAAGTTAAAGACGTAAAATATAAACGGTATGGATAAGTACTGCAGGACCAAAATATGCAGGATATGAACGAGCTGGGGCGAACGGTCAGCAGGGCCGTAGAGACGCTACGACAGGGGGGGGTAATACTCTACCCCACCGACACCATCTGGGGCTTAGGCTCCTCCATCGAGCACCCGGAAGCCTTCTGCCACCTCCTCGACCTGAAGGGCAGACCCACGAGCCAGGCCCTCATCCTCCTGGTGGCATCAATCGACATGCTGCGCAAGTACGTGCCCAGCCTCAGCGAGCAGACCGAACAGCTAATCCGCGACTCCGAGCGGCCACTCACCCTGATATTCCCCCACTCGGTCGGCATCGACAACAGGTTCAAGGCCTGCGACGGCAGCATCGGCATACGCGTCGTGCGGCACCGCTTCTGCCGGATACTCATTGAGACGCTACGCCACCCCATCACCTCGACCTCGGCCAACATCCACGGGCATCCCTACAAGGGCTACGAGAGCATCCCCGAGAGCATCACGAGCGGTGTGGACTACGCCGTCCCCCGCCAGTACGACGAGACGACCGACGGGAGGCTCCCCTCCCGCATCCTCCGGCTCGAGACGAAGGGCTACACCGTAATCCGCGACTAGCCTCCCCTACACGTGGTGCGCCACCCCATCGGCCTGGGCCGCGGCCTCCATGACGCACTCGCCCAGGGTGGGGTGCGCGTGCATCGTCCCGTAGATGGCCCTCGGCGTGCTACCGTGGCGCAGAGCTAGGCAGAGCTCGCCGATGAGCTCAGTGGCATTCGCCCCGATGATGTGCGCCCCCACCAGCGCCCGGCTGTCGCTGCGGAACAGCAGCTTCACGAAGCCGTCGCGCTGGCCCATGGCCGTGGCCTTCCCCGATGCCGTGAAGGGGAACTTGCCCACGAAGTACTCCACTCCCCGCTCCTGCAGCTGCCGCTCGGTCAGGCCCACGGAGGCCACCTCCGGCGTGGTGTAGGTGCAGGAGGGGATGTTGGCCATGCGGCGGGCATCGAGCTCGCGCCCCAGGATGGCATCCACGGCCATCGCCCCCTCCACGGAGGCCACATGCGCCAGGGCCGGGGTGGTGCACACATCGCCTATGGCGTACAGATGCTCCACATTGGTCGCCCCGCCGAGCGAGGTCACGATGCGCCCCCTATCCATCTCCACCCCCAGCGCCTCAAGGCCCAGGTCCTCCGTATTGGGCTGAATACCAACCGCCGAGAGGACCACCTGCACCTCCAGCTCCTCCACCCCCTTCTTCGTCTCGATGCGCAGCCGGCAGCCCTCGGGCGAAACCTCCACGCCCAGAACCGCCGCGGAGGTCATCGTCTTCACCTTCTTCCGGCGGAATACCCGGCCCACCACGCTGGCCACGTCACCATCCACCAGGGGCATGAGCTGGTCCTGCGCCTCGATGAGGGTAATGCTCGTACCCAGCGCGGCGTAGAACTCGGCCATCTCGCACCCTATAGCCCCGGAGCCCACAATGGCCATGGAGTCAGGCCTATAGCCCAGCGAAAGGGCCTCACGGTAGGCGATTATCCGCTCGCCATCGAGGGGGAGCGAGGGGAGCTCCCTGGCCCTCGCGCCCGTGGCCACTATGGTGTCCCTGGCCTTCAGGATGCGCTCCGACCCGTCGGCAGCGAGCACGCGGACCTCAGTGGGCGAGAGCAGGGATGCCACCCCCTCCACGACCTCGACCTTCGCCCTGTCCAGGAGGAACTTCACGCCCTTGCTCATATTGCCAGCCACCTCGCGCGAACGCGCCACGACGCGCTCCATATCCACCTCTATGGGGCCGAGCCGTATCCCGAAGTCGGCCGCGCCGCGGATGGCATCGCAGGCATGCGCGCTCTGCAGCAGGGCCTTGGTGGGGATGCAGCCCCAGTTGAGGCAAACGCCCCCCAGATGCTCCCGCTCCACCACGGCCACCCGAAGGCCATTGTGCGCGGCGTGCAGGGCGGCCACGTAGCCCCCCGGGCCGCTGCCTATAATCACGATGTCGTATATCATAATTCTCTGCCTTTGTCGGTTTGAATATCAAGGGCTTAGCTGGCCCGGCCTCTTTCGTTTAGCGTAGCACCAGGCTCACGATGTTCTCCACATGCTTCGTGTGCGGGAACATGTCCACAGGCTGGACGCGCTCCACGCGGTAGGCCTCGTCGAGCAGGCGGAGGTCCCGCGCCTGGGTCGCCGGGTTGCAGGAGACGTAGACGATGCGCTTGGGGCGAAGGCGCAGCAAGGTGTCTATAACGCCGGGGTGCATGCCCACGCGCGGGGGGTCCGTTATGAGCACATCCGGCCGGCCGTGGCGCTGCACGAAGTCCTCGTTCAGCATCCGGAGCACGTCCCCGGCGTGGAACTCCACATTCTCCAGCCCGTTGCGCTGCGCGTTGAGCCACGCGTCCTCCACGGCCTCCGGCACGGTCTCCACCCCGACTACCCTGGCCGCATGGCGCGCCACGTACAGGGCGATGGTCCCCGTGCCGGTGTAGAGGTCGTAGACCAGGTCGGTGGGCGCGAGCTGGACCATCTCCAGCACCCGGGCGTAGAGCCGCTCCGCCTGGCGGGAGTTGGTCTGGTAGAAGGACTTCGGCCCGATGCTGAAGCGGAGGTCGGCGAGCTGCTCCTCTATGTAGGCGCGCCCGCTATGGGTGTGCACCTCCAGGTCGTAGATCGTGTCGTTGACCTTCGGGTTGATGCAGTAGAGCAGGGAGGTGATGCCGGGGAATTGGCCGGCGATGTGGCCCAGCAGCTCGTCGCGCCGGGGTGGGTCGTCGTAGGCCATGACCAGCAGAGCCATCACCTCCCCGGTGGTCGTCACCCGCACCATGAGGTTGCGCAGCCAGCCCTGCTGCACCTTGGGGTCGTAGAAGCTGTAGCCCTGGGCGATGGCGAAGTCCCGCGCCGCGTTCCGCAGCGCGTTGGCGGGGTCGGGCTCCAGCAGGCACTCCTCTATGTCGAGCACCCGGTCGAAGCGCCGCGGCACGTGGAAGCCCAGCGCCATGGGGAAGCCCGCCTCCTCCTGGCCGGCCTCCGTGATCCACCCCCGGGGGCTGAAGGTGAACTCGAGCTTGTTGCGGTAGTAGAGCGTGGGGTCGGCCCCCAGGATGGGGTCGAGCTCAGGCAGCTCCACCCCGCCCAGCCGCCGGAGCTGCTCGCGCACCTGCTCCTCCTTGGCCTCGAGCTGCAGCTCGTAGGGCAGCATCTGCCACTGGCATCCGCCACAGTGATCGAAATGCCGACAGGGGGGCTGAACCCGCAGCGCGGAGAGCTCCTCCCAGGCCGTCACGTAGCCCTCCCAGGCCGTCCCCTTCCGCCGGTTGACCTGCACCTCCACCACATCGCCCGGCACCGTGCCCGGCACGAAGAGCACCGCCCCCTCCACATGCGCAAGGCTCTTGCCCTCAGCGGCTAGCTTCTCCATGCGGATCGATTTCAGGCGTGGATGCCTCCCCCGTCTGCCCATAGTACATCTACATTTTAAATTACTGCGCAAAGGTAGCCAAAAGCTCCGAGACCTCGCCCGATGCCACCGCGCCGCCGCGCAAAGCATGCGCATCCAGCTTGTAGAATTGAAGTGCATAATATACATTTGCCGAGCAAATCGGTGACGAACTGCTTAGAAATATTGATAAACGGACTTGTATTTCTCAAATATCCATTCTTAACATGGGCTTACTAAGCAACCAGAAACAGACGCTTCGCTTCCAACTCAACGCCTCCTACTTCACCATATTCGCCCTGGTATTCGTCCTGCTGTTCGCGCTCACGGCCACCGACATCTACAAATCCACCCGGGACTACTACTCCTCCCAGTCCAACCACACCATCGAGCAGGTCCGCGCCACGATCGACGGCTTCATCTGCAGGGCCACCGAGACGGCCCAGGCCAATGCCGACTTCCTGGCCATCAGCGCCGAGCACGGCCGGCAGGTCCGCAGCGAGTACCGCGAAATCCTCAAGCGGACCCTCCAGAACCACAAGAACATATTCGGGGCCTACACCATGGTCGACCCCGACATGCTCGACACCATGGACGCCTACTACCGGATGCGCGACAACTCCGGCCCCTTCACCCACTTCCTCACCGGCTGGTTCCGCAGGGACGGCAGGATTCACCCCCGGCTCTTCCAGAACAAGGCCGGCAAGCCCTCATACGACTACGAGAGCAGCAACTTCTTCCTCAACCGCCCCTACTTCAAGAAGATACGCGAGGGGGCCGAGCTCTACATCACCGACATCTACACCGACGTGGTCGACGGCCAGCCCACCGAGGAGATCTCCATCATCAAGGCCATCGACATCAAGGGGAAGCCCGCCGGCTGCGTCGTCCTGGACCTGGACTTCAACGCGCTGAGCAACTCCCTGCAGCTCTCCCAGCGCCACGACAACGGGCACATGATGGTGGTGGGCGATGACGGGAAAATCATCGTGGCCTACGACAAGAGCCTGGTCGGGAAGCACCTCAGCAGCCAGACCAACAGCCAGCACCACCTCGCGGCCATCAAGCAGCAGCTGCCCAGCATCAACAAGCGCTACGAGGTGACCTACGGCCAGAAGAAGTACATGCGCACGGCCCAGCGGATCGAGCTCGCCACCTCCGGCCGGTGCTGGACCGTCATCGTGGACATCCCCATGGCCATATTCTACAGCGCGCTGCTGCTGCTCTCCGGCAAGCTGCTCACCCTCTTCGCCGTCGGCGCGGTCGCCCTATACCTGCTCTCCCACTTCATCTCCCGCTGGCTCGCCGCGCCCCTGTCCATCGCCATCAAGCAGCTCACCCTCCTGTCCGAGGGCATACTCCGCGAGGGGCAGCAGCAGATCGAGATGCGCAACAAGGACCTCACCACCCTGGGCACCAGCGTGCAGCAGCTGCGCATGAACCTACGTGAGAACCTCGGGGAGCTGGTCCACTACGACAAGATTCTCACCCAGTCCAACCGGCTCTTCACCGAAATCTCGCTGCAGCTCCAGCGCGGGGGCGAGTCGCAGGCCAAGTCCGTCCAGGATATCCACCAGTCCATCGGCCACATCTCCGAGAGCATCACCGAATCGGTGGAGGCCACACACGCCATGCTCCAAATCGCCGACACCAACGCCGCGGACCTCAAAGACCTGACGGCGACCTCCACCACCATGGTCGAGCACATGGCGCAGATCAACGAGCTCATCAGCGTGGTGCAGGCCATCGCCGGGCAGACCAACATCCTCGCGCTCAACGCCGCGGTGGAGGCCGCCCGCGCCGGGGAGCATGGGCGGGGCTTCGCCATCGTCGCCAGCGAGGTCCGCAACCTCGCGGAGAAGAGCGCCGAGATGGCCGAGTCCATCTCACGCGTTATCTCCCAGGGCATGGACACCTCGTCCAGGGTCGACCACCACGTCGCGCGCATCAAGCCCAACATCGAGAAGGGGAAGCGGCTGGCCGAGACCATCAGCCAGCAGGAGGTGGCGCGCAGCGAAGCCCTCCGGCAGATTGAGGACGCCGTGACACAGCTGGTCGCCATATCGGAGCGGAACCTCAGCCAGAACACCAAGATCGAGGTGCTGCACAAGGAGCTCATCGAGGTCATCAACAAGCTCCACGGCCGCATCGCCTCCTTCGAGCTGTAGCGGGAGGAACCCACACTCAGGGCGAGGCCCGGCGTGCAGCCCGCGCCGGGCCTCGCCCTGTTTACCCCAGCGCGCAGGCGGGGATTAAGAGGCAAAAAAAAACGCCAGCCCGAAGGCTGGCGCGTATGCGGGGCGGCAGCCCTACTTCATCAGCTGCTTGATGGACTCCGCGAGGCGCTTCACGCCCTCCTCGTTCTTCTCCTTGGACATGTAGGAGAAGTTCATGCGCAGGGTGTTCTTGCCCTTGTCGTCGCAGTAGAAGGTATTGCCCAGCACGAAGGCCACCTTCTTCTCGATGGCGATCTTGAACAGCTCCTCCGCGTCCATGTACTCCGGCAGGGTGACGAACAGGAACAGGCCCCCCTCGGGGTTGGTCCAGCTCACGCCCTCGGGCATGTACTTCTCGAAGGCCGCGATCATGCCGTCCTTCTTCTCCTTGTAGTTGGCGATGATGGCGCCCAGGTTCTTGTCGAAGAGGCCCTTCTCCAGGTACATCGCCGCGATGCGCTGCACGAAGGGCGGGGTGCACAGGTCGGCCGCCTGCTTGGCCATGATGATTTTGTCCACGACGATGGGGTCGCCAATCACGAAGCCGATACGGAAGCCCGGCACGAAGGTCTTGGAGAAGGTGCCCAGCAGCACCACGCGGCCCTCGTCGGCCAGGGAGTAGAGCGTGGGCTGCTCCTCGCCCTCGAAGCGGATCTCGCGGTAGGGGCTGTCCTCGAGTATGAGGACATCGTACTTCTGGCAGATCTTGATGATCTCCAGGCGGCGGTCCTTGGGCATGGTGATGCCGGCCGGGTTCTGGAAGTCGGGGATGACGTAGAGGAACTTGGGCTTCTGGCCCGCCTTCTGCAGCTTGGCCAGCTCCTCCTCCAGGAGGTCGGAGCGCATGCCCTTCTCGTCGAGCTTCACGCCCACCAGGTCCGCGCCGTAGTTGCGGAAGGACTGGAGCGCGCCCAGGTAGGAGGGGAGGCCGCAGATCACCTTATCGCCCGGGTTGATGAAGATCTTGGGGATGAGGTCCAGCGCCTGCTGCGAGGCCGTCACCACCAGCACGTTCTCCTGCTCCACCTTCAGGCCCTGGGCCTTGTAGCGCTTCACGATCTGCTCGCGCAGCAGGGGGTCGCCCTCGGTCGAGCCGTACTGCAGCACCTGGGTGCCGACCGTCTTGAGCATCTCGTCGGTGATGGCGCGGAGCTCCTCCACCGGGAAGCTCTCGGGGGCGGGAAGGCCCCCCGCGAAGGAGATGATATCGGGCTTCTGGGTCAGCTTCAGCAGCTCGCGTATTGCGGACTTCTTCATCCGGTTCGCACTGTCAGAAAAGAGTGCATTCACATCTTTAACCATAGCTAGTCTATTTTTGGTTAGTATACTCCACGTGCCGCACGCCCGGCGGGCCGACGGAGGCCGGTCGCGCCGTGGTGCAATAGGTCTACAAAGGTAGCAAGATATTCTGACACCAGCAAAACGTTCATGATATTGCCCGGGCGGTTTGGCCAAAAAGGCGGCCCTTACCCGGCCGGGGCGGGGGGGGCCGCGCGGGCCCGAGGCGCCTGCGCGCGCTCGGCGGGACATGCCGGCCGGGGCGACCCCTCCGGCGGGGCGGTTTTGAGAAACTGAAAAAGTATGTACCTTTGCCCCACAACATCAAGATGTAATGCAGACCGAGCTGATGCAAGAGGTGAGCACGCTGGGGCGACTGGTCACCCAGCTGCTCGAGCGGGAGACCCAGCGCGCGAAGGCGCAGGCGGGGCTCATCGCGCGCATACGGGAGCTCGAGCAGGAGCTACGCACGCTGGAGGCGCAGCTCGGCCGGGCGAGCACCCGGGCGGACCTGGCGCAGATGGCCGCGAGCCTCGGCCCGGACAGCGAGGATGCCCGGACGGCCCGGGAGCTGATCAACCAGATTGTCAGCCAGCTGGACAAGAGTTTGGAACTGCTGCGCATGTAGCCCCCGGGGGCGAGAGGCGCCGCGATACGGTAATTTAGACACACTCAATGGCGGAGCAAGGCGAGTCAGGGCGGAAGGTGGAGATTGACGGGGTCAGCCTGTACTTGAGCGTCCCGCAGCAGACGCAAGAGCTGCTCGACCGGGCGCTCGAAGAGCTGCAGCGGCAGCTGGAGGAGAAGAAGCGGAGCCCGGCGATCCGCTCGACCTCCGCGGGGCTGATGGCCATCGCCGTGGAGAGCATCATCCTCAACATGCAGTGGGAGAAGCTGCTGGAGGAGCGTCGCCTGGTGCACGCCGAGCTACAGACGATACGGGAACAGGTAACTAACTACTTACAGAATTCATAAGCTCGCTCTTTGAACAGAACAGGATGCCCTTGCCCGCAGGCGCCGCTCCAGTTGCGGAACTCAGCGATTACAATCTAGGGGAAGGACTCAGCCGATTAAAGGCAGGCCTTGGTAACCCGCTCACGGGCGGGGATTCGGCGCTTCGGCCCCGGACGATGGAAGCCTGATGTGTGGCGGCCACCCCTTCGGTACTCTTTCGGGGTTACCAGAAACCGGGCGGCGTTTGCGGGCATTCCCCCCAGCCGGGGGCAGAGCCGGGGGGCGAGCGATGTGACGTAATACTATGATGGAGTCGATGATACTAACGATACTTATCGTGGCCGGGGCCTTCGTGCTGGGCCTCGGGCTCAGCTACGGGCTGTGGAACCACCTGCTGCAGAAGCGGCGCGCCGAGATACTCGAGGAGGCCAGCACGGAGGCCGAGCTGCTCAAGCAGAAGAAGGAGCTGAAGGCCGAGGAGCATTTCCTCCGCAAGAAGAAGGAGTTCATCAAGGCCAAGGAGCAGCGCGAGGAGAAGCTCGCGGCGGCCGAGCGGCAGCTCAAGCAGCGGGAGAACACCCTGCGGCAGCAGCAGGGGGAGGTGCAGAAGCGGCGCAAGGAGAACGAGGCGCTGGGCGAGAAGCTCGCGGCCAAGACCGAGCGCTACGACCGGCTCTGCCAGGAGGTGGAGAGCAAGCGGCAGGAGCAGGTGGCCGTGCTGGAGCAGCTGGCGGGCATGTCGAAGGACGACGCGAAGGAGCTGCTGATGCAGTCGCTCAAGGAGGAGGCGCACTCGGAGGCGGTGAGCTACGCGGCGGAGATTATCGACGAGGCCAAGCTCAACGCCAACAAGGAGGCCAAGCGCATCATCATACAGTCGATACAGCGGGTGGCCACCGAGACGGCCATCGAGAACTCGGTGACGGTTTTCCACATCGACTCGGACGAGGTGAAGGGGAAGATCATCGGCCGGGAGGGGCGCAACATCCGGACGCTGGAGGCGGAGACGGGGGTGGAGATCATCGTGGACGACACGCCCGATGCCATCGTGCTGTCGGCCTTCGACCCGGTGCGGCGGGAGGTGGCCCGGCTGGCGCTGCACCAGCTGGTGCAGGACGGGCGTATCCACCCGGCGCGCATCGAGGAGGTGGTGGCCCGGGTGAAGAAGCAGCTCGATGAGGAGATCGTGGAGACGGGCAAGCGGACGGCCATCGACCTGGGGGTGTTCCCCATGCACGGCGAGCTGGTGCGGATGGTGGGGAAGATGAAGTACCGCTCGTCCTACGGGCAGAACCTCCTGCAGCATAGCCGGGAGGTGGCCAACCTCTGCGCGGTGATGGCCAGCGAGCTGGGGCTGAACGTGAAGCTGGCCAAGCGGGCGGGGCTGCTGCACGACATCGGCAAGGTGCCCGACGAGGAGCCGGACATGCCGCACGCCATCCTGGGGATGCGCCTCGCGGAGAAGTACAAGGAGAAGCCGGAGGTGTGCAACGCCATCGGGGCGCACCACGACGAGGTAGAGATGACCTCGCTTATCGCGCCGCTGGTGCAGGTGTGCGATGCCATATCGGGGGCCCGGCCGGGGGCCCGGCGCGAGGTGGTGGAGTCGTACATCAAGCGGCTCAAGGACATGGAGACGCTCGCGCTGACCTACCCGGGCGTGGAGAAGACCTACGCCATACAGGCCGGGCGGGAGCTGCGGGTGATTGTCGGGAGCGAGAAGATCAGCGACGGGAATGCCCAGCGGCTGGCCGTGGAAATCGCCAAGCGCATCCAGGACGAGATGACCTACCCCGGCCAGGTGAAGGTGACCGTCATCCGGGAGACGCGCGCCATCGGCGTGGCCAAGTAGCCGCGCAAAATCACGTACTCCGTAAGACCTTAAGGATTTGCCGCAGGGCCACCTGCAGCCACACTGCCCCACTGCGCTTAACATCACATCATGAAGCCAATAGTAATGGTAGACCCCCACCTTGGGGGGGCCGTGCAGGAGGAGCTGCAGGAGGCCCTCGCGGGGGTAAAGGCAGGGCAGGAGGTCGAGGCCCTCGAGGCGGAGCTGGCCGCGTACCTCGGCGTGAAGCACGCCATAATCTGCGGCAGCGGCCTGGAGGCGCTCACCCTGGGGCTGGAGGCCCTGGGCCGGGTGCGGGACTTCGCGCCGGGCGATGAGATTGTCACCCCGGCCTTCGGGTCGCCCCTCACATCGCAGGCCGTGGCCCAGGCGGGCTACACCCCGGTGATGGTCGACGTGGAGCTGGAGAACTTCAACCTCCACGGGGACTTCATCCGCCAGGTGATCGGGGAGCGGACCCGGGCCATACTCCCGGGGCACCTCTTCGGGCAGCCGGCCAACATGCACCTGGTGCGGACCATCGCCAAGGGGCGGCGCCTGGCCATGGTGGAGGACAACGCGCAGTCGCTCGGGGCGGATGTGCGGATACACAAGAAGTGGCGGAAGGCCGGGGCGTTCAGCAGCGTGGCCGCGACCTCCTTCCACGAGCGCATGCCCTGGGGGGCCCCCGGCAATGGGGGCGCAGCCTACACCGACAACGACGACATCGCCGTGGCCGTGCGCGCCAAGGTGGGACCCAGCCCGATGGACGACACGAGCGCGGCCATACTCCGCGTAAAGCTGCGCCACCTGGACGCGTGGGCGGAGCAGCGGCGGCAGAACGCCATGCGCTACACCACGGGCCTGATCTACCACCCGGAGGCCGCCATCCCGCCGCAGGACGTGTACGCCACCCACGTCTTCAGCACCTACACGCTGCGCATGGTGTCGAGGGAGCTGCGCGACATGCTCCGCGCCGACCTGCAGCAGCTCGGCGTGGAGAGCGAGATCCACTACCCCGTCCCCGCATTCGCGCACGAAGCGCTGCGGGAGTACAAGCGCGGGCACCGCACGCCCACCACCGATGCGCTCTGCGAGCGGGTCATATCGCTGCCCATACATACGGGCCTGAGCCCTGAGGACCAGGAGCGCATCGTGGCGCAGATCATCGCCACGGTGAGCCGCTACATGAACGCCTAGCCCGAGGGGGCGCGGCCGGACGGGCCGAAGGCAGCCCCGCCGCCTATGGAGGACTACATCAAATCGCTCAACCCGGCCCAGCGGGAGGCCGTGCTCACGCTGGAGGGGCCGATGCTCATCGTGGCGGGGGCCGGGTCGGGGAAGACGCGCGTGCTGACCTACCGCATCGCCCACATGATAGAGCAGGGGGTGCGGCCGTGGAACATCCTGGCGCTGACCTTCACCAACAAGGCGGCCCGGGAGATGCAGACGCGCATCGCGGGGGTGGTCGGCCAGGAGGTCGCCCGCTCCATCTGGATGAACACCTTCCACTCGGTCTTCCTACGGATACTGCGCCGGGAGGCGGAGCACACCGACTTCACGTCCAGCTTCTCCATCTACGACACCTCAACGGCCCGGACCCTGCTCTCGCGCCTGATCAAGGAGGACGGCCTGGAGGGCAACGCCTACAAGCCGGCCGCCATCGCCGCCCGTATCAGCATGGCCAAGAACCAGCTCATATTCCCGCAGACCTACTGCACCGACGAGCGGATACAGCTGCAGGACAGGATGGCCAAACGGCCGGAGACGGGCCGGATATACGAGCGGTACATGGACGCGCTGCGGAAGGCCAACGCGATGGACTTCGACGACATCCTGGTGCGCACCTACATCCTCTTCGCCCATCACCCCGACGTGCTGGAGAAGTACCGGGAGCAGTTCAAGCGCATCCTGGTGGACGAGTACCAGGACACGAATACGGTGCAGGACAAAATCCTCTACCAGCTGGCGGGGGCGCACCAGAACCTCTGCGTGGTGGGCGACGACGCGCAGTCCATCTACGCGTTCCGGGGGGCGAAGATCCAGAATATCCTGGGCTTCCCGACGCTCTACCCGGGGGTCAAGACCATCAAGCTGGAGACGAACTACCGCTCCACGGCCAGCATCGTCGGGGCGGCCAACCAGCTAATCGCGCACAACCCGCACCAGATACCCAAGAGCTGCGTGGCGGCCACCAGCGGGGGCGAGGGCATCCAGATCAAGAGCTGCTTCACCGACATCACCGAGGCCTACACCGTGGCGCAGGACATCCTCCGCACCGCCCTCGCGGAGCAGAGCGGCTACGACCAGTTCGCCATACTCTACCGGACGAACACCCAGTCGCGGCAGCTCGAAATCGCCCTGCGGGAGAAGAACATCCCCTACCAGATCTACGCGGGCAAGTCCTTCTACGAGCGGCGCGAGATAGTCGACACGCTCTCGTACTTCCGGCTGGTCATCAACCCGGACGACAACGAGGCCCTGCTGCGGGTAATCAACGTCCCGGCCCGGGGCATCGGGGCCACGACGCTGGGCCACCTCGAGGCCGCGGCCAAGGCGCGGGGGTGCTCGCTGTGGCGGCTGCTGGAGACGGCGGAGCAGGAGGGGCTGCCCATCCGCAGCGGGACGCTCGGGGCCCTCTGCCGCTTCCGCGACGCGGTGGCCCCCTTCATCGGCCGGGCCCTGGGCGAGGAGGCCCTGACGGTGGCCCAGGAGCTGCTCGAGGCGGTGGACCTCAAGTCGGCCTACAGCAACGAAACGCAGGCCGAGAACCAGACCCGCCTGGACAACATCGACGAGCTGCTGTCCAACATCGACGAGGCGGCGGTCAGCACCGTGGAGCGGGGGGACGCGGAGATGATGACCCTGGCCATGTTCATGGACGAGGTCTCGCTGCTGAGCGACACGGACGTGGATGAGGAGGCGGACAGGCGGCGGGTGACCCTGACGACGGTGCACTCGTCCAAGGGGCTGGAGTTCGACCACGTGTACATCGTCGGTCTGGAGGAGGGCATCTTCCCCTCGGAGCGGTCGTTGCGCGAGGCGAGCGGCTTGGAGGAGGAGCGGCGCCTTTGCTACGTGGCCGTCACGCGGGCGGCCAAGCGGCTGATGCTGACGCACGCCGCGCAGCGCCGGGCCTTCGGCAAGACGGTGCAGAACGCCCCCTCGCGCTTCCTGAGCGAGATCCGCCCCGGCTACCTCCAGCAGCTGGCCAGCGAGCAGCGCAGCACGGGGCTGGAGGGCACGAGTGGCGGGGGGGGCTACGCCCCCTCCATCAGGCCCAGGGGCATCAACCGGCCGCAGCCCAAAGCGCCACCAGCCCACCAGATTGACCCCGCGGCCATCACGCCCATAGACCAGCTGCAGGCCGGCGACAGGGTGCTGCACGCGCGCTTCGGCCGGGGGCACATCGAGCAGCTGCAGGGCGAGGGCCAGGACGTGAAGGCCATCGTGCAGTTCGATGTCAGCGGCACGCGCACCCTCCTGCTGAAGTTCGCCAAGCTGCAGAAGCTCTAGCCCACCCGACCCGCTGCGCATTCCTATGAACACTCCAAAAGCATGCAGATGATCGGAAAGTCGCTAGCCGCCGCAGTCAATACGACCCTCGGGAGATACCTCTGGCTCTTCCTCTACACCGCCGGGGCACTGACGCTCACCATGCTGTGGGCGCAGCACAGCATCAGGGGCTTCCCCCCCGACCTCGTGGCGCTCGACACGGCCTTCGGCCTCGGGCAGGGCTTCCTGAACATCCTGATACTGTCCAAAATCCGGCGTGGACCGCTGCGGCGCCTCGTGGCTGGAGGCATGGTCGTATTCACCACCGTCCTCTGCATCGTGATGTTCTACCTGGTGGTGAACTTCGGCCACTGGATCTCCTCCCGGGTCATGGCCGTGGTCCTGAATACGAACCAGCGCGAGGCGATGGAGCTGCTGACCAACCCGGACTTCTACCGCCCGATGCGCTGGCCCCTCCTCTCGCTGGCGGGCGTGGGCCTGCTCTCCGCGGCGGTCCACCGCCTCCTACACCCCCGGGTGGCGCTCGGGCGGTGGCTGGTGATGGCCCTCACCTCCCTCACCCTGGGGCTCTTCCTGACCATGAACACCATCGCGACGGCCTCCTACTTCCGCTTCAGGGACGGGCTATGGAAACCGAATATCCGCTACCTCATCCACTCCGCGCCCGAGCAGCTCTTCTGGGGCTACATGGAGTACCGCTGGGAGCGGAGCCACTTCGAAAAGTACCTGGCCAGCATCAGCCAGCGCGAGGCGGAGGTGGAGGTGCAGCACGGGGAGATTAAGCCCTTCACGCTGGTAATCATCGTGGGCGAGTCGACCCGGCGCGAGTACATGCACTGCTACGGCTACCCGCTGGCCAACACGCCGCGGATAGACAGCCTCCTGACCACGGGGCGCATGGCACTCTACCCCAACGCCATCGCCCCAGCGTCGCACACCATCTCGAGCGTCCCGGAGAGCCTGAGCACCCACAACATCGACAGCGCCAACACGCAGTGGTTCCAGACCCCCACCCTCCCCCAGCTGCTGGCCCGGACCGGCTTCCGCATGGCTTGGGCATCGAACCAGCTGCACTTCGACTACCACTCCGCGCCCATCTCCGCCATCGCCAACGCGTGCGACTCGGTGTTCTACCTGATGTACGCCTCCCAGGACCGGAGCGCCGAGAAGCTCAACGACATGGACGGCGCCCTGCTCCCCTACCTCCTGCAGCGCGCCGACAGCACCGAGCTCTTCTGCCAGTTCGTGCACCTGATGGGCCAGCACTCGCGCTTCAACCACCGCTACCCGATTGGCTTCGAGCAATTCACCGCCGAGGACGTGCCGGACAAGCCGGAGCACCAGCGCGCCACCATCGCGGAGTACGCCAACGCCGTACTGTACGGCGACTACGTCCTGGGGGAAATCATCCGCCGCTACGAGGCAGACGATGCCCTGGTCATCTTCTTCTCGGACCACGCGCAGGCCCTGTACGACGACTCGAACAACCCGGACGCGCTCACGCACTCGGATAGCATGCCGGGCCTCCGGATACCCTTCATCGCCTACGCGACACCCCGCTTCGCGCAGTCGCACCCCGCCATGTGGGCGCGCATCATGAACGCCCGGGAGCGCCTCTTCATCAACGACCTCTTCGCGCAGTCGCTCTGCCAGCTGCTGGGGATGCGGGGCGACTTCCTCCGCGAGCAGGAGAACATCTTCTCGCCGGCCTACGATTGGGCCACCCACCGGACGGTGCTCGGCATGCAGTACGACTACCCCGATACGGTGGACGCGCCCCGGTCCTTCAAGCAGTGGCTGACGGAGCAATAGCGGGGGGAAAACCCGTTATTTAGAATTATTTCCTACATTCGCAATGCCATTGCGACTAGGAAAAATGGCCAACGAACAGACCCACAATACAGAAACGAATGGGAAAAGCAGGAGAACAGATGGAGATCACCATATTCGTAACCGACCGCTGCGCGAGCTGCCTGGCGCAGATCGACGCAGTGGAGCGGGCCGTGGCGCAGCTGGGGATTAGCGCCAGCATCAAGACCTCGGAGGATGTCGTCGCCGCCATCAAGGCTGGCATAATCGGCTTCCCGGCCATCGTGGTGGACGGCGAGGTGCTCTCGGCCGCCCAGAAGCTCAATGCGCAGGAGGTCAAAGAGCTACTGAGCCACCGGAAGGCATGCTAGACCTACAGCATCTCCTGGGCCACATCCTGTCGTGGCAGCTCGCGAGCCCCGTCACGGCCGCGCTCCTGGGCCTGCTGGTCGCCATCGACTCCTGCACCCTCGCGACCTCGGTCACGGCCATAGGCTACATCGCCAAGGGCAAGCTCGACCGGCGCAACATCTTCGCCTACGGCCTGCTCTACACGGCCGGCCGAACCGTCACCTACCTGAGCCTGGCGCTCATCCTGGTCCCCATACTCCGGGCGCAGGCCACCATCTCCCCGGTGCAGCAGCTACTGGGGAGGTACGGCCCGCTGATTGTGGGCTCGCTCTTCATCCTCGCCGGGCTGGTCATGCTCTTCGGGCGCTTCGTGAAGGTGTCCATCCCCCGGCTCACGACCAAGGCCGAGAAGCTGGCCCAGCGGAAGATGCTGGGCGTATTCCTCCTGGGCATGCTCTTCGCCATGGGCATCTGCCCGGCCATCGGCGCGATATTCTTCGGCCTGCTGCTGCCGCTCACGGCCACCTCGCCCTGGGGGCTCTGGCTGCCGCTCATCTTCGCCATCGCCACGGCCATACCGGTCATCGTCATCGCCTGGCTGGTGGCCTACAGCTTCGCGTCGGTCGGCCGGTTCTACCAGAACATGCTGCGGGTGCAGAAGTGGCTCAACCTCGTCATGGCGCTACTCTTCATCATCGCCGGTGCGCAGATGCTGCTGGAGCTGACGCATGACCATGGGCACGACCATCACCACCACCATCATGAGCACCATCATCATGAGGACGAGCATCATCATGAGCACCACCATCATGACGAGGACCACGACCATGAGCACCACCACTCCGAGGTGCACCGCACGCATCGGCCACGCTTCGTAGCGACCGCCTAGAGAGGGGGCGAAGCCCGGTCGGCAGGCCTCGCCGAAAAATCCTAACTTCGCGGGCCAAAGCAAAGCGACCAACAATCATGCCCGTTGAAATAGCAGCCCGGCCGACTGAGCACATCGAGGTGATGGCCCCGGCCGGCAACTTCCCCTCCCTGACCGCCGCCATACAGGGAGGCGCGCACTCCGTGTTCCTGGGCGTGGGCGAGCAGAACATGCGCGCCTCGTCCAACATCAACTTCCGGGAGGAGGACCTAGCCCGCGTGGTCGACCAGTGCCACACGGCCGGGGTGCGGGTCTACCAGACCGTCAACACCATCCTGTACAACGAGGAGCTGCCCGCCATAGCTCAGCTCCTCGATGCCTCGCGCCGCGCCGGGATCGATGCCATCATCGCCTCGGACCAGGCCGCCATCGTCCTGTCGCGGGAGGCTGGGCTCCCCGTGCACCTCTCCACCCAGCTAAGCATCAGCAACACGCTCTCCCTCAAGTTCTACGCCCAGTGGGCCGACGTGGCCGTGCTGGCCCGCGAGCTCAGCCTGGAGCAGGTGGGGCGCATCACCCGCGACATCGAGCAGCAGGGGATATGCGGGCCCAGCGGCCAGCCCATGCGCGTAGAGATGTTCGCCCACGGCGCGCTCTGCATGGCCACCTCCGGCAAGTGCTACCTCTCGCTCCACGAGGCCAACCGATCGGCCAACCGGGGGCAGTGCGTGCAGATCTGCCGCCGGTCCTACACCCTGACCGACAGGGAGACCGGCAACCAGATTGATGTCGAAAACCAGTACCTCATGTCCCCCAAGGACCTGTGCACCATCCACTTCCTCAACAAGGTCATCGACAGCGGGGTCCGGGTGCTGAAGCTCGAGGGGCGCGCCCGCAGCCCGGAGTACGTCAAGATGGTGACGCGCTGCTACCGCGAGGCCCTCGATGCCATCGCCGACGGGAGCTACGGGCCGGAGCGCATCGCCGAGTGGCAACGAATGCTGGCCACCGTGTTCAACCGCGGGTTCTGGGACGGCTACTACCTCGGCCAGCACCTCGGGGAGTGGTCGTCGAAGTACGGCTCCTCGGCCACGGAGCGCAAGCAGATACTCGGCCTGGTGACCAACTACTTCGCCCGGGTGGGCGTGGCCGAAATCCGCGTGGAGGCCCTACCCCTGAACGAGGGCGACGAGCTGTTCATCATCGGGGAGACCACCGGCGTGCTGGAGGTCGCCGCGCACGACATCCGCCTCGACGAGCAGACCGTGCCCACCGCCCCGCAGCGGTCCGTCGTCTCCATGCGCGTACCCGCCCGCGTCCGCCGGGGCGACAAGGTCTTCCTGCGCATCCGTGGGCAGCAAGCCTAGGCCATGAGGACCCACAGCCCGCAGGGCCAAGGGGGCCTTTTCGCACGCCTCAGCCCCCACTACCGCAGCACGCTCCGGCTGGGCTTCCCCATCGTCGTGGCCCAGACCGGGCACATCGCCCTCGGCTTCATCGACAGCGCCATGATTGGCCACTACGGCGTGGACGAGCTCGCGGCCTCCGCCTTCTGCATCAGCCTCTTCAACCTGCCCATCGTCCTGATGATAGGCTACTCCCTCGGCCTGGTGCCACTGATGGGGCAACGCTTCGGCCGGGGCGAAAGCGTCGGGGCCGGCGCCATCTTCCGGACGGGGCTGTGGTCCAACCTCCGCTTCGCCCTGCTGCTCACCGCCGCCATGCTCGCCCTCTACTTCCGGCTCGACCACCTCGGCCAGCCACCCCGGCTCATCCCGCTCATACGCCCCTACTTCCTGCTGAACCTCATCGGCCTGCCCTTCGTCTGCCTGTTCTCCTGCCTCAAGCTGGTGACCGACACCGCCGGGCGGACCTCCACCGCCATGTGGATTATGCTCATGGGCAACGCCCTCAACGTCGTCGGCAACTACCTCATGATATACGGGCACCTCGGCCTGCCCGAGTGGGGGCTATTCGGCGCCGGGATGGCCACCCTCATCTCCCGCGTATTCATGCCCCTGGCCCTGCTGCTTGTCCTGCTGCGGGCCAAATCGCTGGGGCGCGTACGCCTGGGCTTCTTCCGCCACCGGCTGCCAGGCGCGGAGGCCCGGCGAGAGGTCTTCACCAAGTCGAGCCGCATATCCCTGCAGCTCGGGCTGGAGCAGGGCATGTTCACCGCCTCCATCTTCCTGATGGGCTGGCTGGGCAACATCGCCCTGGCGGCGCACCAGGTCACCATCACCGCGCAGAGCATCGGCTTCATGACCTACTACGGCCTGGGCTCGGCGGCCAGCATCCGCGTCAGCCACTTCTGGGGGAAGGGGCAGTACCGCAACGCCAAGCGCGCCGCCAACGCCGGTTTCCACACCGTGCTGGCCTCCTCGGCGGTCCTGGCCCTCATCATGATCACCTGCCGCCACCCCCTCGCCGCCCTGTTCACCGACTCGCCCGAGGTCATCGCCCTGGCCGAGACGCTCATCCTCTGCGCCATCGCCTACCAGCCACCCGACGCGCTCCAGATATCCTACGCCAACGCGCTCCGCGGCGCCGGGCAGACCAACTCCCTGGCCCTGGTCGCCCTCATCGGCTACTTCGCCGTGGGCATCCCCCTGAGCTACCTCCTGGCCTTCCCGCTGGGCCTTGGCCCGCTCGGGGTATGGGCCGCCTTCCCCGTGGGGCTCGGCCTGGCCGGCATCGGCTACTACATCCGCTTCAGCAGGCTGGTGGACCAGCAGCTCGGCACGCCACGCCAGGCCCCACCCTCCGAGTAGGGGGGGAGCCGAGACGAGGCGAACGATGCCCCTACTGGACTTTCTGCTTGCGCTTCGACTTCGGCCTACGCTTCCGCTTGGGCTTCGGCCGCTCCTCCACCTGGTCGCCCAGTATCGCCTTGAGCGCATGGGTCGCCTCCTCCAGCTCCTGCTCCTTGGCCCGGCGTTCCTGCTCCTTCTGGCTGAGCTTCCGCTTGGGTCGCTTCCCCTTCTTCCCCTTCCCGGCCTGTGGTTCCTCCTCGTGGGGCGTGCCATCGGCGGCCTTCGAGAGGGCCTCCTGCCGAATTCTATCGCGGCGGTCGTCCTCCGGGGTGCGGAGCTTACGGGCCGCCGCCAGCTCGTCCTGCATGCTCTCTATGAAGTCCTCCGTCTCCTCCTCGGTGTGGCGCTCGCCGTACACCGAGGCGACCAGGAACAGGATGGCCTCCACGTCCATGATGCGGCCCGCCCGGCGGACCTCCCGGATGTCCCCGTCCTTAATCCGCTTGTTCGTCCCCTCCAGCCCCTCCTTGATGTACTTCTCCGCCACGGCGTACACCCGCTTCTCGTAGGCCGTCTCCTTGGGGAAGGTGGGCGGCTTGTACTGGGCCCGGAGGCTCAGGCTGGGCGCCAGCGCCACTATCAGGCACAGGCATCGCGTAAAAAGTAGTTTTCTCCTCATTGCCATTGCTATTACTTAGGTATTGATATTGCATTGCTAGTGGCCCGGCTCGTGCCAGGCGAGGCTCTCGTATTGGTAGTACCTCGTGCTGTGGTACTTGAAGGCGAGCGGCGCGCTGGCCATCGTGGCCTCCACGAGGCGGATGGTGGGCACGATGGCCGGGAGGTAGTCCGTGAAGGTCTCGTAGTCGAACAGCAGGTGCAGCACCTTCCGCTGGGGCATCTTCACGTGCAGGATGGCGGGGTACATACACGACTCGTCCGTGGAGGCATCGCGGTACAGATGGAAGCCGCTCCGCAGCTCCAGGGAGTACTCCCCGTAGCCCGAGCCCTCGAGCAGGCTGGGGAAGGCCAGCCTCAGGGCCTCCTGCCCCATCCGTACCAGCTTGACCCGCCGGGGGTCGGCAGTCTTGCTCTGCAGGAAGTACTCGTTGTCCCCGGTGAGCTCCACGCTGCCCCACTCGGGCGCGCCGTCCGCATTCCCGAGGAGGAAGGGCACCCCGACCTCGGCCAGCAGCCGCTCCACGGCGGCCACGGTGGGCATCACGTCCGCTATGCGCTTGGGGAAGGTACGGTGCGGGAGGCTCAGCTCCAGGCACCGCGCATCGCTCCCGGCATGTAGACGGATGTACAGGCGCACCGACTTCTCCTTCTCCTCCAGCGCGTAGGTGTAGCCCGCCCCGTGCATGAGGTCCTGGGCCAGGATGGCGATGTTGCCCTCGGCCACGGCGCGTATCTTCTCCCCCTTGCTGTGCTCCAGCTCCGCCCCCTCGAGGACCTCGACCTGCTCTGCGAGGTAGGCCGCGTAGCGCGATAGCAAGCGCCGCGTGCCCTCAATCACATCCCGCTTCCGGCCGAAAAGGAAGCCCCGCTCCCGCTCGTGTAGGAAGAAGGGGCGGATGCTGCCCAGCAACCACCCGGCCTCCGACGCATCGCGCTGAAGCGAGAGCACCTCCATGCCGTTGATGCGGTAGCGTATGGCCGAAATCAGGCCCTGCGCGTCGCGCTCCACCTCGTGCGGCATGCCCGGCACGGTCCACGCGGCGATGACCTCAAACTCCGCGCTGAGGTCGTCCAGGCGCTGGGTGCTCTCCAGGCGGTACGAACCGTCGTACATCGTGTCGCGCAGCAGGGCATCCATCTGCCGCTTCCAGAACTTCGCCCGGAAGTCGTTGAGCGGCTTGAGCTTGACCTCCACGAAGAGGGCCGCCCTCCCCCCGGGTAGCGGCTCGCAATCCAGCATCTCCGACGTGGGCGGAGGCGGGCCCGCCGGGGGCGCGGCATCCACGTAGCCCTTGCGCCGCTTGGCGGCCACGAGCTTCTCCGCATCCCTCTTCGCCTCCCCCTCGCTGGCGAACTCCTTCACCTTCTCCTGCCCCTCCGTGCCGCTGCGCCCGAAGCGCACCGTATGCGCGCAGCCGCTGACCTCTATCGCCCAGAACTTGTCCGAAGCGCCGTCCTTGAACTCCAGGTAGACCTTCATGCCATGCCAATTATTTTCCCACGCCACGGTAGGGGGTGCAAATATAGCAGCGATTTCCTAGCATTCCGACGAGTTTGCGGAGGTTTATGGGGGTTAGTAGAAGATGTAGCTCCCCCGGCCATCGGTCCTGTAGCGGGTGATGCGGACAGGACGGCCCGCCACCAGCCGACGGTAGTCGCGAAGGTGTATCTGCACTCCCGGCAGCCGCAGACGCTCCCCGGCCGGGTCCTCCATCGCGACATCGCAGAAGAACTCCGGGAAGCGTCGCTGGCTCGCGCTCTTGGACACGACCCTCACGGGGTTGGACAGCTCGATGGCCACGACGCGCCGGGCGCGGTAGCGGAAATGGATGTAGAGCAGGCTGCCGGCATCGAAAAGCCCCCAGAGGGCAAGGATGATGAAGGCCATGAAGAGCAGCACGAGGACCACCCGCCAGAACCAGCTCTCATGGGCGGGGGTGTGGTACACGAAGAGGTAGACCATGAGGGTGAGGGCGACGAAGAGAGTGGTCAACCAGTCGCGCCACAGCAGGCGGAAGAGCGGGGCGCGGGCCGAGATATGGTGCATGCGCATGGGGACGAGCCACGCCACCACGCAGAGGTAGAGCAGCGCGCACCACAGCTGGTAGTCGGAGGTGAAGGCGACGCACGGGGGCAGCATCAGCAGCAAGGACATGGTGGGGTAGCCCAGCAGGAGGTAGAGGCCGAGGGCCAGCAGCAGCAACGCGATGACGGTGGTGGGGGTGGATTCGCGGAGGAGGAAGAGGGGATTGGTATTCACCCGCAGGCTCTCCCCGCCGGGGGTGGTGAACTCCAGGTACTTCGGCGGCACGAGCCCCGTGCGGAAGGCGAGCCACATATGGCCGGACACGTGGGGGTAGCGGGGTGCCATCTGCTCCTCCCCGTGGCGCAGCAGGTAGTCGCGCAGGGGGACGGCCGTCTGCCCGCTGGGGACGCGGGGCGCATGGGCGATGAGGTGCTCATCCTCCAGCGAGTTGACTGTGCGGATACGCTGCACCTGGCTGTGCGTGGCCGTGTCGCCCTTCCGGTAGCGCGCGTGCAGGTCGATGAGGTAGCCCAGGCCCAGCCCGCCGTCCGGGTCGAGGGAGAGCTTGCAGGAGATGGTGCTGAGCTCCAGGCCGCCGACGGGCATCCAGCGGTAGTTCTCGAAGTAGCTGTAGGGGTTCTCCCACAGGGCGGGGTTGAGCACCCGCTCGCGCGGGCCCGACCAGGGGTAGGAGTAGTAGGCGTGGGTGGCCAGTATGGCCAGCGTCAGGGTGAGGACCAGGCTCGGGAATCGGCGCATGGGATTGGCTTTTGGGCTTTGAATAGTGGGGTGAAGGTAGCAATCTCCGGCGGATTGTGCATGGTTTTTCGTATCTTTGCCTATAATCTGGATGGATACCCATGGCAATAGAGAAAGGCAAGTTCCCCACATCGACGGCGAGCTTTCGGAATATCCGCCTTGATGGCATGTACTACGTGGACAAGACCGCCCTGGCATGGCGGCTGGCGGATGAACGGAAGGTCGTTTTCCTCAGCCGCCCCCGGCGCTTCGGCAAGAGCATGCTACTCAGCACCCTGGCGAGCTACTTCGGGGGGGAGCGGGAGCTCTTCGAGGGGCTCAGGCTCCAGGTGCTGGAGGAGGCGAAGGGGGCTAATGCCTGGGTCAAACACCCCGTGCTACGCTTCGACTTCAGCAAGCGGGGAGCGAGCGTAGAGGGGATGCAGCAGATCATCCTCCGGGAGGTACGCAAGCTGGCGCGCCGGAATGGGCTTACCCTCGAATCGGAGAGCGCGCTCGAAGCCCTCGACGAGCTCTTCGAGCGTCTCGACGAGGCGGGCTTCCCGCGTGTGGCGGTACTGATAGATGAGTACGACAGCCCCATCCTCGATGCGCTGGTGAAGGGGGACGATGGGCTGCTGGATGAGGTGAAAACCTGCCTGCGGAATTTCTACAAAACGCTGAAGGCCTCGGACGAATCCCTTCGCTTCCTGATGGCCACTGGTGTCAGCCAGCTGCGACAGGTGGGGCTTTTCAGCGGGTTCAACAACATTGTGGATATCAGCTTTGATGGGGAGTACAATGCTATCTGCGGAATTAGCGAGCAGGAGATACATGAGTACCTCTCCGAGCAGCTAATCCACATGGCCAATACCAAAGGGTGGAGCGAGGACAAGCTGATGCAGGAGCTCAAATACAAGTATGACGGCTACCGCTTCTCGGAGAAGGAGGAGGACGTATACAACCCCTACGGCTTGGTGCATGCTCTCTGCGATTGCAGGCTCGACGACTACTGGTCCCTAACCGGCACAATGAGCAGCGTCGATGCGCTAATCCCCCGCTATGATGCCTTAGGAGTGCTAAATCTAGATGGGCAGCTCCGGGCGAGCAGGACGGAGCTGATGCAATTCAGCTACGAGCATAGCGACCCACTGGCCTTTCTCTACCAGACGGGCTACCTGACAATCAAGGGTGTGGAGGCGGATGGGCAATACCGCCTGGACTTCCCCAACCAGGAGGTGCGGGAGAGCATCATGAGCATCCTGGCCCCCCGGACTCTGGGAATAATGCGGGACGGCACCCTTCATGGTCTGCAGCGCAACCTGGTGCGGGCACTGAACGGGACGGACGTCAAGGCGCTGGAGGCATGCATCCAGGCATTCCTGGCGAGCCTGCCGCACGACCACGATGGCGACACGGAGGAGGCCTGGGCGCTGCGGGAATGCCGCTATCGGGATGCGGTGCACCTCATATTTGCGGGCGTACGGGGCGATGTGCGGGTGGAGCAGATTGGCGCGGGTGGCATATCGGATGTGGAGATCCTCGGCGAGCGGATGGTGGTGGTGCTGGAGCTGAAAATGAAGCGCGGGGGGATGACTGCCACCCGGGCGCTGGAGCAAGCGGTGGCCAACAGCTACACGGCCAAGCACATCGGCGGGCAGAAACCGGTGTGGGCCGTGGGCGCGGTAATCGGCAAGAAGGCGCATATCGAATGGGAGGAGCGGTGCGTATGGGAGGGATGCTAAATACGCCATGAGCATGAGAAAAGCGCCCCGCGCGCGCCATCGCATCAGCGAAAGCTACTACCTTCGCGCCGCAGGAACCATTTGTACAACCCTTAAGCAAGCACACCATGGCGGGCAAGCACATCCGTTTCGACTGGGCCATCAAGCGCCTGCTGCGCAACAAGGCGAACTTCGAGGTGCTGGAGG
>PDWJ01000273.1_pt1 | contig 80926 bp, 59 predicted proteins | sample 1430881 | NCBI WGS metagenome assembly PDWJ01 (sample SAMN01162460, study PRJNA174530) | Oral metagenome, whole genome shotgun sequencing project. | biome: Marine environment; feature: Marine mammal; material: Swab sample of the gingival sulcus; isolation source: swab sample of gingival sulcus...
TTACGACGGTCTGCATAATGGCAATAATTATGCTCAAAATCCTGACGGATTAATGTTGCCTGCGGTCTTGACCGTTTGGGAGGATTGGTTTAAAATGCGTATTAATTCCTCTGAACTTCGCTGGAGTTTTATTGTTAATAAAAACAAATTTCGACACATAAAAATTAAAGACACCATATACGCTTACAAGCAAAAACTTTGGATTAAGGAAATGACCAAAACAGTGATTGACAAACACAATTATAAGGTAGATATTGTTGCAGAAGTGGTTAAATAAAATACAAAATTCAAGATATTTAATTAAGCAAAGCTACCTACTTGGGACACTATCTCCTTTAAAAAAAGCATGTTCACTTAATAGCTTAGCGTTTTCTTCTTTATCAATATTTATATATTCAAAAAATGCCTGTTCTGTTTTATGCCCGGTTAGCAACATTATTCGCGCAAGGGGGATACCTGCAAGGTAGGCATTAGTCGCGAAAGTATGCCTCCCGGTGTGATGAGTTACAAGTCTCCATTTTTCAAATGTTTTTTTTACAAACTTTACTCCTTCATGCCTCTCAACTAAGATTTTTTTGTCAATGTTTGCTTTACGACAAATCCTCTTTATTATTTTATTGAAATTTTGTTGTGTTCGTAACAAAGGTAATTCTCCTTTAAATCGTTTCATTAACTCAACTACAATCCAATGTTTTGGAACTATTACATCATTATTACTTTTTTGTGTTTTTATTTGAATATTGTCATTACAAAAATTAACGCTTTCTATTCGAGTTATATCACTATATCTCAATCCTGTGCAACATGTAAACAAAAACCAAAAACGTGTTATTTCTTGTGGCTTGGACAAGTTCTTCTGATTAAATATCTTCTCAATTTCGCTTTCAGTTAAAGCAACCTTTACAACCTCAGCTTTACTGAATTTATATTCTTTATAAGAAGCATCAATGTAAAAGCCTTCCATACCTGCTTTTCCTAAAAACTCTTTTGTTTTATCTCCATACTGCTTGATCGTTCCTCGCAAATATTTTTTTTTATCGTTACGTAAAAAATAGTCATATTCCTCCATCATCCGATAGTTAAAATCTTTTATAAAAAGATTCCGACCAATAAACTTCTCAAAACATTCAAGTTTATTAGCACATCGTCTTAAACGGGATTTATAATCTTGACCACGAGGAGTGCTTGCAACGTACTGTCTCATATATGATACTAAGCGAATATTTTCCATAATTGATATAGTTTTACACACATAATTGTCTCTTATACAACACATACAATTTAAACGTAGCCGCTGTTTTAAAAATCAATGTTAGCATTTTCGATACTATCGACAGATTTTATGATACTTTTGGGAGTGTAAGTTTCTGTTTGTGTAATTGAATGATGACGTGCCTGATTTTTGACATCAATTGCAGGCAAACCCAAAGAAAGATAGTTTGTTATTCCTGTGAATTTAGCCCATTCATCTGAGATTTTTTTAGGTTTTAATTGTTTGTTGCCTGCTTTAAAATTATCAGCAGAAAATAAATAGTCAGAATTTTTTGCATTAGACAGGTGTTCAACTAAAATATGTATGAGAGTATTTGGAATGGTTATTACTTGTTCTTTATTATTTTTAGAAACTTCCTCTCTTATATTTATGATTTTGTTTTTTAAATAGACATCAGAAACTAATATTTTTGTTAATTCAGTTCTTCTTAGTAATGTATAAAATGCGGTGTAACACAATACAAAGTAATTGTAATCATGTTCTTTTAAGTAATCAAATATAATCTCTCTGTCCTTAGCACTTATAGTTGTGCGTATTTTTGTCCCTTCTTTTACCTTGTTTATATTGATTGTAGGATTTACGTTTATGTATTTCCTTTTTATTAGCCAATTTGAAAATGTGTGTAAGAATGATAAGTAATTGTTGTGTGTTCGAGCTGAATTATTTCTTACGTAGAATATTTCGTCTAAAAAATCTTCTATGATGTTTTCCTTGAAATCGAAAACAAACATTGACTCTTGTTTTCTGCTTTTTAAAAACATTTTAAAGTTTTTAACATAGCTTGTATAAGCCCTCAATGTATCTACTCTTAAAATATTCTTTTCAATCTGTTTTTCAATGTTTCGCAGATAAACATTTAATACGTCAGTGATTTTTTCAAAAGACTTTGTTTTTGATTCTTCGATAAATTTATTCCACCCCGATTCGAGTTTGTCGTTTATATTCTTAATCATGCTTTTAGCAAGTTTCTTTCTTGCTGTAATGCTTCTAAGGGGTTTTACTCGATTGCGGACTCTTTCTAATTTCTGAGTAAAAGGGTTTTTGACATAATAAACTATTTCCCAAGTTTTATTTTCTCGTAGTTCAGCAGGAATATAGTCTATAAAGATTTTTGCTTGTAATTTTTTTTGAGGTTTAGGCATTTTTTTTTTACAACCGAATACGGCTATAAAAAAGATGAACATTTGTGGTGAGCTTTTGACACGCGTTCTCTAAAAAAACAAATCCTAACTCTCTGACTTTCAGATTGTTAGGATTATATATGTAGCGAGAGGCGGGTTTGAACCGCCGACCTCATGATTATGAATCATGCGCTCTAACCAACTGAGCTACCTCGCCATTGCATTTTTGCAGGTGCAAATATATTATTATTTTTTATTCATGCACAATTTTTTTTGCTTTTTTTTGATAAAATTGTTCTTTATTTCCCTTTCGGCGGTTGATAGCCTTTTTGTTTTGCCATCTCTTCCAGACGTTGCTGAAACTTAGACTTTTTTACCGGTTTTTTCTTGTTTTGCTCAAGTTTTTTCAAAATTTCATCATCATCAACATACCTGCGTATTAAAATAGTCTGGAAGAAAGTGATGATATTCGACAAGAGATAATAATAACTCAAGCCCGAAGAATAGCTGTTGAAAAAGAACAGCATCATTACAGGCATCATGTACATCATCATTTTCATTCCGGGCATTTGCGAGCTTGATGTATCCATTTGGTTGCTGTTCATTTTTGTTGTTACAAGCATTGAAATAGCCATCAACAAACAGAATAAACTGACGTGGTCGCCATAAAACGGAATCGAGAAAGGCAAATCAAGTATCGAATCGTAGGTCGATAAATCTTCTGCCCAAAGGAAACTTTTTTGCCTTAACTCAATGGAAGCCGGAAAAAAACGAAACATCGCAAAGAGAATAGGCATTTGCAAAAGCATCGGCAAGCAACCTCCCATTGGATTGACTCCTACTTTTTTATACAAAGCCATAACTGCTTGTTGCTTCTTCATGGCATCTTCTTGTTTCGGAAATTTTTTGTTGATTTTTTCAACTTCGGGTTTCAAAACACGCATTTTCGCTGTCGAGAAATACGACTTGTACGTAAGAGGGAAAAGTGCTATTTTTATCATTACGGTCATAATCAAAATAATAAGACCGTAACTCGAAAACATTGTTCCCAATAAGTTAAATAAAGGTATGACAATAAACATGTTTACCCAACCAAAAATTCCCCAACCGAGCGGAATCAGCTTATCTAATTTTAAGCCGTATTGTTTCAATATTTTATGTCTGTTTGGTCCAAAATATAGTTGAAGTCCTATTTTTTCTTGATTTAGATTTTTCACCGGAAGCGAAAGTTCTGTCAAAAAATTCATAATATAATCTTCCGAAACTTCATTTCGTGTATATTTCACTTTCACGTTTGATAAATATTCATCTGCTATCAAAACAGACGAGAAAAATTGCTGTTTGAATGCAATCCATTTCAGGCGTGTCGAAAATGTCTCTTCGTTTTCTTCCGAACGTTCCGACAAATAATCTACTTCTTCTTTCAAAAATTTGTAGAATATCGTAGTGTTGTCGGTTTCCCACTGTCTGCCTTTTTCTTGTCCGGGAGCGTCTATTTGCCAAACAAAGTCAATATAATTAACATTCGATGCAAATATTCCGTCCATTCCTTTCAGCGCCACATCAAATTTCATCATATAAGCGTCAGGCTCAAGCGTGTAAAGGTGTTCGATATATTTATTCTCGTCGATTTTCAGTTTAAAACTTACCGATTTCGCACCTCCATCTTCTTCGACAACAACCTTAGGGCGGCTGTCGGTCGTAAAAAACAACTGATTTGTATTTATCAGGCGATTTTGTGCATAAAATTTGAAACCAAAGGCATTGTCATCTCCGTCGAACAATTGGACCTGCGTAGAGTCGTAGCGTTTGTAATCTTTCAGCTCGACAGCATACGGTTTTCCTCCTTTTGTTGAAAAGATTATTTTTATCTTACTGTTTTCCAATTCAATAAATTGATTTTCGCCTTGTGCTGTTTTGGCAAAAACACCGTACATTTGTTCCATTCCGGCATGTTGCACAGAATCGTTTCGTAAACTATCGTTTGCGGTCAATAATGTTCGTGTTTCCTTGAGTTTTATATCTTCTTTTTCCTGATTTGTTCTTGCAATTTGCAGCTGCTCCAGAGAATCTCTGATTTCCTTTCTTCGTTTTTCGGCAGCAGCTCGTTGCTCTTCTGTCGGAGCATTTAAAATACTGAAACCAATGAATAGAAGGAATATCAGAGTCAGACCTATTACTGTATTTTTATCCATAATTTTATTAAAATATTTTCTATACTATTTATTATACTACTTTTTCTGCCTTTTCCGTTTTATGGCACATCGGAAAATTGTTGCTGCGAGAGCATTTTTTCTTCCTCATCAATAAAACAAGCTCATTTGTTTCCTGTATTATCTTCTTGATATTTCAAACTTGCATCAATAAAAGCGATAAATAAAGGATGAGGATTGATGACCGTACTTTTGTACTCCGGATGAAATTGTATGCCTACAAACCATCTATGGCTTGGTATTTCAATTATCTCAACCAGTTCGCTTTCCGGATTTATTCCTGTCGCAATCATTCCGTTTTTTTCAAAAGTTTTCAGGTATTCATTGTTAAACTCGTAGCGATGTCTGTGCCGTTCGCTGATTTCTTTTGTTTGGTATGCTTCGTATGCTTTCGAGTTTTTCTGCAACAAGCAGGCATACGAACCAAGCCTCATTGTTCCGCCTTTGTCCGTAATTCCTTTTTGTTCTTCCATAATATCAATCACGGGGTTGGGCGTTGTAGGCTGCACCTCGCTCGAATTTGCCTCCTTTAGTTTTAATACATTACGCGCATATTCGACAACGGCACATTGCATGCCCAGACAAATTCCCAAGAACGGAACATTGTTTTCTCGCGCATATTTTACCGCGCGAATTTTTCCGGTGATTCCTCGATGTCCGAATCCGGGAGCAACCAAAATGCCTTTCAAGTGTCCGAGTTTTTCGTGTAGCTTGTTTTCCTGTAACTTTTCGGAATGAATCAGCTCAAGCTCTACCTTGCAGTCATTGACCGCTCCGCCATGCACAAATGCCTCAATTATTGATTTATAAGCATCGGGCAATTCAATATATTTCCCTACAAGACCTATTTTAATTGTTTTTTTCGGAGTTTTCAGTTTTTTAATAAAATTTTTCCAAGGCTCAAGTTGCGGCGGCTCGCCCGGCTGAAGCCCAAGTTTGTTCAAAACCGTCTCGTCGAGTTTCTCTTTTTGCATCAAAAGCGGCACTTCGTAGATTGTCGAAACATCAATCGATTGTACAACCGAATTAATATCTACATTACAAAACAAGGCTACTTTCTTCCTCACTTCGTTTGTGAGCGGGTGTTCGCTACGCAGCACCAACACATCAGGCTGAACTCCATTTTCAAGAAGCTGTTTCACCGAATGTTGTGTCGGTTTAGTCTTTAGCTCGCCCGATGCCGCAAGAAAGGGAACAAGCGTCAGATGAATGTTTATGGCATTGTTACCCAAAGCCCACTTCAATTGCCTTACGGCTTCAATGTAGGGCAATGATTCTATATCGCCAACAGTTCCGCCGATTTCTGTAATCACAACTTGGTATTTATATTTATTACCCAGATGTTTGATGCGTCTTTTTATCTCGTCGGTAATGTGTGGAATTATCTGCACAGTTTTGCCCAGATAATCGCCTTTTCGCTCTTTACTTATTACAGACTGGTAAATGCGTCCGGTGGTTACATTGTTTGCCTGCGACGTAGGTTTGTTCAGAAATCGCTCGTAGTGTCCCAGATCGAGGTCTGTTTCTGCGCCATCTTCCGTTACGAAACATTCTCCGTGTTCATACGGGTTTAATGTTCCCGGATCGAGGTTGATATAAGGATCTAATTTTTGAATCGTTACCGAATAGCCTCGTGCCTGAATAAGTTTTGCAAGCGAGGCAGAGATAATTCCTTTGCCCAGCGACGAAGCCACTCCTCCTGTAACAAAGATATATTTTGTGCTCATTTCCATAAGTTCATATGTTTATATTTTATGAGTGATAAATGATAAGCGTTGAGTGATATATAACAACACTTCGTTATAACTTACAGAAGAATCGTCATAAATCCGAAAACACTCACAATCACTAAATTATATTTTTTCAACAAACTATTGGCATAACATTTACTTTTTTTTTCTTTTTAACTCTCAACGTCAATGCTTAGGTGTACGAGAAATTTCCGCATGCTGAGTGTTTCATCAAACAAAAAGGGTACAGGCACCATTCTGTCAAAAAAATGCTCGACAGCTAAATTTTTCGTTCCTATACCCTGTTTTGCCGATAAGGCATATTTCAATTTCACAAGTATGCCAATCTATTTTTCCGTTGTTTTTTTATCCGAATGCTCGTCCTTTTTTGTTGTATGTTCAGGATTTTCTTTCGCTTCTTTCATGTCGTTTTCGTATTTATCAAGCATTCTGATTTGCTCTTTCAGGTTCTCTGCATATTCTTTCGCTTTTGCAATTTTTTTGTTCACATCGGCAATCAGCGATTCGGCATTTTTCGATTTTGCAAAAAATCCTATATTATTTTCTAAAAGAACGATTTCATTTTTCGTATCGTTGAGTTTTGCTGCCAATTTTTCGCGTTCCGATTTGATTTTTTGCGAACTTCGCGATGCCGAAGAAAGCTGATCTCGACCGACAAAACGTTCTTTGTGCGACGATTTTTGCGAGCGCAATTCCTCAAAGCGTGCATTGATTTCTTCCCTGAATTTTTTCTGAATATCGTCTTTCTTCTTGTACGGCACATGCCCGATTTCTGTCCATTGTTTCTGAAATTCTTTCAAGGCATTCAAATTTTCCTCTTTTGAATCTGTCGGAACAAAGTTTTGCACTTTTTCTATCAAAGATTCTTTCTGTTTGAGGTTGTAAACTTGTTCGTTATCAACTTGTGAAAAATGCTCTGATTTTTTGTCGAAAAAGTAGTTACATGCTGCACGGAATCGCGTCCAGACGGCATCGGAATGTTTGCGTGGCACAGGACCGATTGTTTTCCATTCTTTTTGCAGATTTATGTAAATTTCGGTCGTACTTTTCCAGTCCGTACTTTCCCTCAAACTTTCTGCCTGCAAACACAGTTCGGTTTTCAGTTGCAGATTATTGTTTTGCTCTTCTTTATAACGGACGTAAAATTCACGTTTTTTATCGAAAAACGAATCGCACGCAGCCCTGAATCGCTCATAAATTGTGTTGTTATCTTTTTTCGGAGCAAAACCGTAATTTTTCCAGCTTTTTTGCAGCTCAATGAGTTCATTCGATTTTTCGTCCCATTCTTTATGTTGGCTGATTTCGGCACCGGCAAGTTCCTCTGCCTTTTCGCACAACAATGTTTTTGCCCGAAGATTGTTTTGTTGCTCTTCTTTTATTTTTTCAAAATATTCCTGATACGATTTGTTTATTTTTGTTGTAGCTTCCTTGAAACGTTCCCAAATTTCGTCTTTCTTTTCGTTTGGCACAGGACCGATTTCGCGCCACTCGGCATGAAACTTCTGCAACTCTCTAAATGCCTTAACAATAGATTCTTCAAGCAACAATTCTTCTGCTTTCTCGCAAAGTTCCAATTTGAATTCAAGATTCTTACGCAAATCCAAATCGCGAAGTTCTTTGTTTATTTTCACAAAATCGTAAAACTTATTGGTGTAGTGATGATACGTTTCCCACAGTACTTTCACTTCGTTTTGCGGAACCAGCCCAATCTCGCGCCATTTTTTCTGTAATTCTCTGAATTCCTGAAACGTTTTATCTAAGGTTTCTTGCTTTGTTGTCAATTCTTTTATTTGCTCAATAATCTCGTATTTCGCCTTCAGATTATCTTGCTTCTCTTTTTCAATACGTTCTATATAATCAGTTTTTAAATCTCTGTAATTCTTATACAGCTCTCTGACTTCTGCTTCCAAAGGATTTTCTATTGGCGAAAATTCTTCCGGATTTCCCTCATTCTCTATAAATTTCTTTCTCTGTTCGGCTATTTCTTTCTTTCTTTTTCTGAAAAAATTGCTACGAATAGCTTCAACATCAGATTTGATATTTATAACCTCTTTGTTTTCAATCAGCTCTTTCAATGCCTTCACCAGTTCGCTCATCGAAAATGCAGCATAATCCGGTTGTTCTTCCTCTTCTGTTTCTTCTTCTATTTCGGCATTGGCTTGAAGTTCTTCCAACATTCCGGTATCGGCATTTGTTGGCTGCTCCTTTGGCTGTTCTTTCTCCTGCTCTTTTGGCTGCTCTTTGGCTTGTTCTTCCTGTTTTTCCTGTTTTTCCACAGGTTCTTCCTTAGCCACAACAGTTTCTTTTTCTTTGGCAAGAACGTCTTTTTCCTCGATTTTTTTCGGCTCGATTTTTTTCTCAGGCACTTTTTTCTCTTCATCAACTTTTTTCTTGTTGATGTCATTCTCAACACGCTTCTCGACTTTCGTTTCCTGAGTTTCTTTTGTGTTTTTCGCTTTGTTTTTGTTTGCTGCAATCCTTCTTAAAATAGCATCAGCCGCGCTTTCTTTTTTTTGATTGCCGGGAACTTTTGGCTCTTGATTTTCCACTTGGTTTTTGTTTGTTTCTTTTTCCACTTTAATTGTTTTTTCGTCAACAACAGATTTTACTTTCTCAATCTTTTCAGTTGAGTTGTTTTGAGCATTTTTGGGGTTTTCCACCGAATTGATTACTTCCTTTGAAGTATTCATTTTCACCTGCTTACTATTTTCAGCAGAGTTTTTAAGATCGTTAAATTCCATAGATTAATACATAATTACTATATTGCTATAATATCATAATCCTTGTTTCCAAGGGAGTACAGATTTTGACTTAAAAATTATTAAACTATTAATTTTTAGAACGTTATTTAAATTATCACAAAATTCAGAACGCGAAAATAATTAATTAAGCATTTGAAACGAAATATTTAAGGAAATATTTTTAAAATAAAATGTTCATTATCATATAAATTTTAGATGCAATTGCTTTAAAAAAATCACTCTACACGACAATTTTTATAATTCTGTTGATAATTAAAGGCAAGTTTTAAAGCCCTGAAATATTTTTTATATCAGGAAATTTTTTTTCAAAATAATCTTTTTTTTGTTGTCTAACATCAGAATTTTGGTTTTCATTCATTTGTAAAAATATAACTTTGTAACAAAAATAAACAACATACTAATTCAAAAAAAAACAAATACAATTACAATTATGACAAGAGAAGAGTTTCAGAAAGAAATCCTTGCGGGAATCCCCAAAGTATTGCCAAAACCCGCAGCATACAATCCTGAAATAAACCATGCTCCGAAAAGAAAAGAGATTCTCACGAAAGAGGAGAAAAAACTTGCATTGAGAAATGCACTGCGGTATTTTCCGCCGGAACAACATGCCGAACTTGCGCCGGAATTTGCCGACGAACTTGAAAAATTCGGGCGAATTTACATGTACCGGTTTCGTCCGACTTATGAAATGAAAGCGCGACATATTGACGAGTATCCGCACAAATCGAAACAAGCCGCTTCGGTTATGTTGATGATTCAGAACAATCTGGACTATGCCGTAGCGCAACATCCGCACGAGCTTATAACATACGGCGGAAACGGTGCGGTTTTTCAAAATTGGGCACAATACCGCTTGACGATGAAGTATCTTGCCGAAATGACAGACGAGCAAACGCTTGTCATGTATTCGGGAACGCCAATGGGATTGTTCCCCTCGGGGAAAGATGCTCCACGAGTCATTGTTACGAACGGAATGGTTATCCCGAACTATTCAAAACCCGACGACTGGGAAAGAATGAACGCATTGGGCGTTTCGCAATACGGACAAATGACCGCCGGTTCGTACATGTACATCGGACCACAAGGAATCGTACACGGAACAACCATTACGGTCATGAATGCTGCTCGCTTGCACTCAAAGGGCGATTTTGCCGGAAAACTTTTCGTAACATCAGGCTTGGGCGGAATGTCGGGCGCACAACCCAAAGCTGCCGTAATTGCAGGAATGATATGCGTTTGTGCCGAAGTAAACCCCAAAGCTACAAAAGTCAGACACGAACAAAAATGGGTTGATGAAGTATATGACGATCTTGACAAGCTGATAAAAAGGGTTGAACAAGCAAAAGCAAACAAAGAAGCTATCTCGATGGCTTATCAGGGAAATATTGTTGATTTGTGGGAAAAATTTGCCGCTGAAAACATAAAAGTAGATCTTGGTTCAGACCAAACCTCGCTTCACAATCCTTGGGCAGGCGGTTATTATCCTGCCGGTCTCTCGTTGGAAGAATCAAACAAAATGATGGCAGAAAATCCGGCTTTGTTTAAAGAAAAAGTTCAGGAAAGTCTTCGCAGGCATGTTGCCGCTGTTAATAAAATGGTGGAACAAGGCATGTATTTCTGGGATTACGGAAATGCTTTTTTGCTCGAATCAGGAAGAGCCGGAGCAGATGTCTTCAAAGAAGACGGAACATTCAAATATCCATCGTATGTTCAGGACATTATGGGACCATTGTTTTTTGATTATGGTTTTGGACCTTTCCGTTGGGTTTGTACATCGTGCGACCCGAAAGATCTTGAAACAACCGACCAAATTGCTACCGAAGTGCTCGAAAAAATAGCAAAAAAATCGCCTAAAGAAATTCAAAATCAAATGCTTGATAATATTTTATGGATAAAAGAAGCAGGAAAAAATAACTTAGTTGTCGGTTCGCAAGCACGCATATTGTATGCCGATTGCGAAGGGCGTATAGAAATTGCCACGGCATTCAACAAAGCCATTGCAGAAGGCAAAATATCAGCTCCTGTTGTTCTGGGACGCGATCATCACGATGTTTCCGGCACAGATTCGCCTTATCGCGAAACCTCAAATATCTACGACGGCTCAAGTTTTACGGCAGACATGGCAATTCATAATGTGATTGGCGATTCGTTTCGCGGAGCAACTTGGGTGAGTATCCACAATGGCGGCGGCGTTGGCTGGGGCGAAGTCATCAACGGCGGATTCGGAATGACACTCGACGGAAGCGAAGAAGCAAACAAAAAACTCAGAAAGATGCTATTCTGGGACGTTAATAACGGAATAAATCGCAGAAGCTGGGCAAGAAACAAACCCGCAATGTTTGCAATAAAACGTGCAATGGAAACAAATCCAAAGCTGAAAGTTACCATTCCACAAATGGTCGAAGACAATCTTATAAACAATTTGTTCGACTAAGTACGAAACAAACTGAAAACACTACCGATTTTATATTTTAAGACGAAGCTTTATATTTTCTAAAGGCTTCGTCTATTTGTTCTTGCGTTATAATGATCAATACTTCAGTTAAATTGAAAATTGAGAATTGAAGGTTTAATATATTGATAATGAGAAAGTTATAAAAAAAAACGTATCGATAGTGAATTAAATTCTTGATCATCAATTAGTTGTAAAAAACAACGAAGTGTTGAATGATACAATATATTTTAAAATCCAAAAGAAGTTCATAAAAGATGCAGGTGGTTGGTGTAATGGTTTCTCCCTGCAAAGATAAACAAGATGGCAAGTAAAGAAATAGAGAATATATTGCAAGAAGGAGAAAGTTATACAACTGAATTTAAAAGTAGCCTTAACAAAGAGATTAAAAATGAGATTTGTTCATTTGTAAACTCATCAGGTGGGAAATTAATTGTTGGAGTTGAAGATGATGGAACTGTTTGTGGAGTTCAAATTGACAATAAAATACGCTCTCAATTACAAACATCACTCGAAGCTATAAATCCACGTCCAAATGTAATAATTAATGAAATTGAATATTCAGGAAAGAAAATCTTGGTAATTGATTGCCTTGCAGATAACAGGAAACCTTATATGGTTTCAGGTTCAATATTTATTCGTATTGGAGCAAATTCACAAAAATTGACTTCGCCTGATGAAGTAATGGCTTTTTTTCAGCAGGCTAATAAAATTTTCTTCGAGAAAAAAGAATGTGATAATTTTTTATACCCACGAGATTTTGATAATAAACGTTTTGACAAATTTCTTGAAAATACAGGGATTTCAAAACAACAAACACAAAAACGCATACTTGAAAACTTAGAATTATTCACAAAAAAAGACAAATTAAACAATGCGGGTGTTTTGTTTTTTGCTAAGAATGTCCAAAAACATCACAAACACGCATCAATCAGATGCTTACTGTTTAAAGGTATAGATAAATATTTGATATTTGATGATAAATTAATTGAAGGAAACTTGTTGGAACAGTACTATGGAGCATTAAATTTTCTAAAATCAAAACTTGAATTACGTTACATAATAAAAACTGCGGGACCACGAGTTGAAAAATATGAAATACCTGAAAATGTTTTTAAAGAGGCAATCATTAATGCTTTGGTGCACAGAGATTATTACGAAACAGGCGGGAAAATACATATTGAAATTTATGATAATAGAGTTGAAATAACAAATCCGGGTGGTCTTGTACCACAAATAAAAGAAAATGATTTTGGGAAAAGAAGTGTTTCCAGAAATCCGATTATTTTTGATTTTTTTCAACGTTTAAACTTAGTGGAACAAGTTGGTTCAGGAGTACCGAGAATGCAACAAGAAATGAGAGAAGAAAATTTGCCTGCACCTCATTTTTCTTTGAAAGGAATTTTTGCAGTAACTCTTTATCGCCCTTTGGAATTTGGTAAATGGATAGAAAATTGGACAGAAAAAATATCAAAAAATCAATTAAAAATATTGAAAGCAATACATAAAAATCCTGAAATAACATTTTCGCAGTTAAGTAAAGAAATAAAATTAGCTAAGACAACAATAAACAATAACATTCAGGAACTTAAAGAATTAGAGTTATTACAAAGAGTTGGTTCAGAACGGAAAGGTTATTGGTCTATTTCAAGAAAAAAATAGAAAAGTGGAGTGAAAAAGTGGAGTGAAACAGAATAAATAAAAATGTTTTAATATGCTGTTAAATAGGTAGATATAGCAGGAATATATTAAGCAGCAATAAAAAGTGAAGTAAAAAAATGGAGTAAAAATAAGCCACCTGCATAAGCATGTCATTGTTGTGTGTAACTAAAATAATGAAAATAATAATTTTTAGTTAAAATTTAGTATATTTGCTAAAAAATGAAAAATGGTTGAAGACAATCTTAACAATAATTAAATCATAAAAATGATAATATCATGAAAATACAAAGACTCGAAGATTTATATAAAATTACAGAAAGCCAAAAAGACAAAAAAAAGTTGGTTCTTTCGGTCGCCCATGATGTTCATTCGCTTGAAGCAGTATATAGAGCCAAAGAACGCAATATTATTGAGCCGATTTTGGTTGGCGATGCAGACAAGATAAAGAAAATTGCCGACGAACATCAGCTTTCGTTTTCCGAGAGCGAAATCATCGACGAAAAAGATTCGGGAAAAGCCGTTGAAAAATCTATCCGCTTGATTTCCGAAAAGAAAGCAGACGTTTTAATGAAAGGATATGTTAGTACAGCAGATTTATTGAAGGCTGTCCTAAACAAAGACTGGGGGCTGCGAACAGGCAGACTTCTTTCTCATTTTGCCTTGTTTGAAGTTGAGACATACCATAAACTTTTCGGAATTACGGATGTAGCAATGAATATTTTGCCGGATCTGAACCAGAAAATACAAATTCTGAAAAATGCGGTTGATTGTTTGAATACGATTGGTATTACAAATCCGAAGGTTGCACTGCTTGGCGCTGTGGAAATGATTAATAAAAATATGCAAGCTACGCTCGATGCTGCCCTGATTGCAAAAATGGCAGACAGAGGTCAAATAAAAAACTGTATTGTAGATGGACCGTTGGCTCTCGACAATATTGTCAATGCAGATAGTGCAAAACATAAAGGCATTGTAAGCCAAGTTGCCGGCGATACTGATTTGCTTGTTTTGCCAAACATCGAAACCGGAAACGTATTGTATAAAGCATTGGTCTTTTTTGCAAAAGCAAAACTTGCAGGAATCATCGTCGGAGCGAAAGCACCGATTGTTCTTACATCTCGTTCCGATTCTGAAGAATCGAAACTAAACAGCATACTTCTGGCGAGTTTGGCTTCAAGATAAATAAAGCTGATTTGCAAATTTTCAAAAAAAACCTGTGCAAGCAAGACATTGTACAGGTTTTTTTACTCAAAAGATTCAACATAATTCAATGCCAACGACCAAAATATCATCAATCTGTTCTTCGTTTCCCTGCCAATTTTTCAAGTTTTCATCTAAAATATCTAACTGTTCTTTTATTTCGACATCTTGGACAGAAAGGAGTAATCTTTTGAAATTTTTCGTAAGATATTTTTTCTCTGTTTTAGCTCCGATTTGGTCGGCATATCCGTCGGAAAACATATAAATTCTATCTTTGGGTTCAAATTTAAAAAATTGGCTATCAAAAGGTGTTTCGTTTATATATGTTGCAATTGGTTGTCTGGTAGCTTTTATATCGTACAGAAAGCAGGTTTTATTTTCTGTGGTTTTGTATTTCTTCGGTTCTAATTCGAGGGGTAAATTTTCTGCTTTTTTCCGAACCAAATACAGCGAATTATAAGCTCCGGCATAACATATTGTCTTGTTTGTTTCGTCAATAATACAAAAAGAAATATCCATTCCGTCATTCATACTATTTTCGGGGTCGCCTTGTTTCAGGGTATTTTTTATTTTTCGCCGAAGCTGATTTAGAATTTCTCCGGGAGACAGAAAAAATTGTTCTTTTACAATTTCGTCAAGGAAACTTATGCCCAACATGCTCATAAATCCTCCCGGAACGCCATGTCCGACACAATCTGCGACGGCAATGTATTTTAGCTTTCCGATTTGCCTGATCCAATAAAAATCTCCGCTTACAATAGCTTTGGGTTTGTTTAGGATGAATGAGTTCGGAAAAGTAGTTCTCCAATTTTTTTCTGTTGGCAATAAGGAGTTTTGTATTTTCTTTGCATAATGAATGCTGTCTGTTATTTGCTTATTTAGTTCTTCGATGATTCTATTTCGTTCCTGAACTTTCTCAAGCAGTATTTTTTGTTCTTCGTTAAAGCTGTTCAACTCTCGGTTTGCAAGATTCAGTTCGTTTGTTACGGTCGAGAGCAAATTATCCATTCCTTGCAAAATAACCGACTGTTTGCTTAGTGTATTGAGTTTGCTGACTTCACTGAAAGCTTTCATGATTTTCGCTTCGGAAATTTTCTCGTCGGTTTCCGACAGGCATACGATTGTCAAGCTGTCGTTTAAAAGCAAATTGTAGTGATTGCTATTAAAAAAATATTCGCCATAGGTGAAAAAACCTACTGACGGCGGCAAAGCTTTGAAAGGATTAAGTTCTAACTGCGTTACTTCTTCCTGCAAAAATGACAGGCGAGCCGTACACGAAAACAACCAAATGACTTGGGTGCTTGAATCTTTAAACGTTTCGACAATGCCATAGCCTTTGTTCAGAATACTTTCGATACGCGCATAACCAAACCTGAAAACATCGCCATTCTTTACTGATGCCGAAAGTTCGAGTTCTTTCTTACTGTTTATTCCCATTACAACTCGGGCTACTTTTACGCCATAGAAATCAAAAATTATCGGAAATTCAATTCCTGATAAGGGAAGATTTGCCGCAACTCTTTGTCCCAGATACTTTTTATAAATATCAAGAGCCGGCTCGTTATTAATCTCTTTTAAGATGTGTTTCTTTGCTTTGGTAACAACAAACTGCTTCCCGATTTCTTGCCAATTGAAATGATAATCCGTAGAAATATTTAATTTATCGCTATTAAAAACTGCAACAAAGATGCCTGTACTTATTTGCTGATTACAAATCACATATTGTTGCTGAAATTTCATATTATCGCCCGCTGCGCCTCCAAAAACCGGAATATTAGGAAGTATTTCGGTAAATACATTCAACAAGTCATCTGCCGGATAGGTAAAAGAGTTGGAATGAAGCAAAATGCCTTTGGTATTGGGCTGAACTAAATTTTCTGCAATATAATTTACAATTTTCCTTACGTGTTTATATTCGTTTTTCTCAAAACTTGCAACGCGAATTGTTGTTGTTTCAAAAGTGGTAATCGAAATAGCAATTTTGTTTTTGCTGACTATTCCATTAAGGATTTCGCCCGCCGTTGTTGCTCCTGCGATATAGGCTTGAGGTAGGTGTTTTGCGATGATTTTAAGTATCTTTCTCAATTTATCAGTCTCTATTACACCTGAATATATCTGCACCAATATTGAAGTCGCTTTTTCTAAAGCTTGAGAAATTTTTTGTTGTCCAATGAAATCAATGAAGTCTTCTTCATTTGTATAGTACATATTGAATGCTTGCATGCTAACAAAAATAATTATTTTTTTCAAGTAAAAAACAAATATCAACCGAAATAATTCTAAATTTGAAGAAAATTATATTACGCTTATTGTTTCTTTGGGGATATAAAATTGAAAGTTGAGAATTGAAAATTACTGATTATTAAAAACATAAATTTTAACTCTTACTTTCATCTGTTTATATTTTGTAAGTTCTTGATTTTGATAAGGGAGCATGCTCCCTTGCCGAATAATCATTCAGCTGTGTGTGCCTAAAAACTTTTAGTCATAGGTGTTTCGTAAAAAAAAGCACCTCACCTCATAATTGAGACAAGATGCTTTTCTTCAAAAAAATGAATTATATTATTAGTAAAACGGATTTTACCCCCCCCATTGCAAAACCCTAAAAATCAACACATTACAAAAACACTTTGTGGTATTTATTGATAAATTCATATTTTTATTGTTTACTAATAAGGATACAAAGTTAGTTATTTTTTTGTATAACAAATTTTCCGGAGGATTTTTTTACCTTGTCAATACCGGATAATGATTCCTTTGTTGGCTTTTTGCTTTTTTTAACCGCAAAAAACGCAAAGTTTGTCGCAAAATTCGCAAAAAATTGTCGTTTAAGGTTGTTTTTCTCGTCTTTCCTCTTCCCTCTCCCGACGACTTTCTAAACTTAAAACTTAAATCTAAATTGGATTTTCACTTCCGATTTGTTTTTTCCGTCAATTTCTGCCAAGCTGCTGCTGATGGTTTCGACATTCGAGAAGTGTGTTCTGGCATAGCGCAGCCACATGTCTATTCCGTCGGCAATGGTGTATTTGAGCGTCAAATAAGTTCGGGTTCCGCGATAATAATATGCCGGAATCGAAAAACCGTAGAGAATATCGTTTTCGTAAGCATAAATTCTCGGATTATACGAATCGGTGTTGAAAATTGCATAACGAAAATTTAAAGTCAGTGGCAATTTCTCCGGTTTATAGCCTATATCTTGATAAATCATGTATCCTTCTTCGGTATTTTTTCCCTCTTTTTTGTATCGCGCGTATTCAAATCTGTTTTTCAAAGTCAGCTCACTTGTGATTTTGTATGAGATATGAAACCTGAAATTACTTTTGTTCAATTTTTTTATTAACTTTCGAGTCAAATCGCTTTCCTCTGTCCCGCTATTTTCCGGCTTATTTTCGTTTTTATATTTCACATACATGCTGACATTTCGGCTTGGGTTGTAATCAACTTGAACGAAATAATCCTGTCCATGCACAGGAGCATTTAAGCGATACCTCAGCCAAGGAAAGGTGTAATGATCGAAATAAGCTGAAACTTTCCAGCCTTTGTATGGAAGTATTTCTGTTCCGATATAAATTCCGTTTTCGTTTTGTGCGCGCGAACTTTCGGCAAAAGCTCCACTATAATACGCCTGAAAATCTCTCTGATAATGCCTGTGAAGCGCAGCCAAAGAAACCTGCGGCGACAGCGGAACTAAAGCTCCGTTTATGATGGCTTTGCCTCCGTTTTCGCTCATTGCAGCTTCTCCAAAAAAGTTGATATGCTTCAGCGTAAATTGGTAATCAAGCCCGATATTTGTGTTTTGATCGCCCTGAAAATCAAATTGGTTGTACGGTTTCAGCTCTTTTTTCAGTTCTGATCCGAATTGGTAATTCGTAATGGTCAAGCCTATTTTGTATTTCTCTTGGTGGAAACCCAAATGCGCTCCGTAAACGGTTTCGTCAATGGCATCTTTGTCTGCCATTTCGTTGGGTGTTCGGTGGTATCCTGTTGTCTGAAACGAGGTTACTTCTCTGATTTCGTTGTCTAAAGTGTCAAATTCAGCAATGTTCGCATCAATTTTTTTCTTTGAATAGAATGCCGAAATATCAAAATTGCCGAGTTGGACAGTCGAACCTACACCGCGCATGAATTTGTTTTCATCGACAGAAGAATATTTTCGCAAGCCTTGTGCTTTTTTCTTAACATTCAGCACATAAGATGATTTTCCGGTTGTCATTCCCGAAAAAAAGGTCAAACCTTGTCCGAATTGCACTTGATAATCTCCGACAATCAGTTTTTTCAGTGGTCCTAAATCGTTTATTTGCAAATGTGCGGAATAGAAATCAAAGCCATTTTTTTGTTCTCCGCTAAAAAATTCTTCTCCGGGATCTTTCTCAGCCGTGAATCCCCACATCAGATGTTTTTTGTATTGAAATTTATAGCGTGTGTAGAATTTATATTTATTTCCCAAATATCTGGAATTTGGCTTTTTGGCAAGTGCCGAATCTGAAATTCCTCGATAGCCTTTTTGTTGTTCCGTAATCCACTGGCTGCGTAAAAACAATTGGTGTCGCCCGTATTTTATTGCTTTTTTCAGCGAATAGGGCATTTTTTCGCCCACTTGTCTTACCGTAACAAAGGGTAGAATGCGGCGTATTGTAACTTCGTCCCAGCCGTTGATCAATTGCAACTCATACACACTTAAAAACCTTCCGCTGTTATCGCGGTATGCCAAAAGATTAAAAATTTGAATTCTATTAAGGAAAGGCAATTTTTCAAGCTCTTCGGTGGTTGTTTCATTCAGGTTTATCGGGTCTTGATAAAAATGGTATAAATCATCGAAGAGGGTTGTATAGTCAAGTTCTTCGTCCTCTGCCGCTGTGGCGATTTCTTCAATCAGGTCTTCAATCAGTTGCTGTTCTTTATCTGATTCTTGGGCAAGAATGTCGGTTCTTGAAACTCCGACAAAAAGAATCAAAATCAGAATGAATTTTATGTAATTATTTTTCATGTTCTGAGATGTTTAATAAATTAATTTTCTGCGTTTGATTTCTTTTTTCCTCCCAACTGATAGCTCAATGAAAAATGGGTAGAATATCCTAAAACTGGATGTTTTGAAAATGCCATGTCTGCTTTAAAGTTCTTAAACAGAAGCCCAAGACCGAAGGAATTCAAAACCGGATTTGTTGAAATTCCGGTTCTTAAATATAAATTTTTCACGATATTATATTCTATTCCGGTTTTAAAAACAATGTCTTCGTCAAGTTCTTGCATTCCTTCGACACTTACTGTTACTTTATCGGAAAAGGTATAACCTACGCCGAGACGAAAAATAGTAGGCATTCGCTCGTCTTGATAATCGGCTATTTTGGTTTTAGTTGGGTTGGTAAGGTGTGCCCCGATTACAAAATTCTTAATAGGTTCTGCCAAGATGCCTATTTCTCCGGAAATGTTGTTGTGGTTTCCGTAATCTTCGCCAAGATGGGTGCGGAAATAGTCAATTTGTATCCCAACGGAAAGGATATTCCACAGTTGTTTTGCAAATGCCAATCCGATTTTGTTTTCATTGTACAATGAATATCCGAAATTGGAATAACTCAGCCCGAATGTTCCGGCAGAAACCGGCAAGGCAAAAGCAAATGATTTTGTACTCAACTCTTTCACCGCAAATCGGTTTGAAAAATAGGTGGCAAACGAAATGTTGTGTATTCCTGCCAAAGCAGCCTGATTGTTGTACACAGACCATATATCTGTAAGCACAACAGAACTACCGCCCATTCCGGCAGAGCGCGCACCTTGAGGCTTATTCTCTCCCGTAGCCTTGACTTGAAAAGTAATGGCGGCTAAGATAATGAATGATAAAAGTAAATTTTTCACAATCAAAATATTTTTTAGTTTAATAAAACATCATTTATGTTAAAAAAATCAATTATTGTTAATGTTGCGTACAAATGTAAAGATTTCAATTTTCCAATATCGCGCCGAATCGAACAAAACAAAACACTAATTCGTTTTGTATGTATATTTTATTTCAGAAAGTTCTTTGTTTGCTTTTACAATTTTCTGTTCGAGTGTGGATTTGAAATCAACAACAGATTTGTAAATTTCCTCATCGCCTGTACCTAAAATCTGCGCTGCAAGGATAGCTGCATTTTTCGCGCCATCTAAAGCAACGCTTGCAACAGGGATTCCCGAAGGCATCTGCAAAATTGAAAGCAGTGAATCCCAACCGTCGATAGAGTTTGATGATTTTATAGGAACGCCAATGACCGGACAGGCTGTTAATGCAGCAACAACTCCGGGCAAATGCGCTGCTCCGCCCGCTCCTGCAATAATCACACGTATTCCTCGAGCATGCGCATTGCGTGCAAAGTCCATAGCTTGTTCCGGCGTTCTATGTGCCGATAAAGCATTGATTTCAAATGGAATTTTTAATTCGTCAAGAAACTCGGCAGCTGCCCTCATAATGGGTAAGTCTGATGTGCTGCCCATGATAATACTAACTTTAGGATTCATTTTTTTGTTTTTTTAAGTACCTACGAAAAAAGGCAATATTGGTTGTAAAAGTAGTGAATTAACTCCAATCTTAAAAAATAATTTTAAAGAAAAAATAAATTTCAAGATTATTGCACAATACACGGTACAAGCCGGAATAATAATATCTCATAATATTGTTAGTCTGCCATCAAACACGAAAGAGCGACGCAATAGTATTTTGATTTTTCGCTTTCGCTTCGCGACATTACGACAACCGGTTTTGTCGTTCCCTGAATTAAGCCGGCGAGTTCGCCTCCGCCAAATAGCATCAAGCTCTTGTAAAACGGGTTGCACGATTCCAGCGTCGGGAAAATCAACACATCGGCATCGCCGCCAACAGGCGTTTTTACGCCTTTTATCTCGACACTTTTCTTATCGCACGCCAAAAATAAGTCTAATGGTCCGTCGATAATGCAGTGTTTAATCTGTCCGCGATGGTTCATCTGCACAATTGCCGCATCTTTCATGCTGTTTTCAAAGTGTGGACTCACCTTTTCCGATGCGCCAATCAGGGCAACTTTGGGTTGTACAATGCCGAATTTGTTTGCCATTTTCACGGCGTAATTTATCATACTCACTTTCTGTTTCAAGTCGGGAAAAGGCAAAACTGCGGTGTCCGAAACAAATAAAAGTTTATGATATTTAGGAACTTCAATGGCACAAACATAAGACATGACAGCCTTTGGCGGCAACAATCCTTTTTCTTTGTGCAAGACTGCTTTCAGGAATTTATCGGTTCCGACCAAGCCTTTCATCAAAACATCGGCTTCGCCTTCTTTCACTGCTCGCACGGCTTCGTTGGTGGAAGCTGCATCGTCGGGAATATCGACAAGGGTAAACATCTCCGGATTGATATTCTCTTTTACACAAAGTTTTTTGATAAGGTCGGCATCGCCAAACATAATGGCTTCGGCAAATCCGGCGTTTACGGCTTTTGCAAGTGCTCCTATCGTGTTCTGATCCTGCGCATAAGCCACTGCAATCTTTTTTCTCAGACCGCTTTCTTTCACTTGGCAAACCATTTCGTCTAAAGTAGTTATTCGCTTCATGTTTTTCTTTGATTTAACAATTTTTCATTCTCTGTATCTCCGACGTAATTTTACATAAACTTAAAATACATCTTTCCGACAAGGAAACTTCAATCATCGCATTTGATGCTTCGTCCTGTAATTTCGGGATAAACAAATATAGATGATAATTTTTAATTCTCGCACAGATACATAAAAAACAAATCGAATATTCCAAAGCCTTTACCTATCGCAGGAAAATGCACAAGAAATTTATTTCTTTCAGGAAGTATGGAATATTTTTTATATTTGACACGAGAAAAAGAAAAACGCTTCGTTAAGGAAAAACAATCATGAAGAAAATTATTATTGCTGTTGACGGCTATTCGTCTTGCGGGAAAAGTACCGTTGCTAAGGAAATTGCCCAAAAATTGAATTATACTTATATTGATTCCGGCGCAATGTATCGTTGTGTAACGCTTTATGCCTTAGAGCATGGAATCATCAGTAATGCGCAAATCAATGAGGAGAGACTAAACCTCGCATTGGGAAAAATACAGATTGCTTTCAGTTACAATCCGGCGACGGGAAAGTCCGAAACTTTGCTGAACCAACAGCCGGTTGAAGATAAAATTCGTTCGTTAGAAGTTTCAAAGCATGTAAGCCCAATCAGTAAAATCGGCTTTGTGCGTTTACGCATGGTTGAACTGCAACGCGAAATGGGCAAGAAAAAAGGAATCGTAATGGACGGACGCGACATCGGAACCGTTGTTTTTCCTAATGCAGATTTGAAGCTGTTTATGACTGCCGATCCTGAAATTCGTGCCAAACGAAGATACGACGAACTGAAAAAAGCCGGCTCCGAAGAAAGCTATGAAGCCGTGAAAAAAAATATTATAGAAAGAGATTTTATTGACACAACGCGCACCGAAAGTCCGCTGAAAAAAGCCGATGATGCCTTGATTATCGACAATTCTTTCCTATCGAAAACAGAACAAATGGAGCTGATTATAAAAATTGTCGAAAAAACATTGTCCAAACAGCATAAAAGCTGAAAAAACAAGAAAAAAAAACATGGAACAAGCAATAGTCGTCGGGTGGAAAGCAGACATTCAAAATTATTTAGCTTTTTTGAGAATTGAAAAATCCCTTTCGCCAAATTCTGTTGATGCTTATAAAAATGATGTTGAAAAACTATTTCAGTTTGTTGAAGCCTATTATCCCGAATTAGAGGCAGAAAAGCTTAAATTGGCACACCTTCGGAAATTTATCAAATGGATAAACGAAATAGGACTTTGCACACGTTCGCAGGCAAGAATTGTTTCAGGCATAAAATCGTTTTACCGTTTTTTGGTTTTGGAAAACAGAATAATCAACGATCCGAGCTCCTTGCTCGACGCTCCGAAAATAGGACGCAAATTGCCCGAAGTGCTGTCGATAGCAGAAATAGATGCCATAGAAAAAGCCATAGATTTAAGCAAAAGCGAAGGACATAGAAATAAAGCCATTGTGGAAACATTGTACAGTTGCGGCTTGCGGGTAAACGAGTTGGTCGATTTGCGCTTGTCGAACATGTATTTCAAAGAAGGCTACATTCGTGTTCACGGGAAAGGCAACAAAGAACGCTTAGTGCCAATCGGGCAAAAAGCCATTGCCGAAATTAAACTATATCTCGAACACTTCCGCAACAAACTTCTGAAAATAGACCCTCGCAGTGAAAATATCTTATTCTTGAATCGCAGAGGCAAAAAACTCTCGCGTGTTATGATATTTTATATCATAAAAAACCTTGCCACAAAAGCCGAAATAAACAAAACAATAAGCCCGCACACATTCCGACACTCTTTTGCAACACACCTGGTTGATGGCGGAGCAGATTTGAGAGCCGTACAGCAGATGCTCGGACACGAATCAATCATTACTACCGAAATATATACACATCTTGACAGAGAATACCTTCGCGAAACCATAATTCAATATCACCCCAGAGCGAAAATACAAACTAATGCATGACGAATGTTAAGAATTGAAAATTGAAAATTAAGAATTATCTTATTGATAATCAATACTTTGCAGATTAGCCAAAACAGATTTAAAAGCTCTTATAATCAGCAAGTTGCAATTTTTCAAGGAAGTTTGGAGTTTAGAAACATAATTATTTATTTGGCATTTATCTTTTTATGTTTTACCTTTCCTGACTTAAATTAAATTAAAATTTTATATACCCTATAAAACTATATTATTATGAGTAAATTAGATTTGTCGATTTATGGAATTACCAATACAAAAGAAATTTTCCATAATCTTTCATACGAAGAGCTGTATAAACACGAAACAAAATCAGAGCTTGAAGGCTTTGAAAAAGGTTTTGAAACAGAATTCGGAGCGGTAACGGTTGATACCGGAATTTTTACAGGTCGTTCGCCAAAGGACAAATATATTGTAAACGAGCCATCAACCAATCAGTATGTTTGGTGGAGGAACGAACATCGTCCGGCATCTGATAATAAACCAATATCTAAAAATGTATGGTTTGATTTGCGTAAAAACAGCATAAACCAATTGTCGGGCAAGGATTTGTATATAATGGACGGCTATGCCGGAGCAAACGAAGACACAAGAATCAGAATCAGAGTCATTACAGAAATTGCATGGGCAGCACATTTTGTAAAAAACATGTTTATCCGCCCGACAGAAGAAGAGCTTAAAACTTTTGTTCCTGATTTTGTAATGTTTCACTCGCCCAAAACGACAAACAAAAAGTGGAAAGAACACGGACTGAACAGCGATGTTTATGCAAGCTTTAACCTCGGCGCAGGCGAAGCATGTGTCGGAGGATCGTGGTACGGAGGCGAAATCAAAAAAGGTTTCTTCTCGGTAATGAATTTCCTTCTTCCACAAAAAGGCATTGCTGCCATGCACTGCTCTGCCAACATTGGAAAAAATGACGATGTTGCCATATTCTTCGGCTTGTCAGGAACCGGAAAAACAACCCTTTCAGCCGATCCGAACCGAGCTTTAATCGGCGACGACGAACACGGCTGGGACAACAACGGCGTTTTCAATTTTGAAGGCGGTTGTTATGCAAAAACAATAGACCTCGATCCAGTAAAAGAACCGGACATCTACAAAGCAATCAAACGCGATGCTTTGTTGGAAAATATCGTCTTCGACAAAGAAACAGGAAAAGTCGATTTTTCCGACAGCTCAAAAACAGCCAACACCCGCGTTTCTTACCCAATCTATCATATTGACAACATTGTCAAACCGGTTTCAAGAGGCGGACACGCGAAAAACGTAATCTTCCTTACAGCCGATGCTTTTGGTGTTTTACCACCGGTGGCAAAACTTTCGGCAGACCAAACCAAATATCATTTCATTAGCGGATACACTGCAAAAGTTGCCGGAACCGAGCGAGGAATCAAAGAACCACAACCTTCGTTCTCAGCGTGTTTTGGTGCTGCTTTCTTGCTACTCGACCCAACGGTTTATGCCCACGAATTGATTCGCAAAATGGAAGAACACGACGCAAAAGCATGGTTGGTAAATACCGGCTGGATTCGCGGTGCATACGGAACAGGAACACGCATTGATTTGCCTTCAACAAGAGCAATTATCAATGCAATTCTCGACGGCTCGCTCAGAGATGCCGAATATGAAACCTTGCCCGTTTTTGGCTTAGAAATTCCAAAAGCAGTAAACGGAGTAGATTCCGAATTGCTTAATCCGCGCCTGTTGTGGGAAAATCCGGAAGATTGGGACAAAGCAGCAAAAGATCTCGGAGCAAAGTTTATTAAGAATTTTAAAAACTTTACCGATAGCGAAGATGCTCAAAAATTAGTTGCTGCCGGACCTCAGATTTAAGAACTGTCCCTAAATAAAAAAAACAACTCTTTTCTTAATGAAAGGAGTTGTTTTTTATTTTTACGCCAACTCAACAAAAAAGGAATATGCGTATCTTTTGTTAAATTTTCCGACTTCTATCCTTTTTTCGTTTCTTTCACCCTGATGTCGCCCAACATTACGTCCCAAAAGCCGATCATGCGTCCGCGAATTTGTTGGCTTTTTCTCTCAACATAAACGGTTATGTCTTTTTTCGTAATATCGACATATTTAATGCCATCTTCTGTAACACCTTCAAATTTTTGAAAAATGGTAATCACGCCAACATATCGTCCGTCCGGTTGTTTTTCAAGGTCGCTGATGTATTCAATATTAAACCATTCGATATTTACCGTTTGGTAGTTGAGTTTCATCAAGCGTTCTAAGTAAGCTCTTACGGGATAGTATTTTACATCTTTTTTCGAGAGCGAAGACACGCCAATTTTACTATTTTCCATAAACAGCTCTAAGGCGCGTTCGATTACCCGATTTGCTTCGGAAAAACTAGTTTTTTTGTCTCCGATAATACTGATATACTTGCTTAAATCTCGCACTTTTTCCATTGCCAGCGAGTCAATTGCACGCTTTCTTCGCGGAGAAAGTTTATCTTTTTGGGCAAAAGAATCTGAAAATATAAACAATGCCAGCGCAGTTATCAAAAGTATTTTTATACGATTCATAATCTATTTATTTTTGGGGGTTGATGCTATTTCCTTCGTAGCGTGAAACTTTAAATTTCATTGCAGGATAATTTACCTGTTTACATTCATACAAACGGAAAAAGAAGAAAACTATTTTGTGCATTAGGCATTCAATTCTTCAGGAATCGGTTCAAGTTCTACCATTACATGTCCTTTGGGCAAAACGTCGCCAACTTTCACATTGATTTTTTTTATTCGGGCGTTCATGTGGCTGACAATTTGATTTCTCATTTTCATGGCTTCCTGAATTAGCAATGGCGTGTCCGGTTCGACTATTTGTCCTTCTTCCGAGTTTATTTCTACAATTGTGCCGGGAATGTATGTTTTGATCAAAAACGGATTGGGTTTTTCCCATTTTTTTCTTGATTCAAATTTCTTTGTCAATTTTGTAGTATAAATTGTCCCGTCTATATTTAATTCCTTTAAATCTTTAAAATCTTTTTTCTTACTCATTTCAATTAACTAAAGATATGTTTTTTTATTTGGTTTGAGCATAAAGTGAAGAACAATGAACTTTTGCTGCGAAAAGGCTTGAGTTCATTGTTCTTTAATTTGTGTGTTATCAAAACGGCGGGATACCGTGTTTTTTTTCCGGTCCTATTTCAACTTTATTTGCAGAAACCTCAATGGCATGCAAGAGGAAACTTCTAGTTTCTTCGGGTTGGATAACCGAATCAATGTATCCTTTTGATGCTGCAACGTATGGATTTGCAAATTTTTCGGTATATTCCTGAATTTTCAATGCACGCATTTCGTCCGGATTTTCGGCACTTTCTATTTCTTTTCTGAAGATGATATTTGCTGCGCCTTCGGGTCCCATGACTGCAATTTCTGCTCCGGGCCACGCAAATACGAAATCTGCACGCAAGTGTCTTGAGTTCATTGCAATATATCCTCCGCCGTAGGCTTTTCTGAGGATTACCGTAATTTTAGGCACCGTAGCTTCGCTGTAAGCATACAAAATTTTTGCTCCGTGCCGAATTACGCCCATGTGTTCCTGATCAATTCCGGGTAAGTAGCCCGGCAAATCTTCAAGCGTAACAATCGGGATATTAAACGAGTCGCAATAGCGAATAAAGCGTGCTGCTTTGTCCGACGAATCGCAATCAAGCACTCCGGCAAGATATAAAGGCTGATTGGCAACAAAGCCGACAGTGTTTCCTTCGAGTCTGCCGAATCCAATCACTACATTCTTTGCCCAATATTCTTGAACTTCAAAAAAATCGGAGCCATCAACAATGGCGCGAATAACGTTGCGAACATCATACGGTAATTTGGGATCGCTCGGAACAAGTTCTTCGATTTTAAATTCTTTCTTCGGTCTTTTTGCCGGAAACGGCATGGCTTTGCGTTGGTTGTTCCACGGAATGAATGAAATCAGCCGTTTTATCTGTGCAAAACACTCCAATTCACTTTCTGCATAAAAGTGGGCGTTTCCTGTGGTTTCTGCATGAACTTTTGCTCCTCCGAGATCTTCCATTGATATTTCTTCGCCCAAAACGGTTTTTATAACTTGAGGTCCGGTGATGAACATTTTTGAGATTTTATCAACCACAAAAACGTAATCTGTCAATGCCGGAGAGTAAACTGCTCCTCCTGCGCAAGGTCCTAAGATTACAGAAATCTGAGGGATAACTCCTGATGCTTTGGTATTTCTGTAAAAAATTTCGCCATATCCGGCAAGGGAATTTACGCCTTCCTGCACTCGTGCTCCGCCGGAGTCGTTGATTCCAATCAATGGCACGCGCAACCTCATGGCATGATCCATTATCTTTGTTATTTTGCGGGCATGCATTAATCCAAGAGAACCGCCTGCAACCGTAAAATCCTGTGCATAAATACAAATTGGCTTGCCTCCAATTTTCCCCGTTCCGGTAATTACTCCATCGCCGTGAAGCGTTTTCTTGTCCATGTTAAAATCTCTTGCTTCGTGTTCGGCAAAAAGATCGTATTCGTGGAATGAGTTTTTATCCAGTAATGCAATTATTCTTTCTCTTGCGGTCATTTTCCCCATTGCGGCTTGTTTCTCAATGGCTTTTATGCCGCCGCCTTGAAGAACTTTCTCTCTCCTTTTAATTAAATCTAAGGTTTTTCGCTTTAGTGACATAATCTGACTTTTTAATGATTGATGTTGCCTAATAAAAATACATTTGTGCAATGTATAAAAACGTTTTGTTTGCTAAATCAAAATTGCAAATCGTCTTGTATTTTAATCAGTCCAACAGCCAAAGTTAAGGAAAAAAAATCTAAACTTTTAGGTTTTATACAACTCTATTTCAAATATACCTGATGTTTGATGTTAATTGTCTGAAAATAAAGAAAATATGTTGTAAACATTAGGCAATTTTTGTTTTGTGTGCCTGTTTCGCTTGTTTTTTTAGTTTTACAGCTTCATTATTTCAGAGAAATTTACTGTTTTTTAAACGCTTGTATTCCTTTATCAAGAAAATTTACAAAATTTTGAACATTCAAATCGTAGGCTTGTGGTTCAGTCAATAGCTCTTCGTTGTGGTCTAAAATGATATAATAAGGTTGCGAATTTACCTTGAATTTTCCCATGCGAAAGTCGGCATTTATTTTTCCGATTGTTTTTTTCACTTTTCCGTCGATTTTTGAAGTAATCCATTCTTCTTCCGGCAGTTCTGTTCTGTCATCGACATAAAGTGTTACAATAATAAATTCCTCGCGCAATTTTTTCAAAACTGTCGGGTCCGACCAAACTTCGGCTTCCATTTTCTTACAATTGGCGCAGCCGTGTCCGGTAAAATCCAAAAACAAGGGTTTATTTTGCTTTTTCGCGCAGGCTAATCCTTGTTTATAGTCGAAATAAGCCTTCAGATTGTTTGAGATATGCAGAAAATCGGCGTATTTTGGGGTATCGCATAATTCATTTTGCACATTGTTTGCTGCTGTTCCTCTGTTTTCCGAAATCATTTTCGGAAGATTAAAATCATGCCTTGCCTCGTGCGGCAAAAATGCCGAAATTGCTTTCAAAGGAGCGCCCCATAAGCCCGGAACCAGATACAAGACAAACGAAAAAGTAACAATTGCCAATCCTAAACGCGGAACGCTAATGAACTTCAATTCAGAATCGTGCGGAAGTTTCAGCTTGCCAATCAAGTACAATCCCAAGAGCGAAAACAAGACAATCCATATGCCGATGAATGTATCGCGGTCAAGAATTTCCCAGTGCATGGTAGTGTCGGCGTTCAAGAAAAATTTCATGCCGAAAGCAAGCACAATAAAGCCTAAAACTACTTTTATCGAGTTTAGCCAACCGCCTGATTTTGGCATTTTTTTCATCATCGACGGAAACAAGGCAAAGAGTGTAAACGGCAATGCAAATGCCAATGAGAATCCAAACATTCCCAAAGTTGGTTTTATGACTGCGCCGGCTGATGCTTCAATCAATAAAGCTCCGACGATAGGTCCTGTACACGAGAACGAAACAATTACCAAAGTTAAAGCCATGAAAAAAGCGCCTATCAATCCGCCTTTGTCGGCTTTTTGGTCGGCTTTGTTTGCAATTGAGGTAGGAAGGGTCAGCTCGAACATTCCGAAAAACGAAGCTGCAAAAACAACAAACAAAATGAAAAAGACGATATTCAAAACCCAGTTTGTACTGATCAAGTTCGGAAGGTCTGCACCTTTCCCGATGACTGAAACGACAATTCCAATGGCTGTATATAAAACGATGATAGAAATTCCATAAACGCTTGCCATAGCAATTGATTTTGAACGATTTCCCGCAGAATTTAGGAAAAACGAAACGGTCATCGGAATCATTGGAAAAACGCAAGGCGTAAGCGCGCCAAGTATTCCTGCGCCAAACGATAATAGGAAAAACCAAATCAGCGATTCTTCTTTCTTTTTCGGCTCTTTTTTTTGTTTGCTGTCCGAGTTCTGTACAAGCGTTTCTTTTGCAACTTTATCGTCTTTTTTTGTTGTGCTTTCTGTGTTTTTTCCGGCACTATTCGGGTCTTCTAATCTGTCGAAATTGAGCGATGACGACTCTTTTTGATCACTTTCTTTTTTTTCAGTTTTTTTTTTTTCTCTTTGTCGCCTGTTGTCGTTTTTGCGTTGGATTGTCCTTTTACTGAAAATTTAAATTCAGGTGTGAAAAGAACACATTTGTCTTCATAACAAACTTGGTATTCAAGTTCTCCTTTGATTGTGAAATCTTCGTCTGAATTGATTTTTATTTTCTGAATAATTTGTCCTTTTTTATCAAAATAAGCAACATTGATTCCAAAAATTTCGTCTAATTCCGAATGTGGTTTGGGCTTTTCAATGGCTTTGCCGAGCAATTCAAACTTGTTACTTTCCTTGTAATGGATTGTCAATCTGACAGGTCCTCCATCGTCAAAATACATTGAATACAGATGCCAATCTGCATCTATTCGGGCATTAAAAACCAATTCTGCTTCGCCGTTTTGAAGCTCATTTACTTTAAATTTCCAACTTACAGGATCTTCAACCTGTGCATGCAATTGTAATACTCCAAATGCAAACAGAAATAGGAGAGAAATAATACTATTTTTCATAATTTTATTTTTTGGTTACTGTATTTAATTTCTATATAAATTTGATAAAAAAACATTTTACGATTCAAAACATCTAAATATATTAAATAATAGATATTTATGTGTTATTCTCGTCAGAAAATAGCATAAAATCTTGCGAAAGTTAAGCTATTTTTTACTTTTATTGAAATAAAATCGCTTGAAAAATACGGAAACAAGGTCTTGTTGTTTGCTGTGGACGTTTCAATTTTTCATTTTTTCGCCTTCAATTTGCTGTACCACTGCTTTCAATCCTTCTTTGTACGAGGGATAAACGGGTTTCCAGCCGAGTATTTGTTTTGCTTTTTGGTTGGAAACTTTACTGTTGAGTGTTACTATTTCGTAGATTGAACTTCCCATGAGCCATTTTGCCAAAAATCCGGGAATGCTTCGGGGCGTTTTGGTTTTTAGTTGTTTTGCCAGTTCATTGCAAAAATCTTTTACCGTACAAGCTGTGTCGTCGGCGATTATGAATTTTTCGCCTATCGGAAGTATTTCAGCTGCTTTTATATAGGCATCTGCCAAATCATCAACATGAATTCGAGGGATGTAATTGTTTCCTGTACCATAAATTTTATATTTTGCTTTTTTTATCCTGTCGTATATATTTTTTTTGAACGTGCCGCCATTTCCATAAATGTGTCCGGGAATTATCCGAATTATCTCAGGTTTTCCGGTTTCAACAGCTTTTTCGATTATGGATTCGGTATCTTGCCCAAGTTTTGAAATTTCGGTGTTATAAATTGAGCATGTTTCGTCAGCAATTTCGCTGTTCGATGTTTTGTAGTTTGTTGAAGAGCTAAGGATAATCGGAACGCGCAATCGTACAGATATTTTCAGGGAATTGATAAAGTTCACGCCGATTGATTCGGATAGTTTTTCTACTTGCTTTTGTGCTATTTTTCTTCCGGGAAAAATTCTGGGCATCGCAATCATGATGATGACATCAACCGGCGGTATTTCGTGCATAAATTGATCAATATCTGCCAAATCTCCCTGAATCCATTGCACTTGATTGTAAAACAGCAATTGTTGGGCTTTCTTCACATCTCTGGTAAGCGAAACAACTTCATATTTTTTATCAAGCAGCTTTGGAATCAAATGACTTCCTAAAAAGCCTGTACCTCCGATAATAAAAAATTTCATCTATTGCTCTATTTATTTTTTTCTGTCTTGAAGAGGGCGCAATAATCGTGCAGATATTTTTTGCATCTTCAGCATTCTTATTTTATTTTCGAAAGTATTAAAAAAAACGAAAAAAAATACATTTTACCACAAGTTTTTATTCTGATTGGTGTCAAAGAAAGAAAACAAGACCCAAGTCGAAAGCGAAAAATGACAGATTCTGAAATCATTAAACAAATAAGCAATAAAAACAGAGATGTTTTTGGTATTTTGATTGAAAAATATCAGCAACAAGTGTTTCATACCTGTATGGGATTTTTGCATCAGAAAGAAGATGCAGAGGAAATCGCACAAGATGTTTTTATTGAAGTTTATAAGTCGATTGGGAAATTCAGAAAAGAAGCAAAATTATCAACATGGTTGTATCGCATTGCCGTAAACAAATCGCTCAATCGTATTCGGAACAACAAAAAAAACAAATGGTTAAGGAAGGTCGAAAACTTTTTCGGCTCGGCAAAAGAGGCAAATTTAGAAATCGAGGACAATTCGCAAAGAAGCGAACTTCTTGTAGAGAATGACGAAATCAGCAGGGTTTTGCAATCTGCATTGAACGCATTGCCCGAAAAACAGAAAACGGCATTTGTCTTGAGAAAATACGACGACTTGTCGTACAGCGAAATAAGTTCCGTAATGTCGCTTTCGGTTTCTTCTGTTGAGTCGCTCATACACAGAGCAAAAGTAAATTTGCAAGAAAAACTTACTGATTTTTACAAAAAAAACATGCTGTGAGCGCAAGTTTTTGACGAAAGCTGTGTCATAACTATAAAAGCCCGTTGGTGATGAATTGTAAAGAATTTGAAAATAAGATACTATTTTATATCGAAGGCGAACTAAAACCTGATGAGAAAAAACAAATGGACTTGCATCTTGAAACATGCGAAAAATGCAGGTTCATTTGCCTGAAAATGCAAAAAACGCTTGCAATTATCGGGAAAGAAAAACAAATAGTGCCAAATCCTTTCCTGAAAACAAGGATTCTGGAAAAGATGAGCAAACAAGAAACGCCTGTTTTTGCATTCAACTTCAACAAAATTTTTCAGCCCGTGATGATGTTGGTCATCATGTGTGTCGGGATTTATTTGGGAATAATGATTGGGAAAAATTCCATTCCCGGACAAACGGAAAAGCAAATCTTGTCCGAAGAAATCTATTTTACCGATTTCGACAACGAACCCATTGAGCCTTTTCTTTTAATGGAATAAAAATGAGGAAATAATGAGCTTAGTAACAAAAAATAAAATTCTGATTTGGATAATCGTCGTTTTGTTGGCAACAAATATCTCAACCGTCGCAACAATTTGGTTTAGCAACAGCAACACACTGTCGGCAACCAACATCAGCGAAAAATCAAGAGAGCAAGAGAGAAAAATAGGTCGATACTTTATCGAAGAGCTAAATCTATCGCACAAGCAGCGCCAACAATTCCGAGATTTGCGCCATGCGTATCGCGATAATATGAAAGAAATCAAGCAAATCTTGCATCAAAAACGAAGCGATTTGTTGCTTGAGATGAAAAAAGAAAATGCAGATTCTGCCAAATTGCTGCAAATTTCTCAGGAAATAGGACTTTTGCATAAAAATATTAAAATTGAAACTTTTCAGTATTATTTGAAAATGAAAAATTTGTGCGATACAAGGCAGCAAAAAAAATTATACGACATTTTTGAAAAACTGCAAAGTCCGCACAGACATCATGGCAGACATGGAAAAAATCATCATTAATTATATTTTTATTATTCACTTTATTTTAAAACAATTTGACCTATGAAAACAAAACATTTTTTAGGCGCGCTTGTAATTCTTTTCGCAAGCTTACTTTCAAGCCCAAGTATCGCTCAACATGGAAGTTGTGGATACGGACACGGACATGGACACGGACATCACGGACACGGACACGGACATCACGGATACGGACACGGGCATATTTGTAAATCGATTCCTGATTTGACAGATGTTCAGAACGAAAAGATTGAAGCACTGCGTATTGCGTATTTGAAAGAGACACAAGCTGTACGCAATGAAATATTTGAAAAGCGTGCAAGGCTGCAAACATTGGAATCGTCGGGTGCAAGCATTTCGGAAATCGACCAAACCATTGATGAAGTGTCGGCACTTGAAAGCAAATTGCGCAAACACAGGGCTGCTTACCGGCAAAACATCAGAAATATTCTGACTGACAGCCAGAAAGTTTATTTCGATTGTCGAGGAGGCAGAGGCTTTGGATGCGGCACGAACAGAGGACATGCAAAAGGCAAAAGAAATTGCTCAAAAAGAGATTGCCGTTAGTAAATTTCGGTAGTATCTCATTAAGTGTGTAAGTTCTACAAACAGGATTCGAGTGTGAAATTTGAATCCTGTTTTTTTTTACACATTCCATATTCTGGCTTTGTTTTGTTCAAGCAACATCAGATCGGCTAAGACAATAGCCGTTGCAGCTTCGATAATTACAGGAGTTCGCAAAGCAATGCAAGCATCGTGGCGACCCTCAATGCGCAAATCGACCATTTCCCTGTTTTTTAAATCAAAGGTTTGCTGCGAAAGGGCGATGCTCGAAGTTGGCTTCACAGCTACGCGAAAAACAATGTCGTTTCCGTTGGTAATTCCGCCATTTATGCCGCCGGAATTGTTTGTTTTAGTTGTTCCTTTTTCATCAATGAGGGCATCGTTGTGTTGGCTTCCGCGCATTCGGCTTGCGTCGAATCCTGCGCCAAATTCAATGCCTTTGACTGCCGGAACAGCAAATACGGCATGAGCTATCAAGGATTCGGCAGAGTCAAAAAAAGGCTCGCCAAGACCTATCGGCAGCTTGCTCGCTTTGCATTCAATCAATCCTCCGGCAGAATCGTTGGATGCAACAATTTGATCAACAGCCTCATCAATATTTTCATTGCCTGCAACATGCAGAAGCTTTGCATGTATCTCGACAGGTTCAATAATTTTTTTTGCCAAAGCTCCTGCGGCAACAAGCCCTGAGGTTATTCGTCCGGAAAAATGTCCGCTGCCCGTGTAGTCGTTGTATCCGCCGTATTTTTTCATGGCAACAAAATCGGCATGTCCCGGACGCGGAATGTGTTTAAATTTGCTGTAATCTCGCGAGCGGGTGTTTGCGTTTTCAAATACTATCGTGATTGGCGCGCCGGTGGTTTTCCCTCGAAATGTTCCGCTGATAATTTGGGGTAAATCGCTTTCCTTGCGCGGACTTGTGCCGACAGCTCCGCTTTTTCGCCTTTCCAAATCTTTCAGCAAAACGGTTTCGGATAAAGGAATCCCTGCCGGACAACCGTCAATGTTCACCCCAACCGACTTCCCGTGAGATTCGCCAAATATATTCACTCTAAATAATCTGCCAAATGTATTCATGCCTTGATTTTTTGTTTTTGACTTTCACCTTTTCACTTGTGTTTAACTTAATTTTAATCCTATTTTTTTCATGTCGTCATAAAATTCAGGATACGATTTGTTTACACACTCTGCGCCATGAATGATTATTTGCTTTTTCGCATTGATTGCAGCAACTGCACAAGCCATTGCAATTCTGTGATCTTTGTGCGAATCAACATTTCCGCCTTTGATTTCGCCACCTTCAACAATCATTTCATCGTTTTCTATTTCGATTCTGATGCCCATTTTCCCAAATTCTTTCTGCAAAGTTTCGGCACGGTTACTTTCTTTATGCAGCAATCTGCCCGCGCCTTTTATAACAGATTTTCCTCGACAGTTTGCCGCCAAAGCAACCAAAGGAGGAAACAAATCGGGAGAATCTGTCGCATCAAAGCGAAATGAATTCAGCTCGTTTTTAGATACGATAATTTTGTTTTCGTATGTTTTTGTTTTTGCCCCGACCATTTCAAGGACTTTCATTATCATTCGATCTGCTTGTGTGCTGTTGTTTTGTATTTTCTCGACAACAACTTCGCCGCCAATAGCTCCTGCAAGCAAAAGAAAGGCTGCATTACTCCAATCTCCTTCAACGGAATAAACACAAGGTTCAAACACTTGTTTCCCTTTGATTTTAAAAAGCTCGTAGTTTTGGTTTTCCACCTCGATATTGAAATTTTCAAGCAGCGACATAGTCATGTCAATGTATGGTTTGCTTTTCAGATTGCTTACAATGAGTTCCGAATCATTTTCAGCTTTGGGCAGTGCCATCAACAAACCTGTCAAGACTTGTGAGCTGACAGAAGCGTCAATATGAGCTTTTCCGCCTTTCAGCCGACCTTTGATCAAAATAGGAGGAAAACCGCTTTTTGTTGAACAAGTAGCACCAAGTTCGCGCAACGGATTTTCAAGCATTCCAACAGGGCGCAACTTCAACGAAGCTTGAGCATGCAGTTGAATCGGAAGATCGTAGCTTGCTGCAATAGGCGCAAACATGCGGATTGACAAACCTGACTCGCCGCAATCAATTTTGTTTGTCGAAATTCGCTTTCCTCCGGCAATAAAAACTTCATTTTTATATTCTAAAATATCAGCTCCCAAGTTTTGGGCAATTCGCAAGGCTGCCAATGCGTCTTCACAAAAAGTAGGATTTCGCAAAACCGTAGTTCCGCAAGCAAGCAAGCCTGCGGCAATGGCTCGTTGCATCATGCTTTTTGATGCAGGCGCATTTACTTTGCCTTTAATTTTTGAAGCTTGAATAAATTTCTGCATCTGTCTTTTGTTTTATCTGTTTGAAACTTTTATTTTTTCCGTACAAAACTAAATCGGGCTTTTGCTTATTATTTGTCAATGATGTATAACAAAAAAAGCGATTTTTTTTCAGCTCATTTTCCTCCTCGGGCGAAAAAACACCAATCAAGAGTTTTTCCTTATCGGGCAAGGTTTCGTTTAAAGCATTGCGCATGATTTTTATATTCGGCTTTTGTTTGAGAAAGACTTCAAATGCCGGCACTGCCTGATGAAGCAACCAACTTTCGCCTTTTACGAGTACACACTGCTTTTTTTCAGCAATTTTTGTCAAATACGACTTTTTATAATTGGCATCAAAAATAACATGATTTGCGTTTATATCATTAATGCTGATCAGCTCCTTGTCTGCCGATAAAGTTGAAACGATTATTTGGTTTTTCCGAATATTTTCCGACAGTTTTTCTATTTTTTCAGCCTTACACCCAAACGCACAAGCCATTTTTTCGGCTTTGGCAAATGTCCTGTTGATTATTGTCAGCTGCGCTCCTGATTTTATCAATCCGTATGCAGCGGCTTTTCCGGCTCCGCCCGCACCGATTAGTAAACATTTTTTGTTATTTGCCTGCACACCTTTTTCCTTTAAAGCATTTACAACACCCAAGATGTCTGTATTTTTTCCACACAAACGTTTTCCGTTCCAATAGACGGTATTCACGGCTTGCAATTTTTCGGCTTCAGGCTCTACAAAATCAAGAAATTGAATAATCTCTTCTTTGAAAGGAGCGGTTACGTTCATTCCCTGAAAACAGGCTTCTTTGAAAAAACGAATGGCTTCCGCAGCAGAATCTGCCGCCATTCTTGTATAAAAAGCATTTGTATTTTGCGCATTAAATAAGCTGTTGAAAAGCATCGGGCTTTTGCTGTGTAAAACAGGATTCCCGACAACTCCAAACAATCGTCTTTTGTTCATTGATATGTTGTGGTTTGATTTTTCTTCTTAGCGAAAGGCTTGTTTTCAAGATTATTAAAGATTTTGGATAATCGTTTTCATTTTTGCGTAATCAAGCTGTCCGGGCGCGGTATTTTTTCCTTCCAAAGCAACAAAGGTAAAAGGCGCGCCGAGTTTTATGGCAGCTACTCGCGAAATTTTACCCCAATTTCCCATCGCAAGGGCGAGAATATTGTCAAATTTATCGTACAAGGACAACACTCTTGCCGTATCTTTTGTTGAATTGGCAAAACATGCAATTTTGGCAATATCCGCACCTTTGTCGAAACAATTGCTTACGATTTTATGTAATTCGTCTAATGTAGGCGTTTTCGTGTAATTATGATATGAAACAATAAGTTTGCAGACGTGTTTTTTTGCCAAATTGCCAATTCTGCGCATCTCATGCGGAGCGGATTCTATTTCAATATCAACAAAAGCTGCGCCTGCTTCAATTGCCGTTTCGAGCATTTCCATACGTTGAGAGGCAGAACAATTATCCGGACGACACGTAGCAATGAGTTTTTTGTGCTGCTTAAAAACGCGCGCAATCTCTTCCCGATTCGGACGAATCAAATCCAACCTGATTTCTGCCAAATCGTAAGATGCCAATTTTTTCGGATAAGAAACGAAAGATGAATCGGAAATACTTACACAAAGCATGATTTTTATCTTCTTTTATTTAAAGTTCCCCCTCTAATCATTTCCTTACTTGTATAAATTTATCAACCGGAGTTTAATTTCTGTTGTTTACAAATTTAATGAAAGTTTTGGGGTTGATTTTATTGAAGAACTAAGAAATACGCTATTACAGGCAAAATTACTCAAACACTACTCGATTTTAAAATAAGAAACAAGTTCTTTTAGTCTTGCTGCTTGTGCGGTCATTTTTTGCGAAGTTGTTGCCAACTCTTCCGAAGTTGAGGCGTTTTGTTGTGCCAAGTGGTTCAACTGCTGAACTGAATCGTTGACTTGTTCTGCTCCTGAATTTTGTTCTATGCTCGCAGTTGTGATGTCGCCAATCAGCCTCGCTGTTTCTTCTATTTCGGGAATGATAACCGACAAACTTTTTCCTGCTTCTCCCGATAATTTCTTTGTGTTTTTAGACAAGCTAACTATTTCTTCGGCAGCCTCTTTGCTTCGCTCTGCTAATTTTCGAACTTCGCCGGCGACAACGGCAAATCCTTTGCCCTGTTCGCCTGCTCTGGCTGCTTCTACTGCCGCATTCAATGCCAAAATGTTGGTTTGTTCTGCGATTTCCTTAATAACGGCAATTTTTTCATCAATCAAAATGTTAGCTTCGACTACTTTCGCTGATTTATTACCAACTTCTAAAACGTTTTGCTGTACTTTCTGTGATTTTTCTGATGTACGTTTTGAGTTTTCCGTATTTTGAGAAATATTTTCCTGTATTTCTTTCATTGTCGAAGACACTTCTTTGGTCGAACTTGCCTGTTTGCCTGCTCCTTCGGACAATTTCTGAGCTGTATTATTGATTTGAGTGCTTGCGTTGCTCAGATTATTGGAATTTTCATTAATTTCTTTTACAATGAGCCGTAGCTTTTTAACCATATCAAACAGTGAGTTAGACAAGATTCCTACTTCGTCGTTGCTATTTAAGGTTGTGTGCAATTGGGTCGATAAATTTCCTTCGGCTATTTCTTTTAGGGCTAATGACATTTTTTTTATGGGATTGGCAATTGTACCTGATACTATAAAAGTTATGATTAAAGCTAATGCTATAATTGCGAATCCAATTATTATTGCAAAAAGCCGCAGTTGACCTACTGCTCCCCAAAACTCTTTTATCGGAGCTTTTACGACTACTGTCCAGCCGGTACTTGGTATTTTGGCAAAAGATGCAATATTGGATACTCCATTAAAGGTATAAAAACCTTGTTCACTTTTATTGCTTTTCAGAGCATGCTTCATAAAGGCGGCTACGGGCTCCAAACTGGTGTCTTCTTTACTTCTTGTAATGACGTTTTCCTGCTTTCTAACAAGTTTAATATTTTTATGTGCAATTGTTGTCCCTTTTTTATCCATTATATAGCACGCTCCTGTTTTTCCTGCTACAATGTCTTTGATTTGATCAGATAATACTTCTCCCTTCATATCGCCATATACGACTCCGATAATGTTTTTTTTATTATCATAAATTGGAACCGACATAGCTATAACAAATAAATTCCCTATGGATACATCATAATAGGGTTCTGTTATATAGCGTTTTCCTTTCATATTTTCCTTAAAATAGGTTTGGTCGCTATAAGAATAACTCGAACCGTCCATAAAGTAAGTTATACCGGAGGTTTCTATTATGTAAACTTCTCTGAATATATCGTAAAAAGCGGCTTCTTTTCTTAATAATTTCACTTTCTCGAAGTATGGCATTTCGGGGTCGCGCAAAAAGGATTGTCGTGCCATACCTTCAAGAACTTTAAACATTGCATCGATTCGTGTATCTATTATTTTCGCCGTATTGTCTGCTTCACTTATAAGGTGTTTTTCTACTTCTTCTCCAACAACGCTCCGTCCTCTATTGACTAATATAATGCTTTCAATAGTTAAAGAGACTGTTATTATAATTCCGAAAACAATTATCAATTTTAAACGAATTGATAAGCCTCTTTTTTTTTCGCTTAATTGTTTTTGAACGAAATGGTTTTGACTTAATTTGTTATTCATAAATATTTCCTCTTTAATTAAAAAAATGGTTCTTTTTTATAGAGCATACGGTGTTATGCTCTGTACCTTGTTGTTATTCAGATAGTTATTCGAGCTTGAAGTAAGATACGAGTTTGTTCAGGCGTTCTGCCTGTGCTATCATTTCTTCTGATGTAAAGGCTAATTCCTGAGATGTCGAAGCATTTTGTTGTGCTATCTGATTTAGTTGTTGTATTTCATTGTTTATTTGTTCTGCTCCTAAATTTTGTTCTACGCCGGCTGTTGTTATTTGTTGTACTAAGTTGGCTGTTTTTTCTATATCCGGCACTATCGACAATAGGCTTTCTCCGGCTTTACTTGCAAGTTCTCTTCCGCTTGCTGAGAGTGAGATTATTTCTTCTGCTGCTAATTTGCTGCGTTCTGCTAATTTTCTAATTTCTGCTGCCACAACGGCAAAGCCTTTTCCGTGCGTGCCTGCTCGCGCGGCTTCTACGGCGGCATTTAGTGCCAAGATGTTGGTTTGGCGTGCTATTTCGCTAATGATTGTTATTTTTTCGTTGATCAAATCACTGGATTGGGTGGCTTCTTGTGTATCTTCTTTTACTTTTAAGATTCCTTTTTGCGATTTGATGGATATTTTTTCTGTTGTTTTTGCATTGTCTGTATTATGGTTGATATTTGCCTGCATTTCTTCCATTGTCGAGGATACTTCTTCGATTGAAACTGCCTGTTCGTTTGAGCTTTGTGCTATTTTTTGTCCACTAACTGATAGTTTGTTACTTGTATCGGCTATCACATCTACGACTTTGAATATTTCTGTTAGAATGGCTCTTATGTCTTCTTTCATTTTGTATATCGAATTGTACAAATTTCTTATTTCATCGTTATTTTTATACACAGGCAATTTATGATATAATTCGCCTTGACTTATTGATTCTGAAAATTCGACTAAGGTTTTTAGTGGTTGCAAAAATTTGCGAATAACATACATTATTATAAGTATGATTATCACTAAACCTACCATTCCTATGATTAATTGGGAAATTAAAGTCATATTAGCTTGGTGTACAATTTCTTCGTATGGCATTCTGAGTCTTACTTGCCAAAATTCGTCAGACTTGCCTATTTTTAGTGGAACGTACACGTGCCAAAAATCGTTTATTCTACCGGCAAATATATTTCCTTCTTCTATATAGTTTAGTTGATCTTGCGAAAAAAAATCGGTTACGTTTTTAAAAATCCTGTTTGTATCGACGGTGTTTGCAACATATATTCCTTTTGCTGAAGATATTGACACGTCATATTTACTTTTTTCTTTCCATTGTTTTGCTAATTTTTGCATAAAATCAATGGAATAATCTATTCCAATTACGCCAAGAAATTTGCCGTTGTTTATGATGGGGGTTTCAAAACCGATTATTCCGACATATTTGCCTTTTTCATTTTTATAAATATGTTCGATGGCATATTCGTTTAGGGTTTGTTTTGGTTGCATATACCAATCATCTGACATAATATTTGCTACGGGTTCGTAATTAAATCCGCCGGCAGGGTCGGGTGTGATGTATGTTGAGAAACGACCTGAGCTTTCGTGTCCCAAAGTGTTTTTGTAAAGCATATCCTGATCGTCGAACGCATTGGGTTCAAAAGCTGCTACAATTCCTATAAAATCTTTATCTTTACTCAAAACAGTGCTTGTCATAAGCATAAGGTCTTCTCTTGATATTACGCCTTTTTTGTCCGGATTTCCGATTATAGAAATGGCATCAGACATTGTTCTTGCGGCAATTATCGGCTTGTCTAAAATAATTGATAAAGAGTTAGACAGTAATGATGCTTTGTCTAATGCTTCTTGTTTTGCACTGCTAATATATTTTTCTCTTAAATGAATAGCATCTCTTCCAATTATTATTAATGTAAATACCAATATACAAAAACCTAAAATTATAGCTAATTTGATTTGTAAAGATAAATTTTTCATAAACACAAAATACTAATATATTAATCTAAAACCTATATCCTAAAAAAGAATAATATAAGTCAATCTCTAAATGCAAACTTCAGCTTTTCAACGGGTTTAAATTCATTGGATATAAGAAAAACGGTTTTGATTTCTCTATTTTTAGAAGTTGCCATAAATTCTTATCTCAGATTTTTCCATTTGACAAAAATAAGCACCTTGGGATTAGTCCGAACTTTTATCTGCCAAAGGATTAAATATATATGGTGTTAACTTTTCGTTGTTCTACCGTCAATTTCTTTATTGTTGTTTTCTTCTAATCTTTTTTCTAATTCTTTTGCATTTAACGGACTAACAACGCTTTCGCCAAGTTTTTTTTCTAAATCTTTGCGAGCGTTTCCTGCGACAGAACCACCTTTTCTTGCTATTTTTTTATTCTCAGAAAAATTTCGAGGTTTTTCTTTCTTTGATAATTCAGTAGTTGAGGTCTCAGCCAACATATTTAAGACTAATTCAAGATTTGTCATATTGTCTCTTAAATTCTCTTTCTTTAAATTTTTCAAGTCTTTGTAATCTCTTGTCGTTAATCCTGACCAAGCTTTTGTTATTTCATCAGTGAGAATTGCATATTCTAATCCTTTTTTAACACCTCTCGCCTCCCATTCATCTGTCAATTCTTTACGAACCTCAATGCTTTTCAACCTTTGATTTATCCAGTTTTTTGAATACCCTTTTTTCAGATAGGTTTCCATTGCTCTATCAAAAGCTTTTTCAGGGTCTTCTGTTTCTTCAATCCTCTCGTATCCAACTTTGGCTAACCACAATTTAAAAGGCTCTGCTTTCGGTGAGGGAATAGACTGAATAATCCTAAGTATTCCCTCTGTATCAGCGGCTTGTATCTTCCTTTTTTTACCATCTGCGGCAAGCATTTTAACAGGGGTACAAATTGTACCCCACTTGCTGCCTAATTCGGGGTCTCGCTGACGCATCTTTTTTATATATTGCTTTACATCAGTACTATCTGTTAATATTTGCACGACATCTGCAACAGAAAAATACCATTTTTCTTTTTCCTTATCCCATTCTACTCTAACCTTTTGGTCTTGAAATAGTTTTATAGTGTTTTCTTTTTTCATTCCTTCATATTTTCCCTCAAAAATAAAAAAGCATTTTCATTTTAACAAAAAAAATACTTTTGCAGGCTCTCTCCTATCATCAATAAAAACTAAGCGTCGGATTACAACGCGCGACATCTTGTTTTTAGTTTTTCCATTTCGATGGCTTCAACAAGAGCTTGCCCGATTTTTTGTAATAATACAAAACTAATTTGAGAATGGTTTCTTTTTTTATCTTTTTGAAGCGCATTTGCAACTTTATTTTTGTCGAAATTCAGGTCAATGGGAAGTTGAAAGTTTGCTAAAAGTTGTTTTATTCGTTCAGCGTCTTTACGTTCCAACATTCCTTTCTGAACCGAGAGCTCCGAAGCAGCAATCATTCCTAAACTGACGGCTTCGCCGTGAGTGATTTGGCTTGTTTTTTCAATCGCATGTCCATAAGTATGACCGAAATTCAGCTTTTTTCGTTCGCCTTTTTCCTGTTCATCTTTATTAACAATTTCGGATTTTATTTCTACCGAATTGTGTACAAGTTTTTCAATAATTTGCGGCTTCAAGGCTAAAGCGTCGGCATAATTGTTTTCAAGAAATTCAAACATCTCTGCATCAGCAATAAGCGCATGTTTGACAATTTCCGCAAATCCGCAGCTTATTTCTTTTTTCGGGAGTGTTTTTAGCATTTCCATATCGCAAATAACAAATTCGGGTTGGTTAAAAACGCCGATTATGTTTTTAAATCCTGAAAAATTAACACCATTTTTTCCACCAACACTCGCATCTACTTGCGACAAAAGGCTTGTAGATACAAAGCCGAAACCGATGCCGCGCATGAAAACAGATGCGGCAAAACCTGTTATGTCGCAAACAATTCCGCCGCCAATCCCGACAATGAAACTTGTTCTGTCGGCATTGTAGGCAATGAGTTTTTCAATAATATATTCGATTGTTTGCAGATTTTTTATTTTTTCGCCCACCCCTATTTCAATAACAGGACAATCGGGAAAATGTTTACCGTAAAGTTTTCTAAGGTTTGTGTCCGTTACGACAATGACCTTTGTTTCGGGCAAATAGTGTTTCAGGTTCTGCAAACTTTCGCCGATGAGTATTTTCGATTTTCGTGTTTGTCCGCTGATATGAAAAATTTTCATGCCTTAATTTTCAAGAGTTCATAATTTTCATTTGGTGGTTGATTGATTCAAGATGAATGGCTTTGAAAACTTTGGATATGAATTTTTTACTCAAACCTTTATCAAGAGCAATCTTTTCAATTTTTTCAACAATCGCATTCCAACGATGAGCCTGCAATACCGTAATGTTATTGTCTTTTTTGTATTGTCCGATTTCTTTTGCAATTTTCATGCGTTCGGACATCAAATCAATCAATTCATTATCGAGCTTATCGATTTTGAAACGCAAGTCTTCAAGTTTGTTTAAAAACGAAAGATTATTGGTGTTGATATTCCTTATGACGAGCTTTTGCAACACTTCGCACAAGCTTTCCGGAGTCAATTGTTGCTTTGCATCGCTCAGAGCATTATCCGGATCGATATGCGTTTCGATAATCAAGCCATTGTAATTCAGGTCTAATGCTTTTTGCGAAATGCCGTAAATCAGATTTCTTTTCCCTCCCATGTGGCTTGGGTCGCAAATAATGGGCAAGTCGGGAATACGTCGGCGAAGCTCAATCGGAATCGACCATTGAGGCATATTTCTGTACGGCGATTTCCCCAATCCGGAAAATCCGCGATGAATAGCACCAATTTTTGTAACTCCGGCGTTGTTTATTCTTTCTATTGCTCCAATCCACAATTCCAACTCCGGATTTATCGGATTTTTCACCAAAACCGTTACATCAAGCCCTTTCAAGGCATCGGCTATTTCCTGAACAGCAAAGGGATTTGCCGATGTTCTTGCTCCAATCCATAAAATATCTATTTCGTATTTTAATGCTTCGTAAACGTGTTTGGCATTTGCCACTTCTGTTGCAAGGGGCAAGGCTGTCAGTTTTTTCACCTGCCGAAGCCAGCGCAGACCAAGCGAGCCAATGCCCTGAAAACTATTTGGTCTTGTACGCGGTTTCCATATTCCTGCCCGAAAAGCATCAATACGATTGCTTTTAGAGAGTTCTAATGCGGTTTTTATTACCTGCTCTTCAGACTCGGCACTGCATGGTCCGGCAATGACAAAAGGGCGTTTTTGCAATTCAATGCCCCAATTGTTTATTTTTTCAAGTTTCACACAAGTTTCCATTTTATCTTTAATTTCCATTTTTTTTCAAAATTCGTTTTATTCGGTTCGAGTCCTTGATCAAACGATGAATATCGTCTTCGCTGCTTTCTGTTATTAATTTTTTAAACAATTGCAGCTTTTCAATGTATGTATCCAAAACAGTCAATACATTTTTATCGTTTTGCAGAAAAATAGGTGTCCACATTTCAGCTGAACTTTTGGCTAATCTTACAGTAGAGTCGAATCCGCCACTGGCAAGGTCGAAAATATGTTTTTCGTTTTTTTCTTTTTCTAAAACAGTAAGCGCCAAAGCAAAAGAGCTGATGTGTGAAATATGAGAAACATATGCCGCGTGCATATCGTGTGCAACAGCGTTCATGTACACTACACGCATGTTTAAAACATTATACATTTCATACACCCAATCTACTGCCTTTTTGTTGCTGTTTTCAGCATCGCACAAAACGGCACATTTGCCGTCAAACAAATCAGGCATTGCTGCCCATGGACCTGAAAATTCCGTTCCGGACATTGGGTGCGAAGCCACAAACTGTTTTCGGTTCGGGTGGTTTTCAATGCTCCGAATTATCTGTTCTTTGGTCGAACACATATCTGTAACGACCTTATTCTTTGCCCTGTCCATAACTCGCGGAAGGAGCTTTACTGTGGCATCGACCGGAACTGCCAAAATTACCAAATCTGCCCGATTGACTGCCTCGTCTAATTCGCAAACTTCATCGACCAACGCAATTTTCAAAGCCGTATTTGCATGAAGCTGATTGTTATCAACGCCGATAATTTTTTTTGCGAATTTTCTTTTTCTCAAATCAATGGCAAGCGAACCTCCGATTAGTCCTAAGCCAATTATCGTAACTATCATATTATTATAGTGTTTTATCTGTGTTTCTTTATTCTTTTTGATTGTTCCGGCAACAAAAAATTGCTTTTGCTATCTTTGCCTTACATACAAAGACAAAAATGTTTTCATTTTGCTTTGTTTGCCGTATAATTTTGGGAACAAAATTAAAAATTCTCAGACAGCTTGAAACATGCCCAACGAGGAAAGATTTCTTTTTTTACCACGTTTTCAAGCCAACAATTTTCTGCATAAAAATGGAATAAAAGGCAAAAAAAAACGCCTGATTATTTGGCGTTTTATCGTTTTTTTGCTAAAAAGCTCTGTTTTGTGCCCGGAACAGGAATCGAACCTGCACCCACAATACATGGACATGGCCCTCAACCATGCGCGTCTACCAATTCCGCCATCCGGGCTTGTGTTTTACAAGTGAGCTGCAAAATTAATGAAATTATTCTAAAAAAGAAATCATTTCTCGCTTTTCTTTTCTTGAAATTTAATAAAGTGATTTAAACTTATGTCCCTTTTTACTAAACACCTCAGAATTTTAATCATAATTGCAGTTTATTGTAGTCTTTTTTCTTTTTCCTTGATGAAACAGCCTCCATGCCTAACTTTTAGGCACACAGCGGAATGATTATCCGGCATTAACAAGGGAGCATGCCCCCTTGTCTAAAGAGCCTAATTTTCAAAAAACTTACAAAATATAAGTCAAGGATAGAGTTTGCACGAAACAATTTTTCGCAATGCTCTGTGTTTCTGTGCAGAGTTTGTGCGAAAGCCTTTTGTGCAAGGTTTATACATTTAATTACAGGGCAAACACGCGGATTTGCCCTGCTTCTGTCTTCTGTATCAGTTGATGATTTCAAATTTTGTATATGGGACAAGGGCTTTTGGTACGACAATCCCTTCGGGTGTTTGATTGTTTTCGAGTATCGAAGCCAAAATTCGCGGAAAAGCCAATGCGCTGCCGTTGAGCGTATGTGCGAGGCGTGTTTTCTTTTGTCCTTCTTCGCGAAAACGCAGTTTCAAGCGGTTTGCCTGAAAATCCAGAAAATTTGAAACCGAGCTGACTTCGAGCCATCTTTTTTGCGCTGCTGCATACACCTCAAAATCGTATGTCATTGCAGCGGCAAAGCCTAAATCGCCGCCACACAAACGGACAATCCTGTACGGGAGTTCAAGTTTCTCGACAAGCGACCTTACGTGTGCCACCATTTGGTCAAGCATTTCGTATGAATTGTCAGGGTGAGTAACTTCTACAATTTCCACTTTATCAAACTGATGCAAGCGGTTCAGTCCTCTCACGTGCGCGCCCCACGAACCGGCTTCGCGACGAAAACATGGCGTATAGCCCGTGTTTTTTATCGGAAAATCTTTGGCATCTAAAATAACGTCTCTGTAAATATTTGTTACGGGAACTTCGGCTGTTGGAATCAGGTAAAGATTGTCAAGTCCACAATGATACATTAATCCCTCTTTGTCAGGCAATTGTCCTGTTCCGAATCCGGAATCTTCGTTTACCACAAATGGAGGCATTATTTCCTCAAATCCTGCTTTTTCGGCTTCGTCAAGAAAAAAATTTAACAAGGCACGCTGCATTTTTGCTCCTTTGTTTCTGTAAACAGGAAAACCCGCACCGGTAATTTTTGTTCCCAGTTCAAAGTCAATAATGTTGTATTTTTTTATCAACTCCCAATGCGGTTGTGCTTTTTCGTGCAAATTGGGCATTTTTCCGCCTTCTTTTACAATTACATTGTCAGCCTCGGTTTTTCCTTGCGGCACAAGTTCGTGTGGCACATTCGGAATCTGAACCAAATTATCAAAAATTTGCTTTTCCAGCCTTTCGAGTTCTTGGCTTAGGGCTTTTGTTTCTTCTTTGAGTTGTCCTGTTTTTGCTTTTGCAGCTTCGGCTTCGGCTTTTTTGCCTTCTTTCAAGAGTTTTCCTATTTGTTTGGCAATATTTTTCGACTCGGCAAGTCCATTATCAAGCAAAACTTGTGTTTGTCGTCTTTTTTCATCAAACTGAATTGCTTGCTCTATCAGTTCTGTAACATCAAGGTTTCTTTTTGTCAGCCGTTTGATTACTAAATCTTTATTTTCTTTTATGTATTTTATGGTAAGCATATTAAAAAAATATTTAATTATTCTGTTTTTTTTCGGTTTGGAGTGCCAAATGTATAAACTCAAGATGAAAAGTCCTAACTATTTTTCGATTAATAACTTGTTGCGACAATTGTTTTTTATTGATTTTTTTATTTTTATTCCATAAATTTGTTTCCGTTAATATTTTATTCTAAATTAGAAAAGCTATTTAATGCGATTTCTTAAATTAAAACTATTAAAGTACGATAATATGAAAAAATGGAATTTTGTCACAGCAACTGTTCTTTCATTATTTATGTTGGCATCAAGCTGCACACAATCAACAGAACAAAAAAACGAAAATGCAGATAGTCAAATACAAGACAAAGTACAGTGCGAAACTACTCAGGACGAAGAACATCAAGAAATCTTTTTTCTGATTCCGACCCCCGACGAGCTTTACGATTTAATAAAAAAAGGCGAATTGAATTATAAGTCGGACATTGTCAGTGCGCAATCTAATGCGAAATTGTATGCTGAAAGTTACGCACAAGCAATAAATCTGGGCATCTATTCTGCCGACTTGGCATATGCTGCTGCTTTTAATAATCATCAACAAACAATGGAATATTTCCAAACAGTGTATGAATTAAGCGAAAAATTAGGCTTAAACAATGTTTTTGGCGAAGACTTTTCAGAACGGATTAAAAACAACCTTGAAAATACAGACTCTTTGGTTATGATTTCAAAAGAATATTACTTCAAAGTTACGAACTATCTTGAGACGAATAAAAAATCAGAAACTCACGCCATAATTTCCTCGGGCGGCTGGATTGAAAGTCTGTATCTTGCGACACAAATAATTGACAAATTCGACGTGAAAAATGAAGCAATTCAGCGCATTGCCGAACAGAGATTGGTTTTGGAAAATATAATCAAACTTTTGGAAACTTTCAAAAACAATCCGAAAGTTGTAAAACTCAAGATTGAACTAAAGAAACTTAAAATGGTTTTTTCCCAAATAGAAGTGAATAAGAAAAAAGTAACAGCAAAACACGTAGGAGACAAAATTGTAATCGGTGGTGGAGAGGAGAATATTATCTCAAAAGAAAATTTTGATGATATAAAAGAAAAAATTACAACACTGCGTCAGGCGATAGTTGAGAATAAACTTTGATGTATTTACAGCCATAAAACCGTAAAAGAAAAAGCTGTACGAAAACAATGGAACAAACGGATTACATCGTAAAAGAAATTGAGAAAGTAGGAGTTGTATTGAGAGCCATTCGCAATTTTTTTTTACACGACACAGACAATGAAACAAAAGGAAAAATTAAGTTTGTAAAGTAGAGGTAGAAATAAAAATTTTTTATCAAACATTAATATATTGATAATCAGCAAATATATTCATTTTACCTGAGAATTGCTGTTCTTGTTGTATTTGTATGTTTTATTTTATTTTTATATGTTTAAAAACTGTTTTAAATTTGTTTGAGAAAATTTTCGGAACCGGTTTATTTTTGATATTGAAAACTTCCGATAAAATAAATTTTTCTGTTTTCTTTTTAAAGATATAAAAAATATGTCATTAACCAATATTGAGTTTATTGACGGAGCCATTTATCAAGGCGACAGCTTGATTCTTTCTGATGTGAATATAGAGATTAAAAAAGGCGAATTTGTATATTTAGTCGGGAAAGTTGGGAGCGGAAAGAGCAGTTTTATAAAAACAATTCACGGGGAATTGCCTCTTTACGAGGGAATCGCCGAAGTTCTTGGCTATCGGCTTGACAAACTTACACGAAAAGAACGCCCGCAATTGAGAAGAAAAATCGGTGTTGTGTTCCAAGATTTTCAACTTCTGACCGACAGAAACGTGCATGAAAACCTGAGCTTTGTCTTGGAAGCAACCGGCTGGGACAGCACTTCGGATATTAACAAGCGCATTGTCAAAGTGTTGGAAAAGGTAGAACTGCTTGATAAGGAATACGAAATGCCCAATCGGCTTTCCGGTGGCGAGCAGCAAAGGGTGGTTTTGGCGAGAGCTTTGTTAAACGAACCGCAAATTATCCTTGCCGACGAGCCGACAGGAAACATCGACCCGAAAACCAGCGAAGATATTATGAAAATTTTTCTTGATATTCAGAAAAATGGTCGAACCGTTGTTATGGCAACTCATGATTATGCTTTGATAAAAAATTATCCGGCACGAACAATAAAATTCGACCAAGGTATAATTTCTGAATACCAAAATTTTGATGAAACAATCCATGACTGATTCCAAAACACATGCGAGCGCAATTGAAACAAATCAAGAAATAACAACTCTTCGTTAAAATGAAGAATTAAAATTGATTGCATCTGCGTTTCTGCTTTAAGCAAACGATTGCACACAAACGAACCTGTAACTCGTGTGCAGCTGTATTGAAACTCCGATTACTTTAAACGAGGGCGAAAGAATATTTTCTCGGTGTCCGAGACTCGGAACGTTTTGGTCAATCAGCAGGCTTAATACAATATCAATGGCTTTATTGCTGCCGTAATCGCAGTTTTCTCCGACTTGTCCGTAGATTTTAAGTATCTTTTTGTATCGTTTGTTAAAGTTTGTGTGTCCGACTTCGCCCTTTTTGCCGCTTGTCGTGGCGTGTTCTTTGGCAATATCAAACAGCGGTTTGCTTACCTTCAAAACGGGTAAGTTTTTCACTCGTTTTAGTTTTTTTTGCAATGAAGTTACGTATTCGGTCTTTCTCTTTCTTTTTTCCAGATAATGGGTTAGAAAAGTTTCTTCAAACAGTGCGCCGTCTAATCGGGCAAGATTGCATAAAAAAACAACTCTTTTTTCTTCTAAGCTCATGTAATGGATATTTCTCGTGGTGTTGGCTTTTGCCAGCACCGCGCGATTCCAGCGTTCCTCAAAAAAATCGTACTCGCCTAACAATTCGGAAATAGTTTGTGAAAAACAAAATTGAAATAATGAGGAAAACAGCAATAAAAAACAGATTTTTTTCATTTCTTTATATTTTAAAATTTAAAAAAGCAATATTTCACCATACAACACTTCGTTAAAATTAAAAATTAAAAGTTAAGAATCAAGATTTATATTGCTGATAATCAATATTTTACAGACAAGCCAATATAAACTCTAAAACAGTTACAATCAATAGCTTGCAATTTTTTAACGAAGTATTGACCATAAACACAAAGATAAAATAAATGTTTTTCTTAAAAAAAAATAAGATTGTTAAAAAAATCGGATATAAAAAAGATCAAGACGGAATAATTCGGCGATATTTGCGAGAAAACGGCGGTTGGGATTCGCATTTGCAACATACAAAAGAATTTATTTTGCAATCGGCAAAAAACAAGGCAAAAGGCTCGGTGCTTGTTCTCGGAAGCGGTTGGTGGCTCGATGTTCCGGTGCTTGAGCTTGCTCAAACTTTTCGGCAAGTGCTTTTGCTTGATATTGTTCACCCTAAGTTGGTGCAACAAAAAGTGAAAAAACTGAGCAATGTAAAACTCCTGACGGCTGACATTACCGGTGGCGCGAGCAATGCGGCATACGCCTATGCCCAAATGCTGAAAAAAGATAAAAACACTCCGAAAGAACCCTTGTTCGATTTCAATTCCGAAAATTTCGGCTTGCCTTCGCTTCCTGATGTCGATTTTGTGGTTTCTGTAAATATTCTGAATCAGTTAGATATAATTATTGCAGACTTTCTTTGGGAACAAAAACACATGGCAAGGAATTTGATTTTAGACGTGAAAGCCAATATCCAAGAAAAACATATAAACGCTTTGCCAAAAACAAAATCTTGCTTGATTACAGATTTCAGAGAAAAGGTTTACAGTTTTGAGCATGAGCCTATGCGCGAAACAGAACTTTTATTTACGAAAATGCCCAAAGCCAACTTTTCGCAAAAATGGATTTGGGATTTTGACACAACAGGCACATACAACGAGCAAAAAATTACACGAATGGACGTGTTGGCAATTGATTTTTAAAAAACTGATGCCCATTTTCTTAATGCTTTGATAAGCATAAAATTTTTGTTATTGTCTAAGGTCGAAATTCGTGCATGGCAGGCTTTCAATCCTCTGAAGTTTGAAGCATCGCGAATCAGGATATGACTGAAATTTACAAGGTAATTTTTCAGTTCGGCAGCACTTCTTTTTTCTATTTCTACGAGGAAAAAACTGGTGTGTGTGGGCAAAACCGTGAAACCGTCTATTTCCGAGATGGCTTCCATCAGGTTTTTCGTGTCTTCAATCAAACGGTCGGTTGGCACTTTGTATTTTTGCAAATGTGTAAGATAGTATTTTGCCGTTTCTATGGCAAGCGTATTGACCGACCATGGCATTTTGAAACTTTCTATTTTATTGGCAATTTCTTCGTTTGAAAGCACATAACCAATTCGCAAGCCCGGAATGCCGAATGTTGCGGACAATGATCGTATAAGAATGAGATTTTCAAACTCATCGATCAGATTTACGCATGTGGTAATTTGGCGCGTAAAATCGATATAGGATTCATCAACAATAAAAATTGTATTTCTATTTGCTGCCAAAAGTTTTTCTAAGGTATGTTTTTGCAAGACGGCTCCTGTCGGGTTGTTCGGGTTGCAGATAAACAGCAATCCTCCGGGAATGCTGAGGTTTTCGTCTAAGTCGTTCCAATGAACAAAATTTATGTCGTGCTTGTTGTTTTTGCAGGCATCTTCGTATTCGCTATAAGTCGGATAAATGATTGTCGAAATTGCATTTTGGTAGGCTTGTGCAAGCAGATAGATTGCTTCGTTTGCTCCGTTGGTGATTACGACCTGATTTGTACGAATGGCGTTTAGTTTTGCAACAAGCCTTTTTATTCCTTCTGCGGCAGGGTGCGGATAGTGGCGAATTTTGTCCCAGATTTTAAAAATAACGCCTTTTAATTCTTCCGAATTTCCATTGTTCCAGATTGTTGAACTAAAATCAGCCGCTAATACTTTCCCGTATTGATAAGCATCATTTCCATGTCCGTAGAGCATTCGATTCTTTTTTTATGGATATTTGAACGATAAATTTTGCTAAAAGCCCATAAATCTACATTTTTTAAGGAAAAATCGCAATTGATTTGGCTACTTTTTTTGCAATCAATGTTTTTCACGAAAATAACAAAATCAAAGGCTTTTGTTTTGTTGTTTATTGCTGTATCAAACGCGTGAAATAAGTCTTATAAAAAAAACTTTAGTGCTTTCTTTATTTGTGTAAGAATTAAAAATTATCATGTATATTTGCAATTAAATTACGTAAATTATAAAAAATAAAATTATGGAAGAACAATTCAATCTAAATGCAGAAGACAGATATTGGGGAATGGAGGAGAAAACTTTTTTACTACTTCTTCATTTAAGTCAATTTGCAGGTTTTATAGTTCCTTATGCAGGATTAATTTTACCTATTGTTATGTGGGCAACAAACAAAGAATACAATGAAAATATTAATGCACATGGCAAAGTTATCTTAAATTGGCTGATTAGTGCTACTATTTATGCAATAATCTGCTTTTTCTTAATTTTCGTTGGAGTAGGTATTTTTCTGCTTGTAGCATTAGCAGTAGTTGCAATCATATTTCCAATATTGGGAGCTTTAAAAGCAAACAACGGCGAAATTTGGCAATATCCTATGTCTATAAATTTTATAAAATAACGATTATTAGAATTTAGGGTGGTGATATGAATTAACATAATCATATGTTGTTTATCACCACTGTTTTTACCGGCTGTGTTTTTGGTTTTTGTTGTATATTGATTTTAATTTGTTGAAATTTGTACGAATATCATTAACTTCTTTTGAAAGAATTTCAGAATCTACACTTTTATCCTCATAGGCTTTCTCCAATTCGTTGATTTTCTCTTCTTTGTACAAATAGTCTTCCAAATCGTACTCCAATTTAATGGTTTCTGAATAATCTTTTATATTTTCATTGGAAATAGTTTCTCTTTTTGACCGTATTTCGCCTAAATAATTAGACAGATTGAAGTTTATCATCTGCGTATATAGTAGCTCTTCTTTTATTTCGTAGGTTTCTATTATTTCTTGATAGAATAAAATATCATGTTCGTATTTTTTTATCTCCTCTTTAAAAGCAATTGCTATATTGGGCAAAATATTGGTGTCGGTAGCCGCTGATAACTTGTTTTGTATTTCTTTGATTGTTAGGCTTGCATTATTAATTTTGTTTTTGACTTTGGCAATTCTTTTGGCATTAATTTTATACGCATTATACATTTTAAGCAGTTTTTCATCAAAGGTAAATCCTTTTCCATTGCAGGCAGGACAATATTTTTCTTTATCCTTAATTTTTTCTGATAAATTACAAATCGGACATGAATTTTGACGCTTTAAGTTTTCGAGCTTTTTTTTGTCTCTTTTGCGTTTATATTTGCCTATCCAATGTATCATGCCCAGAAAAGCCATTATGCCGAGAAGCGGTAATACAAGGTGCGTAAATACAGGACCCATTGCTTTTATGACATAAACAATCCCTTTTATGATGTAAACAATTACTACTATTACAAATATCCATAAAATTGTAGTCGAACAACCATTATTTTCTGTTGACATAATTAATTTTTATAATTTACGGTTTTTTTCTTCGTTTTTTTCTTCTTTTTTGCCTAAAAGCCCGACAAAGTTTTATTCAACAATAGGCTTACATTAGAACTTTCTGTTGCTTACGCATATCGTAAAATCTGCCATTGACAAGCATAAATTCGACAGATTTGTTTTTTTTCAGCATCATATTTGCTTTACAACCTACGGCTATTGCATTTTCACTCTCCTCGCGGGCAGAACAAAAATCGAAGCAATAATCCTGATTTTCCACATGAGGAGGATATTGAGCAATCCGAATTGTTGAATATCCTTTAGACAACAAATTCCAAAAGTCAAACGCGCTTGCGTCTGTTGCGTTTTCCTGAACTTCGGCGAAAATTTTTGCAGGTTCTGCCGTATATCCTTTTGCATCAAATTCTTGCAGCCCAAAATATTGCGACAAGTCGCCGATGTTTGCAATGCGGCTTTGTTTGAACGGCGCAGACAAGTCTTTAAACTCTTCGTTTTGTGTGAAAATTCCAATATCAACCGTATAGCTTTTCCCTGCTTTTTCTATGGCAACATTTCTGATTACCAAGTCGTAAAGCATTTTTGAATTGAAGGGAATCTCGTTGTACGCTTGTATATTTTCATGCTCATACGTTTTTCGGGCAATGGAAAAAAGTCCGCCAAGAATCGCCATAAAGTTAAGTTTTCTGCCCAATGTTTTATACACGTCGCCGCGTACCGCTCCCGATTCAATCAAAACCGTACTTGTTCCCCATTTTTGCATATTATCGCCAAAAGCAATAGATAAAAACGCATCGGAATATTTGCCCACACAGCCGGGAATGTAATTTTGTAAATTTTTATTCAGGGCAACAATAAGTTTCATTGATTTTTCGCGCACCTTGTTTATGGGCGCGTTTTGTCCTGTTTGCGGCGACAAAAAACTAATGCTTGCAGGCATATTGCTGTTTCCTACCTTATAAATTCGGCTTTGGTCGTGCAGATTGAACCCAAAATCAGCCTTAATTTCGTCTCTGAGTTTTTTCAACAGCTGCGATTCAGGCGCGACCAAGCGTGCAGCATCGCGGTTGAGGTCAATTCCCAGTGCATTTTCGCGCCTATGGTATTGCGCTCCGTCGGGATTCAACATCGGTACAAAGTACAAACTTAACTCACGTAATAGTTCCTCGCGCGCATTGCGAAACAATGCCTTCTTTTTGAAAAAATTGAAAATATCAAACAATGCCATTGTTGCCGTAGGCTCATTTCCGTGCATTTGCGACCATAACAAAACATTGGTTTTTCCGCTTCCCATGCAAACGGCAAAAATATCTCTTCCTTGCACCGATTCCCCAAGCGGCACAACTTTAAAACAAGAAAAATGCTTCAGATCTTCGAGCAAGGGCAAAATATCACTCTGATGAAATCCGGGATAAACGAGTGATTTTTCTTTGCATTCGGCGTAAATTTTTTCTATTTCTGAATGATTCATTGTTCAATTTTTATGTTTTATCATGCGTTTTTGTTTATCCGAATCTTTTTCTAAGTTTCAGATGTTCAAAATATGTTATAATCTTTCGGAGCGTATCGTGCTGCAAGCTAAAATAAAAAAACAGCGTTGTAAGCCATATAAAACAGGTGTTAAACCAAAAAGTATCAATATAATTGTTCAAGAATTTTTTTACCGGCGCGTAAAAATGAGCGCGCCCGAAATTCATTTGCGGATAACGATAAATTGCGTTATTCATTTGCAAGAGATTGCCATCGTACTCTTTTATTTTCTTCAGTTCCATTTTGTTGCTTACAAACTCGGCGAGTCTTTTATTGTGATGCGCCCGCTGAAGCTCAAAAATATAGTCTTTCCCTTTTTCGGCAAGCAATTTGTTATATACTGAATCTTTTTTTGTGCTTTGAATCTGATGAATACCAACAAAATGTTCCGACACTTTTTTCAGATGTTTTCTTACCGAAGAGGCAACATCAGAATTAAACAGTTCTGTATCTAAACTATCATATGCCCAAAAATTTTCTTTGAACGGCAATTTATCTATTTCTGTTTTTATCAAATCCAGCGCATGTTCGATGTGCTGTTTTTCTGCTTTGTTTTGAAGATCGTATTCGCACTTATCGATCATCGACTCTAAGCGCGGAATAATATAAACATATTGCGAAGATGCTTCGCTCATTTTCTGATCGTAGGGATAAAAATATTGGTTAAAGCGATTGTTTTTGAACTGCACAACAGACAAAGCCTCGTATGCCCATCGTGAAGTCATAAGATCGCCAACAACAGGAACATACTTGGGATTTGAAACGGTTTTATGAAGTTTGTTGAAATCGACAATCACGCCGCTCAACAACAATTGAGGCACAAGTATAAACGGAATTAAAATATAAATGTTCACAACAGAATTAAGACCCGACGAAATGTTCAAACCAAGCATATTTGCAAAACATGAGGTAGAAAACAAAACAAGCCAATAGCTAAATACCATTCCTTTTATCCCCAAAATTGTGTTTCCGATAATGACGAATAAAAAGCTTTGAATGGCAGACAAGGCAAAGAGAAACAGGATTTTAGAATTAAGGTATCCGATTCGGCTCAGATGTAGATATTTTTCGCGGCGAAGAATGCGCCGGTCTTTTATAATCTCTTCGGCACTTACAGTCAGCCCTAAGAACAAGGCTACAATGATACTCATGAATAAATAGGCGGGAATGTTTATATTTTCGCTAAAAATATAGGCTTCAGGGTCGGCATTTGTTCCGTGATTGTATTTTGTAAAATAGCCAAGAATCACAGCCAACAAAGGGGCTTCGAGCAAAGAAATCAACAAATACTGCGTGTCGGTTAATTTCGACATTAAATTTCTGGCACTAAAAATCTTGAATTGCTCAATAGAATTGGGTATTTTGAACGAATTTTTAGGCAATTCGCTTTTTTTCTGATTTTTTTGCGGGCGATGTTTGGGGGCTAACTCTTCGTTGTACAATTCGTACCATTCCTGCGGCGATATTTTTCTGTTTCGGGTAAATTTTCCGTATTCGTTCAGTTCTTTCGATTCGATAACTTGTAAAATCTGCTCAGGATTAACATTTCCGCAGGTAACACATTCTCTCTCGTCGGTGTTTACGTGGCGCATTTTTGTTTTAAAATACACAACAGCATCAATCGGATCGCCAAAATACACGGGATAGCCTCCTTTGTCGAGGACGAGCAGTTTGTCGAAAAGTTTAAAAATATCGGAAGATGGCTGATGAATATTGACAATTACCAATTTGCCTTTGTTTGTCTGTTCGTTAAGCAAAGACATGACTGTTTCAGAATCCATTGACGACAATCCCGACGTTGGTTCGTCCACGATCAAAATAGAGGGTTCGCGCATCAATTCGAGGGCAATGTTTAATCTTTTTCGTTGTCCGCCGCTTATGAATTTATTCAAAGGATTTCCAACCGTCAGATTTCTACTTTCGTACAAGTCGAGGTCTGTCATGATATTTTTTATGGTCAATTCGATTTGCGATTCGGTAAAATTGCTGAAACATAAGTTTGCATTGTAATAAAGATTCTGATATACAGTTAATTCCTCAATCAACAAATCGTCTTGCGGGACAAATCCTATCACACCTTCGAGTTGTTTCGTGTCGCGGTGCAAGTCATAACCGTTTATTGTTATTGACCCGCTGCTCAAAGGGAGCGAGCCGTTTAGCACATTGAGCAAAGTAGATTTGCCCACACCGCTGCCGCCCATAATTCCAATCAACTGCCCAGATTCCGACGAGAAGCTGAAAGGCTGCACGCCATTGACGCTGTTCCTGAATTTGAACGAAACATCGCGCGCCTCGAATACTATTTTTCGTTTTGACTTTGCCTGTATAAACATTGCGGCAATATCGCTGTAATAAATTGGCTGAATCCGAGAGCCTTTGATGATAGCTCCGGTCGTAAACATGTATGAGCGTTCGGGAATAATATTGTGGCTGTTCAGATATACGATTTCCTCGCCAAGATACCTGAACACAAAACTATTTATGCTTTCAAGATGCAAAACAACGATTTTGCCTTTGAGATTTTCGTTGTAAATATGCTTTGTCGAAACCAAAGATTTCGGCTTGTTTTGCTCAAACCATGCGCCACTTTCCTGAACCTCTGAAACTTGGGCTCTTTCTTTTCCGTCAATAATCAAGAGCCTTTCTTTGTCGATGTTTTCAGTATCAGCCTCAAGAATCAAGGATTTGCAATTTTCATATTCATCGCGTTCTATCTTGAAAATCCCCACAATGGTTTCGATAAACTCAATCTCTTTTTTCGTGATTATCTCGTCTTCGTTTATAAATTCCAACAAACGAAGCAAAACAATTATTTTATCTTTTCTTTCCAAGCCTTCGTTTATCTGAAAACATATTTTCAAGACTTTTACGGCATTGCTTGATCTTAGTTTTCTGCCTTGCCCTTCGTGGTTTTCTTTTGATCGATGATGTATTTTCAGATATTTGTTAAACAACCCAAGGTATTGTTTGACTTCGTTCGGGCTGAGGTGTTCCTCAAGGTAAGATTTTACGATTGTAACAGCTATTGAAGAAACTCCGTCTTCATTGACATTGGCAATAATGGCAAAAAGTCGCAGCAGTGCTTTCAGAATAGTTTCAATCATAATTATCGTATTTTAATGTATTTATTTTTCAACACAAAAAAACGTGCAGAAATAAAAAATTATGCGCCGACAATTTTTGTTCTTAACTTATCTACAATTTCGGTTAATTTTTCTACTTGTTCTACGGTCATTGTCTCTTCTTCTTCCACTTGCTCATAAACTTCTTTAAAAGCACCAATTTCGTCAAAAATTTCAGACACGCTTGTGTTTTTGTCTTTATAGGCGCGCAACAAAACGCTTAATTCATCGTAAGTCGCTTTCTGTTTTGCAATTCCTTTGTAGATTGCCGGTTTGTTTTGAGCCGTTTTAGCCAATTGTGTAGAAATATACAAACCCTCGATCCAGCCTCCTGCCAACACCAATACGGAAATTGCTCCTTTGCCGTGTTGGTTCAGAAAATCAAAAGTATCGTAGTACGACGACGAAATTATCGAGTTCAATGAGTCTGCATTGTGTATATTCCTTTCGGCTCTTTCGATTATCGAGCTGTTTACGGCACTCGAAATGCCAATATCTTCGGTTATTTCCTGCACAACCGACATGTACAAACGGGTGTTTTCCGTTTTATTGTACGTGCTGGCATAACTTAAATCTGAGCCGAAAATACCAAGGTTTACTGCTTTTTTATTTTCAGCGATGTATTTTTCTGCATTTTCAATATTGTTTGACAAAGCTGCAATATAACTCGCCTGAGCTTTGTTCAGCATTATTGTAACTTCAAAAGGCGTGGGAATAGGATACTCAAACTTACGCTCCTGTTGTTTTGGCTTTTGAGCAAGTTTTTCCTCTGTAAGTTGCTGATTTACTACTCTTTTTTCTTTTTTTTCGGTCTTACAAGCCGCTACCGAAATGGCTGCTAAGAGCAATAAAAAAAACGATTTTCCGAAAAAGTGTTTTACTCTTGTAATTTTATACATAACACAAAGTTTGAATTAAAAATTAAATTTACATTATTGTCCACAAGAAAAACTCCGATAACTTAGTAGAGACAGGGCATGCCCTGTCTCTACTATATACATAATTATTTTACAATTATGCTGTGAACAATACTTCCTTTATTGTTTTCAACTTTAATAAAATAGAGACCTTTTTGTACGTTTGTTGCGTCCCAGTTAAAAGTATTTACACCCGAAGGAAGATTTTTAGCTGATAGTATTGAAATAATTTGTCCGGAAGAGTTGATTATTGAGATTTTGTGATAAGATGAAGTCTTACAATCTAATTCAATAATACAACGATCTGTAACAGGGTTCGGATAGACCGTAATTTCTCCAACTTCCAATTTCTCAATTCCTGTACTTATTGGTTTCACTGTAATTACAACTTCGTCGGCTTGTGAATCGACTGTGCCGTCATTTACAACCAAAGAGAATTTGTAATCAGTAGTATCGTTTACATCAGGAGCTGTGAATGTTGGTTTTGCTGCAGTTGCATCATCTAATGTAATTCCGTTAGGCGCAGTCCATTTATAAGTAATATTATCTCCGTCAGCATCAGTCGATTTTGTGCCGTCAAGAGTTACAACAGTACCCTCTTTTACTGTTTGGTCAGCTCCTGCATTGGCAACAGGATTAGTATTAGCTCCGGCTATCACATAAACAAGCGATTCTTGACTTTTATGCTTACCTGATATTACAACAACCTTATAGTTGCCCGGACCTTCCGGCTTGATGTCGCGTGAATTATTGCTTAATTTAGTGTCGTTTTTGTACCATTCGTAAGAAGTTCCTGCTAATGAAGAGCTAAGCTTTTGGGTTGCTTCATTATAAATGATGTAGGGAACGGTAGCTGTAAATTCATCTTTGTGAATAAAGCGAACCGTAACTTTTAGTTTTCCTCCTAAAATACCGTCAGAATTTCTAATAGCAACATATCTGTACATTTCATCACCGGGTTTTCCGCGTAATTTTACGCTTATTTCAGCTCCGGTTTGTTCTTTTACGTATTTATTATCTTGCCATTTAAACCACTCGTAAGTGGAACCTTCGGCAGCTCCCCATGCTTTCAAATCAACATCTACGTTTTCTGAAGAATATTTACTAGATACAACTGCGGTTATCAGTCTTTCTGCTTCTAAGCCTTCATTTGGGTCAAAGTTTTTGGTTCCGTCCCACATAGCAATATAACTTGATGAGTTAGGAGCTTCGATATTTGAGTTTGCATTTACTCCGGCATGGTCAAAAATTCCGAAGAAATATATTTCGTTTCCTTTAATGGCATGCCTTACTTCTGCACCGCCTAATTGCTCTAAACTCTCACGGCGTAAGCCACCTCCTAAAGCTGTTAATTCCCCTTTTGTTATGTCAAGTTTGGCAGCATTACCTAAAAAGGTAAAATCGTTGGCATACATAAATGAGCCTGTAAGCAAAAGAGTTTTGTCATCTAACCACGACATTTGGAAAATATCTCTTGTAACGCCTCCGCCTTTAACAACACCTACCCATTTATTTTTATTTTTATCAAATTTTACAATACCAAAATGTTCATTTCTGTCTTTTATAACGGGATTGTCATCAAACAAAGCCAATGAGCCTACTGCATACAGTACACCATTTTTATCCATGGTTAAATCTCTTACCACAGGATACTCTCCGTTAAACTTAAAACCTAAAAAGCTCATTGCAGGCAAGCCGGGTTCATCGTTATTATTAACTCCCATTGCTTCCCAATCATTTTTGTCGTGATTCCATTTTGCTATATTGTAAGCTTGCTTGGTTGAGTGTATTTCTCCTTGTATGTATCTGAAAGTACCTCCAATATACATGTCTGCCGGAGTTTTTGTCTCATCAATATAAACAGTGTTAATAGATTTGGCTTTACCGCTTTCATAGGGGTGAACCGCTTTTCCGAGCGGCTGATATTCTCCTGCAGGAGTAACACGTACGGCTGCAGCACGGTCGGTTGAGGAGAATATTGAACCATCATAACCCCAATTACCTACGAAATACATATTACCCTTTGAATCCCACTCTAAATCATGTATAATTCCGTCTCCGCTACTTGATCCAAGTCCTTCTACATTTTTTCCATTGTATTTTCCTTTAAATTTAGACCATGATTTATTGTCAGGGTCATAAACCGCTAATCCGCTGAAAGACGGTATTGACCCATATACATATAATTTTCCGTCATGCCATTTAAAGCCTTCGGGTATACTTCCTACTCCTGTAGTATTAAAGTTTTTTGTATATGCTAATCCTTTCCAACCGTTGGTTTTATCCCATGTCCACATATACCAATGCTCGCCCGTATTTACTTCCCAATGACCTGAGAAATAAAGTACTTCATCGTGCCAAGCTAAGCAAGTAGTACCGGTTGGAGCACCTTTACTGTCTTGCATTCCTGAGTTTACGCCCATTTTACCTCCGGTGTGCTTAGGATTAGGAAACTGACGCGACCAGTGAATGTTTTGGTCTCCTCCTATGGCAACTTCTTTAGCAGCCGGAGCTTTAAATTCGGCATAAATATCCTCGGTATAAGTTCCGTTCGTTACGGTTATTTTGTGATTTCCGTAGCCTAAGCCTGTAAATTCATTGCCGGATTGTGCTGCACCATCGTTTAGAGAATATTTCCATGTTCCGCTTCCGCCCTTAACGTTTACGGTTAATGTACTCGGAAGCGTCTTTTTTGCCGTAATAACAGGAGCTTTAGAGAAATCAATGTTTTCGTTCCAATGAGCAACAAAATATGATTCGTTTTCGGTGGCTTTGCTGTCAAAATGCGTAAAATCGCCTGCATAATAAACATCGTTCCCGTGAACTGTTAAACGACATTCGGGCGATATAATACTGTATAATCCGTTTCCGAGTTGTTTCCAAGTTTTAGTTTTGGGGTCGTAAGATATTGCTAAATGTGCAGCCTCTCCATTTTCAAAACCATTGTAAAACGTATTGCCACCTTTTAGTCCGCCAAAAGCACCGGCAAAATATAATTTCCCGTTATCGGCTTGAGCCATCTGGAACACATCTCTTCCAACACCGCCTTTTCCTGTGGGGTCAACCCATTTTTTTGCATTTTCGTCCCATTTTGCAATACCCTTGACATTATTTGAAGAATTCGAGAAAGAACCGGCTATCCATAATTCGCCATCTACTAAAGCAATGGTTCTAACTTGGGTAATAGTACTGTTAATATAACCTGAAGCACCTCCCAGAGAAGGGTAAGCACGCCAGCCAAAACCGCTGTCGCGTCCTTCTTGATAACTTGCAACTCCGTCAGCCAATATAGATGTTCCGCCTGCACTTGGGCTAATACCATTTCCACCAATCCATTTAAATGTTCCGCCTACATAAAGTGTTGAAGGACTCGTGCTTTCATCTATGTAAATAGCGTCTATGGATTTAAGTCCTCCTGATTTGTAAATACCTCCTTTGAGAAGCTCGTAAGATTTTGTATCAAGATTATATCTGTGTATTCCGGGGCTATCATAGGATTTGCCGAATATTCCTCCAAATGTACCTACCAAATACAAATTATTTTCTTTTTTGTCGTAAGCAAGTTTCATAATAGAACCGGCCCCTGCCGTTCCGTTACATTGAAAACTTCCCAAGGGTTTCCATTTGTTGGCTGTGGGTTCGTCTTTGTCGTAATAGGCAAGCGCTCCAATACCTCGATAACGCACACCGCCGGGGTTGTCAAGGTCGTTGAATGATCCGGCAACAACTAAACGTCCGTCAGGCAACCAGAGAAAATCGTTAATTTCTCCTTCCATAGGACCTACTCCGCCTTGTGTAGTGTGGTGATAGCATACCGGTTCCCAACCGTCAGCCGGCGACCAAGTCCACAGCGTCCATCTCATATTCATTGTAACTTCCCATGTACCTGAAAACCAAAGTTTGCCATCATGCCATTTAACTTGAATAATCTTTGGTTTACCAATTGAATTAGACATTCCTGTCGAAGACAACATTTCAGTTGGAGATGCAGGCTTCTTAAATTGACGAGACCAATGCTCGTTTTGAGCATAAACCCCGCTTAATGCGAAAATTACGCATAAAAAAATTAATAAAATTCGTTTCATTTTTAAAAAAATTTAAGTTTAAAACTATTATATTTAACGACTCAAGGATATGTTGTGGCGGTTTTGAAACATGAACCTTTAAAATACACAACTCCGTGAGCCATATTGTATCTTGCAAATTTAATCTTTTCAAGCAAAATATAACAAATATGGCGTAAGAAATGCGAAAATACTCAAAATTGGCATGTTTGACAAGAGAGCCTGCTCCCTTGCCAAAATCAAGAACTTATAAAATATAAACAGAAACAGAAAGAAATTTGATAGATCTTTGAGATTTGCAAAGACTTAAGAATTAAGAGTTAAAAGTTTAGAGTTATATTTCTAATAATCATCAATTTTCAACTCTCAGACACACAACGGCATGATTATTGGCATGAAAGTTGAAAAGCAGTCTTTGGCGTAAGCAAATCGCTCATCACTAATCACCTATCACTCATAAAATACAAACACATGAAAAATATCTTTATTTTATTGTTTTTTATATCCTTTTCCTCATCAGCGCAATATTCGCTTTTGTGGAGCAACTCCTTTGGCAACGAAGAAGCCGAAAGAGCCAAATGCGTTGTCGAAACCGCGGATCACGGGCTTGTTCTTGTCGGGCATAAAGAAATGAAAAACGACAATAAGTTCATGTATATCATGAAAATTGACAAGGACGGCTTGCTCAAATGGGAAAAAACACTCAAAGAAAATACAATTTCTGCCGCCGAGTCGGTTATTGAAACTGACAATGGCGATATTGTAATTGCCGGACGCTGTGTAAAAGACGGCGAATTTTTTACAGACTGCTGGATAGTCAAACTCGACGAATACGGAAACAAAATTTGGGATAAAAACTACGGCAGCGAAGGCGACGACGGCTTAAATGATATTGTGCAAACACAAGATAAAGGATTTGCCTGCGTTGGATATACCAACAGAGATATAGATTTCGGCTTAGATTTTTTGGTCTTGCGTCTTGACGAAGAAGGCAACTTGCTGTGGGAAAAAACTTTTGGAGGAAGCAAAGAAGACTGTGGAACTGCCATTATTGAAACCGACGATCACAATTTGGCTGTTTCCGGCTATACCGAAAAGGGAGGAGCGAGTTTCAGGTCGTTTTGGGTGATGAAGCTCGATGAATATGGCGAAGAAATATGGGAAAATGCCTTTGGCGAAAGTTCTTGGGACGTTGCCACGGACCTGATTGAAACTTCCGACAAAGGAATTGCCGTTACAGGATACTCAAAATCTGCGGGACTGGTAAACTACGATATTCTGGTAACAAAACTAAGCAGCGAAGGACAAGAGCTTTGGAGCAAGCGCATTGGTTCTGTAAATTGGGACGAATCGACCTCGATCATCGAAACCTATGACCAAGGATTGGTCATTTCTGCTTTTACACGATCGCGCGAAGCCGCGTTCAGCAATTTCCGCATTATAAAACTCGACAAAAACGGTTATGAATTGTGGAACAATATTTTTGAACGTCGAAGTATCGACTTTGCAAACAATGTTATAGAAACATACGACAAAGGCTTGCTCCTTGTGGGAAGCACCCTTGTTGCCACTTCGGACAGAAGCTGGCAATTTGCGGCTCTAAAATATGTGAACGAGGAACGTCCGAGCTTTACTTTTTCAAATCCCGAAAAACCGATTGCCATTTCCCAAATTTCGGAATATACCCTGAAATTCACTATCGAAAGTAACTACAAGATTGACGAACTGAATATATTTGTCAATGGCGAAAAACAATACACGCTCGACAAAGTAGTGGAAAAACGAGGAATCAGAAAAAACAAAGAAAACAGATTGTATGATGTAAAAATAAAAATAAAGCTCAAAAAAGGCACAAATATCGTACAACTTGAAAGCAAAAGCTTTGGCGGAACCGGATATTCCGAAAAAATGCTTATCAGCAATACCAAAATTCCGCCAATCAGGTGGTAAATCAGTTCAATATATCTTTTTTAAGGTTCATCTTTTTTTGAGAATGGTCTGAATCATAATCAAAAATAAGATCGCCTGTTTCTTTAAACATTTTTATGAAATTCAAATCCATACGCACAACAGCCTGTCCTACGCTTGCACCGGAAATTATCGTAATTTGGGCATTTCCACCTTTGTAGGTCGTGATTTTCATTCGGGTATTGTTTTTAAGTCTTAGTTCCGAAAAATTCAGATCTTCTTGATTGACGGTTGTCAGGCTTATGATTCCTCCGGTGTTTTTCATGCGGTCAATTTTCCCGATGGTTTGGTAAATTGCAGGAGTCATTTTCCTGAAATCCGGATTGTATCTGTCGAGCGCATCTTGTATTGTTTTGCCCCTTACGCTGCTTCCGTTCACTTTTATGGTTTTAATAAAAGCAAACAGTCCTGCGATTGCCTGCTCGTAATTTTCGGCAATTAATTTATCGTATTCCGCCTTCCACACATTGCCGTGATTGAACGAGGCTGCACTCTCAACCGTTATTTTTACCGCTTCGGCAAGTTCCGACTGGCTTGTCGGGTAACTAACAGAAACCAAGCAGTTTCCATCTTTAGTTATTCTGATTCCGTGATTCTTGAAATATTCGTTTTCATCAAAAAGCATTGAGGCTGCTTTGTGTCCGGTAGGATCAAATGCTGCAAGGCAAATGTGGTCGCTTTTGCTTTTGGCTTTGCTCATGTCTATTTTGCTTGCCCACTGAAAAACACCCTCGTTGTTGAGTTTCGCAACAAAAAAATCCGTGCGTGCCGAGTTTTTCAAATCTGTGTTTCCAATGCGTATGTCATTATTAAAACTTCCTGCGATGTAACAATTATTTTGGGAATCAAGAGCAATATAAATTCCTGTGTTATTGCCTTTTCCGCGCGTTTGCGAAACCCATTTGAGTTGCCCGTTTGCGTCGTATTTAGCCACAAAAACATCGTTTGTTCTTTCTGTGGTTGTCAACATCAAGGTGTTAAAACGCGCATTTCCTGTAAAATATCCTGTTGCGTAATAATTCCCGTTTTTGTCCCTAATAATGTCTTTCCCTTTGCTGCTGTGATAACCGCCTGATGCGTATATCTTTTCCCAGATTTCTTTCTCGGCAAACGCTTTGGCTTTGTGGTTTTCCAAAAGTATTATTTCTCCTTGAATGGCAGCAAACTCAGGCATGCACAATCCCACAGGAGCACCTACATAAGTCGGGTCGCAAACAACAAACTTCTTTTCGCCAAGCACAATGTAATCATACGAGGCTTGCCCTTCCGTGCCGTTGAAATTCACTGCTGTTGCCATGTGTCTCGGATATCCCAATCCAGCCACTTCAAGATGCAATAGTTCGTTTACTAAAAAAGCAAACAAAACCGAACGATCCTCACAATCTGAATGAGAATAGTGGAAAAGCTCTTCGACGAAAAAGAACTTTTCTTTGCCAAATTGTTGCCCGTCTGTTTTGTACGAAAAGCCTTTTTGAACAAATCCGATAAGAAAATTGGCTGCTTCAATTTTGCTTTTGTGTTCAACTATCGGCTTTAAATTTTCAAGCAAAGATTCTTTTGTTGTTGCAGAAACGCGCGAATTGAAGTAAACGGAAATGTCGGAAAGAGGATAATCTCTGTAAAAATCAATGACATTTTTGTTGTATTTTATTTTGAAACTGTAATTTTTTTTCTCGTGCGTGAATTTGATTTCTTTTTCCTTCGTATTTTTTGCAAAATTCAGCGGATAATTAATTTCCAAATCAACAATTAGTTTAGCATCAGGATAATTTTTTTTGTAAGTAAATATTTTCCCTTCGCATTTTTCAAGTAGAAAATATTTTTGCTTATTTACAACAAAATATGACTTTCCGTACAATATTTGCTTTGTAGGAACCAGAAGATAAACCGATTTGTTGTTATAACCGATTTTTACTTTATATCTTGATTTTATCAAAATAAACCACGAGAGGAGTTTTGCTGAATTTTTGTCGTTTTTAATAATTTGTTCAGTGAGTTTGTTCACCATTTGCACATATCCCCAATCGTTCAGGCTGAGGTTTTCTTTGTAAGAACGAAGTTGCTCAATCAAATGATAGTGATAGGTTTTTGACATTTCCGAAAAATATTGGCTGAACAAATCTTTGTTCAAGTTTCCTTGCAATCGTTTGTCGAGTTTTTCGTCGTATTTGAAAATGAGTTTTGTTCCGTAAAAATTGAATGTTTTTTCTTTTGTAGGAAAATCATTCGGTTCTGTTTTCACAACTCCGGGATCTTTCGGCAAAACAACAGGCACAATGTTTTCGTTCAAGGCTTTTTGCTTTACGGGCAATTCTTTTGCTTTTAATCCTTTAACCAAATCGGATTTTACTCTCGGAATATCTTCGGGTTTAGGTTTTTTCGGAACTTTTTCGCCCGGAAGTATGGGATAGGCTTCCCACGCATTTTTTAAGAATTTGACAAACTCTTCATCGTTTTTTGCAACAAACGAATTGAATACAGCTTCGTTTTGTTGCGCAAAGCGTTGGTGTTCTTCCTCAAATTGTTGTGTCATCACGCGAAACAAGGAGTCCGGATCAAATTGGGCAAAAGAAAACAATTGTCCAAACGAAATAAAAAGTATTACGGTTATAATTATACGTTTTTTTAACATAATTTCAAGTTTTATAAATAATTTAATATCTTTTCTAATACTATAACGCTTATTATTTTTAACAGATTGTTCAAAAAAGATGTAGAAATTCAGAAAAATTAAGTTAACTTTGTATTAATAGCATTAATTTTTTCGTTCTATAATTATTAGGGGAACTTTTTACGCAAACTTATGAGTAAAAATACACATTTTTATTTAGAACACATCAAACACAAATCGTAAATTTACATTAACTAAAACAGGAATATCATGAAAAAAATAACTGTACTGTTATCCGTATTGTTTTTATTTCTCTCTGTTTTTCAGGCAACCGACACTTTGGGACAAAAAACAGAGAAACAAATTAAAAAGGACTTGAAAAAACGTCCGCCAAGAATCATAAAAAAGCAAGCAAAGAAATTAGTAAAAGAAGGTTGGTTTGTAAGTCCGGGTTCGCCGCCATTGGAAAAAATGCTTGAAAAAGCAGAAATTCGTCAATTTGAAGAAGACGAAAAAGGAAACATGAAATACATCTTTGCCGACGGAACTGCCATTGCCGGAAACAAAACCGCTGCCGAACTTGCTGCTGTTGAGAGCGGAAAACTTATTCTTGCAGGCATGCTCGAAACCCGCGTCGCTGCTCTGATTAGCCAAAACATTGCCAATACCGAGTTGTCGGAAGAAGAAGCCGAATCGGTAAACGAAATGATCGCTTCCTCAAAAAATATTATCGCGAAAAACATAGGCTATATCAATCCTTTCTTTAAAATTTACCGCAAACTTGAAAATAAAAATATCGAAGTTGCCGTAAAGCTGTTTTATAATTCCGAAGAAGCCGAAGTCATGGCTAAAAAAGTAGTTCGCAAGCAATTGAAAGAAAAACTTAAAACAAACGAAGAAGACTTGAGGAAATTAATGGGAATGTAGCCATTCCGCATTGTTTTTTTGTTTCGCTAAATTCGTTGAAAAAGCAGTTGTCCGTTGGTATGGTAGCTGCTTTTTTCTGATTATTATTTATTTACAAAAAAAATTGAACAAGGTGAGAATTTTATTTGCAATTGTAACGATGTCGGTTTGCTGCTTTTTTTCTGTTTTTGCCCAAGAAAAAATTGAAATTGTTTCGGTCGAGGGCGAACACACGGTGCAATGGTATCAGGAGAAAGAGTCAAAAGAAGAAGCCCAAAAAAGAGCCGAAAAATACGCTCGTGTAAACGCCTTAGAAAAAGCCTTCGGAACTGTGATTGTTCAAGGAAACTCTACTTACGTGAAAAATGTAAATACAGGGCAAAAAGTTGAAACAAAAACAAGCTTCAGCATGATTGGCAATACGACCGTTGGCGGCGAAATTGTTGAAGTTTTAAAATGTGAATTTAAGGAAAAGAAGCGAAAATATAAGAAAGGACGCGAAAAAATAAGCGATATTTTTATTACTTGCCAAATCAAAATTCATGCAAAAAAACTAAGCGAGGCAAAAATCAATTTTGAAGCTGCCACACTTGCCACCCATTCCAAAAAGGCAATGACCGAGCGTTACAAAAATGGCGACGACATGTTTTTCTACTTTCGCACTCCCGTAAGCGGATATTTGAGTATTTATGTTGATATTACAGGCTCCGGACTTACGCAACGAATTTTGCCATACAGCGAAGTTCCGCCAAAATACGAAAACGGAATGTTTGTAAAGGCAGATCAGGATTATATCTTTTTCTCCGGACAGAAAGAACACGACTATTTTGCTGAAGATTATGTCGTTCCCGACGAAATTGTTGCTGCTGCGGAAGCAGATCAAGAATTGTGGCGTTTTTTTATAATCTTCTCGAAAGAGCCGCTAAACAAACCCAAGCTAAAAGAAGGAATGGCTGAAGATGCCTTGACCCTTGCCGAACAAGAAAAAAAATATACCGTTCCCAAAGAGATAAAATCTGAAGACTTTCAGCGTTGGCTGATTCGCAACCTCTCGATCAGAGACGATTTTCAACGCGAAATTATTGATGTCGTTGTTGAAAAATAGGCGAAACAATGACATTTTTTTACTGTTTAAAGCAAAAAAATCCGGGAATAATTCCTGCTTCAAATTTGTCGAGCAATATTCCGTCTTTGTCAAACCTGTAAATAATTCCGTTTTGGACATAATCAAGCGCATCTGAGACAAAAATCTCGCCGTTTTTCGGATTTACGTTCATCGCATAGAATATTTGTTTCTCGGCTAAAATAAAAGCATCTTTCGGAAGCGTATTGCTGTAAATATCAAATTGATATATATTTTTGTTGATAAAAAACAACTTATCTTTTGTCGGGTTGGCAACAAGGCGCGTTGGACTGCAATTGATGCTGTCGAACAAAAGAGTTTTTTCCGTAGCAAATGTTTCCGGATTTATACACGTCAGAGCAGGAGTTTCTTGGTTCATGTAACCTCCGCTCGACAAAACCCATATTTTATTATTCCTGTCCAGAATCATGCTGTTGGGTTCGTATGTAACATCTATCTCTCTGACAATCTCGTCTTTGCGTGTGTCAATTACCTGAATTTTGCTGCCATACGACCAGTTGGCAACAAAAACATAATTGCCCGATAAAACCATATTCTCTGTCGATTTGAAAGACGGAATCGTTTTTGTGATTTCTCGCTTTTCAAAGTCAAACACCTGAACCGAAGAGCTGTAAAGATCGCTAACATATGCTTTCTGCGCATTGACAGGCTGCATGTATCTTGGCGAAACCAAATCGGAAACCGTTTGCACAGACTGCAATGTTTTTGTGTTGAATATTTCTATCTTCCCCGAATTGTTCACAACAATATAGGCAAGCGTGTCAATCAAAAGCATTGAGTTGGCAACATCGCCGAGTTTTTTTTGGTTTGTTTCATAAAACAGATCATTCTGTATTGTCTTCGTGTCTGCATTGTAAAAACTCAGGCTTGCATTGTTCCAATTAAAGTTGCCTTCATTGAGAATATAAACGCCTTTTGTTTCCACAACCGAAGGTTTTTCCTCTTTTTGAGGATTATCATTGTCTTTTTCGCAAGCTGCAAGCATCAATACGAAAAAACTTAGCAGAAAAATAATCCGATTAATATTTTTTGACTTCATATGTTTAAATTTTATAAGTGATTAGTGATAAGCGATTAGCGATTAGTGATTAGCGATATATTTTAATTCTCAACTCTCAACTCTCAATTCTCAATTTTCAATTCTCAACGAAGTGTTGGTTTTATTAGTGAGACATAAATTCCGATTCGCAAAATTCGTCCTGTTCCAAAATAGCCTTTCATGACTTCAATTTTTTTATTGTCAAGATTGTCGATTGCAAAATGTGCTTTGAAAATATATGATTTGACATTGAACGATTGCATCAGCACGAGATCATTTTGTCGGAATGCCGAAAGTTTGTTTTTGTTGTCCGAGCTTGTAAAACGTTCGCCTGTATAGTGATGCGAAATCATCAAGCCGGTATTTTTATATTTGAACAAGAGCTTGAAAAAATATTTGTTCTGCGGAACATAGATTAATTTTTTGCCTTTAATGCCAAGATTTTCAGAATTGCTTTTTCGATTTGTCGCAAATGTCAGATTATAACCTGCTTGCAGACTTGCTGTGAAATCAGGATACGCCAAACCGAGCCTTGCCATTGATTCGATTCCGCGCGAAGCAATATCTTTCAAATTCACCGGAGTCCAAATTGTTGAAGAAGCAGGGAGCCATTGTATCATGTCATGAATCCGCGAATAAAAAAATGTTAGCTCGCCTGAAAAGTTCAGCAGGCGGTTTTGTCTGCGTTGTTTGCTGATTCCCAACTCAAACGAATAGCCGGTTTCGTGTTTTAAGTCGGGATTTCCGCCCGGATTCCAGTACAAATCATTGTAGCCGGGCAAATGCAGATTCCGCGAAATATTTGATTTTAAATAAAAAAGCTTGATAAAGTTGTATGAAATCCCTAATGACGGAATAAAAGGCAAGCGTTTAAAATCATTAAATTCTTGTTTCAGAAGAAAATACGAATTTATTTTCTTTGAGAGCAGCCAATTTAATCCCGAAAAAAGAGAGAAAACATTGCCGTTTTTTGTTTCGTCGTAATTATTGGTTTCAATTTTGTTGTATGTGAAGTTTATGCCTGAATTCCAAATAAAATGCTTGCCAAATTGCTGTGTATAATCAACATAATTTCCAAGTTTCAGATAATCGTTTTTTGAATCAATATTTTTTAATTTATCGCGATAGTCCATTTTTACCGACGAGAAATAAGAGCGTGCAGTAATTTTCCCATTGTCGGTAAAGTGTTTCCAGTCGAAAACCGCATGTAGAAAAACATCATTCTGTTTCTCTTTTCCTTGAACGTTAAAGTTGTTGATCAATTCATTGTTTTGATACCAAATTCTTGCAGAAAAAACATTTTTGCGTTTTTTTATATAAAATTCTTGCATTACGCCTGTTTTTCTAACATCAGCGTTTACCTTTCTTTCGCCTCGATAGTTGTCAAAATCCGAATAATGGTTTGATATTTTTGTTTTCGATTGAAATTTTTTGTTTCCCCAATTTAATTCGGCAAACGAATTTGCCAAATTAGAGTTTCCAATCTCTTGATAAACAGACATTTTCATTCGGTTATTCCATTCCGGACGGTTCAGTAATGCAATGCTTCCGCCAATTGCTCCATTGGTATTGCTCAAGGGATTTCCTCCGTGAAACAGCTTTAGCCGGTCTATAAAAAGAACAGGAATTTGAGAAAAATCTGTTTGCCCAAGCATTGGCGAGTTTATTTCAACGCCGTTCCACAAAACTTGTGTATGCGAAGCACTTGCTCCGCGAATTGAGCTGGTAGCAAGTTGGCTTTGTCCATACGATTTAATGTTCAATCCGCACGATTTTCCGAGAAATTCGCTCAACAAACCTGTTTTTGAAGCCAAGATTTGTTTTTTGGTGAAAATACTGCTTTTAAAACCCGTAGGAATCACTTTTTTTTCAACAATTTTCACCTCTTTAATGTTTATCGTATCCGAAATGCTGCCTTCCTGTTGTGCCGATAGTTCTAACGAGAATGCGAAGATGGATAAAAGAAAAACAAGTCGAAAAAGCATTTTGCGAAATAGGATTTTGCTGCGACAAAGTAAAAAAATCACCCAAAAGTAAAACAGTTTTTTTTGTCAGAAAACTAAGTATTGGGTGATTTTTATAATTTTACTATCTTTTGTGTTACAATGTTTTTTTTGCTATTGATTTGAACAATCAGAAATTTTTCATCTAAATTTTCGACATTGATCGTAGCGGTTGTTGATGTACATTTTCCTGAAATTAGAATTTTTCCTAAAAGGTTACAGATTTGATAATCAAATTTTTCTTGAGAAAAAAGTGTGATATGCAGCTGTTTTTTTACCGGATTTGGATAAATTGAAATTTTGTTTTTATGAGTATCAAAAATACCGCTTGTTTGAGGTTTCGTAAACACACCAACAGCATCTATATCGAAGCCTGCCGATTCAAAAGGCGTTGGGAAAGGATCGTTAATCATATTGCCGTTTGAGTCGTAAGTGGCATAATTCGGATCTATCGAGCCGACAACATCAATAAGTCTAACATAATTTATGTTTTGAATATCAATGCCTGAACTGTCTTTTAATTCTTCCAAATCAAAGGGCGTTCCATACATTACGGCAAATTTTCCGGCAAGATTTTGAAGATTTTCTGAAGCGAGCGGAGAAAATGTTCCAACCTGAGATTCTGTTTGTGTGTTAGAAATGCACGGAAAGCGAACAAAACGTTTCCCGTCGGTGCTTACTTCAACAAAAGCAAGCTCAAGGAAAAGTCCGTCGAAACTATTTTCAAACACAACAAAATCATAGCCTTCGATGTTTTTTATTGAAGCATCGAAACCCAAAACAGCACTTCCGCCGTCGCCTAAGCTGACGACCACATTGTCGGCTTTGCCGATTGCATCTGCTTCTTTTCCGTAACTTGCCTTGTTTGTGTTGCTTGCCAAAAACGATGTGTCTGAAATATTAACAAAACCGCGTGTTATTTTGCAAGAGCTTGCCCAGAATGAAAATTCGGCACTGTCGGCATGAAATTTTACGTCCTGAGAAAACAAAGCACTTGTTATACAAGAGAAAACTACGATGAAAAAGAATTTTTTGTGATTCATCATTCAAGTAAAAAATTGTGTACGAAAGCTTAAACTTTGGCAAAGCAATAAAACATCCTTTGCCAAAGTTGCGGCATACTAATTTTAACGCTTGATTAATTTTTTTATAAACAATTGGTCTGCAATTTGGATTCTTACAAGGTAAATTCCGCTATTCCAATTTTGAGACGAAATATTTTCTTGTTTCTCAAACACTTGTTTCGTATAGATTATTTTCCCGCTTAAATCCATAACTTCGATCATGTCAATGTTTTCGTTATTGCTGCGAATTGTGAAATTGTTTTTTATCGGATTCGGATAAAGCTGAATATCTGTTTTTTTTGCAATATCATCAACAGATGTGCTTCCTTCGGCGTTGAAATTATCCATGCAGAAATAAGCAGGCGTATTCATGCCATATTCCCCAACATCGCTTGACGAAAGGGTGAAAGTCAATTTTTTAACAACTCCGAGAGATGTTAAATCTACCCATTCCCAATTTTTTACGATATAGTCTTGGGTGTTGTCTTCAAATCTGAAGTCTGCCAAATAGAAATCTACCTTTCCGGTTGATGTTTCGTTTTCATCAAAACCTTCAATGGTCAGCATGAAAAAGTCTTCATCATTTCCGCTTTCTCCGCCAAATTTTTTTGCGAAGTTGTCGCCCTTCATCATTGAGAGTGCGGCGTATGTTGAATTTGTGATGCTAAAACCACGAATTTCTGCGGCTTCTGTAAAATAAATTGCATTGTTTTCAGGCGTGTACGAGCTCATAAAAACGGCATAGTTTACAGAGTTTAAAACACCGGAGCCTGCAAAGGCACTGAACTGATTGTCTGGTCCGGGGGTTACGGTGTCTGTCATGTTTGAGAAGGCAAATCCACTCCAACCGACAACTCCTCCTTCATAGACGGTGTAAGTGTTCGGAAAACGGTAGTTGCCAATGGTCATCCCGCCCTTGCCGTCCGAACCGTTGTTGTAGGAGTTTTCACTGAGTTCTACCGACTCAAAATCAACGATTTGTGCATTACCTTTTTGAATGCCAAATACGATAAATGTTGCTAATAAATAGAAGTAAATTTTTTTCATATAAATTTAGTTTAAAAGTTATAAAAATGTAAATATTGTAAAACAGTCTATGACTGAATTTATTTTCAAACGCACGCATTGTTAAAAATAGGGGTATAAAAGGACTTTTTCGCAATTTTGCACATAAATAAAAAATTGTGAAATGTTTTTTTGTGTCCTTTATTTGGCTTTTATCCCGAAAGCCAACAATATTAAGAAATGGCAGGTATTCTGACTTATTCTTTTTTTAAACGCCTTCCCGATTGTGAAATCAGTGGCAGAGTTTGTTTAAAAAAATATGGAACTTACAGCAGCGGGTACTGTTCGGGATTTTCACCCGATTCCCTCTTAGCAGATTAAAAAAGCATTGTTTTTAATCTGAACCTATTCCCCTAATATTGCAAATGTAGGAAATAAAAATTAATTTCCAATAAAAAAATGCATTTACTAATGGAACTTAGAGAACCGAATAATTATAAACAGAGAAATATTTACTGAATCTTTGAGATTTAGCAAATTTATCGAATTAAATACAAACAGATGAAAAAAACAAATAAAACTTCTTTAAAGCATATTGGGGAGCATGCAGCTAAAAAACTACAACTTTTTCATGGAATTTGCAAAGCTAACTCCGATAAGTTTATCGTAGCGCGAACTTATATCGCGATGATAAACATAGATAACATAATTGTTTTCTGCCTGATAATGATTTCCTTCAAAATAGCTTTCATCGGCAATTTTGTTTCCTTTACGAAGCAGGGCATACATATAGTTATAATATCCTTGTTTCAGCAGTATTTTTTTCTCATATACTTTATGCTCAAGATTATACTTCATTTTGTTTTCTTCATTCGTCTTCCAATCCGAAAATTCGCCCATAATATACACCTCTTCATTGACGAAAGGCGCATCAATCGGCAGAATAAAATGCACGTAAACATAATCGGCATTTGTCTCGCTGTTTTTTCGCTGCTCTATTTGCACAAACTGATGTCCGTTTATATCTTCATGGTAAGAAAAGGTTCTTTTCGTGCGAAAAGCATCGGGGCGAAGAATAAAGGTGTAATGCGGTCGTTCAAAGAGTATTTTCTGCACCCGTATTGATTGAAACCTGACATTTTTGCAATCAAAAAAGCGAAATTCATTCAGCCCGTCGAAAACATTTTCCTTGTCGTAATCGTAGCTTATTGTGTTTTGCTTGATAAATTTGGGTTTCAGGTCATCAATTTTTTTATCCCAACGGTTGTTTTGGGCAATCACCAAATGCAATTCTGTATCCGGATTATTAATAGTATAAGCACCGCTTTGTACAACGACATCAACTTCCTGTCCTCCTTTTTTGTCTTCGACCCAAGTTGCACGATGAATATTTACATCAATGCCAATTTTCGTATCCACAATCGAAAAGCGGCGCGTCAGCACAACTTGCTCCGGATCGTAATCTTCATATACTTTTATGACATAATTCCCGGAAAGGCTTGCTTGCATATTTTCATTCGGAAATTTCACCGAATAATGCGTGTAAGATTGCAAAGTGTTGAATGAATATTCATAATCCCTGATTTCTTCTTCGTAATAACCATTGATATAATCGGTTTGCAACAAATCGGAGGGTTTCCAATTTACATCGCAATGTATGACAGTATAGTTGTAGGTTTTGATTTCCTGCTCAAAATCGTCAAAACTCAACTCTAAAACGGCATCGCCATGCAAGTTTATTATCGGATAAGAGAGTTGATTTCCGGCATGGTGCATTTTTACGGTATGTATATTTTTTTTGTAGGTAACATTATCAAACCTCAGGTAATCCGGATTATAATAATCATTGTTTTGTGCTATTGAAACAAGGTGTTGAAACAGTAAAATTGTCAGGAGCAAAGCTATATTTTTCATGTATTTATATTTTATGAGTGATGAGTGATTGGTGATACCTTTTAAGTTTTACTTTTTCATTCATAAGTCTTCATTTTATCAATTGTGGCAAAATTCGCACATTGGGAGAAGACACATTTTTCAGCTCAAAAAAAAGACAGCGGGGAGGAAACAAAACGGGTTGTCCGACACGAAACAGAATCAGACAACCCGCTACAAAACTATCCAAGGTAAGATTTTAATAAATTGCTACGCGAAGTATGCCGCAGACGTTTCAGTGCTTTGTCTTTGATTTGGCGAACTCTCTCGCGCGTAAGTGCAAATTTTTCGCCGATTTCTTCCAACGACATTTCGGGAACTCCAATACCAAAAGCAAGTTTTAGTATTACTCTTTCTCTTTCAGTCAGTGTGGAGAATGCGCGATCAATTTCTTTACTTAGCGATTCGTTGATCAGGCTGTTGTCGGCAACGGGCGAGTCTGAATTTTCCAATACATCTAAAAGGCTGTTGTCTTCGCCGGTAACAAAAGGGGCATCAACCGAAACGTGCCGCCCCGAAACACGCATAGTGTTTACTACTTTTTCTTTAGGCAAATCTAATAAGTCTGCCAATTCTTCGGCAGAGGGTTTTCTTTCGTTTTCTTGTTCAAACTTAGATACTGCTTTTTTGTATTTACTAAGGGAACTAACCTGATTTAATGGAAGACGAACAATCCTCGACTGTTCGTTAATTGCCTGCATGATCGACTGCCTAATCCACCATACAGCATAAGAAATAAATTTGAAACCGCGTGTTTCATCAAATTTTTCTGCGGCTTTTATCAAACCAAGGTTTCCTTCGTTGATCAAATCCGGAAGACTTAAACCTTGATTTTGATACTGTTTAGCAACAGAAACGACAAACCTTAAATTAGCACGAGTCAATTCTTCAATGGCTCTTTTGTCGCCTTTACGGATTCTTTGAGCTAATTCGACCTCTTCTTCAACTGTAATCAATTCATACTTACCTATTTCTTGTAGATACTTGTCCAGAGAAGCACTCTCTCTGTTGGTAATAGATTTTGTAATTTTTAATTGTCTCATATTATTTTAATATAAAGAGCTAATATAATAAATTTCGTGCCCAAAGTCAATAAATTCACTGATTAGTATCGTAAGAAACGCGCGAAGTTATACATTATAACTCTAAAATACAAAAAAAATTATTTAATATTCCCAAAAAAATTGCATCTGGTAGTTGAATCTACCTTCTAAAAAAATTCTCCCGAAAAATTTGTTATTCCCAAAAAATAGCTAACTTTGTATCCCCTTGTTACTAAACAATAAAAATATGAATTTATTGATAGACATCACAAAGAAACCTTGTAATGTGTTGATTTTTAACATATTACAGCGAGGGGGGGGGTAGAATCTGTCTCACGAATTAATATAATTCATTTTTTTTGAAGAAAAGCATCTTGTCTCGATTGTGGGGCGAGGTGCTTTTTTTGTTGTTTCAGTATTAACAGGACACACTTTTTTGAATAGTACCGACGGTTCCGTGAGAGGCTTGGGGAGAAAGCCCCCTTTATTTGGCACTGCGACCGTTATTCACTATATAAAAATAGAGTGCAAGCATTATTTTTAAATCATAAAATTTTAGGAGTTATGAAAGATCTATTTTTGGTAGTGTTTGTAAGTTTGTTCTCAATAGCATTGTCATATGTTATTTTGAAGTTGATTTTTAAAAAGTCAATAATGTTTAGGGTTAATTTTTTGATTGCATTATTAACCATATTTGAACAGGTTGTACTACATTCTTACGTAAAATACAATGGGACATTGTTGATGCTTTTTTTTGCTGTATTTTTAAATTATTTAGCAGCAACTTTGGTTTTTCTTTATATCAACAAAGTCCTACGTAAGCCGTTAGATGCTTCTATAAATAACATTAAAGATTTATCTACGGGCAATTTAAATATTAAATTAGAAAAATCCTTACGAACAGATGAATTAGGAATTTTAAATAATTCATTATCCGTTTTAGTTCAAAATCAGAGGTCAGTGATAACAGAAATTACGGGAAACATAGAACTTTTGACTAATTCGAGTACACAACTCAATAATACAGCCCAACAGTTATCGGACGGAGCAAGTGAGCAAGCGGGTTCTATCGAGGAGGTTTCCGCAACGATAGAGGAAGCAGTGGCTAATGTTGAAAATAATACAGAAAATTCACGCCGAACTTTAAAAAAATCATCGAAAG